>JGI12270J11330_10003191_pt1 | contig 11855 bp, 13 predicted proteins | sample PeaSoiMetSII2010_FD_11330 | JGI IMG/M metagenome (IMG submission 11330)
TCCGACGGCGAGTCGGAAGCCTCCAACATCAGGTCAACGGCCTGATCGAACTCGCTACGGGCGCGCGCCAGCTCTTTCTCCTGGTAGTATTTCTTTCCCTGCTGGAAGTGCTCCTGCGCCTTTTCGACGAACAAATCTGAATTCGAGGGCGGCAATTTTATCGCACCTGAAATCAAGTTGGGAACATCACTTAAGAAGAGACTAGGAGGAGCAGTGGGGGGTTCGGCCAGCGCGGCGTCCAGCGCAGGCGCACCTGCGTGCGGGGCCGGGGGAAGAAACGCATTCTGGAACCGCTGCTGCTGAGGGCTAATGCCGCAACTGCAAAGGGCAAGCACCAGCAACAGTAGAGCTACGGAGCGATAGGCCAAAAGTGAACCTCGATCAAAAAATCAACCGCAACTACTAAGAACTACTTCGGCTACTTCGGTCAAGGCGCTTAGGCTTCCGCGCGCAAACCTTGCACTCTATAACGAACGGCCTAGCGTGTCAACCGGGTTTCCGCCGGTTGGACACAACCATAATGTAACAAATTATACCCCATAACCAGGTCGCTTTCGACCGGGTGAGGATGCTAAGGGTCCTATTACCAATTAAGTCCTTTATAATCTGTACAGTACTACTCCTCTTCTTCCTCTTCACCGGTCTTGGCGGCCTTAGCCGCGGCGATGATCTTCTCGGCCTGCAGCGAGGGCACGAAGTCGTAGTGATCGTACTCCATGGTGAAGGAAGCTCGCCCCTGAGTCATTGAGGTCAAGTCGTTCTGGTAATTCAACATCTCGGCCATCGGGACCTTGGCGCGGATAATTTGCGTGCTGCCCTTCGTATCCATACCTGCGACGCGCCCTCTGCGGCTGTTCAGATCGCCCATCAAATCGCCGGCGTACTCAACCGGCGCCTGGATTTCAACATTCATAATGGGTTCCAGCAAGGCGGGTTTGGCCTCCGCCATGGCATTCTTGAAGGCCTTACGCGCGGCAAGTTTAAACGACAACTCCGAAGAATCCACGTCGTGGTACGAGCCGTCGTAGAGTACCACCCGGAAATCGACCATGGGGTAGCCCGCCAGGAAGCCGTTCTGGGCCGTTTCGATTATTCCTTTTTCCACAGCGGGAATATAGTTTTTGGGAATCGAGCCACCGAAAATCTCGTTCACGAACTCGAACTGGGCGCCGCGCGGCAAGGGCTCCATGCGAATCCAGCAGTCGCCGAACTGACCATGTCCGCCGGTCTGCTTCTTGTGCCGGCCCTGGACGTCGGCTTTGCCGCGGATAGTTTCGCGATAAGGGATTTTCGGCGCTTTGAGCGCAACGTCTACGCCGTAGCGCCTTTTCAGCCGGCTGACGACGATCTCGACATGCTGCTGCCCGCTACCGCCGAGCAGAAATTCCTTGGTTTGCGGATCGCGAAAGAAGCGCAGCGACTGGTCCTCTTCGAGAATACGGTGGATGGCGTTTCCCATCCGGTCCTCGTCCTGGCGCGACTTAGCTTCGATGGCGAATGCGATGGAGGGTTCGGGAAGCTTTACGGCTGGATATTCGACTGGGGAGCCTTTGTCGGCAAGCGTGTCGCCGGTCAGCGTGTCTTTCAGTTTGGCCACGGCCCCGATATCCCCGGCGTGCAGGTCGGTTACAGGCGTCAGTGTTTTGCCTAATGCGCACGAGATGTGCGACAGGCGCTCGGCGCTGCCCCGCTGCACATTGTGCAGATTGGCGTCGTTCTTTAGAACGCCTGAGTAGACCTTAAAGAAAGTGATGCGTCCGGCGAACGGATCAGCGGTGGTTTTGAATACAAAAGCGGACACCGGTTCGGCGTCTCCGATCTTGCGCTCGACTTCGTTGCCGTTCTGCCTGGCCTCGACAGTCCCGCGATCCGTGGGCGCAGGCAGATTATCGACGATGAAGTTCAAAATCTGATCCGAGCCAATGTTATGCAGGGCGGAGGCACAGAGCACCGGGAACAGGCGCCGCTCGCGGAGAGCGGTATTGAGGCCATCGAGGATGTGCTCGACAGGGAGGGTACCTTTATCGAAAAACTCCTCCAAGAGTGCATCATTGCCTTCAGCCACCATTTCCACCAGGACTTCGTGGGCTTTCTGGGCGGCATCCGCCATGTCGGCGGGTATGTCGGTCTCCTGGCCCTTGCCGTCGGCATCCAGCTTGTAGCTATACGCCTTCATGCGCACCAGGTCCACGACACCTTTGAACTCCCGCTCGGCGCCCCAGGGAAGCTGCACGGGAATCGCGGTTCGGCCGAAGAAGGACTGGATGCTCTCGAGTGTCCGCTGGAAGCTGGCGCGTTCGCGTTCGAGTTTGTTGATGACCAGAGCCCGGGGAAGGTTGAATTCGTTGGAGAACTCCCAGACCTTTTCGGTCTGTACTTCGACTCCGGCAACCGCGTCGACCACAACCAGCACCGAATCCGCGGCGGCGAGCGAAGCACGCGTGTCGTTCAGAAAGATGTTGTAGCCGGGTGTATCGAGGAAATTGATCTTGTTTTTCTTCCACTCGGCATACGCCAAGGAGGTGGAAATGCTGATTTTGCGCTGGATCTCCTCCTCGTCGAAGTCGGTTACGGTATTGCCTTCATCGACCTTGGTGAGGCGGCTAGTGGCGCCCGCCGTGAACAGCAGGGCGGAGGTGAGCGAGGTCTTGCCGGAATCGCCGTGGCCCACCACACCAACGTTCCGGATGTCCTTGCCTTCGTAGGTTTTCAAGGGATGACTCCCGATTATTGAGGATGTTGAAAACCGGATCTTAACACAACTAACGGCGGGCGGCGGTCGCAGCCAAAGACAAAAGGCAAAAGGCAAAAGTGCCCCGGCACGCGCGGCTATTTCCAGCGGCGCTGTTTTGTGGCATACTTCCCTAAAGCTTTTATGGGAATCCTGACTGAATGGCTCACCGCTTTCCGGCTGAAGATTCGCGCCCTACTCTTCCGTCGCAAACTCGACCGTGACCTCCAGGACGAACTCCAGTTTCACCTCGACCAGAGGGAGCGGAAGACCCAGGCGTCCGGCACACAAGCGGCGGCCTTCGGCAACCCGACGGCCCTCAAAGAGCGGTCGCGTGACCTGTGGACGTTCGTTACGCTGGAAACGACGGCGCGCGACGTGCGCTTCGGCGCGCGCATGCTCCGCAAGAACGCCGGCTTCACGGCCGCCGCTGTCGCGACATTAGCGCTGGGCATCGGCGCCAACACGGCCATTTTCAGTGTCGTGCGCGCTGTGCTGTTTAACAGTCTTCCGTATCCAAACCTCGACCGCCTTGTGGTGCTGCACGAAGCTCTGCCGAAAACTTTCCTCAACGTATCGTGGCCCGATTTCGTCGATTGGCGCGCGCAGAATCATGCGTTCGATCAGATTGCCGCCTTCGCGCCGAATGGGATCACGGTCACCGGAGGTGACGAGCCGGACATCGTCCCCGGCGCGCTGGTCTCGCCGGAAATCTTCCCCTTGCTCGGCGCTCAACCGATGCTCGGCCGCTTGTTTGTTGCGGAGGACGACCAGCCGTCCTCGGCGCAAACGGCCATCGTCAGCTAGAGTTCTGGCAAAGCCGGCTAAGGTCTGACGCCGGAATCGTCGGCCAGAGCATCCTGCAGGACAAGTTTCCGGTGACGGTCGTGGGCGTACTCTCCCCGGGATTCCGGTTTCCGACCGGTAAAGTGGATATCTATAATCCCATCGGTTTGCGCAGTGCAAGTCCGGATTATCAGGATCGCGGCAATCACCCAGGCATCTCGGTTTTCGCGCGCCTCCGGCCCGGCATGACCATTCACCAGGCCGAGACCGATATGGCTGCGATCATGCGACGTCTCGGCGCAGCCGATCCCAAGTCAGATGCGAACGAACGGGCGATTCTCACTCCGATGTTCAGGGAGTTTCTGGGAGACTTGCAGGGGACGTTGACGTTGCTCGCCGGGGCCGCGGCCCTGGTGCTTCTGCTGGCGTGCGCCAATGTCGCGAATTTACTACTCGCGCGTGCAATTCACTAGTGTGCTCACACCGGAGGAAATTCTTGCGGAGCTCGAATCAGCGGAAGCGCGTGATGTGGCTAAAGCTTTTCTGAGTGATGAAGAGTACAAGCAAGCCCAACCTCCAGTGCGTGAAGCCGTAGACCGCTTCCGGCAATGGATGCAGAACAATCTCCGCCTTGGCCGTCAGCGCCCGGTTTCTCGTCGGCTCGCTCGCGTGCGGTAAGCGTACCACTGGCTTCACTTCTCCAGCCCCAACTCCACCAACACCTTCGGCTGCGCCTCTTCCATCGCCAGCATGTTGTGACATGCCCCGCAGTCCTGCGTCACCTTCGCCCCTCCTGCCGCCACGTGATTGTCATCATGACACCGGAAACATCCCGGAAAATCCGTGTGCCCGATATTATTCGGATAAGTCCCCCAAGTCACATTCATGCCCGGAAATATATTCCGCTGATAAATCGCCAGCACTCCCTGCCCTGACCGTTCAATCTCACCGCGCTTCGCCGCATAAATATCCGGATATTTCTCCCGGTAGAACGCCGCGAACGCCGCCGGTATCTTGGCCTCCGCTTCCGCGCGCGACCCGTACGCCGCCTTCAGCAGCTCCACCGCCGTCTTCTTCGCAAATGGCAACGCGGCCGAAATTGACGCGTCCGCCAGCTTCAAATCCACCGCCGGCTCCGGCATCTGATACGCGTGCGTCGGCCGGTTGTGGCAGTCCACGCAATCCATTTCGCGCACCGGCAGGTTGCCCGGCATCGCGCCCTTGGCATCGCTCGCCACATACGCCGTCGCTTTCCCCGCGGCATCCTGATACTCCACCCAAGGAATCGTCTGCCGCTTCTCATCGCTCGGCGCATAGCGGATCCGCACCCCCGGTCCCATGTGCACCCCGTGAATCCCCACTCTGCCGTTCCCGCCGCCGATGTGCATCATGAGCACGGTTTTCGTTTCGGTGTTATGCTCGTCGTCCGCGAACTTCGAAATCACTTTCAACCGGTCGCCCCCATACTGCTGCGGCCAGTGGCAGGCTTCGCACGTCTCCCGTGCCGGACGCAGATCGTGCACCGGCGTCGGAATCGGCCGCGAATAAGTGTGAAAAGCGACGGCGAACACCTGCCGCACGCCAGATACCTTGCTGCGCACGAACCAACCCGCACCCGGCCCGATGTGACACTGCACGCACTCCACTCGCGAGTGTGGCGAGTTCTGGTAAGCCGTGAACTCCGGCTGCATCACCGTGTGGCATGTCTGCCCGCAGAAGCTCACGCTGTCCATGTAGTTCACGGCACTGTATGAGAGCTGCCCCGCAATCACCACGTTGGCGAACGTCGTCACGCCGATGAAGGCCAGCAGCCGCCGCAACTCGCGATTCTCAAAGTCGAGCGGCGGAAAATTCGCCGGCATTCGTCCCGCACTCCGCTCGCGCCTCCGTTCCCAAAGCATCCCCACTGGAATAAGGACCAGCCCGCCCATGAAAACCGCGGGCAACGTCAGGTACATCAGAATGCCGAAATAGGGATTCGGCGCTTGCCCCCGCAACGTCGAAGGCAACAGCACTAGCCAGAAAACGGTGGCGGAGGTGACCACTACCACGCCAAGCAGGCTGATCCAGTTATTCGATAGATACACTACCGGCGACAGCCAGCCGCGCAAGGGCGAACCGGAACGCGTTGTCATATGTTCGAGATGGTTTCTTCAGGGGTTTCGGATGGCTCCGGCTCCGAGTGCCGGGGACGCGTGCTGAATCCAGTAACCGCCGCGCTGTCCAAAGGGTAAACATCCGGGTCGAAAATCACAGAATAGAAGTGCCACACCAGAATAGCAAGGGTCGCCAGCACGGCTTCGTAGAAGTGCACCGACGTCGCCACGTCGAGCACGATCTTCGGCATCCACGCCAGCGTGTAGTTGGTGGCCCACAGGATCACGCCGCTCAGGATCATCACCGCCGCGCCCCACACCACCGCCCAGTATTCCGCTTTCTCAACATAGGAGTGTTCCGAAGTCTCTGGCTTGTCATGGATGAGTCCCAGGTTGTAGCCGAACGTGAACACGCTCTCGGTGATGTCGCGCCGCACAGGCCACAGCCCCCGCCAGTGGCGCCGCAGTTTGGCGCTCGTCAGCAGCGAAACGATGTGCATCACCGTCACCGCCATGAAAACCACCGCCGCCGTGCGATGCACCAGGCTCCGCACCGGCCTCGCGCCTTCCCAGAACAGCATCGGCCGCGCCCACCACTGTCCCGGATACTTCAACGCGAACCCCGACCACACCAGCGTCAGGAACGAAAGCGCCAACAACACATGTTGCAGCCGCTCGAACGCGAACATACGGAACTGCGGCTGGCCATTCGCCCGGACGTTGCGATTCGCCGCGCGGCTCAGCCTCAGCGTGTACAGCTTGCGCGCCCAGTCGCCCGCGTTATGCAGCAACATCAGCCCGATTGTGACCGGAATTACCCAAAGGTAGAACCCGCGCACCCACCCCACCATCGTCGGCTGCGTGCGCGCATCCGTCAGGTGAACCGGGCCGATCGCGAACCGCTTCCCCGCCCCCGGATGGCAACGGCCACACGTCGCGGCCAGGTTCCTCGGGTTGACCATCGAGCTCGGGTCCGAAGAAGGCAGAATTTTGTGGACCCCGTGGCAGCTCGCGCAATTGGCCACCGTCTGCGAGCCCGCTTGCGCCGCCATGCCGTGATACGAAGCGTCGAAGCTCACTAGGCGATCCGCCGGAAATCCGAATTCGCGCGCCAGCCGCACATCGCCGTGGCAGCTTCCGCAAGTGTCGCGGATGTTGCGCGCATTTACAGGNGACGCCGCGTTGCTCGGCGCCAGGATGGAATGCTCACCATGGCAATCGGTACACACCGGCGCCTGNGTGATTCCTTTNGCGACGGCCTTGAAGTGCACGCTGCGCTTGTATTCGTCAGCGACGTCGGTGTGGCACATCCCGCAGGTCTCCGGCTCTGCCGCGCGAAACGCCTCCGATCGTGCGATCTTCACCTCATGCGCCACGCCATGGCAGGTGGTGCACTCCGGCGCCGCTTGGTTACCTTTCTTTAGTTCCTGTCCGTGGATGCTGCGGGCGTGCTCGGCGCCGATCTGCTCATGACAGCTGGCACACGCCGGCTTAGGAATGCCTTCCGGATGGGGATAATCTTCGTGCTTTACGTGGCAGGTCGTGCAGGGCAGCGAGGCGTGCGCGCCCTTGCCCATCTTCTGCCTGACATCGTGGCAGGCGGCACAGGCGGCACTTGGATCCTGCGCCAGGCAGGATAGCCCCGCTGCCCCAAAAGTGACGGCCACCCAAACAGCAAGCCGCACGCCCAGCCCGGCGCCGGCTCGCCTCACCATGTCCGTCACTTCCACATTTGTTGCGAACTTTGCACCCAGTACTGATAGAAATAGGCTGCGCCCAGCAACAAGCCATAGATTGCGCCGATCACAGTCAGTAGTTTACCCCACCGGTCGATCGCCTCTATCCGGTGCGCCGTCATTGCTTGTTGAGTAATCTGCGACGCTTGCGCATCCGAAACGTGGAGCGTGTCATCTTCATGGCTCGTCAATCGACGGCGATATACCGCCAGAATCAGGACCGCGCACGCCAGCGCAATCCAGCTAGCTCCAAACGGCATCAAGTTGATGTTCATTGTTTTCCCCCTAATTTATAGTGAGTGGAATCACCGCCTGGGCTTTCCCAAAGCCGGCGGGCCGTTCGAATTTCCGTCCCGTAGCCTCTTCGATGGCATCTACGATCAACAATAGATAGGCATCGAGCGCGCATGCTACGTTTTCCCTGGTCTCGCAGGAGCCATCCGCTGCCTGTTCCTGGCACACCGTGCAGACCTGATCGCGGATCGCCTGGACATAATCCCGAATATCATCGCTGTGTGTGCTTTGAACGGCGCGCGCCACTTGTGGAAACATACGGAAAAGCGCGCATCGGCCCGGTTCCTCAAGGCCGCACGTGCCGTCATTCTTCCGGTCGGAACAGACGTGACATACCTGGTCCCGGATGATGGTTTCCAGTTCCTCCAACGAGCGTTCCATTGTCCCCTCCTTCTGCCCGATGGTGCCCCGTGCACGCGGTTTTCCATCAGTAAGGTTAAGGGAATCAACCGATTTTCGAACGCTTCAGCTCTACCCGGCGGGAAGTTGGGGTGATACTCGCAGGCTGGTCCGACCCGTTGGGTGTTCTCACCCTTAATGCGGCCGCCATGACCGCTAGAGCCATGGTGCGCGGCGGGTCGCTGTCGAACACCACGCAGCGGATGCCAGCTTGCCAGGCGCGTTCCAGGCGCCTGGCTTCGTTGGGGGTGATCAGGACGACGCGATCCGGCCGATCAATCGGACTGGGCAGGCTGTCCAGAGTCTTCTCGTTGACGACCATCACGCCTGGCTGCCTTGGGTCGGGTTTGTCAACCGCCGCCACAGAGCAGCTTTCGGTATGCGTCAACAAATCCGAAAGCTGAGCCCCGTAGGGTGCGTTTCCAACAGCCAGTTGAACGGTGTACATGCTACCTCCCCAAGGCGTCAGCCCTACTGCTTTGGCTGGTAGCCTTCGAGCGAGTGATCGTGTTCCTTGTAGTATTTGCCGGCGTCATTCAACTCTTTCGAGTTCGCCTTGACGTGGCAGTACATGCAAGCCTTCTTTTCCTTCTTCGTGTATTCGGGCTTGCCATACGAGATTGTGGAACCCACGAAGGCGCCCAATAACAAAACAAATGCGGGGATCGCGAACTTCATCTGCTCTAAATTTCCTCTCTGCCTCTTTTGCAAGAAGCAATCTCGGGGCCATAATAGTCTGCCAGAAAACTCAGGCCCCGTCGCGTATGCCTCAGGGGCATAGTGCGCAGCCGATCCCCCATTTCACACCTCGGCATCCCCAATTGGGTGGTCTGGCTATACGGGCGCAAATGATTTCCAAGCTCGATCCCGCCTGGCAGGCGAGCTCCCGTGCTCCAAGCGGTCTTCGATCAGCTTGCCGATGCAAGGCGACCACCAGCGTCAGTCAGGCGGCCGAAAAACTCTTGGGCATGAGGGCCGACGAGATGATCGGCAGGAACTGCAGGGTTTTTCGCAGACGGATTGCGGGGTCCACGCAAACGAGCTTGCGCCTGGAACTGGTGGTCGCGAAGCAGGCGCAGGTAGGTGAGGCGATCGCTCTCGGTTTCGAAGACCGGGCAGCGATCGCCGCCACGCTGGGTGATGTGATGGGGACGTCTTCGATCACGCAGCGCTGTCTCCGTGGCATAATTTGTGTGTCTGGAAAGCGATTGGAAACAGGCCTACGGGGTTTGCAGAAAAATCACGCAGATCAGGCTGTCCCTAATGCCCCCGTCCCTAATGCCCCCCTAATGCCCCCCCGCAGGCGAATGATTCGACGCGAAGCGGGTGGATGGCCCAGAGCAGCGACCCGCCAGCGCTGCTCCATGTGCCCGCTCCGAGTTTCCGCAGTAGCAGAAACAGCAGGCCCGCTGCGACGGCATGTAGGAGAGCGCTGGTGAGATGGTGCCCCGCGGGATGCAAGCCGAACAGCGAGACATCGGCCTCGTGGCTCAGCCACGCGACCGGGTGCCAGTAGAGCGCAGTGACGGAGCCGAATGCGAACGCAATACTGGCGGGCGTGAGACCGCTGACGACGGACGGATTCCCGAGGTATAGGACATCGTCAAGAGTGACGAACACGTTGGTAGTGACCGGGAGGGTTGCCGACAGGACCAGGGCGGCGACGACGGCGGCTTGCAAGGTTGGGGTAAGGGCGGCGGTGCGCGGCTGCGGCGCGGCCGTGACGAGCCGCCGCGCGTGGCGCGGTTTCGCCATGGCCCTCACTTTTGGTAGAGCGCGATAGTTGCCTGAAGGCCTTTGCCGCGCTCGTAGAGTCCGACCTCGCCGGGGTGGGGCTCGGCCACGTAGTTCCGGCCGAACACGTCCAGCGCGGGAGTTTCGCTGATGATGACCTGCCCCGTGCTTATTTCTGCCGCTGCGGCTCTCTGGCCGACGGGCACAGCTTGCGGGTCCGGAGGACGGTAGACCATGTGTCCGCTCTCGACGTGGCCCTGCGAGCGCGCCAGCGGTCCGAAGGGGCGCACAATGATGTAGGCGGGGTCCGCCGCTCGAAACAAAGGGCCCGTAGGCAACTTGGGCCTTGCGATTTCCTTGCCCGCGGGAAAGGCTACGTACCGGGCGGTCACCACCCCGTCCTTGGCCCAAAACAGGTCGGCGATCATAAGCCTATCCGGGGTGACGAACGTGAAATACTGTAGGCCGCGATCAGCAAAGTACTCCAGGGATGAACCAGTGCGGAGAAGCATCAGGTCTCCTCGGCGGTGCATGGCTTTTGCCGTTTGCAGGTCCCAGGCGATGACGAGGTCTTCGCCGCCGTTGATGAGCCCGAACGGCAGAGCCGGCGCTGCCAGAAAGAAGCGACCGTCCGGTGAGAAATCCACTCTTGCCTTGGAGGGGTCCATCAGCACCACCGCGCGTCCGCCTCCCCCCGTGTCGTCTGTTGTCCGATAGTCGATGGATGCCTTACCGTATTTCCTACGCTCCAGCACCGTCCTTCCCGTGCCGACATCCAGCAGCCGCAGCGTTCCCTCGGGATCGACGCATACCAGGTATCGCGCGTCTGGCGATAGCCGCTCTGTTCCGCAAGCCGTCACGGGGACATCCTGCAAGGCGATGCGCGTGCGATCGGCAATGCTCCACCGCTCCACGTGCGAGACGGAGCTGATGAAAACAATCTGTCGCGAATCCGGCGTGAATTGCGCGTCCCTGACCTCATGAGCGGGAATGCGAAACAGGATGGCGAGCGGCTGCGCGGTAAGAACTGTGATCTCAGTGTCATCTTGCGCGACGACATAATGGCCGTCGGGGCTGAAGTGAAGTTCGCGAATGGACGCCGGAGTGGCAGGCTGATTCTGGGCATGGCCTGATAGCAAGGAGAGCATTACCCAGCCAGCCGCAGCACCCAACAAAAGCAGCCGACGCCAGCGGCTCGCAGGCTTCCAGCACCCAAATAGCAGCGGCGGGCTCGGTGGCTCCGGTTTGCCTGCGAACAGCGGGGCGGGTAGGGGCGTCAACGGAAGTCCGACCGGCACCGACAGCCACGCGGGTAGACAACGCAAACGCAAAGTGACGTCAGTTTACAAAGTCTCCCTTTCGGATTCTATCCTCCAACGAGGGTATTTTGGCGGTCAAAACCCGTGTATGGGTAACGTCGATGATCGACTGAATGAAAATCGGTGCCAATGGAATGAAAATCGGGGCCAGGAACGTGTGAAGAAATTGCCAAACATTTCCGCTAAGAAATGTGCTGGCGCCCGTACACTGAGAGAGTGACAGGCACCTCGATTCCTCTCCCTCGATTGGCCTCTGTTGACCGCCGCCAGATGGTGCTGCGTACGGCGGACGTCGAATTGAAAATCGGTGCCTGTCGGAGAGTAACCGAAGTCAGGACCAACACGGAGCCTGCCGAGTTCAGCGTGCCCACCCCCCAAGGGGCATAGTGCGCAGTCGAGCCTCCATTTCACACCTCGGCGTCCCCAATTGGGTGGTCCTGCGCTATACTGGCAGCAAATGGTTTCCAAGCTCGATCCCGCTTGGCAACAAGCTTCCGTGCTTGAAGCTGTGTTCGATGAGCTTTCCGATGCGCTCGTTCTATACGACCGCGATATGGTGATCACCGGCGTCAACCACGCCGCCGAAAAACTCTTTGGCATGATGGCCGACGAGATGATTGGCAGGAGCTGCAAAGAAGTTTTTCGCTGCACGGTCTGCGAGCCGGATTGCGGGGTGCTGGTGGGACTCAACCAGGATGGTCCCGTGCCGCGATCAACCGTCCGGCTGCGTTCCGCCGCAGGCCGAGAGCGGCTGGGGGGG
>JGI12270J11330_10003192_pt1 | contig 11855 bp, 11 predicted proteins | sample PeaSoiMetSII2010_FD_11330 | JGI IMG/M metagenome (IMG submission 11330)
GTTGGCGCGCGACGAACACGACGGAGTTCCTGTGCGACGTGCAGGAGACGGGCGGGCACGGACTCAGCGAAGCGCTGGGCGTGGCGGGCTTCTTTAACTTGGATGTCGTGCGCAATCCGCTGCTGAGCAAAGCGCCTTACGTGGCCCGTTTAATGTGGCACCAGGTGATTGCTTTGGGCGGGAAAAAGGTGGTGGCGGAGCGCGGTCCCTATTCTTTGTTCCGGGAGTTGCCGGAAAGACGCCTGGAAGTGAGATTCGGCAAATTCAGCATGGTGGACTTCTTCGACGTGAATTCCTACGGCACGGATTCGAATCTGCAGTTCATGAACTGGGCGGTGGACAACAATGGGGCGTACGACTATGCGGCGGATACACGCGGATTCACGTTTGGAGCGTTGCTGGAATATCACGACCGGCACTGGGCGCTGCGGTTTGCGGAAGGGTTGATGCCGAAGGTGGCCAACGGGATCCACCTGGACGCGGACATGAGCCGGGCGCACGCGGAAAACGTCGAACTGGAGTTGCACGGGCGCGTGATTGGCAAGAAGCCCGGAATCGTGAGGGCGCTGACTTACGTCAATCACGCGGATATGGGTGACTACGCGGATGCGGTGAACAGTTGGCTGGCAAATCAGGGGACGCCGCAAGAGACGCCTGCGCCGGAGATTACCGCGCACCCGCTGCAAACGACGATCAAGTACGGTTTTGGATTGAATTTCGAGCAGCCCTTGACGGATTGGCTGGGCGTGTTCGGGCGCTGGGGATGGAACGAAGGGCAACACGAATCGTATGCGTACACGGAAGTGGATCAAACCTGGCAGGTCGGCGTTGGCGGGAATGGCGGGCGCTGGGGCCGGCGGAATGACCATGTGGGACTCGTGTTCGTCAGCAACGGGATCAGCCGCGACCACGCGCAGTACCTGGCCGATGGCGGGCTTGGATTCCTGCTGGGCGATGGGAAATTGAACTACGGGCGNGAGAACATTTTGGAAAGCTACTACACACTACATGCGTGGCGAGGAATTTTTCCGTCCGTAGGGCTGCAGTACATGGTGAATCCGGGTTACAACCGGGACCGCGGGCCGGTGATTGTGCCGACGCTGCGGCTGCACGTGGATTTTTGAGTTACGGCTGAGGCAAGAGAACGAGTTCAGCGGAACTGCTCGGTCTGGGTCTGGGATTCGGCCATGCGGGCGCGCGTGCTGCGCACGATGGTGGCGAAACGCCGCGTGAGTTCACGGATGCGGTCGGGCTTGTGCAGGAGCATCGATTCGCGCGGGATGAGTTCCTTGCCGACGCTGAGCGCGCAAGCCCCGGCAAGGAGGTAATAGGCGGCATTCTGCTGCGTGACGCCGCCGCCGGCAATCAGCGGAATTTCGGGGAAAGGGCGGCGCAGCGCGCGGATGAAGTTGTCGCCGCCGATCAAAGAGGCGGGGAAAATCTTGACAAAATCGGAGCCAGTTTTCCAGGCGGCGAGAACCTCGGTGGGAGTCATGGCGCCGGCCATCATGATGATGTTGGGGAGTCTCGCGACATACTGAACTGTGGGGATATCGAGCGCAGGGCTGCTGATGAACTGGGCGCCCGCGTCGATGCAGCGGCGCGCTGTGTCCACGTCAAGGACCGTGCCCGCGCCGAGAATAGCGCCAGGAACTTCCTTCACCAGATCGCGGATGACCTCGAGGGCGCCGGGCACGGTCATGGTGAGTTCAATGATCGGGATGCCCGCGTGGGAGACCTCCTCCACGGCAAAGCGGGCATCCTCCGCGGAAGAGGTGCGGATCACCGGTACGAGACCTACTTCTTCAACGCGGGCACGCAACTGCTGCTTCTCCATGGATGAAAGAACCTCCGGGGGTCCTTCGCCGGTGTTGGACCGGGTGGACGGCGAAGCCAACTTTGCCTACAGCATTATAGTGACAGCGCCGGGAATTTCCAGTCAGACAACGGCGGCACGCGTCGGGTGGCAGAGTGGTAGACTCAGCAAAGAACGGAGAGAGCCATGCCGCAAAAAAAATCAAAAAAGATCAAGCCAAAAACAAAGCGCGGGCTTGGTGGCAAGCTTAGCGCGAAAAAAAAGACCCGCAAGAGCCGGGCTGTTCCCAAGAAAAGGAGCCGCAAGAAGCGGATTTCTGGGCACGGGAGTCCGGCGGAGTTGGTGGCCTACGAAACCCTCGGGCTAGGCGCCAAAACCGGTGGGCAAGCGGGCGATACACAAGGACTCTCGGGGGCCGTTATTGGAGGCTCCGAAAGCGTGAAAGAGCTGCTGGAGGAAGGGCAGTCTTATGAAGCCGAAGTTTTGGAAGGAGTGGAGAACGCGCGGAATGCGGACGAATCGGAGGTAGAGACCCGGGAAGTGCCCGAGGATGATGTGCCGGAGGAGTATCGAGGGAAGGGCTGACACCTGAATGAAGCTGGGAATTATCTCCGATACGCACGGGTTGCTGCGGCCAGAGGCGGCGCGCGCGTTAAGCGGGGTAGACCTGATCGTGCACGCAGGGGACGTTGGAAAACCCGAAGTGCTGATGGGGTTGAAGGCAATCGCGCCGGTGTTTGCAGTGCGTGGAAACGTCGATNCGGAGGCTTGGGCTGCGGAACTCCCCGCGACGACCATTGTGGATGCGGGCAGCGTCAGACTGTACCTGCTCCACAACCTGAGAGAGTTGGATTTGCGGCCCGATGCGGCAGGGTTTCATGCGGTGATCAGCGGGCACACACACCAGGCGGAACAGTGGGAGCGAGAGGGCGTTCTGTATCTGAACCCTGGGAGCGCGGGACCTCGGCGGTTTAACCTCCCGGTGACACTGGCGCTGGTGGATTTGGGAAGCGAGCCGTGGAAAGTGGAGATATTGGAGCTACTTCGGAGTTGACGCCGGGCGAGGAGCCACGAAGCGCGGAAGAATAGCTGGGGCAGGAATTCAACTTCCTGCGGGATTTGACGCAGTAAGGCCGCCGACCGACGCTTGGCTTTGTGCAAGTCATTCTTTAGCTGAGAGATAGAATTGAGCATTGGGTGGCGAGTCACTTGCAGTAGTCAGTTCACAGTAAGCGGAGATTCTAGTGCAACCGGGTGGTTTTTGGTGGTGCCCCGGGGCTTGATCCCGCGAGTGGTATTACACGCGAATTGCAATGCGTGTCAGCGTCCAGGGGCCACGGGAGTCCTTCCCGTGGCCCTTGGTCATTCGGAGCGACTGTAGGAAGGTGATTCCAATCCCCCGTTGATTTAGCTGGTGCCTCTCCTGCGCTCTTTTATCCTGCATTTATCTTCCACGTGACATCGTGCCTGCAGTCCACTCTAGCTTCCCTTGAGACTCTTGGAGGTCTTCTATGTCAAAGAAAAACGCATTCGCTGGCGTCGCTCTCGTGCTTTTGAGCATCTGCCTCCTAGCTCCTTCCCAGTTTTTCGCCGCTCCGCAATCTTCCGGAGGCTCCGGCTACCATCTCATCAAGAAAGTAAAACTTGGCGGAACCGGCGGTTGGGACTATCTGGAGATCGATCCCGACACGCATCGCCTGTTCATCTCCCGCGGCACGCACTACATCGTGGTGGATCCCGAGCAGGGCAAAATCATCGGCGACATTCCAGGTTCCCAGAGAGCCCATGGCATCGCCTTCGCCAATGAATTCAACAGAGGATTCACCACCGACGGAAGCAACGCCGATTCCACCATCTTCGATCTCACCTCGTTGAAGGTTCTCGACAAGGTCAAAACGGACAAAGACTCGGACGCCGTCATCTACGATCCATTCTCGAAGCGCGTCTTCACCTTCAATGGCGACGCCAACACCGCGTCGGCCATCGACGCTGCTTCCGGAAAAGTCGTCAGCACTTTCCCGCTCGGCGGCGGGCCGGAGTTCGGCGCGACCGACGGCAAGGGCAAAATCTTCGTCAACCTGGAGGACAAGAGTTCCCTCGTAAAGTTCGACGCGAAAACCCTCAAGATCGAGAATACTTGGCCGCTCGCGCCCTGCGAATCTCCTTCTGGCCTCGCCATTGACGCGGCTCACGAGATCCTCGTTGTCGGCTGCCACAACAAGCTCATGGCCTTCGTCGACGGCAACTCGGGCAAGGTCCTCGGCACAGTTCCCATCGGACAGGGCGTTGATGCAAACCGCTTCGATCCCGTCACCGGCGATGCCTTCGCCTCTTGCGGTGACGGCACCCTCACGATCGCCCACGAAGATTCCCCGACAAAATTCTCACTCGTGGAAATGATCCAGACGCAGCGCGGCGCCCGCACCATGGCGCTCGACTACGCCACCCACGCCGTATATCTCGTCACGGCAGAATTCGGTCCAACTCCTGAGGCGACTAAGGAGAATCCCCGGCCGCGCCCGGCCATTCTTCCCGACACATTCACCCTGCTCATCTACGGCAAGTAGTGGGTTCTTCGTTTGGACCCTGGGGCGCCTTGTTGCGAGGTGGCCGTGGAGTGACACCAAGGCCTCGCGTTCAAGGGTTATTGCTGAGTTTCTACCTTCAACAGCCGATGGACTTCCTGAAGTAACGCCTGCCGTGAATACGGCTTTTGTAGAAAGCTGGCATTCTCCCCGAGGAGTTGCTCCTGGACCAAGCTGTTGTCAGTGTGCCCTGAGACGTACATCACCCGAATCCCCGCTCGGCTCTCCCTCACTTTTTGTGCCAATGCAGGACCACTCATTTTCGGCATGACCACATCGGTCAGAAGCATGTGGATGGGCTCCTGGTGCCGCTCCGCTATATGTATCGCGTCATATTCGTCTTTTGCTTCCAGGACCGTATACCCCGCGATCTCTAAGCATTCCCGAGTCATTTCCCGGAGCGCCGGCTCATCTTCCGCGATCAAAATCGTCTCGGATCCGCCAACAAATTCACTGGGCGGTTGCGTGCGCTCCTCCTGATTCCCGGCCGGACTGACCTGGGGCAGGTAAACCCTAAAGGTAGTGCCATGACCAAGCGCACTCTCCGCCCAGATGAAGCCATTGCTTTGTTTCACGATGCCATAAACAGTTGACAATCCGAGTCCCGTCCCTTTCCCAAGTTCTTTGGTGGTAAAAAATGGCTCAAAGAGGTGCGCCTGGGTATCCGCATCCATGCCCTGGCCCGTGTCGCTTACCACTAGCGTTACGTAGGCTCCGGGTTTTAGGGGCCGGTGAGTCTGGGCATACACTTCATCCACAACCATATTCACGGTCTCGAGCGTAAGCCTGCCGCCACCGGGCATGGCATCGCGCGAGTTGACTGCGAGGTTCATGATGACCTGCGCAAGCTGCCCAGGATCAGCCATCACGTATCCCGAATCCGCCCCTAAGTGCGTAACAAGTTCGATGTCCTCGCCAAGCAAACGCTGGAGCAACCTCTGCGCGTCGCCGACAACGGCGTTCACATCCACAACTTTGGTCTGGAGAACCTGTCGGCGGCTGAAAGCCAGCAACTGCCGTGTGAGTTCGGAAGCGCGTCCCGCTGCATCCATGATGCGCTCCACGGTCTTGCGGCTGGGGTCATCGGCAGGGAGTTTCCCCAACAGCAATTCGCTGTACCCCATTACGATCCCCAGCAAGTTATTGAAATCGTGGGCGACTCCCCCGGCGAGCCGGCCGACCGCCTCCATCTTCTGGGCTTGGCGCAATTGCTCTTCCAGCAACTTGTGCTCGGTGATGTCCCGTAGGCTTGCCAGGAGGCACAACTCATTTTGCAGCCGAATGGTTTGCAGCGACAGCAACACCTGACGAATCTGCCCCGATTTGGTGCGGCTGTTCATCTCCATATCTCGAACCAATTCCCCACGCAGGAGCTTCTGGATCATGGCGCTACGATCTTCGGGGCGGGCCCAGATGCCCAACTCAGTGCTCGTCTTGCCGACCACTTCCTCACGCTCATAGCCAAGGGTGCCCAGGAAGACATCATTGGCCTCAATGTAGCGACCTTCCTTTAGCGTGGTGATCGACATTCCTTCGGGACTCGAGCGAAATGCCGTGAAGAACCGCTGTTCCGACTGTTTGAGTTCCTCTTCTGTTTGCTTGCGCCGGGCAATTTCCATTCGCAAGCCATGCACTTGCTGGTACCGCCATAAAGCGAAGCTCAGAATAACGAGTGCGCTAAGCGAAACAAACAAAATGAAGAGGGCCTGGAGGACAGTCTGGCGAAAACGAGCAAGCGCCTCCTTGCGGTCAATCTTGGTCACCATGCCCCATCCGATTTCGGGGATGAACCGGGTCACTGCCACCACTGGTGTTCCCCGGTGATCGNTGTACTCAGCAAAAACTTCCTGGCCCTCTAGAGCGAGGAGCCCAGGCTTGGCAGGAGTGGGCTGCTTGCGCGGGCCGGGTTCTTCTTTTCTGCTGTTTCTGAAAGGGGAAACAAATATGGCTTCATCCCCACGTCGCGACACGAACAGGGTCTCTCCACTTGCGGTGGTAGCCACGTCGGTGAGAAACAACGGCTTCAACGCGTCGCGCTGCGTAACCAGAATCACGGCACCGTAAATTGCGCCGGAATCTGAGGGGGGATTGCCAACTCCGCTCGGCCCCCGAATGGGAGCAACCACGGCCAAGGGCGGGAAACCCGCGTCCTTTTCCGGCTCGAGCAACGTTAGAATCCCGACTTTCCCGAACGTGCGATAGGCTTGTAGTATCTCGGGCTCCGGAACAGGCGCGCCGTCCGTACTGGCCACGACTTTTCCCTCATGATCCAGCACGTATAACGCTGAGTACATGTCGGGGTCACGAAACGAGTTGAGAATCACGGAGGTATGATCCTGCGCATGACCCTCCGGCACCCTGTCGTTCCTTGCCGACACACACGCCTTGACCGTGGGGAATGCAGCCAGAATCTGAGCATCTCTGTCTCGCTGCTGAATCCAAAGTCTTAAGAGCACCGCATTCGTATCGGCCACACGCGTCAGCCGTTCGTTCCAATAGTTGAGTTCCTTCGCATGTTCGTTTCTCAAGACCCAAGCGGTCGTCGCCATTGCCGCGAGAGCACAGAAGGCGAGCGTCACGGTGTATATGATTGGAAAACGAGCGGACGACTCGGAAGGGTAGTCAGGTAGACTTTGTTCTGCCGGTTTTTGCCGACGGAGGCCGCCGGTCCCCATCTAAGACACCTCAGGGGGCCCGCAACTTTGTTGCCCCTTGCCCATCCTGGAGAACTACGCGATTCGGGAAAGTTGAGTAACTTCCGTTACATTTGACTGTGCGAGTCTCTACTGGCCAGCGAGGGAAGTCAAGCTGCCTCCTATCCTTGGCGGCGTTCTGGGGCCAAAAGTCCTGTTCATGTCNGAGGCTTTGATCCGACGGCCTTGCTGGAAGGATAGATTTCACACGGCCGGAAGGGTTTTACATGTAACCTGGACCCGGGGGAAGCGCTAGGCGGGCAGCGGCTCGTTGGGTGCGAATCCTATGACTCCAAACCGCGGGATAAGGTCTGTACAATCAATGAGTTTGGCGAAGGTCAAAGGAGCATTTCCCATCCTCTCTGGATTTAACCGCGGGTAACGTCTGTTGCGCTTGCATATAAAAACCAAAAAACTTCTGAGAAGTACTAGCGTACTGAAATGGAAGGGAGTATTTTAGTACCGCTCAGCTATTGTCCGGAGGGTTGCCGCAAGGCAAAATACCCGCAGAGTCAGCCGCACGAAAGGTTCTTCCGAGGAAGCGCAGTACGTGTCCCAGAACTGCCGCTGGGTGCTTTTGAGGAAGGTCATGGGTGTCGGTTGAAGGCGGACCGTAAGAGCTGAGGAGCAGGAAGGTCCCTATGGGAGTACTTCATTTTCGATACCGCGAACGCAGACGGACTCTGCGCGTGGCGATGTCGCTGCCGGTTGTGGTGCACGGGCAGAATGAAATGGGCGAGAAATTCTGCGCACGGGCCATGACGCGCTCGATCAACCAACAGGGCGCTTTGCTGGCGATGGATGAGCCGGTCCTGGCGGGCCAGGAGCTGCTGCTGGTGAATGAGAACACCAGCCGGTCGGTGGAAACACGCGTCGTGTACGTGAAGAGAGAGCGCGACGGCAAGCTCAGCGTGGGGCTGGAATTTGTGAATGCGGAAACGAATTTTTGGAAGATGACATTTCCGGTGCCTGGAGCGCGCCCCTTACGGCGGGCGGTGGGCTCCAAAGCGATGGCGTAGGGAAGCGGCACAGAAACGGCGAATTCGAAGAACCCTCCAGCAGAAAACCCCAACAAGAGTGATAAGTGTGCAGCGGACAGGGAAGTATGTGTGTGCGCTGCCACGAGCCCGGAATCGCGCATTCATTTGACGATCTTTCTGCCGGCCGGGGACTTGCGGCGATTCCGTTTGTGAGGCACGCGACGGTTAGAAGAGGCGAGCGATTTGCCATGCAAAATAGCGTCGCGCGTTTTGCGCGGGAGCTTGGCAACGACCAGGTCATAGGAGGAGCGAAGCAGGGTCGCCATTTCCGCGGCGGAAAGGGCGTCGCGGGATTCGAGGGCGATCCACTTGGCGCGCGCGAGATACGGAGCGGGAATGATGCCGGGACGCTCCGTGAGTTCCGCGAAGTTTTCCGGCGTCACTTTGAGGGAGAGCCACACGCGAGCGGGTTCCAGCGGCGTGATGGCGAACATTCTGCCGGCAACCTTGAAGAGAAGGTCGTCACCCCACTGGATCTGCTCGGTGGCAGATGGAAAGGAGAGACAGAGCTTCCGGAGTTGATCGATGTTCACAGGCGGAACCCCCCTGGGCAAACTGGCGCGGCTTGGCGAACCTCCGGCGGAGAAAACCCGGCGGAGAATTGGGAGGCCATAGTCTAGCTCGGAAAGCGCGGAGAGAAAAANGTGGGAAACGGGCCTGGGCTTGCGAGTTTAGTGTAAACGAAGCCAAGATCATGGGGGGAATGGAATAGCCCGAGGAGAAGGCATGAAGAAAAAACTGGTGTGGAACGCGCTGGGAGCTCTGGCGTTTCTAGGGATGGGGATATGGGCGCAGGAGCCAGCGGAGAAAAAGGAGCCGATGACGTTTTCTCTGGAGTGCGCCGGAGGAGATTGCGCGCTGCTGAATGGCGCGCCACAGACGGCTGGGATGCGAGCCGGCGCGGTACGTTTGAAGCCCGGACAGAGCGTGGGCTGGCACTCGACCGGGCAGAGCGAAGAGGCACTGGTGATTCTGCGGGGGAGCGGCGTAGCGAATGTGCAGGGTCATGCCGATGTGCCTCTGAGCGCGCACCGGATGGCGTACATTCCTCCGGGTACAAAACACAACGTAACAGACACGGGAAGCAAAGTGCTGGAGTACGTTTGGGTGGTGGCGCCGGTTGCGGGGCGGGCCGGCCATTGATTTCGGCGAGGCGATTATCGCGCCTTGCCAGAGGCGGCCTTGGCAGCGGCGGCGGGTACGCGGATGGTCACGCTGTCAGGCGTGGACCAGATGGGTGAGCCATCCTTGATCTCGACCTTGTGCATGGTGATTTTCACGGCGGTGCGATCGACCTCGACGAGAAGGTAGTGGTAGTTAATGCCCATGTCTTTGTAGAGATCGTCGGGCGCGCGCTGGATGAGATAGGGACGCGCGCCGCCACCGCCTGTGACGAAATAAGTGACGCCGCCGTGTTCGTGGCGCTCGTAGTTGTGGACATGGCCGTTGAAGACGATGAAGCGCGCAGGAGTGCGTTGCTGGCGTTCTTCGAGCATTTTGGCGAGGGCTTGTTCCGTGGGCCGTGCGGAATGGCCACCGCCGAAAATCTTCTCATCGGAAGAGCTGGTGTAAGGCGGGTGGTGGAATACAAAGAACACAAAATCCACATCGGCGGGAAGATGGTCAAGTTGGGCCGTGAGCCAGGCGCCCTGCGGACCCGTGAGTTCGTCGAGATTGCTATCGAGAACGAGCATCAGCGAATTGGCGATACGCGTGGAATAGAAGCGGCTTTTCTGGATATCCGGGAAGCGCTGGAAATAGTTGGCCAGGGCGTTGTCCAGATTGCCGTGCAGCTCGTGATTGCCGATCGCGGGGTAAACAGGGATTTTGCGTTCCCGCCAGAGTGAGGTTTCCGCGTCCCACACCTGCCAGTCCTTGGCGTTGTCACCATCCAAAACGATGTCTCCGCCGATGGAGATGAAGACGGGGTTTTCCTGGGCAATCGCGGCCACCAGCGCATGGCGGATTTCGGGATTGGCGGGCTTGGTGTCCGCGGGATCGTGAAAGCGCGTGTCGCCGAAGGCCACGAAGCGGAACGGAACGGGAGTCTTGAGATCGAGGGCGACCGGTTGGGACTGCGCGTAAGAGGATAATAAGGAGATGCCGCCCGCGAGGAGTGCGAAAAACAGTCTGTTCAGAGCTCTCATAATGTCCTCAGTCTGCAAATCAAGAATGGGGACAAGTGTAACTGTTTAGAGGGCGAGGGGTGTAAATGGATTTTCAGATGACCGGAAGGCCCCGTGGAGAGCGTGCAAGCAAAGGGCGAGTGCGCTACTGGCCCCGGTCGAAGGGATAGCCCTTGTCAGCCCAGTCCGCGGCGAAATCCGTGGGCAGGAGGAGGACGCGAAGTTTGCTGAAGCCGAGATCGCGAAGCGCGGCGAAAGCAGGGCGGAGGTTGGGGCAGCGATCCATCGGACAGCAGCCGCAATAGATGACCAGCTTGGTGGAGCGGGGCAGCGAGGAGGCCCAAGTCTTGAGTTCCAGCAGGCCCGCTTCATTTCCCGCCATGCCGTGGTTCTGCGCGCCCTTGATGTGGCCGGCAGTGTAGAGGCGATTGAAGCCCACGAAGACAATTGTGGGAGCGGATTTGGAGTCGCTGAGTTCCTTCAGCAAGTCCGCCGGCTGGACGGTTTGCGAGGAAGTCCATGGATCCGAGGCGGCGCGCAGCGCAACGTGCGAGACCATCAGCAGAGCCGCGGCGACCGTCAAAAGAACAGCAAGTGAAGTGATGCGCGCGAAGGTGCGAGGGATCATTCTGAAAGCCTCCACTGAATCGAGATGAGTTTAGTGTAGCGCGGTGCGAATGGACGAATCAGGAAAAATAGAAGCGCCGCCGAGAGTTTGTGAGAGGGGCAGGCCGGGGGCAAGACGCGTGCGAGTTATTTCCTCAGATCGGCGCGGGTGCGCATGAGCTTGCTGGCCGTGGAGCGCAAAGTTTCCGGAATATTCTTGTTCATGGAAAGGCGCTTGAGGTCCAGGGCATTCAGAATGGGAAGCATGTGCAGGGTGACGTCGAGCGGCGTCTTGGGATTGTTCATGAGGTTGCGGACGACGACGTAGTCCTTGCGGAAATTGCGGTTGGTGGCGATCAGGCGAAGAATTTCATCGGTGAGACTGGGCATGGAGGCGAAGGCTTCGACCTCCTGATCGGTGAGGCGCGGAGATTGCAGCACGGCGCGCTGAACGACTTTGTTGGAGTCGCGGATCAAAGTGCGGCGCGCCTCCGACCCGCCTTTGATGGCGAATTGCACGCGCTGGGAAACGGTCATGCGGCTGATCTGCTGCAGCAAAGTCTGGCGCCTGACAGGGTCGGGCTCGGCCTCCGCAGCGGCATCGGCAAGGCGGCCCTCGTCGACGGCCGTGCTGCGAAGTTCCTGCAGCGTGCTTTTCTGATCGGGGGTGAGGACGGGATAATGCTCCAGAGCAACGGCGAGCGTACTGGAAAGGCTGATGCGATCGAGTTCATCAAAAAGCGCTTCGACATGGGCGGGCGTCAAGTGCGGCACAACGATGGCAAGTTGCTCGCCCGGACATTTCGGGTTGGCTACGAGCGCGTCCAGGATGCCGGGCTTGGCCGCGAAATTCTTGGCGACGTAGGCAAAGAGCGCCGGCAGGGGGTGTTCGCGGTTCATGGCTTCGATGAAAATTTCCAGCGAAGCGGAGAGCAGCGCCTCCTGCGCGCGAGAGGAGACCAGCTCATCGGAATCCTGTGCGAGAACGG
>JGI12270J11330_10003200_pt1 | contig 11837 bp, 10 predicted proteins | sample PeaSoiMetSII2010_FD_11330 | JGI IMG/M metagenome (IMG submission 11330)
GGGGGTACGCCTCAGCGCGTTCGACGCTGGGCTGTCGAATCGGGCTGTTCTGTTGCGATCGGACCTCCGATGCTCACCGGTGATCTCGTCCGCGTCCGGACGTCGAAAGAGCGCATCATCCCGCTCTACCTCAACCGCAACAGCCCGCAGTGGCTGGAGGCGGCCGAGAGTCTGCTGGCGATCTTCCGTGAGGGCGTGGGAGTGACTCGCGGCGAGATCGAGGAAGAGATCGACCATATGTTCGGAGGCGGGGGTAAGGCGACGCTCGCGCACCGTGGGATCGCCAAAGTGCTGGAGGACCGCGCCGAGTTCGAGGTTGTCGCCGATGTGCCTCCCGAGCAGATTCGCGAGAAGGTGTTCACCGCGGCCGCCGAGGCCCGCCGGCGGCTCCGGGCCGCTCGGCCGGCTGAGGATAACAAGGTCAGCCTGACATCCCGACCAACCTTTCGCCGCGACGAGGTGCTCTCGTCCGTCGCCATGGAGCTCAAGCTCCCGCCGGAAACCTTGCTCAAGGCCCTCTTCGCCGACCTGAGAGATGAGAACCGGCTGCTCAAGTTCCAGGACATGACGGCGCAACGGCTGATCGATCGCTACAACGTCGCCCTGGCTCAGGCGGTCCTTCTGCGTTCGGTCCGCGTCGAGACCGAGATCCGGACCGAGGGCCCCGCGCGCTATCGCCAGCTCTTCCGCCGGCTCAAGTTCCACCGCCTTGTCTACCGGGTGCAGGGATCGATGGCCGACGGCTACACCATCCAGATCGACGGCCCGCTGAGCCTCTTCAGCGCAACCACCAAGTACGGCTTGCAGATGGCCCTGTTCCTGCCGGCACTCCTGCATTGCCACGATTTCCGGCTCGAGGCCGAGCTCCGCTGGGGGCCCAGACGCGAGCCGCGGAGCTTCCATCTTGATGCCAGCACCGGGCTGATCACGCACCAGCTCGATTCGGGGATCTACGTTCCCGCCGAGATTCCGGCGTTTGTCGAACGATTCCGCCAGATTGCCCCGGCCTGGGAACTGAGCGAATGTACCGACGTGCTCGAGCTGGGCCGCGAGGGCGTCTGGGTTCCCGACTACCGCGCGGTGCACAGGGCCAGCGGGACCGATGTCTTTGTGGAAGTGCTGGGGTTCTGGAAGAAGTCCAGCCTTGAACGGCTGCTCCGGCTACTTCCCAGCCTCGGTCCCCCCCGGTACGTGCTGGTGATCTCGGACAAGCTCAAGGTCGATGAGGGATCGCTCAACGAGCTCACGGGTCCGATTCTCCGCTTCAAGGAAATCCCCAGCGCGCCGGAGCTCGCGACCTTGCTCGACTCCTTTGTAAAGCCAGCCGATTCCGGTGGGCGGTTATTCTGAGTTCCGTGCACTGCTCGCCATCTTGACCATGGCTCGGACCAGCAGGCAGTTAGAACGGGGCGAGTGTTCAAGGCCTGGTTCGAGCTTGCGCACCGCACACTTCCGGAAAGACACGGCGATGAGTCGAGCGACAACCCTCAATAGAATCCTGGACGGAGGCATCGTGGCGGTGGTCCGCTCCGAGTCGAGCGCCTCGTTGGTGAAGGTTGTCCAGGCACTGGCGGAGGGTGGCGTTACGGCCGCGGAGATCACCTTTACCGTGCCTGACGCCCTGGAAGTCATCCGCCGGTTCGCCGCGTGGTAGGCGATGCGATCGCCGCTGGCGACTTCACCCGCATGCGCGAGCTTGCTTGCCAGTATGCCGCGATCGTCGCGCGAGTTCGCGAGACCCGGTGATTTCCCGCACCCGCAGCTCTCTCCCTGCTCCGAATTTCTCCGGCCCACCTATTTTCCCAGGCACCTCGCGTTCAACCGGAATTCCCCGCATTAGCTGAATCTTCTGTGGAATCGTTTCAAGGCGAACGGGAGTGAGGGTCGATAAACACGGCATAAGCTGAGAACCGCGCCCTGGATCGGCTCCTCTCGCAGGATGATGAATTCGAGAGTGGCCAAGGACGAAGCGGCGATCTCGGGTCGGCAGGCTGTCCGCATTTCGGGTTGGGGGAACGGTCTCGTGGGGCCAGCTAGACGTAAAGCGCAGGGAGGTCGCTGCGGTCGGAGCCTCAAGGTTCTGGCCGTAGCCCTCGGCGCGCTGACGATCGCGGCGGCGGGACTGGCAAGCGGTGCCCTGGCGGCAGAGCCCCCCGCTCGGTCGCCGCGCGGCAAGATCCCCTTCATCTACCAGAAGAAGCGCTCATTCGGGATCCCCTTCCATATTGATGCCGAGGGACGAACGCGGATCAAGGAAGTTCAGCTCTGGGTCTCGGAGGATTCCGGGTTTCACTGGGAGCCCAAGAGCAGGACCACGCCAGACCTGGGGAAGTTCTCTTTTCGCACCTCGCATGACGGCGAGTACTGGTTCGCGACGCGGATTCTCACAGTCGCTGACGAGTACTCGCCGCCGATGAACCAGACGGTTGAACCGAGCATGAAAGTCGTGGTGGACACCATCCCCCCTTCGATTGTGCTGGAGCCGGATGACCGGCGAGGCAGCCTGGCGAGCGTGCGCTGGGAGGTCAAGGACGAGCACCTCGATCTCAAGACGCTCCTCCTGGAATACCAGGCCGAAGGCGCGAAGGAATGGCGGAAGGTGCCGATCCGCCGCCTGTCGCTGCTGGGCGCCCAGCGGTGGGACGCCGGAACCGCCGATTCGCTGCGGGTTCGTGCCTCCGTCGCCGACAAGGCAGGTAACGTGGCGGCCGCCGACATCGTGATGCCGGAAGGCACTGCCGGCGATCCCGATTTCGCGGCCGCCGATGCCGATACCTTGGCGCCTCCGGTCGAGCAGATCTCCAACTCCGCTTCCGCCATCGCCGAGGGGCCGGGATTCCCGCCGGTGGAGGAGAGCCCGGGCCAAGGTTCGGGCTCAACGGCCAGATCGAGTGCCCGGCGCACACTCGCCCGGCGCACACGCGCTGCGGAAAGTCCGGCCACGGGAGCATATCCCTCAGCTCCCGACTGGGACCGCGGCGGCGGCGGCGGCGGAACGGCGGCAGGTAACGCCCGAGCGGTCAGTGCGTCGGGCTCGGGCCCGCTAGCGGCCGCCGCTCCGGCCTTTTCCAATCCATTTCCGATGACCGACACGGCAGGGGCAGCGGCACTGCCCGGGGCCGCCGATGCGTTTCCAGCAGCCGGGCCGGGAACAAGTGCCGCGCCGGGCGGTGTCACGGCGGCAGGCAATCGCTCCTTGCTGGTTCCCGGTCCCCGGTTTAAGCTTCAGTACGCCATCGAGGACGCAGGTCCCGACGGTCCGGCGGTCGTGGAACTATGGATGACCCAGGACGGCGGCAGGAACTGGATTCGTCGGGCCGAGGATACCGACAGGGTTTCGCCGTTCGAGGTGGACCTGGGCGGTGAAGGAACCTTCGGTCTGAGCCTGGTGGCTCGCTCAGCCTCGGGTCTCGGCGACCAGCCGCCGGCGCCCGGCGATCCTCCGCAAACCTGGGTCGAGGTCGATACCACGCCTCCCTCGGTTCAGCTCTACCCACCTCAGATCGGCACGGGTCCTCATGCGGGCAAGGTGGCGATCACCTGGCGAGCCAGCGATCTTCACCTCGCCCCGCGCTCGGTCTCGCTGTTCTGGCGTCCCGACCAGGCGGGATCGACCTGGCAGCCGATCATCGATGGCCAGGAGAACATGGGCCAGTACATCTGGACGGTACCCCCCAGCTTCCCCGCCAAGTTCCACATCCGGGTTGAGGCGGTCGATACCGTGGGCCACCGTGGCGGGGCGGAGACGACCGACTCCGCGCCGGTCATCGTTGACCGCAGCCGCCCACGCAGCAGGATCATCGGCCTGGACCCGAATGCCCGTGCGGGCGATGGACCGGGGGCTCGGCTGCTACGCTGAGCGAGGGAGGTCGGAACCGGGTTGCACTCAATTCCGCGGCCGCAGCGGTAACTCGCTGTTCTGACGCAAAATGCAGACGATTCAGCTCGTCTGCTGCGACTCGGCCCCGACTGTTCTCTCCTTCCTGAGTCCATCGAGGCCGAGCCTGTTTCAGTCCGTCGCCTCCAACTTTCGGCGTAATTCCTCCAATTCACGCTCGATTCGTTCTCGATCGGCCTGGGCAGCCAGTTGCGCCGCTTTCGCCTCGCCCAAGGCCTTGGCCATCAGCAGTCGCTCTTGTTCGGCCTGGCGTTTTTCCGCTTCGGCTTGGTGTTTTTCCGCTTGGGCCTGACGTTTTTCCGCTTGGGCCCGGCGTTTTTCCGCTTGGGCCTGGCGTTTTTCCGCTTCAACCTTTCGAAGAGCAGCTTCCGTGACGCTGAGGGACTCCCAGGAAGTCAACAGCTTCTGGCCGGTGGCCGGGTCGTGCAGGCGCAGGAAGGCCCCCTCCCGCTCGAGATGGAGGCCCAGCACCTCGCTGGGCAAGCGTCCCTCGACGGGCTCGATGGGGACGTATCGCCCGGAGCGGAGCCGAAATCCCTGGAGGGACGGGGTCAGGTACTCCTGCTTGGGATCGAAGAGGAAATACTCAGAAACTTTAAGGACATCTTGATATAAGTTGTACTTGTCGACGAGATCCTCGTCTCTCGTCGATTTCGATGTGAATTCAAAGACGACATCAGGCCCCTTCCCCTCTTCCCACACGAAGTACGCGTCTCGCTCTTTGTTGGGAATGTCCCGAACCAGGAAGACGTCGGGGGAAACATGGCGACGCTTTTTACCCGGCACATAGTAAAGAAACATATTGCCCGAAATATAGACCATGGGGTCAGCGGCATAACGCGCTCTCAGAACATCGAGCATCGCGATCATGTTGTCGCGATGGGTTGGCGTCTCCGCCATCGGTTGACCATCTCCCGTGGGATAGTGGACCGGGGGAGTATCCTTGGTCGTGGGATGAGACGATGGGGTGGCCATGGATAATCCTCCCGGTACGGCCGTTCTTGGACCTTGTGGCGTGTGGAACTCCCCTTCGAAGGTTCGTTCTAGCGTACCATTTCGTCGCAATATCGTCACGCTGCCGGACCGAGCAGGTCCTTGACCGCGTCACGCTCCGAGATCAGTTCGGCGGCCGAGGCGTCGAGCCGTTGGCGAGCCTCGTCGTCGATGTTCACGCCCTGAACGATCGACCAGTTACAGCCTCCCTTGGAGACGAGCGGATAGCTGTAGATCAAGCCGGCCGGGATGTCATAGCTGCCATCCGAGACCACTGCGGCACTGAACCAGTCACCGGCCGGCGTGGGGACGTGAAGCGCCTGGACGCTGCCCAGGGCGGCATTGGCCGCCGAGGCCGCCGACGAGGCGCCCCGCGCCTTGATCACGGCGCCGCCGCGCTTGGCCACGGTCGNAATGAATGTCTCGGTGAACCAGGCTGGATCCGAGATGACGCTGGTGGCGGGCACGCCGGCAATCTCCGCGTTCTTGTAGTCGGGATACTGCGTGTCGCTGTGATTGCCCCAGATGGTTACCTTCTTCACCGAGGCGACGGGCACGCCCGCCTTCCGGGCCAGTTGCGAGGCGGCGCGGTTCTGGTCCAGGCGGGTCATGGCGAACCAGCGATCCGGCTGTACCCTGGGTGCGTGCGACCTGGCGATCAGGCAGTTGGTGTTGCACGGGTTGGCCACGGTCAAGACCCGCACGTTGGGACTCGCGGCATCGTTGATCGCCTTCCCCTGCCCCGTGAAGATCGGGCCGTTTGCCCGGATCAGGTCGGCCCGGCTCATGCCATCCTTCCGCGGCAAGCCGCCGACCAGGATCACCCAGTCGGCCCCGGCGAATGCCTCCGCGGCCTTGTCGCTGGCCTTCATCTCGGCCAGGAGCGGAAAGGCGCAATCCTCCAGTTCCATCAAGGTCCCGTTCAACGCGGGAAGGGCCGGGGTGATTTCCAGCAATTGCAGGGCGACCGGCTGCTCGGGTCCGAAAACCGCTCCGGAAGCGAGCCGGAACAGCAGGGCATAGCCGATCTGGCCTCCAGCCCCTGTCACTGCCACGCGAATCGGTGTCGTCATCGTACTTGCTCCTTTTCTGGACAATGTTGCTTTGATCCAAGATCATAGGCATTACAACGTGAACGCAAGTCATTCATTGACTGAGGGCGAACCCTGAGACTATCGGGGCCGCGAGGGGCCCGGCCCCGCGGCCCCGCGGTTCGGCGCCGCCCGCAGCTTGGCGATCATGAGGGNCATCTCCCGGGGCAGATGCCGGCCGCCGGCAAGCAGAACAACCCCCGCGATGACCAGGGTTGGAACCGCTGTCAACACGGCCGCGACCAGGTTTTCGGGGTCGTGGCCGGGCTGAGCCTTGGGCGTCGCGCCGATGGCGGCCAGGGCCCGCCCGAACGGAGTTGCCATGGAATCGTCCTGGCCAAACGTGTCGGAGACCCAGCCCATCAAGGTGGGCGACCAGAGATCGCCCAGCAGGTGAGTGGCCGCTATGGCCACGGCGTAGGCGACCGCCCGCATGTTGGGCAGCACCACGTTGGCGATGATCGCATGGCAAGGACCAGCATTGGTGAACAGCAGCGCGATCGCCAGGAACACTCCCAGCAGAATCATCCCCTCGTCCCGCCCGAAGATCGCCAGCAAGAGGCAGGGAATCGAGCCCAGCATCGCCATGCCCGGCACCAGGAAAAGAGCCCGCGGATTGACCTGCGAGTAGCGGTCGGCCAGCCAGCCGCCGATGACCATGCCCAGGACCATGGCCGCGGGCACGATCACGGCCAGCCAGAGGTTCGCCCGCGCCGCGGGCACGTCATGGACGACGACCAGAAAGGTCGGCAGCCAGACGATCAGCCCGCCGATGGCAAACATTGAGAATGCCAGGCCAAAGACGGAATAGGTGTAAGAGGAATTGACCATCAGGTCAACGTAATCTTCCCGACTGGGGCCGACTCGCTCGTGCAGCCGCAATCGATGTTCCTCAACCCCTTCGCTCGTGCCCCGCACCGGATCGGGCAGAGCCAGCGCGAGCAAGGCCAGAACGAGACCCGGAGCCCCGGCGATGACAAACGCCGTATGCCATGTCGCGGCTCGCGCGATGGCCGAGCCCAGGGAGAGCGCCAGTGCAGCGCCGATGGGCATTGCCAGGTAGTAGGCCGACAGCACCCGCGCCCGCACTCCCCGCGGGTAAAGGTCCATCAAGATCGTGAGCGCGATGACCCCGAACGTCGATCCACCAATACCCACAAGCGCGCGGGCCAGTTGCATCTCATTGTACGACCTCGCCAGCCCGGTGCCAACGGTCGCCAGGCTCCAGACAGCAATGCCCACGGCCATCAGGCGGGGGCGCCTCAGCCGGTCGGCCATATAGCCGACGAACGGGCCCCAGAGGGCATAGCTGATCAGCAGGACCGTGGCCAGCCATCCGGCCTGGGCGTTGGTCAGCTCCAGCTCCTCACTCACCGGCCGCAGGACGGCCGGCAGCAGCCAGCGATCCAGGGATTCGAGCAGATGGACCAGGAACAGGACCGCAAACACGCCCCACGCCCACCGCGCCGTGGTGCCCCTTACAGGGGCGGCAAACGGCCCGTCCGAGCGTGAGCCCGAGGAGAATCCAGGCGCGGCTCCAGATCCATCGCTGCCCTGTATTGCCAAGATCGATCTCCAGGGTCGGCCGCTCGCGGCGCCCGGCTGCTGCAACCAGCCGGTCTGGAAGGTGCATTCCTGCTCAGGATCAGTTCAGTTCGAGACCTGCGCGACGGTCGTGAAAGTCCTCGTTCCGACCCCGGCCTCACCCCTTTGAGCCAGGCCAATGCCGATCGTACGCCAGGGGTAAGCGGTCGTCCAGAGGGCAGGAGCCCTCGTTCCGGCTCGAGCCCGATGAGCCTGCGCAGGTGATCTCGTTTGATCTGCCTTGAAGACGATCCGTGCTGTCCGCGATGATGACCAGAGTGAAGCCGGGAGCGAGTGAAGCGGCCATTGATCCCTCGGGAGTTGCGCACCGTGATTGAGTCCATCCACCTCAAACGATTCAAGAACTTCCAGGATGCGACTCTCAAATTTTTCGTGTGTTTGGTGTATTTCGTGGTTGATCCAAGCAGGAGGCCCGCGACTCGATCCTTCAGTCCCGCATGAACCCGTGATGGTTCTTCTGGACGCGATTCTTGAAAAAACCTATAGAGAGTGCAGAAGGAGCTCTCGTCGAGACGTTGCAGGAAGCAATGATCGGTCAGGACCAGGAAAGGAATCCGAGAATGAGACGCTCTCGAGGTCTCGTGCTGGAAACGCTGGAAGGAAAGGTCCTGCTGGCCGCGATTGCGACCCCGATCGCGCCAGTTTCTCCACCCATCATCGCGCCTGTGAGCCGGGGCCTGGTCGTGAAGTTGTCCACCGACCACCAGGTCTACCGGCGGGGCCAGCCGGTGGTGATCACATTGACGGAGACGAACACCAGCCAGCAGGACATCATCGTGGAGTCAGGGCCCAGCCTCGCCGGCTTTTTCGTGACCCACAACGGCCGCAGGGTCTGGGCCTCGAACGCGGGAGTTGAGCCCATGTTTATCCTCATGAGGACGCTCGAGCCGGGCCAGTCGATCACGCAGTCGGCAACCTGGAACGGTCAGTCGAACATCGGGCCTGCCCGGACGGCGACCGGGCATCTCGTTGTCGGCAGTCAGGTCGAAGGCGCCCAGCCCATCAACATCCAGATCCGGCAACGCTGATTGGCTTCCTCAGAGAGGCATTCGCTTCAGATCTAGACCGTCTACAGCTAGCGAGGTCGCGTCGTCTTGCGAACGGGCGCCAGTAGAGACCTGAGGCTGATCGACAGGCTGTAACTTGTCACGGGAGGACTGGTCGCCGGCCTGAGCTTGAGGTAGAAGGCCGTCCCCGCCCGGGAATTGGAAACGTTCACCTGGTTCTTGCCCAGAGCAATCAACCTTCCTCGAGCGTTGAACACTTGGATCGAAGCTCCCGGAGCGTTGAGCTGGTAGGCTCCCGCCGCACCACTTTGAAAATCAAAGTATTCGACAGTCATTCCCGAATTGAAGCTCAGATTGGGAAGGGTCGTCTGGATGACCCGACCCAGGCGGGTCGCCGTTTGTGGACTGGTATTCGTCGCCGAAGGAGGCGGCGAGACGACCGGTGGAGGTTGAGGAGTGGGAGCAGGCGTCGGCTCCACGGGGGGTGGAGCTGGCGCAGGCGAGTTCGGGGGTGAGCTTTGCGGCAGTGAGACGACGAGCTGGTAGGCACCCGCGTCGAAGTAAGTCCCCGTGTCGCCCGTCACGGCCATGTAATAGCGCTGGCCTGGCACGACGGCTGCAACAGTCGCCGTCACGTTATCGCTCCAGGCCGAGGGGTTGCTCGCCTGGGCCAGAAGGGTCCCTGAGGCGTTGTAGATGCTGACCTGGGGGCTGAGCATGCTGATGTTGCTGGCGGCCGCCGTCACCTGGAGAGTTCCCGAGGCATAGCTCGGCGCCACGAAAGAATAATACTCAGTGCTGCCGATGCTCGATAGCGAGACCCGCGAAATCACGGCTTGATTGGAGGCCGCCAGATTGCTGGAGAGGTCGATCGGATCGCCAAGTCCGATGCCAATCCCTTGGGATTGGTAGCCGTCCAGCGTTCTTGCCCCGTAGATCGCTTGAATTCCCGCAATATCGCCGGGCTCCAGACCGGTTCGAAGGCCTCCGTAGTCGATGGCCATCACTTCCGCTGGGTTGGGAGCTTCATTCAACCCCAGCGAGTGGCCCGTCTCGTGCAGAACGACGCTGTACAAATCATAAGTCGAGCCAATGTTGAAATTCATGGAGGTGTTGATCTCGACGTCTCCCGCGGCCGTCGAGCCATTCGGGGGTGGAAAACAAGTCTGTGCCAGGGTGATCGTGGTGTCGGGAAACGTATAGCCACCGAAGCGGATGTCACCGAATCGCGGGTCTCCCTGAGCCAGCCCAAGCGTGTTGTAGTCGTAAGGTCCATCGGAAACCGGAACGATGTTGATATTGGCCACGGACTCCCAGGTCGCCAGGGCGAGCGCAATTTGCCGCTCCCAGATGCCGCTGGTCCCGAACTTGGCATTGAAGGTCGCATTCAGGTTATTGATGCCGTGGTCCCACCAGACCCCATCGGGGGCAATGCTGTAGGTGATACGACTCGGGTTCGGCCAGCTCTCCCCTTCGAGCACATAGTCGTACCCGGGGGTAACGGACATGAGCGTCCGCTCCTCGAGACGGTCGCAGCAGAGTCTGCGAGTGCGTCGATCTGTTCGATTCACTCCCTGCTTCCAGAACTGCTTCGGTTCACGTCTCCGTTCCCTGCACACAAGGCCGAAATGCTCTCCGAGCATCTCGAAGACGAACCATGGCATGATCCACTCCGGCATTCGTTGGGCGCATCAAGGGTTTTCCGGCGTGCCTGTCCTACTCTGGAGTGATCGCTCGCCGGCCGGATTCGAAAAGCTCGAGCTCGAGCACTTGCTGAAGACCTTCCTTGACATGGCCCCCGGCACGAGCCGGTGGAACTCCTCATCCTCGTCGCTGATCTCGATTGACCCTCCCGTAGTTCACGTCCCCGGTATTCCCTTTTTCCGCAAGGGAATATCGAAGCTCCTCCCTTTCATCTGTTCATCACCAGGAAGCTCGAACAGGAGAGTGGCGTTGAGCTGGGCATCTTCACCTATATCAACCAAGCGTGCTGTTTTGCCGGGAGTGCCGGGGCGTGAGAATCCTGCCGAGGGTCGTGAGCGACCGAGAATCACGATACAACCTCGATACAAGAAAAGTAGCTCCGTTCTCCACAGTATTCCCCAAGAAATCGCGACGCTCGCCATCTCAACCGCTACACTCGGAAGCTTGCCGTCCAGTCACAGTGAGAATGCAGATTTTGCGGGCAATGCGCACTCCCCGCGAGAGATGCCGGCAAGGCGATGAGCAGAGCGTGGTCGATCGTTGGGGAGGCGAGATCTACCTCCGGCATCGCATGCTGGCGCAGCGGGGCTACATCGTGCTGAGCATGGACAACCGCGGAACCCCCGCTCCGCGTGGCCACGCCTGGCGTAAAGGCAATCTCTTGCTGATTCACGGCACGGGCGACGACAACGTGCACTACCAGAACTGCGAGGTGCTGGTCGATCGTTTGATCGCGCTGGGCAAGCCGTTCTCGATGATGGCCTATCCCAACCGCACCCACAGTATCAGCGAGGGCGAAGGCACGCGCCGGCATCTGTTCGATCTGATGACGCGCTTTCTCGAACAGAATCTACCGCCGGGGCCGCGGAGCGATCACTGATTGACTCGCTCAGCCTGTTGTGAAGCTCCCCTTGGATTACGGTGAGTCCGGGCGGCCGCGACGGTGAGACCGACAAAGCCAAGAACGAGCATGATGAGCCAGAGCCACTCGAGCCAGGGGAAGCTCCAGAGCCGATCGAGCACCCATCCGAAGTAGAGGAAGAAAGAAACCCCACCGCAGTAGACCAGGATCACCCTGGCGGGGTCGCGGCGCAGGCCCTGCACGATGATGGTCTTGAGGATTCGCCGGCCGTCGCGGAACGCGCGCAGCTTGCTAACGGTGCCGGCGATTCGTGGCCGGTAGGGAACGGATACCTCGAGCGTCCGCAGCTTTCGGGTCACGGCCTCGATGGCCAGCTCGGTCTCGATCTCGAAACCCTCGGAGCGAAGCGAAACGGTTCGGAGGAACTTCGGGGAGAATGCCCGGTAGCCCGAGAGCAGGTCGCCGGTTCCCTTGCCGATCAAGAGGCGGAAGGCCGAGCGGATCAGCAGGTTTCCCAGGCCCCGAACCGGCGACATGGCGCCGGCTCCGAGCTCCGGCTGGCGGGCGCCTACGACCATGTCGGCCGCTTCATCGAGCACTGAAGCGACCAGAAGCGGTGCGGCCTCAGCCGGGTAGGTACCGTCTCCGTCCACAAGAAGGACGACGTCCCGGTCGCC
>JGI12270J11330_10003204_pt1 | contig 11828 bp, 9 predicted proteins | sample PeaSoiMetSII2010_FD_11330 | JGI IMG/M metagenome (IMG submission 11330)
CGTCCACCGCAACATCGAGGATCTCGCCCTCCACTGCACGCACCAGTTTTCCTTGCGCCTGTTTGATCTGATAGTGCAACCCGCGCAATACATTCCGTCGCGAGCTGGAATGATTGTCTTGCACGAACCGCTCCTTGATCCCCAGTTCCGCAAAGGCCCTCTCGTTGTAGCTTTCGAGAAAAAATCCCCGCTCGTCGCCAAACACGCGGGGCTCCAGAATGGCGACGCCGGGAATAGAAGTCGGAAGTTTTCTGATTGCATCCATCGTTCTGATTGCAGCCATCGTTTGCCGTAAACTCGAAGTGCAGTCGCCTCAGAATACTTTCTCGCGCAAAAGCTGCAGCAGGTAGGTGCCGTAGCTGCTGTTCTTCATAGTGCTTCCGATCTTCTCCAGCTCGGCAGCTGTGATGTAGTTGGAGCGATACGCGATCTCCTCCGGACACGCCACCATCAGCCCCTGCCGTTTTTCGATGGCCTGAATGTAGAGCGCTGCGTCCATCAACGATTCATGCGTGCCCGTATCGAGCCACGCCATGCCCCGCCCCATCACCACAACTTCCAATTGCTCTTTCTTCAAGTAGACCTGATTCACGTCGGTGATCTCCAGTTCGCCGCGCGCGCTCGGTTTCAGCGACTTCGCAATCTCCACCACCTGGCCATCGTAGAAATAGAGTCCCGTGACCGCATACCGCGATTTCGGCTGCTTCGGCTTTTCCTCAATGCTGAGCGCGCGCCCGTTGGCGTCAAACTCCACCACCCCGTAACGCTCCGGATCGTGCACCGGATACGCGAAAACCCGAGCGCCTTGAACTTTCGCCGCCGCCGTTCGAAGATCTTTCGCCAGATCGTGTCCGTAATAAATATTGTCTCCCAGCACCAGGGCGCAGGGGCTGCCGCCCAGAAATTCTTCCCCCAGCAGAAATGCCTGTGCGATCCCCTCCGGTTTGCGCTGTGCCAGATACCGCAGGCGAATCCCGTACTGGCTCCCATCGCGCAGCAGCGCCTGAATTCTGGGCGTATCCTCCGGAGTCGATATCACCAGGATGTCCCGGATGCCCGCCAGCATCAGGGTGCACAGCGGGTAATAAATCATGGGCTTGTTGTAAACGGGAAGCAGGCTTTTCCCCATGACCTGCGTCACCGGATACAGGCGCGTACCCGATCCTCCCGCCAGAATGATGCCTTTGTACCGCGTGCTTTCTTGCATGATTCGTCTGTCTTCCGCTCGAGTTTTTTCCGCACACTACCCGGAATAGTGCGTGGCCACCCACTGCCGGTAGCTGCCACTGGTCACATCCCGCACCCATGCCTCATTCTCAAGATACCAGCCAACTGTCTTGCGAATGCCGATTTCAAACGTGGCCTTCGGTTTCCATCCCAATTCGCGTTCGATCTTGCGCGCGTCCATCGCATAGCGGCGGTCGTGTCCCGGGCGGTCCTTCACGAACGTGATCAACTCCCGGCGGGAGCCTGCCTGGCGCGGTGCCATCTCATCTACGAGGTCGCAGATGGTCTGCACGATTTCTATGTTCGGTTTCTCGTTCCAGCCGCCGATGTTGTAGGTTTCTCCCGGCCGGCCGCGCCGCAGCACGGTCGCAATCGCCTCGCAGTGATCCTCCACGTAAAGCCAGTCGCGGACATTCTTGCCATCCCCGTAAACCGGCAGTGCCTTCCCATCACGCGCGTTGAGAATCATCAGCGGAATCAGTTTCTCCGGGAACTGAAATCGACCGTAATTGTTCGAGCAGTTCGTCGTCAGCGTCGGCAGACCATAGGTGTGGTGATAGGCGCGCACCAGGTGATCGGACGCGGCCTTCGACGCGGCATACGGACTGTTCGGGGCGTACTGGGTAGTTTCGCTGAACGGCGGATCGGCAGGGCCAAGCGAGCCGTAGACTTCATCGGTCGACACGTGCAGGAACCGGAAGCTATTCCTTTGTTCGTCCGGGAACGCGCTCCAATAGGCCCGCGTCTCTTCCAGCAACGCAAATGTACCGTCGATATTGGTGCGAATGAAATCTTCCGGGCCCCGGATCGAGCGGTCCACATGACTTTCCGCGGCGAAGTGCACAATCGCGCCCGGCTGGTGCTTCTCCAGCAACTGCCGGACAAGAGCGCGATCGCCAATATCCCCGTGAATGAACTGGTACCTCCGGTCGGCTGCGATGCCTTCCAGATTGCGCAGGTTCCCCGCGTAAGTCAGCTTGTCGAGGTTAATGATGGACGACGATTCGTCCTGCATTTTCTGCAGGATGAAGTTGGAACCGATAAACCCAGCGCCGCCGGTGACCAGAAGAGTGTTTTGCATGTTGAATGTGGCAAACTTCGGAGCCGTCGCCCTGCACCGCGCCCGTCGCAAGCCCGCACTTGATTGTAAATAAAAAAGGACGAGATTAACCTCGTCCTCCAGTTAAATGGCGCTATTCACTGTTGTTTAGGTCGATCCCCGTTATATCCCGGCGGCCAAGGGCGCCAATGCCTTCTTCGTCTCCGGACTCGGGGGAAGGACTTAGCAGGAGAGATGTTAACGGACGATTACAGAACGGAGTCAGAGTCGCGTGAACACGACGAAAGAACCCTGACCAGAATCACAACGTACAGGGACAAAAGAGCGCCGAGGCCGGCCGAAAAGCCGAATGATAGCAACCTTGCCTCAAATGCCGTTCTCGGCAAGAGCCGCAACTACCCAGCTCGCCGTTCCTCGCGCTCGCCAGCATCGACGACGGCTCCCACGCTGGGCTTCTTGATCGGCGCCTCCGTCGGTTCGACGCCCATCACCTTGAAGTAAGCTTTCTCAATCTCTTCCGCGACCTTCTGCCACTGATACTGCTCTTCGATCCGCTTCCTTGCCGATCTACCAGCAGCCTCCCGCACCGCAGGATTCGCAATCAGGAAACGGAGTCGATCCGCCAGATCTGCCGCACTCCCGCGCTGAAACGTGAATCCTGCTCCGTCGACCACTTCGCGGTTTTCCGGAACATCACTGGTCAGAACGCAGAGGCCAGCTCCCATCGCATCGAGCAGAGCCAGGGACAAGCCCTCCAGATCCGACGGCAGCACAAACACCATCGCATTGGTGAGCAGTTCATCCAGCGTCTCGCCCGAAACCCAGTCGTGCACGCGGATGCGGTCGCTGGCGTGGGTTCGCAACTCCCTGCCGTATTCGTCGCAGTAACTCGCTGCCCCGGCCAGCACGAGTTTCACATCCGTGTCGATGTGCTCAAACGCCTCGACGAGCAAATGGCACCCTTTCTCCGGCGAAAATCTTCCCATGAATAAGACATATTTCCCTGGCTCGAGCCCCCACTCCAGGATCGCCCGCGGTTGCTGCGTCTCTCGCAGGACTCCACCGTTGGGCACATAGATCGCTTCCATACCGTGAGTTTCGCGATAACGATGCTGCAGAGCCCGCGACACTACCATCGTTCCATTGGGAAGCTGCACCGACGCTCGCTCCCCCAGCCGCAGTACGGCCGACGCCAGCCGCCCCCATTTCCTGCGCTGCCAGTCCAGCCCTTGAACGGTTACCGCGGTCCTTTGTCCGAGCAACCGCGGAACAAAGGAAAACAGTGCCGGCCCCAGCGCGTGATAATGCACCACGTCATAGCGCTGCGTAAGCGCGTGCGCGGTGCTCAGCAGCGTGTGAATTACCGTTTCCAGGTGCTTGGACCGCATCGTGGGCAGCCGCACCAGCCGCATGCCATTGTGTTCCGGCAGCGCGGGTGTGAAGTAGCTGCGGCAGTACACCGTGACTTCGTGCCCCATCGCCGCCAGCCGTTTCCCCACCTCTTCGTAATAGGTCTCAATCCCACTGTATTTCGAGATCACTCCGCGCCCACCGACAAACGCCACTCGCAGCCTGCGTATGTTTCTCCCCGAAATCGGACTCTCTTTCGGCGCGTTAAACGCTCGCTGCAACGGCCGCAGCGCTTGATTTGTCATTGTCACCTCTAGGTTTTGTAGCGCCTTGCCCGCAGCCAGGCCTTTATACAAACTTAGCAGTTTCTGATAGTGCTCCTCCGGCGTATGGCGCTGGCGCACCGTTTCCCATCCAGCGCGTCCCATCTGGTCAGCCAAGTCGGGACTCGACCCCAGTGCCCGAATCGTCGCTGCGAGTTGATTCACGTCGCCCGCACGATACAGCAGTCCCGTCTCCCCCTGCCGCACCAGTTCCCGCCTCGATCCCAAGTCGGAGGCCACCACCGCGCGCCCCTCCGCATAGGACTCGAGGATGGTCTTGCCCAAAGTCTCGTACGCGTGGGAAGGGAGCACCGTGAACCGCGACTTGGCAATCAGCGAGTCGCGATCCGCGCGTCCCACCTGCCCCACAAACTCCACGTTCGATAGCCCCAGAGAAACCGCCAATTCCTGCAACTCTCCGCGCTGCGGCCCGTCGCCCGCGATGATCAACCGCATCTGGGGAACTTGTTTCATCGATCGCAGCAAGTCATCGACGCCCTTCTCCGCCGACAGCCTGCCGAAATACAGCAGTGGCCGATCGCTCTCCGCACTCGATTCCCGCAAGCTGTGCGCCTTCTGAAAATGCGGCAGGACCTCGAATTTATTCGCATCCCATCCATGCTCCACGAACTTGTCGCGCACAAAGTGGGTGGGCGCGAGGAACAGATCCACACACTTGCGGTAGGTGCCCAGCCAGCTATGAACGTAGGCCTCGGCGGTCAGAGTCATCCTCGCGCCCAGTCCCGGATAACACCTCTGCGTCAACACATGCCAGAATTCGCCGCCCTTACAGGCCTCGCAGGCCTCCCCGTGCGACACCAGGTTGTAGTTCGGGCACAGCAGTTTGAAGTCGTTCAGGTGATACACCACCGGAATGTTCTGGGCCTTGAGTTCCCATAGAATCGACGGCGACAAATGGTGATAGATACTCCGAAAATGCGCAACGTCCGGCCGGAACTCCTCGATCATCGCCCGGATTCGCCGCCGCGCGTCCGTTGAATAAATGGCATGCCCCACCCGCCCCGCCTTCTGCCACCACTCCCCTTCCGCCTTGAAGTCGAGGTGTGGGACGAAGTGCCGATCGTACGCAGTCGGCTCTCCGCGCGGATCGGCCATCGAAAACAGCGCCACTTCATGGCCCTGCACGCGCATCAGTTCCATCAATTCGAACAGGTAGACCTCGGTTCCGCTAAAGGGATAGTTATATTTGTTGCAGTACAAAATTCTCATGAGGAATGCTCTCTGTCTGCGGGGCGATCCGCCGAAGGAACAATTCGCCGAAGGATTCCAGGTTCCTGCTGCGGTTGAAATTTTGGCGAACCTGCACCCGGGCGGCATGCTGTACCCAGTGCAGTTGCCGGGCTGCCGAACGGATGCAGGGATCAAGCTCGCGGTGATCGGCCGCCAGCACCAGGGAACGAAGGAGGAGCAGGCGATCCACAAACTCGTCCTGAGATCCCGCTTCGTACAGAAACCCAGTCTTGCCCGCAATCACGAGTTCAGGAATCCCGGTGATCGCCGGCGCCAGCACGATCTTCCCTCGCGCCATGGCTTCCATCAGAACCAACGGAATCCCCTCGCTCCGGCTCGTCAGCACCACCACGTCGGCCCGGACATACAATGAATCCATCTGTTCGCGCGCCACGTGCCCCAGCAGGGTGACACGCGTTTCCAGACCATGCTGTCGAATCAGCGATTCCAGGTTGCGGCGCTCCGGTCCTTCTCCCGCGATCGCGCACTCGAAATTCAGTTCTCGGCCTTGAAGGTCCGCGCAAGCGCGAACCAGAAACGCATGATCCTTCACCGCATGCAGTCGCCCCACCGCCAGGAGCGTGAACGGACCGCTCCTCATTCTCGGCTTCGCGACAACCCGGGCCGTGGGCTCACCCACTTCCACTCCCAGCCGCGCCACTACCACTTTTTCTGCCTCCACCGTCGGATAACGCTCCAAAATGTAGTTCCGGTTGTACTCCGACACGGTCAGGCAGAATATGCAGTTCGCAAGCTTTGTATCGAGATATGTCGCATGCAGTAGCAGGTCCGACCCGTGCAACGTCATACTGAATTCCACGCTCAGCAGCCGTGCCGCTACCATGGCGATCCACGATCCCAAATACCCATGGTGAACGTGGATATGCTCGATCCCGCTTCCTTCCAACAGCACCGCGTAGCAACCCCCCAGCCAGGTGTGTGCCAATGCCTTCATCCGCTTGATCGGTCCCTCCCTGCCGTGGAACAGCACGCGGGAAATCAGCGGCCTGATAAGTTTCATGCGCCGGAGGCAGAGCCACATGGCGCGGAGCAGAATGGCTCCGTGCGGTGGCCGCAATACGATTTGCGGCTCACATTTGGACCTCGAGGCTTCATCCGGAGCACTCTTCCGCACGCTGCCCGCAATCACGCGCACCCCCAGCCTGCGCAACTCCTCGATCTCTTCGACCACATAAGGCTCGACGGCAGACGGAAACTCATTGGCGAGATAGGCGACGGTTAGCATGACGGGAATCCCTCCGCTCTGCGGCGCTGCGCCGCCAGCATGCCGGCCATCGTGAACAGCAAAGCGTTCACGAATTGGTAGCTCATCACGACGAGCGCAGCGTTCACCCAGTACACGGCCAGCAGAATCGGCCACAGACGGTGAAATTGCGCATCGAGGAACCCGCCTTTCTCCCCGGCCGGAATAGGGCCTCGGCCCAGTCGCCACATCTCCCACATCAGCCACAGATACAGCGCCAGCCCCGCCATCCCCTCCTCCACCAGCACTTCCAGGTACGTGTTGTGCGGATACAGAACCTTGTCTTTGTAGTCGCTGACAAATCGGGGCAACTCGGCCGGCATCTGGTGAAAGCCCCATCCCGTCAGCGGACGCTCCAGAAACATTTGCCAACTGCCCGTATAAACGGCGACGCGAAATTCCACAGGTCCGCGCTCTTCCAATCGATCACTCAATGCGCTGCCCAATTCGTGCGAGTTCAGAACCACCGCCAGCGCTACGCCCGCCATTAACGCCAGTCCCACACCCGCGCGCCGCAGCGTGCGATTCTTCGAAAGAAAGACCAGAGCCACCACAGACCCAGCAAACGACAACCAGACCGCTCGCGTCATGGTGGCCAGGATCGCGGCCGGCACGGAGGCCAACAAAACCGCGCTCTTTAGACCTCGCATCCTCCCGCGCTGGTAGGCATGCATAGCCAGCAACCCAAGCATGTTTAACGAGACGCCATTGGCCACCGCCTGCAGAAACGGTCCCCGCGCCCGGTCCGCATGAAACCCCAGGCTTTCATCCAGAATGAAACGGGGGAAAATCAGCGCGTGCGCGCCCGACAGGAAGGCGATGGCGGTGAAGCTCAGGTATGCCAGCACCAGCAGCGCAAACACCTCAAATTGCCGGAGTCTCCTTTCCTCCGTGAACACCAGCCCCGCCAAGTGAAAAAGCACGAACGGAACGATGAACTTCGATGCCAGCAGGCTCCAGGTCTCGTTGTCGAACGGCTGTCGAATCACCGTGGCCATTGCCAGCGCTGTCAGCCCAAGCATCGGCCAAAGGATTCGTTCCACCGCGAACAGCCGTTGCCGCATGACCATCGCCCGACCGATCACTCCCACGACGAGAAGCCCGAACGCCACGCGGTCGATCTCGTAGAACGGGACATTCTGGTACCGCAGCAACATGGCTGTCAGCGTTGCCAAGAAAAGCAGCGCTGGCGCGGCCATGAGCGCTTGCAGGGGACGCAGCGGAATCTCCAGTGCCCAAACCGAGAAATCGAAGCCTATTCCCCGCCATGCCGGTCTTGACGAAATCGACTCCATCATTCGCCGCTCCCCCCAGCAACAGCCAGAAAGGTGCGCAGCAGAATCCGCAGGTCCGACCTCAGACTCCACGTCCGGATGTACTCGCGATCCAGTTCCATGCCTCTCTGGAACGACGGATCGCGGCGTGCTGTTACCTGCCACAACCCGGTGATTCCCGGCGTGACGTCCAGACGTGCCAGATGGTCGATCTCGTAACCCGCAAACTCATCCAACGGGTGCGGTCGGGGCCCCACTAAACTCATATCCCCTTTCAAAACGTTCCAGAGCTGCGGCAGTTCATCCAGGCTGTAGCGCCGCAGAAGATGCCCCAGCCGCGTGATCCGTGGATCATCTGCGATCTTGAAAAATGGTCCCGACCTCTGGTTGCCCGCTCGCAGACGGTCTTTCAACGCATCGGCATCGCTCACCATGGTGCGGAGCTTGTGGCAGTGAAACAGCCTTCCCTTCCGTCCAGCCCGCTGCGCGCAATAAAGAACAGGCCCCCGCGAATCGAGCCTGATCAACACCGCAATCGCCGCTAACAAAGGCGATAGGACCGTCAATGCCAGGCACGCTCCCATCACGTCCACCACTCTTTTCAACACCAGCCCAGCCGCCGGCAATCGTTCCGCGTGCAGGCAAATCAGAGGCAGGTCTCCGACTCGCTCGACTTCCGTCCCCGCCGGCTTGCACCCGAATAACTCCGGAACGATTTCCACATCCAGCCGCAAACGCCGCGCCTCGTGCAGCACCTGCAGAGTCAGAGTCCGGTCGCGCGGCGCCGCCAGAACTACCTCGTCTACAAATCCCGTACGCGCCAGTCGGGCCAGGTCGCTGACCCGCCCGATCACGCCGTGGCCGAGCGGCCTCTCGTTGTCCAGGAACCCGAACACTCTGCGCCCTGTTTCGGGATGCCCCTCCATGTACGACGCCACGCGTCGTCCCACTCCTCCCGCTCCCACAATCAGCACGTTGCGCACATCCCGGCCCTGGGGCGCCTGACTGTCCTGCCTCGCGCTTTGCCATCGCCACATCCACAGGGCGCCAAAGTGCAGCAAGCCTGCGCCGCAGAACAAACCCGTCGTCGCCCACGGAGCCCCCTGCAAGCCATAGGAGAAGCACAGCACAGTCGTCGCCCATAGGACAGACTTGCCAAGAAGGCGCGCCTGCCTTCGCGGATCTTTGCCGACGGCCTGAAGCCCCTCGATGTGCCCCATCAACGTAATCAAAGTCGCGTGCAGCAACGCGATGCCCAACAGAGAGACGGGCGCCCCTGCCGCATACTCAAACAGTCGAACATGGGGAAACAGCGCTCGTAGCGGGACCATCAGCGCCCCGATCGACAGCCAATTCAGCGCCACCAACGCGAAGTCGGCCGCCATGGAGCGCGCCCATCTCCCGGCCATCCGACCCTGCAGAGGACCCGGCATGAGTAGCGTCAGTGCGTTCTCCGGAGCGCTCGCCGCTGCTTCAGTCGCGATCTCCGACACCTTTTCTGACGCGGCGTGTCTAACCGAACCCGCCGGCTTCTTCCCTCCGCCCCGAAACCCTGGAGTTTCTCCTGGAATCAACCGGGCCCAGTCGACCACCCGCGCTCTCTGTGGCTCTGGATTAAGAAGAGGTGAGGACACTTCAGATCATTTCCATTTCGTAGCCTTGAATCTCAATCGCCAGCGAGCGCTGGATGGATTCGACCGAGATCACCAACTTTTCTTGATCGCGCTGCGTCAGCAGGCCCTCGACTCCGCGAAGACATCCGCCGCGAATTCTCACGCGCTGTCCCACTTGCAAAAATGGATAAAGTGAGAAGGGGACATCTGCCGCCAGCAGCAACTGCAAGTCTTCAATCTGTTTCGGCGAGACCAGGGCCGCGGTGCCAGCGAAACTTACGAACCCCATCACTCCGCCAGTCTGCAGAATCAGCAGTCGCCGCAACCCAGACCGGTCGGACCGCACAAACGTATACCCTGGAAACAGCGGGACCGTGATAACTTTTTGGCGGTCGCTCCAGGCGCGATTCTCCTTGCGCAGCGGTAGAAAAACTCCGATCCCCTTCCCCGACAACTGCTCCGCGACCTTCTTCTCGAACCGGTATCGAGTCTGCAGCGCGCACCACACCTCTGCGTCGAACTCGGCCTGCATAGGCAGCACGGCCGCCCCGCTCACCGTTGCCCCCGGGTTCGACCATACATAGCTCTGCTCATTGAGTCCCATCTCCGTTCTCGCTAGCTCCTCCACAGACCCTCCAATCAGAACGCCATTCCGCATCCCGCTAAAGCCGCCGGTAAATCCCCTCCGGAATTGGAAAAATCCTGTCGCTCAATACGGCGCCGAGGATGCGCGCCTGCGCCGCTTCGAGCATTCCCTTGATCTTGCGTGCCATGATCCGCCGGGTGCGTTGGGCCGACAACACCAGGATGATTCCATCCGCGAACTGCGCCATAGCCGTTGCCAGGTTCGACTCTCCGGCAGGCGGCGCCTCCACAATCGAGTACGCAAACTGCATGCGCACATCACCCATATAGGAATGCAGCAAGGTGGTCGTAACCCGATCCTCATACCTCCCCACCGCCGGCGCCAGCCACAGATTGGCTCCCACTCGGGTCGCGGTCTGACGCAGCGGAGCGCTGGCATCCTGCGCGCGGCGCTCCCTCACCTTCCCCAGATATGTCTCCGTATCCAGCAACAGCTGCGGATACTCTCCCACGACGGCAATGCTCCCCTCGGTTTCCCGTGCCAATACCTCACCGACTTGTCTACAGATGGTCCGCACGTCCGTCTCCGGATCGAGCGCGCTGAATACGACCTGCCGCACCGGGCGCCCCATATTTAAAAGAAAGACCTGGCGCACCAGACCCCGGATCTGCTCAAGGGCAAAGTCTTCCGGATCCCATCCTCCCGCCTCCGCAATACTCCGCTTTTCCGAGCGCACATGCTCCCGCCCGGTCGTCTGTGCAAATAGCACCTCCGCGCTCATGGTCCCTTCTCTCATGCGGAAAGATTTCCTCGCGGCCTGCGCGGCAGCGATGCCAGAACCGGAGAATTCAAGTACGCCAGTACATCATCGGGAGTGCGGAATGCGGGGTCCACATAGTCCGACGCAAACGCCGCGCCCGTGCCCGCGACTCCGGCCGCGGCCAATCCAACCGCCAACACTGACCACGCGGACCACACCGGCAATGCCGGGGCGACCGGGTGCTCCGCGATGGCCACGTTCACGATGCCTCGCTCATCCAGCGCGTCGTCCATCCGCGCCTCTTCCTGCTTCTTCACATACAGAAGATAGTTCTCCTGGGCGGCCTTCTCTGTGCTGAGCAAATCATCCTGGGTGATCGCGTCCTCGCCCAGTTGCCGCGCCACCGCCCGGTAGCCGGTTGCCTGTGCAACTGTCGCCGCTTCCCGCGCCTGCAACCCTCTCAGTTGCACCTGCATCCGCTGCAGTTCCGACTTTGCCCATTCGTAGTGCGCGTTCTTGTCGGTCGTTTCATCGCGCAGCGGCAACGAATTCTCCGCCGCGATCATCGCCTCGGCCTGCGCAATCTGCTGGTCGACTTCCTGCACCAGGCGGTGGCTGGGCTCGAACTTGGTCAGCAACTGGGTCCGCTTCAACTGCAGATCCAGCAGACTCGCTTTCAGCGACTTCAGCAGCTCTGGATTGTCTGCCATGCGAACCTGCGTGGTGGTTCGTTCCGGCAGCTTCGTTAACTGGTCCTCCAGTTCCCATACTCTCTGTTGGGTCTCGGCGAGGTCGATGCGCGTCTGGCGGTAGTTCGCGTCTACCTCGCTCAACTTCTGCAGCGCCAGATCGCGCTGCTGCGCCGCCTCCACAACTCCGCGCCCCGCTGTGAACGACAGCAATTGCCGCTGCGCCTCTTCCAGTTGCCGTCGCGATTCGCCCGTCTGCTGCCGGAAGAAGCCCAACTCGCCGCTGGGACGATGCACTTCCAAATGCTTCTCCAGGTACACCTTGGCCACCGACTGCAGCACTTTCGCCGCTACCCGCGGGTCGTCTGCCGCGTAACTGATGGCAATCAGGTTCGTCTTCTTTACCGGCTCCACTTGCAGCTTCGTGGCAA
>JGI12270J11330_10003216_pt1 | contig 11790 bp, 8 predicted proteins | sample PeaSoiMetSII2010_FD_11330 | JGI IMG/M metagenome (IMG submission 11330)
CACCCAGATGACCGCGATGATGCCGACCGGGTAGCTCCACCGGCCCAGGTGCCACGGCCCGCGCTGGTAGCTCGCGCCCTGGCGCAGCCGTAGGTAGGTCGGCGAGACGTACGCGATGTACAGGCCGATGGTCGCGATCGCGGTGACCGCGGCGTAGGCCGCGCTGTTCCACAGGTACGGCAGGCCCAGGATCAGCGCCCCGGCGGCGGCCAGCCAGATCGCGTTGGTCGGCGTCCTGGTCCGCTTGTTCACCTTGTGCCAGAGGTTCGAGCCGGGCAGCGCCCCGTCCCGGGAGAACGCGTAGATCATTCGCGAGTTCGCGGTCACCGAGGACATCCCGCAGAACAGCTGGGCGCCGATGATGACCAGCAGCAGCAGCTTGGCGCCGGTCGCCCCGATCGCGGTGGCGAAGACCTGGGCCGGCGGCACCAGCGCGCCCAGGTAGACCTGGTAGTGGGTCGCCTGGATCGCGAAGGTGATCCCGATCAGCAGCAGCCAGCCGGCGAACAGCGACACCACGATCGACATCACGATGCCGCGGGGGCCGCTGCGCGAGGCGCCGCGGGTCTCCTCGGTCATGTGCGCCGACGCGTCGTACCCGGTGAACGTGTACTGGGCCAGCAGTAGGCCGAGCAGCAGCACGTAGAACGTGCTGTGCCAGCCGGTGCCGTTGTATATCGAGGTGAACACGTAGTGGGCCGACGCGTGATGCGAGGGCACGAAGGCCAGCACGCTCACGATGATCAGCACGCCGAGGATATGCCACCAGACGCTCACGTTGTTCAGCAGCGCGACCAGCCGGATGCCGAACTGGTTCATCAGGCCGTGCAGGAACAGCACGCCCGCGAAGATCAGGATCGTGACCCAGTGCGCCGTGCTGACCCCCCACTGCAGGTTCAGCAGCGCGTTGATGAAGAACGCGCAGCCGAAGTCGATGCCCGCGGTGATCGCGACCTGGCCCAGGAAGTTGAACCAGCCGGTGAACCAGGCCCAGGCCGGCCCGTTCGTGCGGGCCAGCTTGGCCGACCAGTAGTACAGGCCGCCCGCCGTGGGGAAGCCGGAGCAGACCTCTGCCATCGACAGCCCGACCATCAGCGTCATGATCCCGACGATCGGCCAGCCCCAGACGATGATGGCGGGCCCGCCGGTGACCATGCCGTACCCGTACAGGGTCAGGCAGCCGGACAGGATCGAGATGATCGTGAACGACACGGCGAAGTTCGAGAACCCCGACATCCGCCGGCGAAGCTCCTGCGCGTAGCCAAGCTCGTGCAGGCGTTGCTCGTCCTCATCCGCCGTTGGCACGGCAGCTATGTCGTCGGCCATGCGATCTCCCTAGGCGAAAGCACATATGGATGAAAGTGATCCATTGAATGAAGGTATTCACCCACCGCGCCGGGGAGTGTGTCAAGAGGTGAGGATGGGGTGTCTGGCGGCTGGTTGCCGCCGGGCTATCCGGGGCGTTACGGGCGTGCTACGCAGCCGTTACCAGCCGTCGCCAGGCCCGGCTCAGGACTCGCCGAGGAAGCCGCGGAGCAGCGCCGCGGTCCCGGCCACGTGCTCTTCCATCGCGCGCCTGGCCCGGTCGGGATCGCCGGCCAGGATCGCCCGCACGACGCTGGCGTGCTGGACGTTCGCGTGCTCCAGGTTGCGCCCGAGCATGGGGATGGCGTTGAGCAGGTCGACCAGCTGCACCCGCGCCTCGACCACGCTCGCGGTCAGCATCGGCGAGCCCGCCGCGTCGGCGATGGCCAGGTGCAGCCGCGTATCGGCCTGCCGGTAGCCGGACGGCTCGCAGGCGTGCACGGTGGCGAGGCATTCGGCCAGGTTCTCCCGCTGCTGCCTGGTCAGGCTGGCCCGGGCCGCCATCTCCGCCGCGCCGGTCTCCACCACCCGGCGGAACGTCAGCGCGCCGTCAAGCTGGCCGCCCATGTCCCGGGCGGTCCGGGTGAGTTCGTCGTACACCATGGGCTCGGGCTGACGCAGGATGAACGTGCCGCCAAACCGGCCGCGCTTGGTCTCCACATACCCGGCGGCGGCCAATTCGCGTAGCGCTTCTCGCAGAGTGATACGGCTGATGCCGAGCCTGCGGGTGAGTTCCCGTTCCGGCGGCAGCCTGTCGCCCGGCGCGTACACGCCGAGCTTGACGCCTTCGAGCAGGCGCTCGACGGTCTCCTCGAAGGCGTTTCCCGTCCGCACCGCACGGAAAACCGCCGCGGTGATGGCGGGCGACCCTCCCGGCACGGTCTTATCTCCTGATAGCCAATGCTGCCTACGGCAACGTAATTCAGAAAGATTAGATCATAGGCGCAAGTACCGTGCTGCGAGCCACATCCCGTCCGGCCACATCCCGTCCGGCTCGGGGCCGTCCGGCGGCGGGCCGTCCGGCGGCGGCCCCGTCCATGGCGGCCCTGTCCATGGCGGCACCGACGAGCGCGGTGAACAGGCGAGGGTCGCTGCCCTGCTCAGGGTGCCATTGCACGCCGATCACGAAGCCCGAAATCCCGCCGAGTTCCGACGGCCCGGCCTCGACCGCCTCGATCGTGCCGTCTTCCTCCCAGGCCGCCACCTTGAGCCCGTCACCGAGCAGGTCGACCGCCTGATGGTGGTGCGTGGGCACGTCAAGGAAGCCGTCCTCGGGTTCGGAGGGCAAGATCCCGGCCAGCATGCTGTCCGGGCTGATCCGCACGTGATGCAGGCCGAACCCGTTCGGCGGCCCGTCGTGCCGCCCGTGTCCCACCAGGTCGGGGAGGTGCTGGTGCAGCGTGCCGCCCCGGCAGACGTTCAGCACCTGCATGCCGCGGCAGATGGCGAGCAGTGGCACGCCCAGCCGTAGTGCGTGGCTGGTCACCGCCAGGTCCCAGGCGTCGCGCAGCGTCGTGGGAGCCTGCGTCCGCGGGTGGCGCGACGCGCCGTACCTGGCCGGGTCGATGTCCGGCCCGCCCGTGACCACCAGGCCGTCCAGGCTCGCCACCGTGGCGCGGGCCTCTTCGTCGTCGCCGCCGGGCGGCAGCATGACCGCCCGCCCGCCGCTGCGCCGTACCGCGTCCACATACACGTAGGGGAGCATCGCTGCCCGGGCCGACCAGCCTCGCCAGGATGCCTGATCCTCGTATGTGGTAATGCCAATAACCGGCGTCATAGTTCCCCTTTTGAACTGCTCCTCCGTAGCGCGCTACCCCAGAGAACACAGGAAAACCACAATCATTCCGAACGGACCATGGTTCCTGCTCACCATCCGTGCTCGCGGATCGCGCAGCTGACGGGGTAACAGGGCGTGGCGGCGTCGGGAATCAGGTAGCAGTGCTTCTTCCGGTGTCCCGAAAGATCATTTAGTGACAACCTGTACCTACAGCATTATCTATCGTAGGACGTCAGCCGCTGGTTCGCACAGCGAACGCCAAAATGGTGACTCAGAGTTATTTTGAACGCCCATAGAACATTTTCCGCGGCTTGGACCACGTGGACCCGATTGCTTCTACACCGGGCCCTTAAGCCGGCACGAGATCGTCGGCGCGCGCCTGGTGGGCCGGCCAGCAGGGGAAGTGGTGCTGGACCGGGTCCGCGACGAGCCGCTCCATCGCCAGACGGGTGGCCTCGTTGTCAGGGGCGTAGACCACCATCCGGGTGCCCGGCGCCGTCTGCACCGCGAAGCTGGTGGAGGTCATCTCCAGGCGCGGGTAGAGCGGATGCCGGAACACCTTGGCGTAGTAGGCCGGCTGCGCCACGTCCTGGGTCGCCCACATGGCCGCGAACTCGGGGCTGGCCGCCTCCATCCGCCGGATGAATCCGGTCCAGGCCGGGTCGCCGACGTGGTGCCCGTAGGCCGCGCGCAGCTGTGCGACCATCGCGGCCCGCTGGTCGGCCCGGTTCTCGATCGCGCTGCAGCACTCGGACCTGGTAAAGCAGTACAGCAGCGTGTTCCGCGCCGCGGGCGGATCCTGGGCGGTGCGCGGGATCAGCACCGCGTAGGCGGCATTCCAGGCGAGGATGTCGAACCGCTCCGTCACCACGCTGGCCGGCATCGGGTTCAGCCCGTCCAGGATGGCCTGGATCTGCGGCGGCAGCCGCGGGCCGCCGTCGCCGGCGGTCGCCGTATCCGGTGCCTCGGCCAGCCGGAACAGGTGCTGGCGTTCGACCGCGTCCAGCCGCAGCGTCCTGGCCACCGCCTCGAGCACCTGGACGCTGGCCCGGATCGGGCGGCCCTGTTCCAGCCAGGTGTACCAGGTCACGCCGACCCCGGCCAGCTGCGCGACCTCCTCGCGACGCAGCCCGGCGGTCCGGCGCCGGTGCCCGCCTGGCAGGCCGACGTCTTCCGGCGTGATCCGCTCCCGCCGGCTGCGCAGGAATGCCGCCAGCTCACTGCGCCGCTCTGTTTTCCCGCTCGCCTCCGGGCCGCTTTCGAGGCGCCGCTCTACCGTCCCGCTCGCCTCCGGGCCGCCTTCGAGGCCCCCCCTTCCCTCGTCGCTCCTCCGTCGCTCCTCGGTCCAGGCGGCGCCGCGGCCCTTTGGCTCGCGGGGGGTAGTCCAGGCAGTGCCGCGCCACTTCTGCTCGCTCATGGTTTCATCGTGGCCTTTATGTCCCGTCTCTGCCAGGTGCTGCTAGTACCAGGATAACCAGTGTCTTGGTACCTGGATAAGAACCGCGTCAGGCTTGGTGACATGACCAACATCCTGACCCGTGATGTCCGCGCCGGCCTGCGAGCCGGCCGCGAACGCCCGGTGCGTCCCGGTCTCGTCCTGGCCGTCGTCCTCATCGGCCAGTTCATGGCCGTGCTCGACGCCTCCATCGTCAACGTCGCCGCCCCGTCGATCCATGCCAGCCTGCGTGCCTCCGGGGCCGGGCTGCAGCTCGTGGTGGCCGGCTACACGATCACCTACGCCGTGCTGCTGGTGACCGGCGCCCGGCTCGGCGACATCCTCGGCCACCGGCGGGTGTTCCTGGCCGGGCTGGTCCTGTTCACGCTCGCCTCGCTCGGCTGCGGGATGGCCGGCACGGCCAGCCTGCTGATCGCGCTGCGCTTCGTTCAGGGAGCGGGCGCCGCGCTGATGATCCCGCAGGTGCTCAGCCTGATCCAGCGCACCCACGCGGGCCCGGCCCGGGCCCGCGCGATGAGCAGGTACTCCGCGGTGCTGGCCGGCGGCGCGGTGGTGGGCCAGCTCGTCGGCGGCCTGCTGATCAGTGCCAACCTGTTCGACTCCGGCTGGCGGCCGGTCTTCCTGGTCAACGTGCCCATCGGGGTGCTGCTGCTGGTGGCCGGCGTCCGGGGGCTGCCGCACGGCAAGGGCGAGCCCGGCCGGACCCTCGACCTGCCCGGCCTGGCCCTGCTCACCCCGGCCGTGCTCGCGTTCATCCTCCCGCTCGTGCTCGGCCAGCCCGAACGCTGGCCGGCCTGGGGCTGGGTCCTGATGGCCGCGAGCGTGCCCCTGGTCGTCGCCTTCGCCGCCGTCGAGCGGCGGGTGGCCGGGGGCGGCGGCACGCCGCTGATCCCGGGCCGGGTACTGCGGGTGGCCGGTGTCCCCGTCGCGATCGCCGCCCTGTTCACGGTCATGACCATCTTCAGCGGGTTCTTCTTCACTCTCGCGCTGCACCTGCAGGACGGCCTGGGCTACTCCCCGCTCCGGGCGGGCCTGACCTTCGCCCCGGCCGCCGCTACCTTCGCCCTGGTCAGCCTGAACTGGCGGCGCCTGCCGGCCCGGTCGCACAGCGCCCTGATCGTCACGGGCTTCGTCGCGTTCGCGGCCGCGATGGCCGGCCTGGCCGCTTTGCTGCGCGACGGCGGCACCGGGGGAGTGGGCATCTACCTGATCGGCGGCCTCAGCGGCGCGGGGATGGCGGCCGCGTTCAGCCCGCTGATGACCCGGGTGCTGCTGCGCGTGCCGGTCGAACTGGCCGCGGACGCGACCGGGGTGGTCGTCACGGTGAACCAGCTCGGCCTGCTCGTCGGCGTGGCTACGTTCGGCACGCTCTACCTCAACCTGGCCGGGCGGCTGCCCGGGCCCGCCGCGCTCGGCGCGTTCCGGCACGTGTCCGCCCACGCCGAGGCGATCACCTTCCTCGCCCTGGCCGGACTGGGTGCCGTGGGCGTCATCCTCGCCGTCGTCCACATCATCGAGCGCCGCGGAGCCATCACCTAGCCCCTCTCCGGAGGGTGTCGCGCTCTCTCCCGCGATCGCTGGCCGCTCAGGTTGCTCGGGTACATTCGGGCCTGCGGAAAGGAGCGAGGATGGCCATCGTGGTACTGGTGCTCTGGCTGTTCACCGTGGGCGCCGGGTTCTCCCTGCTGGTAACCAGCAACCTCAGCCGCGCCCGCCTCACGCCACCGGCTCAAGCCGAAGAACCCGCCACGGTCTCAGTCGCCGCCCCCGCGGCGCAGGCTGCCCCCGCGGCGCAGGCTGCCCCTGCGGCGCAGGCTGCCTCCGCCAAGCGGCAGAGCCGCGCGGCGCGGGACCGGTTCGCTCCGCCTTCGCTGGTCGCGGCGAGGAGCGCACCGGTGCTGCCGGGGCTGCGGTCGCTGCTGGAGTTCGCCCACCCGGCATTCGCGATCATCGGCCTCGGGTTCTGGCTTGGCTACACGTTCGTGCACTACCGCCCGCTGGGCTGGATCGCGTTCGGGCTGGTGACGGCCACCGTATGCCTGGGCCTGAGCTGGTTCGCGGCCAGCGCCCGCGCCGCCCGCCGCCGGCCCAAGGACGAGCCCGGGCCGTCTTTCAGCACCCGCCTCGTCACCCTGCACGGCGGGGCCGCCGCGGTGACCTTCGCGCTGGCCGCCCTGACCGCCCTCGTCCTGGGACGGTAAACGGCGGCAAGGGAAAGTGGCCAGTGCACCCGACCGCCTTTTGCACGGATAGGGGGAGACGAGCGACCACCGGGCCGTGGGAGCGGTGTGTAATAAATTTACCCGGTGATCTCGGCCGCCGTGTGCACTGACCACTACCCAGGACTACGGCCCGCCGCCGACGGCGGCTCAACCGCGGGGACCCGCGTAAGCAGTCGGTAAGAACTTCCTCCGGCCGACTTGAACTAAGGCGCTGGCGCGGGACGGTTACATGGATAGGTACCGCTGGGTACGATCTTCCGGGAAGTGCTGACCGGGCAAAGGACCTCAGATGTGAATAAGGCGGCCGGCGACCCGAGCGGCCCGAAAGACCCGAGCGGCCCGGAGGGCCAAAGCGTCCCGAGCGCCTCGGAGGGCCAAAGCGTCCCGGGAGCCCCGAGCGGGCTGAGCAGGCGGCAGGCACTGACCGCATTTGGTATCGGCGCTGGGGCGCTGATCGCCGAACAGGCCCTCGTCGCCGACGGGACCCCGTCGAACGCCAGCCCGCCGCCAGAACCCAGCGTCGCGCCGGAACCCAGCGGCTACGCGCCCGACGGCACGTCGGGCCGCGCCGCCGCCCTGCCCCTGAGCGCAGTGCGGCTACTCGACAGCCCGTTCCGGCAGAACCAGGCCAGGAACACCACGTACCTGCTGTTCCTCGACCCGGAACGCATGCTGCGCTCCTTCCGCCTGAACTATGGCCTCCCGCCGGCAGCGGAGCCGCTCGGCGGCTGGGAGGCGCCGGACTCGCAGATCCGCGGCCACATGACCGGGCACCTGCTGTCCGGCCTCGCGCTGACCTACGCCAACACCAACGACGAGGCCGCAAGAATTCGCGGCCGCTACGTAGTCAGCCAGCTGGCCGCGCTCCAGGCCCGGGCCACGACGGCCGGGTTTCACCCCGGCTACCTGTCCGCGTTCCCCGAGGTGTACTTCGACTGGCTGGAGCAGGGAAAGCCGGTCTGGTCGCCGTACTACATGATCCACAAGTACCTGGCCGGGATGATCGACCAGTACCAGCTGGCAGGCGATGACCAGGCCCTGGACGTCGCCATGAAGCTAGCCGACTGGGTGGGCTGGCGCACCGCCCGGCTGTCATACGACGAGATGCAGATGGTCCTGCAGACCGAATTCGGCGGGCTGCCCGAAGCGCTGGCCAACCTCTACACGATCACTGGCCAGGAGCGGTACCTGGCCACGGCGCAGCGCTTCTACCACGCGATGGTGCTCGACCCGCTGGCTGACGGGCTGGACATCCTGCCCGGGCTGCAGGCGAACGTGACCACGCCGAAGATCATCGCCTGCGTCCGGATGTGGGAGGAGACCGGCAGCGGCAAGTACCACGACATCGCCCAGAACTTCTGGGACATCGTGACCGGCCACCACGTGTACGTGATCGGCGGCGTCGGGAACTACGAGCACTTCCAGGCGCCCGACGTGGTGGCGGCCCAGCTGTCCAACTTCACCTGCGAGAACTGCGTCAGCTACAACATGCTCAAGCTGACCAGGCTGCTGCATTTCCATCAGCCGGACCGGGTGGACATGCTCGATTACTACGAGCGCACCCTGTTCAACCAGATGCTGGGGGAGCAGGACCCCACCTCGCCGCACGGCTTCAACTGCTACTACACCGGCCTGTCGTCCGGCGCGTTCAAGCGCCAGCCGCTCAACTACTTCCCGCAGGGCAACCCCGGCGTGTACGCCACCGACTGGGACACGTTCACCTGCGACACCGCCACCGGGCTCGAGACCCAGGCCAAGTTCGCCGACACCATCTACAGCCGCGACGCCGACGGCCTCTACGTCAACCTGTACATCCCGTCGCAGGTACGGTCCCAGGGGCTGGTCCTGGAGCAGGCGACGGGGTTCCCCGACGATCCGGTCATCCGGCTGTCCGTGGTGGCCGGCGCGGCCACCCTGACGCTGCGGGTGCGGGTGCCGAAGTGGGTGGCGGGAGCGCCGGCCGTCCGGCTCAACGGCGCGCTGCTGCGCGGCCTGCCCGGCGCGGGCCCGAGCGGCTGGATCGCGCTGCGGCGGCGGTGGCGGACGGGCGACCTGCTCGAGGTCACGCTGCCGATGCAGCTGGCCGTCGAGCCGACGCCCGACCACCCGACCGTGCAGGCGCTGATCTACGGCCCGGTCGTGCTGAGCGGCGTCTACGCCAGTGACCCGGGCACGCTGACGCCGCAGCTCGAGATGGCCTCGGTCCGCCAGACGGCCGCGCAGCCCATGACGTTCGAGGGCGTCGCGGACCGCAAGCCGGTCACGATGATCCCGATCGCCCGGGCCGCCCACGAGTACTACACCACCTACTGGCAGATGATGTAGCACCCATGGACGAGGCCCGGCTCACGCCGTCCGCGCCGGTGACCGCGCCCGAGGCGGCCGAAGCCATCCGGGCGTGCTACGGCCTGACCGGCGAACTCGCCGGGCTGCCGGGCGAGGCCGACGACAACTTCCTGCTCCGGCCCGACGACGGCCAGCGCTACGTGGTGAAGTTCGCCCACCCGCGAGCCGATCCCCGGGTGGTCGGCGTCCAGGCCCGGGTGCTGCGGCACATCGAGTCGGTGGCCGCCGGGCTGCCCGTGCCGCGGGTGCTGCCCGCCGCCGGCGGGCAGCCGTGGACCGTCGTCGCGGACGGACCGCTGCGCGGGCGCGTGGTGCACGTCCTGACCTACCTCGACGGCGCGCTGCTCAGGTCGGTGCGCACCGATCCCGCCCTGCGCCGGACGCTCGGGGTCACCCTCGCCCGGCTCGGCCAGGCGCTGCGCGAGTTCGACGACCCGCTGGTGCGGCGGCCGCTGCTGTGGGATCTCGCGCAGCTGCCGCAGCTGCGGCCGCTCCTGGCGGGCCGCCCGGACGATAGCGGCACCAGGCTGCTCGGCGAGCAGCTCGGCCGGCTCGCCGAGCAGGTGGCGCCGCGGCTGGCGGCCCAGCGCACCCAGCTCGTGCACAACGACTTCAGCCCGGACAACACGCTGATCTCGGCCGATGCCAGCCGGGTGTGCGGGATCATCGACTTCGGCGACGTGACCGTGACCGCACTGGTCAACGACGTGGCCATCGCCGCCACCTACCAGCTCAGTGACGAACCCGACCTGCTCGCGCCCGCGCTGGACCTGATAGCGGGCTACCACGCCACGACCCCGCTCACCGACGGCGAGCTCGGCCTGCTGCCGGACCTGATCCTGGCCCGTATCGTGGCCCGGATCATCATCAGCGAATGGCGGGCCGAACGGTTCGGTGACAACCGCGCCTACATCCTGCGCAACACCCCCCGGGCCTGGGAACACCTTCACCGGTGGCTGGACATCCCGGCCGGACAGATCGCCGCCCGCATCCAGGAGGCTTGCCATGCGTGACACCGCGACCATGGTCAACGGCTTCGACATGTCCTGTCTCGATGCCCTCGATCCCGAACTGCGCCGGATCGTGGAGCGGCGGGCGAGCCTGCTCGGCCCGGCATACAAGCTGTTCTACCGGAACCCGGTGCGCGTCGTCCGCGCCGAAGGCGTGCACCTGTTCGACCCGGACGGGCAGGCCTACCTGGACGCCTACAACAACGTGCCGTCGGTCGGCCACTGCCACCCGCGGGTGACCGAGGCGATCGCCCGCCAGGCGGCCACCCTCAACACGCACACCCGGTACGCCAGCGAGCTCATCCTGGACTACGCCGAGCGGCTGCTCGGCACGTACCCGGCCGAACTCGGCAACGTCATGTTCACCTGCACCGGCAGCGAGGCGGTCGACCTCGCGCTGCGCATCGCGCGCTTTTTCACCGGCGGCGAGGGAACGGTCATCACCGCCAACGCCTACCATGGCGTGACCACGGCCGCCGCCGAGATCTCGCCCAGCCTCGGCCCGGCGGTCCCGCTGGGGCGGGCGGTGTGGACGGTAGCCCCGCCGGGGGAAGCGGACACCGAGGCCTTCGCCACACGGGTACGGACGGCGATCGCCGACATGAACCGGCACGGCGTCAGGCTCGCGGCCTTCATCGCGGACAGCCTGTTCTCCTCCGACGGGATCCAGCCCGACCCGACGGGATGCCTCAAGCCGGTGGTCGACGCCGTGCACGAGGCCGGCGGCCTGTACATTGCCGACGAGGTCCAGCCGGGTTTCGGTCGCACCGGGGAGGCCATGTGGGGCTTCCAGCGTCACAGCATCGTGCCCGACCTGGCCGTCATGGGCAAGCCCATGGGCAACGGCATGCCGATCGCCGGCGTCGCCGCCCGCCCGGAGATCCTGGCGGAGTTCGGCCACAAGATCAGGTACTTCAACACCTTCGGCGGTAACTCGGTCAGCATCGCGGCCGCGGCGGCGGTCCTCGATGTGATCGAGACCGAACGCCTCCGGGAAAACGCCCGCGTGGTGGGCCGCTACCTGCGCGACACGCTGGCGGGCATCGCCGGCGGCACGCCCCGCATCGGCGCCGTGCGCGGGGCCGGCCTGTACGTCGCGGCCGACTTCATCGAGCCCGGCACCGGCGAGCCCGACGGCGACGCCGCGATCCGGGTGGTCAACGGCCTGCGCGAGCGGCGCGTGCTGATCAGCGCCACCGGCCCGCACGGCAGCACGCTGAAGATCCGCCCGCCGCTCCCGTTCGCCAAGACCCACGTCGACCAGCTCGCCGAGGCCCTCTCCGCTGCCCTCCGCGACCTCGACCACGCCCCTTAGCCCCGGCCCAGCCCTCCCGGCCCAGTTCCCGGGTCAGCGGCGAGCCCTGCCCGGTCGCCATCGCGATGTCCCAGGCGTGGATCGCGGCGTCCAGGGCCGCGGCCCCGGCCGCGGCCGCGGGCGCCATCGGCCCCTGCGGCAGCGGGGTCGGCACCGGGCCGGCGGCGGCCCCGTCAATCGCGGCCCAGGCCCGCGCGGATGCGTCCAGCGCGGCGTCGGCGTAGGTCAGCGGCTCGCCGTCGAGCTGCCCCGAGGGCGCGAACGGGTCCTCGCCAGGCATCTGGATCCCGGCCGCCGTG
>JGI12270J11330_10003220_pt1 | contig 11782 bp, 8 predicted proteins | sample PeaSoiMetSII2010_FD_11330 | JGI IMG/M metagenome (IMG submission 11330)
TGACCTTGGCAGTTTGGGCCAGCCAGTCGACGGTTTTGTCACTCCGCAGCTTCGCTTTCATCCTATCGAGGGCTCCCTGCTTTGTCAAACGAGCCTCCAGAACTTCGGCGGATTCGCCACTATGACTGGCCAGGTGCTCGAGCTCCTTGTGAAGATCTTCATCGCCAACTTCGATCTTTTCCTCGGTGGCGATGCGGTCAACGACGAGTTCGGCTTTCACATCGTCCCTGGCGCGTTCTTCCTGGTGGCGGCGGAGCGTAACCCAATCCACGTTCACGGCGCGGGGATCCACACCCTGCTGGGCCAGGGAGCGCACGACGCGTTCGAGGCGCACGTCCATTTGATGTTCGACGAGGGATTCGGGTACGGGGAAATCGTGAAGCTTGACGAGTTCGGCGAGGATCTTTTCGCGCGTGAGATCTTGCTGGCGATGGTTGCGCTCGTGCTCGAGGCCTTCGTGGATTTTCTTTTTCAACTCGTCGAGGGACGCGGCGTTGCTGACGTCCTTGGCGAATTCGTCGTTCAGTTCTGGAAGTTGCTTGGTTTTGATGCCGAGGACATCGACGGAATAGTGAAAAGTCTTGCCGGCGAGCTTGGCGTCGGGATAGTCGGCGGGGTAGGCGACGTTGAAATTCTTGTGATCGCCGGCGCTGGCCCCGCGAAGATTTTCGTTGAAAGGCTCCATGGTTTCTTCGGCGCCGACGTGGCAAAGGACGCTCTCGGCTTTTAGAGGTTCCCCGCCGCCTTCGGGCGTGCCGAGAAGCTTGACCTGGACGAAATCGCCGTCCTGGACGGTGCGGCCTTCGACGGGAGCAAAAGTGGCCGCGCGCTGCTGCATCTCAGTGAGAGTATTGGCGACGCTTTCGTCGGTGATGGTCATTTCCGGGAGTTCAATTTCGAGATTTTTGTAATCGCCGAGGGAAAACTCGGGCAGGACCTCAAACGAAGCGCGGAATTTGACGGGCTGGCCCTCGTTGTATTCGAGTTTGTCCACCTGGGGCTGGGAAACGGGCGTGAGCTTTTCTTCAGCGACGGCTTTTTCGACACGCTCGGGGACCAGGGTTTGTAGGACTTCGCCCTTGATGTCTTCGGCGAAACGCTTTTTGATGAGCGCGAGAGGGGCCTTGCCGGGACGGAAGCCGGGAATTCGAGCGACCCGCGCCAGATCCTTGGCGACCTTTTCGGTTTGTTTGATGACTTCTTCGGCCGGAATTTCCAGCTCCAGCTCTCTCCGGCAAGTTGCATCCGCCATGGCGATTCTCCCTGTTGAATGCGCGCAGAATCTTGATTTATTGCGCGTCGAAGCGATTTGCGCCAGCCCGTCCAGGCAGCGGGAAAGACACATCCCGAGTGTCCCGTCACTTACTGGCTCTGTCTGGGGAACCTTCGGGAAACCACCTGCGGTGAAGGCGGGCCGCAAAAAATCCCAGCTAAAAGTATAGGGGAGGGCTGGGCGGGGGTCAACGCGAGGCCGGTCTTGCTCGATTCTTCGTGAAACCCAATACTCTTTTAAGCATGATTGAGGTTCATCGAGCTATGCCCCACAAGATCATCAGGCTAGACTGCTGTTGGCATTAATATGGAGGAAGACATCTTGACACCAACGTTACGCGGTCTTACGGCTCTGTCCACCCTACTTGTTCTAGTCCTCAACGGACAACCCTTGCGGGCGCAAGACGTGAACAAGCTGCAAATAGGTTTTTCCTTCGAAGCGATGAAGGGAGAGCGTTGGCAGACGGACCTGGATTCCTTCCAGGTGCGGGCTAAGCAGTTAGGGGCGGAGGTGATCTCCCGCGACGCCGGCGGAGACGATGATCTTCAGCTCAAGCAAGTGAAGGAGATGATCAAGGCAGGCATCCAAGTGCTGGTTCTACTGCCCCGCGATGCCTCAACGGCCAACCGGATGGTGGACGCGGCAAAGTCGGCCAATGTCAAGGTCATCAGTTACGATCGCCTGGTCCAGAACAGCGATGTCGATCTCTATGTGAGTTTCGACCGGGAAGAGACTGGCAGGATGCAAGCGGAATATCTGGCAAATCTTGCGCCCACAGGGAACTATGTGCTGATCGCGGGTTCTCCCAATGACGAAGGTGCCAGAACTCTGCATGACGCACAGATGAAGGTTCTGCAGCCATATATCGATCGCGGCGACATCAAGGTGATCGCTGATGGGTATATCAAAGACTGGCTGCCTTCCGAGGCGTACCTTTTTATGCTGAAGGCAATTGATGCCGCCGATGGCAACATCGCTGCTGTTGTCGCTTCCAATGACGGATTGGCCGGAGGTGCGATTCAGGCCCTCCGCGAACATAATCTGGCCGGCAAAGTGCTGGTTTCGGGACAAGATGCGGATTTGGTGGCTGTTATTTGCATCGTCCAGGGCACGCAGACAATGACCGTTTACAAGCCTGTCACAATTGAAGCGGAACGCGCCGCAGAGGAAGCGGTTCGCCTGGCGAAGGGCGAAAAGGCTCACGCGGATGGGACAGCGAACAATGGCAAGATAAAGGTGCCTGCCATAATGCTGAAACCTGTGGTGGTGACAAAGGACAATATCAAAACAACTGTGGTCAAAGACGGATTCCAGAAATTGAAGAGCATTAACGAGGCACTGTCTGCAGACCAGCAGATTAAGTAAGGCATATTCCTCTATAGCCACATCCAGGGCCGTGAAGGCAGACGCACCCTGGAGCTTGTCGTGCGCTACAACTTCTCCCAGTTTTCTGCTTCTATGCGGGTGACGGGTGTCGGAGCGGAGCGCACAGACCACCGGATGATGCCGGTTTCATCGACTGCGAAACTTCGTACGCCCGTGCCTCCACTCTCTTTCTTCCTGAAAAGCCCGGGGAACAAGGATGATCCCGGAAGCATCCTTCGCCATCGGGGTTCAGGGCGCTGCGCTTGGACCGGAACCGCATAAAAGATGAAGTGGCGCCCGGATGGCTCCATGATTTCTCCAAGACGATACCCGTGGCGATTTATATCGGCTTCAAAGCCGCTGTCGAGAAGCCCTTCCTGTTGAAGTTTTGCGACGGGAGCATAGACCGGCTGTGCCTCTGCGTTGCCAGAGTGCTGATTCGCGAAGCTGGTTTCCGCGGAGGAAAATACACGTAGCCGCGTAACGACCCCTGCCTCGTTCATGGCAACGCTACTCAGAGGGGCAGAGGAGAGGGACACAAAATAGTCGGCGCCGGCGAAGAGCACCCAGAGTATGACGACCGCGCCGATTGCCCAAGCCTTGCGGCTTTTGCCCCGCTGCAGAATTTGAGCGCCACGGTAGATTCCGTAGATCAGGATCACCAAGAGGCCCAGCCCGCCGATTTCTGTGCCCGCCAAAGTGAAGAGGAACGCAAGAGTCAGGAGCAATCCTGTGAGAAGTGGCCGCCTTTTGGCCTTCGGTTCGGGTCTTGCGTCTGCCAATCGCATGCCAATCAGGACCACCGGAAAGATCAAGAGAACGGAGAAAATGCCGTCGGGCTGCGGGGGGTTGTTGGCGGCGGCGGGCAGGGCACAAGTGGCGATGAGAATAAGGAGCAAGCGGATCTTTTGCCAGGTATTCATGGATGATCTCTCCTCAGTGCAGCGAGGTCAGTCACCCGCTGCCAGGTGAAGCTCCAGTCTTCGCCCGGATAGAACTGCGCGCGGGAGAAGGAGTAGGTGCCTGAATTCTCGAGTGGATCTTGTGCGAGCGCATAGGTAGAGGACGCCAGCGAGATTCCTTTGTCCAGATGGATGATGTATTCGCCGTTGTCCAAGGCCTGGTTCCAGTTGCGAGTGGTTCGTAGAATGTATGTTCCGCGCTCTGTCAGGATTGGCTGGCTATAGTCGAGGCGGATCCATTTCTGCTGTTTCGGCCAGAAAATGAGTCGGAAGACATTGTTGCCGTGATAGCTCCGCACATTGACTGCGGCCAAAGGCTCACCGGCGGCATCAACTTCTGTTACGGAAAAGGCGGAAGGAGCCAGATGATTCGCGTCCACGGGAAATGGGAGTCCCAGGGAGAAAGAGAGAGGCAAAAGCGTCCGGTTCCGATAATGGTAGAGGCCGCGCACTTGAATTTGGCCTTCCGCAACCCAGACCTCGATTTTCTCCTTATCGAAGCGCACGGGGGAGAAAAGATTTGTGCCCAGGAATATCGCCAGGACCGTGAGGAGGAGCGCCAACACCAGATCAAACTGATGCGCGATCATTGCTACTCCCGGCGCCATCGTCCGCTTCAGTTTCTGCAGCGGGTTTGGGCCTGCCCGACTGTGCTTAGAGGTCGTTATAAGTGGCCTCCGACATGATGAGACATCGCAATCCCGCTGGCCCGACTNTATCAGATTGACNCAGGATTTGTGACGTATTGCGCTGATTGGGCGAAACACATGACGAATGGAGTTCCGCGATCGCAGCGCGGAGAAGTCAGGACACGTTCCGGTTGTTCAGCCGGAGGACGTGGGTTAGTCTTTGTGTGTCGAGTGTGGCGAATCATAATGAGTCAAGGAGGATGCAGCCAATGAGATTTGCGATGAAGATGGTGGTGGGGATTGCGGTGGTGGCGGGATTGATGGTTTTGCCGGTGCTCGCGACGGACGATGTGGTGTCCGCGATCCACGGCACGATTACGAAACTGGACGCCGGGGCCAAGACGGCGGTAGTGAAGACGGCGGACGGAACGGAGCACACCATTCATTTTGTGGATGCGACAGCGGTACATGGCGCGGAGGCAACCGAGACGGGCTCCAAGGATGTGTTTCACGGGCTGAAGGAAGGATCGGAAGTGGCGGTGCACTACACGGAGAAGGGCGGCGACAAGACGGCGGTGGAAGTGGATCACTTGGGCAAGGATGGGCTCAAGTCCGTGGACGGGACGGTGACCAAGGTTGGTGAGGACGGGAAGACGGTCACGGTGAAGGCGGCGGATGGCACGGAGCACACCTTTGACGTGGTGGGCAAGGATACAAAGGAATCGGCAGTGGCCATTGGGAAGGGCGCGGACAAGAGCGCCAAGGTGACGGTGCATTACACGGAAGAAGGCGGCAAGAAAGTGGCCCACTTTTTCAAGAAATTGTAGAGGGCAAAGAGATTCGTTGCACGGGTAGAGCCGGATTTGCTGGTGGTTGCGTGGAAGGCGTGCGCCCCGCAAAACCATCCGGGGCGCAAAGAACGCGCTTCAGCCTTCCGCGATGCTCCCCTCGCGGATCGGGGCAAGCAGGGCAAACAGGCCGCCGCGCTCAGCCGTACCAGTGCCGCCTAAACGAGCCACCGCATCCTTTGGAGTGCGGGAGCTTGCTCCCGCTTTTGCGACGGAAAACGTTTCCTCCCAAATGTTCACCCTATGCCGCCGTTTCAACCAAAAAAGCGGCGGCGAGCCGCCGCACTCCAAAGTTGCCAAGAGGAGCATTATGTAGGGCGGTAGCATGGACAGGTCACACGTCACCCAGGAAGAGTCCCACGTCACAGATGGGTTCGCTTAAGATGGAGGCAGGACGGAGGGAACTCTCGTGAAGAATAGTGGCATCCTCCTGGTCCAGTGCCCTGACCGGAAGGGGCTGGACGCGACGATTGCGGAGTTTATCTACCGCTACGACGGGAACATTTTGCACTTTGAGCAGCACCAGGCGGGTGAAGAACGCTACTACCTGGCGCGCGTGGAGTGGGACCTGGACGGGTTCCGGCTGGACTTGAAAGATTTCCCCGGAGCGTTTGGGCCGCTGGCGAAAAAGTTTGGCATGAACTGGCGGATTGCGCTGGGCAGCTACCGCCCCAGAGTGGCAATCTTCGTTTCCAAATACGATCACTGCCTGGTGGACCTGCTCTACCGGCAGCGCAATGGCGAACTGGCCTGCGAATTCCCGCTGATGATCAGCAACCATCCCCACGCGCAGCGCCATGCGGATTTCTACGGGATTCCCTACTACATATTTCCAGTGACGCGGGAGACGAAAGCGCAGGTGGAAGAGCAGGAACGCGAGTTGCTGGAGTCGCACCAGATCGATCTGCTGGTGCTGGCGAGGTACATGCAGGTNCTCTCNNCGGAATTCATNGCCCACTACCCGCAGCGCATCATCAACATTCACCACTCGTTTTTGCCGGCGTTTGTGGGCGCCAGGCCGCACCACCAGGCGTACGAACGCGGGGTGAAACTCATTGGGGCGACGGCGCACTACGTAACGGAAGTTCTGGACGACGGGCCGATCATCGAGCAGGGCGTGACGCGCATTTCCCACCGCGATGGGCTGGAGGATTTGGTGGAAAAGGGGCGGGACTTGGAGAAGGTCGTGCTTTCGCGTGCGGCTCGCTGGCACATTGAAAATCGGATTCTGTTGTACAACAACAAGACGGTGATTTTTGAATGAGGGAACAAGAGTGAAGAAGCTTAAGGGTATAAGTGTGTAAGAGTGAAAGAGCGGAGCCTTGAATCGCACTTTCAATTCAGCGAAGACGTTTGAATGTGAATGTATCGGGGCGGGTAATGGATAGGGCTTGTCGTAGCTCACGGCACCCTAGGCGCTATCTTTTCTTGGCTGCGGCAGGAAGCACGGTGGTCGGAATCTGGCCAAGAAGATTGGTCAAGGCATTGGATAACGCTTCATTCCGCGCGGACCCGGGCATCAACAAGAGCGTAGTCACATCCGCCAATCCACTCGCCGCCGCCAACTGCATCTGTTCGACGACTGGCAAATATCCATTTTGAATTCCTGGTGTCGATCCATATCGGCCAGTAGCGCTCCCGGCCCAGAGAGCGCTCTGGTTCTGCTTGCCAGAGAGAGAGCCAGAGACCGAGGCAACGGGCACGCGGCCGACAAGCCCGGTCAAGGTGATGGCCAGGGCCCAGCACCCCGGCTGCGCGCTATCGGCCTGTATGGCCACATAGTGCTTTTCTTGCAATATCTGTTGGGCTTGGTTTCGCATATATTGGAAATTGACCTTTTCAGTCTTGTCGGCCCTTGAGTCCACAACAGGAAGAATCACAATCCTGTCCAATGATTGTGAGAATTGCTTTGGTAGCTTAGGCGACAGCTTGCCGCCGTGCTCGCCTAGGACATCCGCCACGTCGGCATGGCCGTTATAAACCGCCGCGTACAAGGGAGTAATACCCTTCGCGTCTTTGGCATTGACGTCAGCCTTATTGGCGATCAACAGCTCCGCCACATCTTTGTGGCCGTTTGCCGCAGCGTGATACAAGGGCGTCGTGCCGAGGCTGTCTTTGACATCGACCTCGGCCTTATTGGCGATCAGCAGCTCCGCCACATCTTTATGGCCGTTTGCCGCTGCCCAATACAGGGGCGTCGTGCCGTCGCTGGCCTTGGCATTGACATCGGCCTTATTAGAAATCAGCAGCTCCGCCACATCTTTATGGCCGTTTGACGCTGCCCAATACAAGGGCGTAATGCCTTTGGTGTCCTTGGCATTGACATCGGCCTTATTCGCAATCAGCAGCCCCGCCAAATCTTTATGGCCGTTTGACGCTGCCCAATACAACGGCGTCGTGCCTTCGCTAGTCTTTGCGTCGATATCGGCCTTGTTGGCCAGCAATAACTCCACTATGTCAATGTGGCCACCGCCTGCCGCCGCGTGCAAGGGCGTAATGCCTTTGGTGTCCTTGGCATTGACATCGGCTTTATTGGAAATCAGCAGCTCCGCCAAATCTTTATGGCCGTTTGCCGCTGCCCAATACAACGGCGTCGTGCCGTTGCTGGCCTTGGCATTGACATCGGCCTTATTGGCAATCAGCAGCTCCGCCACATCTTTATGGCCGTTTGCCGCTGCCCAATACAACGGCGTCGTGCCGTTGCTGGCCTTGGCATTGACATCGGCCTTATTCGCGATCAGCAGCTCCGCCACATCTTTATGGCCGTTTGCAGCAGCGTGATACAAGGGGGTCGCGCCGAACATGTCCTTGACATTGACATCGGCCTTATTGGAAATCAGCAGCTCTGCCACCTCCTTATGGCCGTTTGCCGCTGCCCAATACAGGGGCGTCGCGCCCGACTTGTCCTTGACATCGGCATCGGCCCTATTGGCAATCAGCAGTTCTACCACATCTTTATGGCCGAATGACGCTGCATAATACAAAGGAGTCGCGCCGAAGCTGTCCTTGACATCGACTTCGGCCTTATTGGAAATCAGCAGTTCCGCCACATCTTTATGACCGTTAAACGCTGCCTGATACAAGGGCGTCCTGCCGTTGCTGTCCTTGACATCGACTTCGGCCTTCTTGGCGATCAGCAGTTCCGCCACATCTTTATGACCGTTTGACGCTGCCCTATACAAGGGCGTCGTGCCGTTGCTGTCCTTGACATCGACTTCGGCCTTATTGGAAATCAGCAGCTCTACCACCTCTTTATGGCCGTTTGCCGCTGCCCAATTCAAGGGCGTCGCGCCGTTGCTCGCCTTGGCATTGACATCGGCCTTATTGGAAAGCAGCAGCTCTACCACATCTTTATGGCCGTTTGCCGCTGCCCAATGCAAAGGCGTCGCGCCTTCGCTGTCCTTATCCAGGACCAGAGCCGGATTCAGACCAATCAGCGCGCGGACCTTTGCAACGTCGCCATTGCGAGCCGCGTCATGAATCTCGCCGCAGAAGAGCGGGCCGCTGAGAGTGAGCGCGGCTAGAATGCCCAACGCGACGGTCCCAACGCGAGAAATGGAGAGCGGGAACCTGTGCCCGAACGAAAAGTGGATACTCATTGGCCACCAATTTCCTTTAACCCAGTACTATAAATCGATTCGTCACAACGAGGGATTTGCGCTCACGGCAAGGAGTCGATTCTTTAGTGCCCGTGTTCGCCGCGTAGACTTCCGATTTGTCAGAATCCATTCGCGAGATCTCCACCACTATTTCTCTTGCTGTTTGAGTTCCGCCAGCCTCTCTGCCGTCTTCAACCGGAATTTCCTTTTTGGATACAGGTTTCGTGAAATTTTATCGCTCATGACGCAAATTGCAAGGCCAAAGGAAATTTTCTGCTGAAAAAGCCACCGTTTCCGGCAGAGAAGCCGCGCGATTCGTCGCCGTCCTTGCCTCACCCGCCTCATCGAGAGCCCTCCAAGCCAATCGCGCCGACACTCATACCTCCTCTCTTGCCAGCAACGATTCGGTTTCCCGGCCGTGCCGTCGGCCGAGAAAGGGCGAGTCCGAGTGATCTTCCAGATACTGGCGGTCATACTCCGGGCCTCCTGGAAAACGTGAAGATCCTCGAACGATTTAGCGGGTTTGAACGTGCAATTCAAAGTACGACTGTATTATCTTCTTACTATTACACTCTTTCATTTTTCACAGTGGCACTCTTGAACGCGGCACTTGGCCCACGGCGCCTTCCCTGTGCAGCCCCCGCATCATGTCCTTATAGAGCAGGCGGTGGAAGAGACGTTCGCCGGCTTCGCGGCGGACGGAGGGGCGTCGTTTAACCAGAGGACGGAGTGTTCAAGAAAAGTAGCGCGAGAGAGTTGCGGGGATAGATGGTGCGGGAGAGAGGAGTTGAACCTCCACGACCTTTCGGCCACAAGATCCTAAGTCTTGCGCGTCTGCCAGTTCCGCCACTCCCGCACCGGTAGTACTGATGATACTTGGATTGTGTGGCTCTTGGCCAGACGGGAGGAGGGTGCGGGTTGTGCTGGAATCCACTCGTGTAGAAGCGGATAATGTGGGAACCCGAACCGAGTGAAGCGGGCGAAGGAAAGGCCAATGATTCTGCAGCAGGACGATCCGATGGTGGTGATCCGGCAAACGGATCACGCGTTTCTGGCCGGATTTTTTGCGCGGGAATGGGGCAACGAGACCTTCACGCGGCCGGAGCCGTTCGCATCGTTCTGTCTGGCTGCGGCAGAGCATGACAACGGCTGGCAGGAATGGGAACTGGCGCCGGGGGTCGATCCGAAGACGTTTACGCCGTACAGCTTCATGACCGTGCCGACGGAAGAACACGTTGCGCTGTACCAGCGGGGCATTGAGCGCGCGGTGAAAGCGGATTTGTATGCAGGGCTGCTGGTGGCGGCGCACTGCATGGGATTGTACGACCGGGCCAAGGCGACCATGCCGGGCTATTCGGCGAAGTACGTGAAGACGCAGGAGCAACACCACGCCAATGATTTTGTGCAACGCTTACGGCTGCAAGTATTGCGGCTGAAGGTGGACCTGCGGAACAATCCGGTGACGAAACTCTTCACGGATGAAAAACTGATTAAGGCGAACTCGCAGCGGCTGGACGCGCTGGACCGGCTGTCGCTGTTTTTCTGCCTGGGNAANGCGGACGATACCATCATCGATGGCGTGCCCGTGAATGATGAGGGTGTGGAAGTGGATTGGGAAATACGCAAGGAAGGGAAGAATGACTTCACGCTGGCGCCGTATCCCTTCCGTCGCGCACCCCTGGAGTTTGCGATTCTCGCGCGGCGCATCCCAAGGCGGCGCTACACGGAAGACGCGGAACTCCATAAGGTCGTGACCGCAGCGTCGTATTTCAACATCCGCTTCACCCTGCGGCCGGGAGTGGCCAAGAACCGTTCGTACGCGGTGAACGCCTGAACAGGCGATTGCAGCAACCCCCTTGAAATCAGAGAAGTGCTGGAAGGCAAAGAGTGCGCCGGCCTTTATGCTTGACTTTCTGCGACGAGACGTACATCGTAAAAGGCTTTCCTTCTTCTTCCGGTGACCACTGTGGAAAGCGGAGACAAGTTCGTTCGCTATGACCAAAGTCCGACTGTGCTTTCACGACCGCTGCTTTGACGGAACCGCTTCGGCGGCGCTGTTCTACCGCTTCTACCGCGAACGTGTTGACGGCAAAGCGGTATTCCAGTTTACGGGAATGACGCATAGGGCCAAGCACCCCTGGGAAGAGGGGTTGTTCGACGGGGATCAGAACGTCATCGTGGACTTCAAGTACTCGAACTCGCCGAAGGTGACGTGGTGGTTTGACCATCACCAGAGCGCGTTTCTATCGCCGGCAGATGCGGAGTATTTCCGAAGCTACCCCGGCAAGAACATGTACTACGACCCGGAGTACAAGTCGTGCACCAAGCTGATCGCCACAGTCACGAAAGAGAAGTTTGGGTTCGACACCAAGCCGCTGGGAGATTTGATTCATTGGGGTGACATCATTGATGGAGCGCAATTTCCGACGGCGCAATCGGCGACGGAGTTGGTGGAACCCGCGACGCAACTGGCGCTGGTGATCGAGGCGGCCCCGGAGAACGGCATTCCGGCGCAAATCATTACCGAGTTGGCGTACCGCCCGCTGGCGGAGATGGTGAAGCTGCCGATTGTGGCGAAGCATCTGGGACCGCTGCTGGAGCGGCACCGGGAGTCCATCGAAGTGTTGCGGGAACGCTGCCAATCGGAGGACGGCGTGATTTATTTCGATGTGAGCGACCTGGACCTGGAAGGGTACAACAAGTTCATTCCCTATTTGCTGCATCCGGAGGGCGTGTATTCAGTGAGCGTAAGCGCGTCGCCGGTGCGCGCCAAGGTGTCGCTGGGAACAAATCCGTGGAACCAGGCGACCGCGGACCAGAATTTGGCCACGCTGGCGGAAAAGTACGGCGGAGGCGGACACCCGCGGGTCTCGGCGATTTCGTTTGAGCCGCAGGATTTGGAGCGGGCACGGCAAGTGGCGCGGGATCTGGCGGCGGTGCTGCGCGCGAAATGAAGGAAGCAGCGAAGGTGTGACAAGGCGTTTGCCGTGGGGCGTGTCAGAAGCGCGTGTCGACAAGAAATTCCTGAGCGTGTAAAATAAAGAATTGCCCGTGGACCGGTAGCTCAAGTGGTAGAGCAGCTGACTCTTAATCAGCGGGTTGCAGG
>JGI12270J11330_10003226_pt1 | contig 11770 bp, 16 predicted proteins | sample PeaSoiMetSII2010_FD_11330 | JGI IMG/M metagenome (IMG submission 11330)
TTCGCTGATAGCCGGTAGCCCGATCGGCGCCGCTACGGTGAGCGGCTCGGCGTTACTGGTGGCCCTCGGCGCCTGGACGCGCCGGCCGCCTACCAGTTCGGGCACTTGATCCGTCGGGATGGCTTTTCACCGATGGCTGACTTTTGCACATCACAAGATGCTGCTGATCGCGCCGCCGGCGCCGGACCTGCTGGCGGCAGCGATCGGTCTGGGGCTCGATGTGGCGTTGACGCTTGAGGCGCTGAAGCAGCTACGCGGTGGATCCATGGGGCCGGTTCGGCTCTGATGCGCAGTGCGGCATTGCGCAAACGCTCCATTCCCGTCCGCGTAGACTTGCGGGCGTGGAAATCAGTACAAACCGTTATCGGTGACTCCGGGTTGCACGAGAAACTCGCGCAGAGGCTTGATACGTAGATGCGACTCCTTCTCCTCCAGCATGGCGACGCGCTCGCTGAGTCGGTTGATCCGCTGCGGCCACTGTCCTTACGAGGCCGCAGCGACGTCGAACGCATGACCGAGTTCGCCGCTCGCGCGGGAGTGCGCGTGCAGCGTGTGTGCGAAAGCGGCAAGCTACGCGCAAAACAGACTGCAGAGATCGGCGCGGCCCGATTAGCGCTGGGCGTGCCGATTGAAACGATGCCTGGCCTTAATCCCAACGATCCGGTCGAGCCCTGGGTAGAAATCGTTAATGGCTGGACCGACGACATGCTGCTCGTCGGTCACATGCCGTTTCTCGGTCGATTCGCCGCACGGCTGCTCGCACCCTGCGCACCGGCATTCCTCGCGTTCATACCCGGCAGCCTCGCGTGTGTCGAGCGCGGACCCGACGCATGGTCGCTGTCCTGGATGCTGCGTCCGGAACTGCTTGCGTAAGGCACCAGGCACCGCGAAAGGTGGCATAGGTGCTTGACTAATGGCGCGCCGGCGGGATTCGGTCCCACGATCCTTTGGTTCGCAACCAAAGTTGCGATGTCAGAAAATTCCGCAAAAACAAAAACTTAACTGCTATGCGCTGTCCCACAAACGGCGCATAGCACCGCTTGTGGGACAGCGCTTTCTTTTACGGCGTTCTAACTCATTGATTATTGGCGCGCCCGGCGCGTGTCAATGGGAATGAGACACCGAGTGGAAATAATTTAGAGTACAGCCGTGACCTGTTTCTTGGGTGACGGTTCCGTTCTCGGTGGGTTGATCCAGGCCGCCGTCGGCAACTGCGCCGGTTGCGGGACGACACCCTTGAATCGCTTGGGGTGGCGGGCGAATGCGGCATCCAAGGCGGCGCGCTGTTTGTGAACATCGGCGGCGCGGCCGTAATGAAGGGTCTCTGGGGTAATGAAGCCGATGCCGCTTTCGCGGTGTTCGGTGTTGTACCAGTCAAAGAAGCGCTGGCAATGGGTGCGCGCATCCTCGATGGAGCCAAAGCGCTTGGGCAAGTCGGGCCGGTACTTCATGGTCCGAAACTGCGCTTCGGAGAATGGGTTGTCGTCGGAAACGTGCGGCCCGCTGTGGGTCTTGGGGTCCCCGTAACCCACCTATGGACCCACACCCGGGCTCGGAGAATGCGCCCGGGCAAAATCGCCCCTGGAACCCGCTTTCGCTCGTAGGCGTAGGGGGTAAGCGCGCCCGAGGGCGGGAAAATCGCCCCTAGCCCCGTTTTACCGCGTCCAATCGCCCGATTTTCGCCCTGGGGGCGTGCGTCGCGCATCGCGCGCAGTATCGTTGCAAGATGCCTCCCGGCTCAGCCCAACTCGAAACCGCGCAGCCCAGCGCTCTCGATCATATTGTCGAACGCATCCGTTCCCAACAACGGCTGGGGCGCGAAGTACCCGGCTTCGACCCTGACAATGGAAATGAAAAGGCGCGCTTCCTTTTTCTTCTCGAAGCACCCGGCCCAATGGCCGTAAAGAGCGGAATCATTTCGCTAAAAAACAACGACCAATCGGCTCGAAATTTCTCCAAGCAGCTTCATGCTGCCGGAGTCGAACCCCAAGACATTGCATTATGGAATGTTGTTCCGTGGTATCTCGGCACGGCTCAACAGACCAACATCCGAGCCGCTGCCGGTCACGATGTCAGGCAGGCTCTTCTTTACTTGACCGAGGTCGTTAAGGCGATCCCAAAACTTAATTGCATCGTTCTCGTTGGCGGTGCAGCACGACGGGCGCACATTTGGCTATCGCAGCAGACAACCGCGCGCATCCTTAGCTGCTACCACCCATCGCCAAAGGTTCAAAACGCCGTACCCGGCGCAGCAGAGGAAAATATCGCTATTTTTCAGTACATGCTCGCAACGTCGAAATGATCGCGGTCGGCCACACCTTTGTCCCCACGCCGTAGCCACCCCTGCCAGGGCGCGGGGCCGCCTGACGTGCGTCACTTCCATCGGCCGGCATTACGCGGAGAATCTTGGTCGAGTGATCCCCTCGGCACTGTTGCGGCCTAACGAGTCAGAAGCTATCGCCATGCCGATCACGTTCTTAGCATTGCTCGTCGGCTGCGGGTTGCTCGGCGCCTGCGGCCCGACTCCACGCTCCACAACCACCCCGTGCGATCATGCTGAATCTGCCTGCGAAGAATCGACCAACGCCTTGGCATCCGCGATCGGCCCCATTGAGCCGAGCGCGGGTTCCCCGGCGCGGCGTCACCGGTCTGCCCAGGCGGCCGGGGTGCGCCGTAGGCGGTGCAGCGTGACTTCGGCAGGACAGTTTAAGCGTGCATCGACAATGCAGGTCCCGGCTCCTGCCGACGTGTACCCGACCATCTGCTGATATCGCCACGGTCCGCGGGCCATGCGCCGCGGGGCGTCGGAATCGGTCAACAGCGGTATGCCGCCCGGCAGGCAGATCTGGCCACCATGGGTATGGCCGCACAACATCAGCCGGAAGTCGGTATGTGCGGCGCGCCGGTAGGTCTCGGGCGTGTGCGACAGCAGGATCGAAACTTCCTGTTGCGGAATGCCATGCGCCGCTTTATGGAAATTCTCCACCCGGTAATAGTGTGCATCGTCGATGCCGGCGATATGGATGGCCGCTCCCGCGCGTTCGATCCGGGCTGACTCGTTGAGCAGCACGCGGTACCCCATCGCCTCCATCCGCGGAACCATGCGTATGGTGTCGTGATTTCCGAGCACGGCGTACACGGGCCCACGCAGATGCGCGCGCAGACGTTCGAGGCCCGAAAGTGTGGCCTCGAACGGACCAAATGTGCGCGCTCGGTAGTCTCCCGTGAGCACGCACAGGTCGTAGTCGAGCGATTGGACGCGTTCCACGAGCGCGGGCACGAAGCGCTCGCTCATGTCCACATGCAGGTCCGATAGGTGGAGCAGCGTGAAGCCCTCGAATACCTGGGGCAAATCGGCCAGTAGCACCTCATTGCGGCGAACATCGATCGCGAGGGCATTGCGCCGGGCTCTGCCGTTCAGTCCGGCGAGCCGAAGGCAGCCGCGAATGAGCGCGTGCAGCGAAACCCAGTTCTCGATGTGAAGAAAATGCGTGCCGCGCCGAAAGATGTGCGATTCGTAGTCGCGTTCGAGCCCGAGCCGCTGGCGCAGATGCAGGCGCCCAAGACGCGGCTCCAGGGCCGCAAGTGCGATCATCTCCTCGTGGCTGACGTCGGAAGGTTCCATCGGCGCGTTGGTGTATAGGCCGGAATCCGGGCTTCGCGTTCGGCGCCGTTCCGTAGCCGTGGAAGTCTATACCGCAGCAACTGTCGATCAGGCTCGCGAATCCAACCCGTTCATACCGGAATTCCTTCCCGCGCACGGCTGCGCGTCCTGGGAGAGGGAACCGGGGGCGGATGAAATGTAACGACCGGCGCCGCTTGCGGCCCAGTTCCAGCCGCGGATTTCACTTAAGAGCCTGCGGTGGAATCGGGATAATTGTCGCCCGCAAATGGCACTCAACCGAGTTCACCGGTGATGTAGTGCTCGAGCTGTTGAATGATGAATTTCTGCTCGGAGATAATGTCTTTGACCAGGTCGCCGATGGAAATGAGGCCGATGAGCTTGCCCTTGTCGATGACGGGGAAGTGCCGCAGCCGGTGTTCCGTCATCAGCGCCATGCATTCCTTGCTCGTGAAATCGGGAAGCACATACATCACCGAGGTCGTCATGATGTCGCGCACGGCCGTGTCTTTCGATGACCGCGCCATCAGCACGATTTTCCGTGCGTAATCGCGTTCAGTGATAATTCCGACGACCTTTTCGCTTTCCAGGACCATCAGTGCGCCGATGTTTTTCTCTGCCATCAGCTTGACGGCGTCGAACACCGACGCTGTGGGCGTGATCGTATAGACGGTGTGGTCGGGCTTCGAATTGAGGATGTGGGCTAGGATTGTCATCGCGCTCGGTGTCGACAAGACACCACTCCATGTACGCTCTGGGCCGATCGCCTTGCCGAGAGCAGGTCCAATTCAGGGGCCTCGGCAGGCGTCTCGAGGTCGCCACCCTGGACAGTACACCAGCACACCCGCCGGGCGCGGCCTACGCCGCTGGACGGCAGTCCCAACATTGGGCTTCTGGGCGCTTTGTTATTTCCGCTGCCTCACCTGGCCCCAAATTTGCGCTGAATAAACCGGCCCGGTTCTTTGGCAATGCGCAGCGATGCAAAAACGGGGGCTTTCCGAGGTCTATGGATTGATCGAAATGACATACGTCATTTACCTTCTAATTTGACGCGGCGTGTCGTTCGGTGTTGCCAATGGCGGGCACGGGTCTAAAAAGAGATCCCTTGACCGTTGCGCGACGGGAATCCTGCCATCGCCCCATGGCCTTGCAGTGAACCGGTCGACGGCGCTGTGTTTTTCAGCACCGTACGGTTTCGCCGAGACGTTCGGTGGCTGGCGCCGGCGGAAGCAATTTGAAGGAGGTCTCCATGGCAACGAAACCCGCATCGGTTCAATTCGACGAATCGGCGAGGCGTAGTACACAGTCGGAAGAAGCCCTCCAAAGTGAAACCGTACGTTGGTTGGCGGCACTGCCAAGCGAATTGCGGCCACGCCGCCTGCCAATCGAGTACGCTCGCATCGCCAACGAACTGGCCCGCCTTTGGGGGACGCCGAAGAACTGCATTTCCTGCTTGAACGAATTGTTGATCGTCCGGCGCGGCACCAGGGCGGGATTTGCAACGGAGACCGCGCTCGAATTGGCCCATCTGAAGAACTACTACGAGACCGTGCTGCATCCGAGCACGCAGACGGTTTGGGACGAGATCGTCGCTCGGCCACACGATTGACGGAGCGCACGGGCCCATGGCCTACATCCCGCGCACCCCATTGACGCAGGCATTTCCCCGCAATATCCGACCGTCGTCGGAGGTTTTAGTGGTTGTCGGCGCTTATTGCGCGACGGGAATTCCGAGGAGTTGGAGTGCCTGGATCTGTAGTGCGCTGAGGTTAGATTCGAAGACCTGCACCGGAGTGCCGTAGGCGAGCAAGGTACACGACTCCTCGATCGGCATTCGCTTGATCCTCCAACCTCCTCGTCCGGATCTGACCTGGAGGTTTTTTTCCGTGCGTCATTTCGCGGCCATCGAACTATTGATAACGGCCTTAATCAATACTACGGCGTGCCGCGAATTCCCCGCTTTAGGGGGCTTCCCGGAGAGGGTGGGATTCGAACCCACGGCTGGGTTGCCCCATCGCCTGATTTCGAGCCCGGTTACGAAACCAGCCCGCGGACAGAATTAACCAAATACCGTCGCACGAATTCCGAATTTGACCAGCACCGCTGACGGTTCCAGACCTACCTACACGGCCTGCGCCGCCGCGGCGCTCTCCAGGAACCAGCCGATGAAGGCAATCCATAGTCCTCCTACGAGGTTGCCTCCCAGCATTTGCCAGACACCGACCATGATGAACAGGAACCCAAATCCACGGCCTACGCTCGTAGCGATCAGGGTCGCCCGCTGCAGATCGTGGGTGACGGCCCAGACAGCGGCGCGAAATACCCGGCCGCCATCAAGCGGATAGCCGGGGATCAAGTTGAATGCTCCCAGCGCCAGATTGATGAATGCCAGATACTTGGCAAGCCCGTACAAGGGTTGGATTCCGCCAGCCACCTTTTGCAAGGCGTAGAAGATGGCTGCGAGTGCAAAGCTCACCAGCGGCCCGGCAATCGCGATGCGAAACTCCGCGCTGGCGCTGGGTGACTCGGCACCGATATGGGCGACGCCACCAAACATGAACAGCGTGATGCTGCGGACCGGAATTTTGTACACAAGCGCGACCGCCGAATGACCCAACTCGTGCAGCAGTACGCTGACGAAGTACAGAACGGACGTCGCTACGCCAACGGCCCAGTACAGCGATGGGTCCCAGTCAGGAAACTCGGCGGGAAAGTGGTTTGCCGCCAGCATCCAGGTCAACAACACGAAAATCAGAAACCACGAGTAGTCCAAGCGGACCGGGATGCCCGCTATGCGAACCAACGGAATGGCCTGTCGTGTCATTGCATTTTCCCGGCCACATCATAATCGCCGACGTGCGGGCGTTGATGCCCGAAATACGCTGCATGCGAGCACACGGTCGACATCACCCTTTCCATCCGGTCGTTATTGGGAACGCGCAGGTCGGTTGGCTATGAATGATGTCTTAAGTCTGGTCTAAGCCGTTTGCCCTAGAGTTTTCTGCAACGTACCAGAACAGCGCCGAGCGGGGGACAGATGCAGAAAACTGGATTCCTGCATATGGCCGCCTCGATCGGTGCTGGTGTCGTTGTGGGCAAATTGATGCCCCGCGACTTTCAGTCCCTCAATCCCGTCGGGCGAGGAGGACGGACGATTGTCAACGCGGAAGACTCCGTCGAACAGTTCTCGAGCCGTTTCAATTGGCAGTCATCGCCGGTTGTTATTCACGCTTCGCCCAACCGTCGCCGTGGGCATCATCGATACGGATATTTTGTTCGCGACGATTCACGCTTGAAAGAAATGACAACATGCAACATCCCCTAACACTGCGCCCGGAACCTACCGGGCGGCTTCGTGGTCTGAATTTCCACACATAGGAGTACTGCAACATGGCCACGAAAGACCCTTTCGACCAATCCAGCGCCGTGCAGCGTCAGCGGTTAGATCGCCTCTCCCGCATATTGGCGCACGTGCTCGGAATTAACATAGGTCCCGCCCGCCCGGCGGTTGCGCAAGTGGGAGAGGCGGGCGAGCTGCTGATCGTAGCCGTGCTGGGATATCTGAAAGCATGCGCCCCGTTTGCCGATAGCACGACCCGCAATCGCCAAGCCCTCGCTGTCGTGACTCTGTGCGACCAGCTTGCGGCTGATGACCAGTCGGAGCTGGCGGCAATCGCGGGCCGTGTACTAGGCACTCCGCACGATCCCTTGGAAGCCTTCGATAGTCCGCTGGCGCGGAATCTGTCGCTGACCGATTAGAACGCCCCCACAGTTCGAAGACGCGGCGCGCCAGCTCGCTGGCCGTGTTCGCGCGGGTGATATCGCACATATCGTACGTGACGCCAGCAGCGCCCAGCCGATCCTTGAACGTGTCCGCGTTCTCTCCGGGGTGATCTGGTTTCTTGTGCAATTTGTAGCGGTTTGCCGCATTCGCGCCTTGCGTGGCGAGCAAGGAAGGAGCCGCATCGTCGGACTTGAAGGGAGGTGCTTGATTCATCGCGCCGTTTTCAACTCCACCGTGCCGTGAGAGCCTCTCACAATTCCCACGTCTAGTTAGTGCACACTATCCCGCATACATTTTAATTTTGGTGCTGCTGAGACGAATCGAACGTCCGACCTACTGATTACGAATCAGGCAGTCAACGCTCTGTTTTCAGAGACAAAGTCAAACAATGTGTCCCAAACTCGCCCCCGTTTAACCCTCTCGAGACCCGCATAAAACCGTGGTAGCCGGAGTTGTTTGGGACAGCTGTTTGGGACAGATACATCTGACAAACTGGTCGGCTGCACGAGAGACACGAGGGTGCTACGAGGCTTGTGGACTGCGCGCTGGAAACAGGTGGCTGCCGCCAAGTCTTTGGAATTGACCTGGTACGAACGATCCCGTCGCATCGGTCCGGCTGAGTAGATTTTCGAATACGTACGCGTAGATATCGACGCCGCTCACGAGTCCTATGGGATCGGGTTGCACATATGTCCGTTCCGAAACGAGTTCGTCGTAGTTGCGCCTTACCCCCAGATGCGGCTGGGGCAATTCGACGAGATCGTTCACGCTGCCAGCAAGGTACAGCGCTGGATCCTGGCAAGTTCGTCCCTCATGGACTCGCGAACGACTGCGGTATCGTAGTTGGCCTGGCCGCGAAGCCACCAGCCATCGCTCAGTCCGAAGTACCTGCACAGCCTCAGATCCGTATCTGCCGTGATCGCGCGCTTTCCAGCGACGATGTCGCCGATTCGTTGGGGCGGGACTCCGATGTCCTTCGCGAGGCGGTACTTCGTAAGGCCAAGTGGCTTCAAGAACTCTTCCTCCAGCATTTCTCCGGGAGAAACCGGGGCAACCGTACGCATGCTCAATTTCCTTCAGTGGTAATCGACGATTTCAACGTCTTTGGGTCCGTCCGCGGTCCAAACGAAACATACGCGCCACTGATCGTTGATGCGTATGCTGTGCTGCCCCTTCCGCTTGCCCTTCAACGCCTCCAAATGATTGCCGGGCGGCACACGCAAGTCATCCAGAACCGCCGACCAGTCGAGCTGTTCAAGCTTTCGAAGGGCCGGCCGCTCGACGCTGATCCAACAACGGACACGTCGCCCCAGAAACAGGGCCTGCGTGTCCTTGCACTTGAAGCCTTTGATCGACATTCGAAATATTAACGGAGGCCGTTATTAACGTCAAGCGTTAAGCCGCGACCAGGCTTACTGGGCTCAAGCGCCGGATGGCATTGGAGTCGGGAAAAGTCGGAGGCGAGGCGTCCACGGAATCGAAGATTGCCGCGGCGCGGCGCACCGGCAAATTTAGGTGGCAGGCCGAAGAGAGCGAAGGACTTGCGGCCCGCGTAGCCGGCAGGATTGCGCCAATCTGTCCGCCCTTCCCCTTTTCAGATCGCGGGAAGCGTGCCGCGCCCCCTGGCCTTTGGCCTCGCGGGACGTCCGCATTTAATCCCATTGTCGACATCAGCCTGTCACGCCGACAACAGACCTACTTTCGCGCTGTCGACCCGCTGCAGACACACAGTAACGCGCAAAGCCGACCATCGCGGCCGGGGGAGCGGTCACTCAAGACAGCAACTGAGTAGCAGTCCCTAGCAGCGTGCTCACGCAATCGGCTCGATCGGCGTTTCGACTCTAAGTCGTCCTTCCACCGCCTCCGCAGCGTCAAGACAAAGGTCCTCCCGAAAGCGTTGACCCGTGAGTAGCACCCCGATCGGCAGTCCAGTAGTGTCATCCCGACCAGCAGGCACGCAGGCCGAGGGCAGCCCCAACAAATTAGCAGGAAAGCACGGGCGCACCATCTCCTTGGCGGCCATCGCGCCTGCGGGCGTTGCCGCGTCGGAACCTTGCTCGAATGGCAGCTGTGTACAGGTTGGCGTCAGCACCAGCGGGTGCTCGGCCATGAACTGCGACCAGGCCCGCCCCAGTCCGTCGCGCAGTATCAGCAGCTGTGACATCTCGGCCACGCTGGACAACGGCTGCACTGGGGCGCTGACCGCCGCCCAAAGGGCCTTGCCACCTTCACCTATCATCGGCAGTATCTTGTCCATCACCGACGCAAAGTCACCCACTACCAGCCGCCAAAAGGTGGCCACGACCTCCTCATAGCGCGGAGGACAAACGTCTACCACGTCGTATCCGGCGTTGGCCAGGGCGTCAGCGGCGCGGCGCACCACGCCCGAGACGACAGGGTCGCAACTGCCACCCGGTGGCGCTGCTACTACCGCGACCCGAATGGGCCTTCCCAACGCAGGCCCGACTAGCGGCGCGCTGATCGACCAAGGGTCGCGTGGATGCGCCCCCATCAAAACCTGCAGGCCCAGTCGCACGTCCGCCACGCGACGCGCCATCGGGCCTACCACGAGCATCAGCTGTAACGCCAACAGGTGGTCCTCGACCGGCACGAACCCGGCGTCAGGCACACGCCCGGCCGATGGGCGGATCGACGCAATGCCGCAAAAATTGGCCGGGACGCGCAGCGAGCCGCCTAAGTCGTTGCCCAGGCCGACCGGGCTCATGCCGGTCGCCAATGCCACCGCCTCGCCGCCGCTCGAGCCGCCTGCTGTGCGCTGCAATTTCCAGGGGTTGCGCGTCACGCCATATAGCGAGCTGTCGGTGCTATGGCGCAGCCCCATGTCGGGCAGGTTGGTGCGTCCAATCGGGATCGCGCCGGCCGCGCGCATGCGCTGCACCACCGGCGCGTCCAACGGCACCACCGCACCGGCCAACGCCGGGGAACCCCAGGTGGTGGGCAGCCCCGCCATGTCGATGCACTCTTTGATTGTGAACGGCACCCCGTGCAATGGCCCCAATGGCTTACCAAGGGCCACCGCCTGATCGGCCAACGCGGCACCCGCTCGCGCTGCATCGGCCAGTACGCGCACGATTGCATTGACCTTCGGGTTAACCGCATCGATGCGAGCCAGATGGGCCTCAATGACTTCCTTTGAGGTGACCTCCTTGCTTGCAATCAGTTGTGCCAACTCGCTTGCGGACCTTTGCCAAAGCTGGACCATGGGACCTCCTACCAAAGATCTGACAAGTGGATGACGACCAACCGAGCTGCGACCACGCCGCCCCATCTCGCCTTTGCTATGGGCACCGGCGATCGGTTCGGTTCGCTTTGTCGCTCCCAGTAAAAGAATCGGAAGGCAAAAAAGATCAACCTAGTCCAATTGCGCTTAGCAGTATTGACGCGCATCGTTGGAGCGTACCGCGAAGATCAGGCCGAGCCTGGAGACTTTCGCTCAGCAAGTGCTCGGCCGATCCGATTCATAAAGACTTATTTAATTGGCACCATCAAATGTTGATACGGTGTGCCTGCCCACATCACGTACGGAGCTCCAGTGTCAGGGTCCGCGCTCTTCGGATATGAGTCATAAAAGGCGGCATCTGCTCCCACAACCATTACGTGTGGCCCAGTCTTAATCCAGTGATTCTCGGCGCTAGGTTTCATCGCATATGGATCCGTATTGCTCGCGTCGGTACCCCCCGCAAGCATGTACATAAAGCCAACCGAACCGGCGGGGGGATCCTTGTGACCAATCCACGCACCCGCCCATGCCATTGACGCCTTGTCCATACACATTGCACTTGGCCCGGGAGTCGCAGGACTGTCCGGCATGCAGGTGAATCCATTCGTTCCCTCACGAAGCGTGCGCATCGTGCCGTCGGCATTCATGACAACGATCGTTGCCTTGCCGCTCACTTTCTTCGGAGCCGCTTTCATCGCACTTTGAATCAACTTAGCATCTGCGGCAGACGGTGCGGCTGCCTTCGCACTCATCTCAGGCATCGCCTGATCCGCGGAAATTGCTGGCTGAGCGAAAACTATAGCCATTGCGCCGGCAATCGAACCAATTACATTGATCGATCTTGACATGGCCTGCTCCCTCGCATGTTTCAATGCATTACCAAAACGTAAAGTCTGCGCCTGCCCACCGCGAAAGCCCCGATATGTGACGGTGCTCACGGTCACGGACCGTACCCCTGTGCCCCCCCAGTGTTTCGGAAGGTCTTAAATCATGCGCCCGAATCGAATGTTGCTGCACAAGACCACAAGAAGAAAGACTCGCAAGTCGATTTGCACTGCGGCGCACCACCTGACAGCGAAATACCCTATATGGTGTCGTGGTCAACTTGTTAGACAAATCACTG
>JGI12270J11330_10003243_pt1 | contig 11735 bp, 5 predicted proteins | sample PeaSoiMetSII2010_FD_11330 | JGI IMG/M metagenome (IMG submission 11330)
AGCGCGGGTTTCGTGCTGCACAGGAAGCCGCCGTTCTCCGTCTGCCACCAGGTGTCGACAATGACTGCCTCCCGCTTGCCGACGGTTTCGTAGTACCAGCGCCAGACCTCGGGCTCGATGGGTTCTCCCACCGTGGTCATGTGCTTGAAATGGTAGTTGTACTTGGGGGGTTCATCGTGCCCGGCCTTGCGCAACATGCGAATGGCCGTGGGCGAGGTGTGGAAGATGTTGACATCCAAGCGCTCGGCGATTCTCCATACCCTGCCGGCGTCGGGGTAAGTGGGTACGCCTTCGTAGATGACGCTGGTAGCGGCCAACGCCAGCGGACCGTAAACAATATAGGAGTGGCCGGTGATCCAGCCGATGTCGGCCATGCACCAATAAACATCCTCGGGATGAATGTCCTGGATGTACTTGGAGGTGCCGGTCACATAGGCCAGGTAGCCGCCGGTGCGGTGTTGGCAGCCTTTGGGCTTTCCGGTGCTGCCGCTGGTGTACATAAGAAACAGCGGCGCCTCCGAATCCATCGGAACAGGAGCCACCAGTTCGCCGGAGTAATTGGGGAGCACTTCGTCAATGAAGAAATCACGTCCCTTTACAAACGGCGAAGTGGACGCATTCTGGCCCGCGTGCCGCCTCCAGACCAGGACCTTGTCCACCACATGGCCTTCCCTCTTGGCAATATCCAGCGAGATGTCAGCGGCCGCCTTGTGGTCGATCAGCTTGCCATTGCGATAGTAACCATCCATCGTGATCAGGACGTGGCTGCTCGAATCGGCAACGCGCATGCCGCAAGCCTCGCCGCTGAAGCCGCCAAACACAACCGAGTGAATCACCCCCAGGCGGGCACATGCCAGCATGGTAATCGGCAACTCGGGAACCATCGGCATATGAATGGTGACGCGATCTCCGCTCTTCAGACCGCAGAAATCGCGGAGCAGCGCCGCGAATTCATTCACTCTCACATAGAGTTCGCGGTAGGTGACGGATACGGGCGCTTCGGACTCCGGTTCCGGCACAAAGATCAGGGCCGCTTTGTTTTTGTACTTGGCGAGGTGCCGGTCCACGCAGTTGTACGAGGCGTTGATCTTGCCGCCCACGAACCACTTCCAGAACGGCGGATCACTGGTGTCGAGCGTGGTGTCCCAGTAGCGGTCCCAGGTCAGCAGGTCGGCGTACTCCCGGAAGCATTCCGGGAAATTCTTCTCGCTGAAGCGATCGAGGATGCTGGGATCGGTCAGATTCGCCTGGCCGACAAATTTCGCGGAAGGATAGTAGTATTCTTCCTCGCGCCAATGGACTGCGATCTGAGCCTCGGTGGTCTCGATCACCACATTTTGTTTCGGACGAATATCAGCCATATCGGTTACCCCTTAGATTTCTGAATTTGTGATGCACACAGGCAATTCCCCGCCAGCGCTTCCTCGGTTGGCGGAGTCAATCAGGTCGTACGCCGTCTCCTAAAAAAACCGCAGGTACCGCGCCCCCATGCTCTTGCGCGGCGCCTGAGAGCGAAACATCGAACAATTGCCCGATGCCCTGCCCCACATCGGGCCGTGAAGAACTCAATCATCGGGCCTCGGGAGTGGCGAGAGCGACCCTCACACCCCGTTCAAGTCCCACATGATCGAACATCCTGTGCCGGACTGCAATGCCTTCCGGAAGCTAGGCTACCGCCGGCACCTTCTTCCCTGCCAGCGCTTCCGGCACGGCCGGGCGTTTGACTGCCAGTTCGCAGATCAGGGCAACTGCCGCCAGACCCGCCGCCGCGAAGAACGCCATCTGGTAGTTCTTGTACCTGTCGAACATCCAACCGCCGATGCGGCCACCGAGAAGACCGGCTACACCCCAGGCAGTGAATAGCATTCCGTAGTTGATGCCCACGTTCTTGGTGCCCCAGAAGTCGGCTGCCGTGGATGCGTTGACCGAAAGCTGGGTGCCGTAGCACCAGTAAACGATGAACAGCATCACGAACAGGGCCACCACGTTGCCGCCCACGTAATACAGAATGGGCATGGCAACCATGGAGATGCCGATCATTAGGCGCAACACGTTAATGCGGCCGAGGTGGTCCGACATCCAGCCGGAAAGAATGCGTCCTGAGGCGTTGCCCACCGCTCCCACGACCAGGCCAAAGGAAGCCAGGGTGATGCTGGGTATGCCCACGCTCTTGGCGAAGGGCACCAACTGGCTGATGACCATGAGACCGGCAGCGCAGCCAAAGGCGTACGCCACCCATAGCAAGTAAAACGAAGATGTGGCCAGCACCTCGCCGGGGGCGAAGTCATAGGTGGTAGCCGCAGCCTTGGAAGTCGGAGCGGGCGTCCAGCCAGCAGGCTTGTAGCCCGTGTGTGGGTTCTTCAGCAGGAACGCGCCAAAGACCGTCATCACAAAGAAGATCACGCCCAGCACTTGAAAGGTGGCGCGCCAGCCAAAGTGCGGAATCAGGTAGCTTGCGGCCAGAGGCCCAAAGATTGCCGACCCTCCGCCGTATCCGCCCACCGCCAGCCCTACGGCCAGTCCACGCTTGTCCGGGAACCACTTGGACATGACGGGAATCGGAGTTGCGTAACCAAAACCGTTGCCCAATCCGCCAAGGACGCCGAAGAAGATGAAAAACTTGGTTATGCTGTCTGCAGAAGAGCACAAGAAAAAGCCCAGGCTCACCAGGACGGCGCCAATCAGGGAAATCCTGAAAGGCCCAAGTTTATCCTGTAGCCGGCCAGCTACAATGAACGTCAGCGCGAAGACCACCACCGCGATGATGAACACATTGGAAGTATCAGCCCGCTTCCAGTGGAATTCCTTCTCTAACGGGGCCACGAACACACTCCAGGCATACAGCGAGCCCAGCGCCAAGTTCATGGACACCCCGCCGACCACGCGCCACCAACGATTTATGTGAGAGGCGCCGGGATTGGATGCAACATTTGCGTTAGCCACAGTTTTCCTCCTTTACAGAAAGTGAAATGAAGAACCGGGAGCCGGTCTTTCTGCACAACCACCACGACTCCCGTACGATATGCGCGTGCTGACTCGTCAAACGGACCACAAATCAAGCTGCACCGGACTCCTCAAGACGCCTAGCCCGGAAAAGTTAGAACGTAAACACCGGACCCGATTCGTTCCGCTGGTCCTGCCAAACCGTGAATACTGGTCGCGCGACATCATACAGCGGTCCAACCTCGGGCAAAAGCTCAAATGTTGTCCTGCCACCGCAATCCGGATCTGGGCTGCGTCTTGTGCAGGCTGGCTGTTACATTCACAACTGAATCCGACACTACCGTAAGCTCCCGCTTCCACTGGGCAAACCCCGGCATAGACAAGACCACGACATGCGAGCCGGTGCTAAGGCCGATTTCGGATGGCGTGTTACCCACATATCGGCCGTCAACGGTGATTTCGGCACCGGAGGGCGTGGAGCTGAAATTACACCTTACCTTCTCCGGACGGATCTCCTGCCCGGATTCAGCGGGCGAGGCTGGCTCGGGGGGCGGTTTCATCGGAAGCGGTGCCGCAGCGGACAGCTGGGGGTTTGCGGCCGCGCCGGACTGGGGCGCTGGAACAGACGCCACCAACTGATAGAGCTGCTTCCTTTCCTTGCCCTTTGAATCCTGGTACAAAACCGTGATCCTGAGTTTCTCCTTGCGTGCCTCAAACGTCCCCCCCTCAGGCAGCAGGGCGCACTTGGACCATCGTGAGTCGACCGCGCAGGAGACGGTGAAGGACTTTCCGTCGCGGCCCTGCACCAACATCGTATTGCGCACTATGGCAGTCCTGCTGTAGTGGCAATAGGCGGAATAGTCCGGGAGANTGCAATCTCTGGGAACGTCGTTGTCGTCAGTGCTGATGGGGATGGATTCCGTCTGCGCACTCAGCACCTTAATTGTTAGCGGGTANTCGCTCTTCGAAACAGCGACGACCCAGACCGTATTGATCAGGAAGAACGCCAAGAAAATAATTCCGTCTCGGGATATTCTCAACGTGGCCTCCTGTCTCGCGCTTTCCGCAGTGGAAGTCGGCGCGCTTACTGCTGCTCCTGTTTCTAATCACCGCCGGGCGATCGGGCAAAGAGGGCACCGGCGCAGTGCCGCACTCTTCAGTTCGGCGGCGGCGCGTCGCTAGGGGATTGCTGGCCCCCGCTGGCGCAGAGCCTCCGCTTTTGAACAAACCGGAATCCNTTTGTTGGCCGGTTTTCACCGNGACGGAATCGCTCCCAGAATAATTTCTACGGGAGCGAGTCCATCTCCGGGATTAGTAATTGCACTTTCTCAACGAGCCAACCTCTCCGCTCAGAAGGTAAAGACCGGCCCGAACTCCTCGCGCAAGTCTCTCCATGTCCGGCTCGGTACTCCTGCCACCGAGGTGGCAGACGTATAAACCCCCGCTGTATCCGGGAGGGCATAGCTGCTGTACAGCGACAGCTCGTAACCAAACGTGACCCAGTTGTTAATCTTTTGGAACAGTGAGACGGCATTGAACATACTCCGGTAAGGACCGCCTCCGGCTGTTGCCGAAATTGCCTTGGCCCGCGCGAAATCGGAATGATTTACGGCATCGAGGCCCGAGTGCAGGTAAAGAGTCCAGCCCGCATTGCGGCCCTTGGGATCGGCATTGAACCAACGCGATAGTGGGAGGCCGAGATTGACGAATCCACCGTAGCCGCGGACTGCGACCTGCGGAGCCACCACTTCTTGACCCGCAGCATTCAGACCGAAAAGCACGGTCGAAGAGCGATCCACCGACGGGGCGCTAACTACGTTGGTCAGGCCCGCTTCGTTGTTGAAGTTGGAGAGCAGTTGGCCGCCGAACATGAATCTCAGGTCAGCCCCCCGGTAGGCACTGGCCACCAGAGTCGCCCAACGCGTGGGCAGCTGAGCTGCCACTTGCAGCCCGTAGCCGTTACTGGAGGCGTTAGCCCCGTGCGGGAAAGCAGCCTGGGCAAGGGCGTAATTGGCAATGGTCGTAGCGCTGCTGCCCTCTAGCGCCGCAATCGCAGAACGCAAAACGACGGCTTCCCGGCGGGACTCAAATGCGCTGAAGATGAGCTGCGCCGGAGCCACCGCCGGGGCTGTGTCGAGCTGCCATTGCAGAACGGCTCGTCCTTCAAGTTCGGGACGACCCGAATCTCCGCCCTGACGCTCGCCATATCCGAGCTGGTTGCCGAGGCCGTTTGTGATTGAGCAACTGACTTGAGTTGTAGTCACGATGCCGGCCGGGATTGTACAAATGGTGGCGTCCGCTGGGAGGTTGCCTTCGCTCGGCATCATGATCGCGACTTCGGGCGAAAACTTGACATTGCGCGAACCGCCAAACTTTTGGACGAGGCCGAAGCGCATTTGTGGAGCGCGCTCGTAGACATCGCCCCAGTAAGCGCCCAGAAATGTGGTCTCGAGCAGATTAGGAAGTGCGCTCGATCCAAAGATGGTCCAATCCTGGCCACCCTCGAAGAAGACGTCGGTCATGTCGCTGGCGGCGTAATCCAAGCGCGCGTAGGCCAGCCGCAGTTGTGGCATATTGCTGCGGATGCTGGAGATGTTGCGGTTGTCCGCGCGGCTGAAGTTGCCCTCAAAATCGCCCTCGATTTTGCCCGTCAAAGTCAGCTTCTTTTCGATATCCGGCCATTCGAAGTTTGCGCCAAACCGGGTGGCACGCGCCTTGACGTGAAAAGCCGGGTTGGTGTTCGGCCCGGTGTCGGCGTTCAGGAAGCCCGGGACGATGAAGTCATCGCCGCGAGGGTCACTGGAATCGTGTGCCAGCGTGGCCTTGATGAATCCGTAGGGCGTCATCCTGATGGCACCCAACTTCAAGGCCGGGATCAGTCCGTCTTTCACCGGCGGGTCGAGCGGAAGCACCCGCACGGGAGCAACCGCAGGCACGACGGTGGGCCCCGCGGGCTTCGTCTCCGCAGGAGCTTGAGCCCCTTGGCTTGCAAGAGCCATCGTCCCCGCATCCACAGGCTGGGGATACGGTTTGGCTTCGGCGATCGCCGACATATCCTGCGCGGTCACAAGACCCTTTCGAGAGAGCGCGTCCACCAGGGCTTGAAACTGACCTGTGGGCGCGGCATTTCGAATGGCGTTCGCCTCTGTAGGCGCCAGAACACCCTTCATCACCAGCACACCGAGCAATGCCGTGACATTGGCAGAACCCGCGGTCGCGCCTAAGCCTAAGCCTACGCTTGGGCTCGGGCTTGGGTCCGGGCTGGCTGCCGTGGGGCTAGCTTCTGCGCTGGAAGTGTTCGCTACATTTTCATTTCCTGTTTTCGCGTCGTTGTTTCCCGCCATGACGGGCGCAGCCGTGATGGCCAGCNNCAGCAGGNACGAAAACCAACTCTTCAGCTTCAACATAGACGGTTTCCTCCTCGTTCCGGCTCGGCTCAGGCCTCGACTCAGAACATGGGGCGCAACGCTACGTCGTTTTCGCAGCAAAGTCAAGTCACTAGGACACAATGTGCTGTGATCTGCGTCACTGACTCGTGAGTCGTAAACAAAGTAAAAATCTCTCCCTAGTTAGTAGCCCGTGGAGAAGACAATGAGCCTGGTCAATCCGATAGTGCAAAAGTGGATCGATGAAGGGAAGCAAGACCCGGACGCTTTTTGGGGACGCGCGGCGGACCAGTTGCCGTGGTTTCGTAAGTGGGATCAGGTGTTGGACTGGACTCCGCCAACATTCAAGTGGTTCGTCGGCGCACAGACGAATCTGGCCTACAATGCCCTCGACTATCACGTTAAGCGCGGTTGGGGCGGGCATACGGCGCTGATCTATCTTAATGAACGCGGCGAGCGGCGCATCTTCACTTATGCCCAGCTGCTTTATGAAGTAGAGCGGGTGGCGGCGGCACTGCGCGGCATGGGCATCAAGAAAGGCGACCGTCTCACGGTCTACATGCCGACCTGCCCCGAAGCCATCATCCTGATGCTGGCAACGGTTCGCATTGGCGCCATTCACTCCGTCGTCTTCGCGGGTTTTGGCGCGAAAGCGCTGGGCGACCGCATCCGGGCCAGCGGCTCGCGCTTGGTTTTCACCGCCGACGTGACCTACCGCAAGGGTAAGAACACTGACCTCAAATGGATCGTGGATGAAGCGCTGCAAGCGGGAAGTGACGTAGAGCACGTCATCGTGCTGAAACGAACCGCAGCGGAAACCCCGTGGGTTCCGGGACGTGACATGTCTTGGGAAGAATTCCTCAGCCGCGCCGACGGCCACAGCGGCGACTATGTTCCGATGGAGTCCAACGAAACGGCATTTATCCTCGCCACCTCCGGCACAACCGCGAGCCCGAAGCTGGCGGTCCACACGCATGGTGGCTATCAAGTTCATATTCATAGCATGGGCAAGTGGCTGTTTGCCCTCAAGCCAACCGATGTTTGGTGGTCAACGTCTGACATCGGCTGGATCGTGGGTCATAGTTACATTGTCTACGGCCCTTGATCGTCGGCGCCACCACGGTCGCCTTTGAGGGCGCGCTTGATTATCCGGCTCCGGAAACGAATTGGAGAACGCTGATGGAGGAGTTCCGGGTCACCGGCATCTTTACTTCGCCCACCGCCGTGCGATTGCTGATGCGTTATGGGGATGCGCCCATGCTCAAAACCAATCATGATTACCTGGAACGGGTGTTTTGCGCCGGCGAAGTCCTTAACGCACCGGCTTGGGAATGGCTGCAGAAGAAGATTTTCAAGGACAGGATTCCGGTCATCGACCACATGTGGCAGACGGAAACCAGCGGTCCCATGTTCGGCAATCCGTATGGGCTAGGCATGCTGCCGATCAAACCGGGTTCGTCGACGATTCCCATGCCGGGCATTGACGCGGCGGTGGTGCAAGTGGACGGCAAGCCTTGCGGCGCGAATGAGAAAGGCATCATGGTGATTAGGCGTCCCTTCCCCGGCTTGACGCCCGCGTTGTGGGGAGAAAAGGAACGCTATGGCCGCGATTACTGGGAGATCATTCGCGATGTCTATTACAGCGGAGATTCGGCACATATCGACGATGACGGCTACGTCTGGTTTGCCGGCCGCGCCGACGAGATCATCAAGATTGCCGGGCACCGCATCGGCACTATCGAAGTGGAGACCGCGCTTCTCACCCATCCCGCGGTGGCAGAGTCGGGAGTAGTTGGCCGCGCAGACGACCTCCGTGGCGAAGTGATCTCAGCGTTTGTGGTGCTCAAGCAAGGATTCAGCCAATCGGAGGAACTGAAGAAAGCGCTGCTGGAACAGGTGCGCCATGAGCTTGGACCGGTTGCCGTAATCGGTGATTTGAACTTCGTCGAGATGCTGCCCAAGACGCGCAGCGGCAAGATCATGAGACGAGTGCTGAAGGCCGTCACCCAGGATCGGAATGCGGGTGACATTACGACCATCGAAGATGAAGGTTCAGTGGAAGAGGCAAGGCACGCGTGGCACGAGATGAAAGCGCATCTCGATGCCAAGTCGGCAGCACCGGTTGGTCCGCCGGCAAGCGCAGTCGTCAAATGACTTGGGATGGTTAGGGTCAGGCTGGCGAGTGCGAGGTAGTCGTGTGCACGGGAGGCATCGTTAAACAGACGGTTACTGTGGGCTCTTGAGTTTACGCAGGCCCACAGTGCCTTTGAACGTAATTCGCCCAACTTGTGCGGTTGTACTACAAGCTCGTTCTGCGTCGTCTCGATTGCCCAAGACGAGATCCGGAAAGATCCTGCGACGGTCGATTGGAATCTTTCGTTTAAATGACTTACACATAAAATATTTCGGAATAAGAACTTAGCGGTGAGAAACGGCACAAAATCGGGCGATTTTGTGCAGCGACCCCACCCGACTCCCACCTGAACCATCGATCTCCGAGAACATTTCGTACAAATCTAGACAACGTGCCACTTACCCATTCGGTCGGGCTTGGGGAGCGGTCTCGGACGGCCCCGCGAGTTATGGGGAATTCCGAAAAGTATGATCTCGATGTCTGACTTATGTCGAGACCGGAGTCGCAGGATTTTCCCGACGGATTCACGATGGCAAAATCGAGACGTCTTTCACTGTTCGAGTTGCAATGATGCTCGCGCCCGCATCCAAGGAAGTGTAGAGGGCTTTCCCCGTTTTGGGTGCTGACCGGCGAGAATTTGTGGGAGCTATCCGAGTATTACAGCTGGGCGGCCCGGTTATCATCCGGATGAATGAGGACCTCACTGCCCCGAGGTGACGGCTGCAATGAGCAAGCTTCGCATCTTAGTATTTGCAATCGTGGTGTTGGCCATCGGAGGCACTCTCGGGAGCCTCAACGGCTGCGGCGGTAGCAGCGGCGGTTCTCCGAACCCACCACCGCCGCCAGGAAAGATTCTGCACGTCGTGGTGATCTTCCAGGAGAACCGCTCTACGGATAATCTTTTCCAGGATCCGGTGCTGATCAACCGGGGCGCGGAAATTGCCCAAAGCGGAACCGACTCCCAAGGCAATACCATCCCGCTGCAGAAAGTCAGTCTCGCCGGCGACTACGACCCCGATCACAGTCACGGTTCGTTCGAGAAAATGTGCGATCTGAATTCGGCCGGACAATGTCAGATGGATGGGGCGGACTTGATTCCGGTTGCGTGCAACCCGGGTGCAACGGACTGCCCCGCGCCAGACTTGACCTTTGGCTATGTGGACCCGACGGATGTGCAACCCTACTTCCAGATGGCCGAGCAGTACACATTCGCCGACCGCATGTTTCAGACCAATCAGGGGCCCAGCTTTCCGGCGCATCAGTTCATCATTTCCGGGACATCGGCTCCATCGGCCGGGAGCAATCTGTTTGCTTCGGAAAATCCCAATATGAGCGCCGGGTGTTACGCGCCCGTGGGGTCCATGGTCAGGTTGATCGATCAAAACGGCAGCGAAACCTCCAACCCTCCAATCTATCCGTGTCTCGAGCATCAAACCCTGAGTGACCTGCTGGAGGCGAAAGGCAATACCTGGCGGTATTACACGCCGTCGGGTCCCGCGATCTGGATCGGCCCGGAGGCAATCCAACATATCTGCGGACCGAACGCGGTGCCGCCCAATGCCACCGCCTGCGTGGGATCGGATTGGACCAACAATGTGATCCTCAATCAGACCCAGATCATCACCGACATTTTCAACAACCAACTGCAGGACGTGAGTTGGGTGATTCCGAGCGGCCAAGCGTCGGATCACGCAGGGGGAACCGACGGGTCGGGGCCATCATGGGTGGCGTCGGTGGTGAATGCGATCGGCAACAGCCCCTATTGGGCGAACACGGCGATCTTCATCACGTGGGACGACTGGGGAGGCTGGTACGACCACGTTCCCCCGCCGCAAGTGCTGGTGAATTGCACGCAGTGGGGATGCGGCTATGTCTACGGCTTCCGGGTTCCGCTGATTGTGGTCTCGCCATACGCCAAAGCGCAGTACATTTCGCACACGCAGCATGATTTCGGCAGCATACTGAAGTTCATCGAAACCACGTTCAGTCTGCCTGGGCTCGGCTACGCGGATGTGGCGGCGGATGACTTCTCCGATTGCTTCGACTTTAATCAGACGCCTTTGCAGTTTCAGACGATCCCGTCAGCTTTGAACGCGCAGTACTTTCTGAATGACAAAACGCCGCCGACGGATCCGGACGACGACTGAGAAGGTCGGGAGCAGGCGCGCGTGTGAGGGGTTGAAAAGGGCGCGGAACCTCCGCGCGCCCAAAGTAAAAATCAGCTTAACCACAAGAACGCTTCCTACTGCACGACCAGCGTGACCGGTTGCGATTGCACCGCGCTGCTCTCCGTCGCCGTCACGGTAACGGTGAACGTTCCAACGGCGGTCGGAGTCAGGATGTTGACCTGGTCGGATGCAGTCTTGGTCGTATCCGCCTGCGCGATCGCAGTCACGTTAAAGCTCGTAGGGCTAGGAAGCGTCGCCGGAGCAGTATAGAGACCCGCGGAGGTAATGGTACCGAAGGTCGCGTTTCCGCCGGACACACCGTTCACTTGCCAAGAGACAGCCGTGTTTGTAGCGTTGGTGACCGCCGCCGTGAATTGCTGCTGAGTCGCGGTTGCTGGCCACGTGTTTCCTGCCTCATTGAAGTAGAGGTTTACGGCGGTGTTCGGAGTCACGGTGATGCCAACCGGTGGCGGCGGCGGTGGTGACGAGCTTCCTCCACCGCAAGCGACCATGAACCCGAGAAGCGCGAGCGAGAAGAACAAGAGGGCAATCGCCGAACGCTTCGATACTTTCCTGCTTACTTTCCCGCGCATCAGGCCAAGCATCACCACGCCCGCGATGGGAAGCGTCAGTGGCAGCCACGGGGGGCGGTTGTCAGCTCGGCGGCGCAGTCGCGATCCCGTCCCGGTGTTCGGGCCTGCGGTCATTATGGTCATTGAAACCGCAGTTGCACCGGTCGTGCCGGCCGGAATCGACGCCGGGGTGAAGGCGCAACTGGCGTTCGTCAGCGTCGTGTCGGTGGGAGCGAATGTGCAACCAAAGGTTACCGCACTGGTGAACGCGGGCGACCCTGTGGGAGAGGTGGGAGTGGCAGTGAAGCTATAAGCCTGAGTCTTCTGTCCCGCAAGCACCGTGTGCGAAGTGCTGCCACTGGTCGCCAAGGTAAAGGTCGGTGGAGCGACATTGACAATCACCGCCGAGGAAGTTGAGGACGCGTTCGTCCCGGTGTAGGTTCCGGTGATGGAGTTTGTGCCTACCGGGAGAGAAGTGGTGGTGAACGTGCCGGTGCCCCCGGTCACCGGTCGCGGTGCCGAAAGCGGTGTT
>JGI12270J11330_10003250_pt1 | contig 11718 bp, 9 predicted proteins | sample PeaSoiMetSII2010_FD_11330 | JGI IMG/M metagenome (IMG submission 11330)
CGCCGACAAAATTACGGACGGTAGCGGCGCCGGCGCGCTCCTGCCACAGGCACGCCTCCGCCCGCTTGCGCATGAGAGCGATGCCTGGCCAGCCCGGATTATCGGCGATGAACGTCGCGTATCGGCTGAAGTTCGCATCCGCCTCCGGATAGCGAAGGGCGAACCATTCAACGAGCTTCCGCGCCGCCGGATCGCCGATCGTTTTCTGTATCGCGGTTGCGTCGGTCGTCTTGCCCTTGCGTGCCAGATCGATGGCATTCCTGATCGCAGCGAGATCGCCGGAGAGCGGAGCTACCTCCGGAGCGGGAGGCGGCACGTCGCTGGAGCGTGCCCGCTCGTGCTCTGCCGCCGCACGGTTTCCATGACCAGCTTTCTTGATCGCCGCGTTGTGATGGTGCCGCGCCGCCGCCGCTTCATGCGGCTTCTTCGCCGCCTGATGCTTGTGGCTGGCCCGCGCTACGGCGTCAGGCGACCATGTTGCGAACACCGCCAAGGTCAGCAAACAGGACAGTGGACGCAGGCGCTGGTTCATTCCGTGATCTCCCCCGCGAGCCAACCGGACGAAGCGTGATTCATGCGGCTGGAACCATCCGCAGGCTACCACGACGCTCATTCGCCAGTGTCGCGTTTCGGCAACAGCGTCGGGAAACTTGACCTCGGCAGGAACGCCTGCGGAAACGACTACCGCGCGATCGCGGTGATCTTGAAGGCGCCGGAAGTTTCCTCGTTTATGACCGTGTCGGCCATAACTCCTATGAGGCCGAAGGCTACTCCGGCAACGACTTGTTCGTCGCGTCCAGACACTTCAAAAGCATATTGCCTTCCGGCCACCGCATTGAAGCGGATGGTGTAACGTCCCGGACTCGACCAGGAGGTAGCGGTCAGGGTTACAGGGCCGGGAGGTACTGGGCCGGTGAAGCTGCCGCCAGCCGGAATGCTTGCGAACTTGACGCCATTGGCCTGAATGTCGACTGCGACCGCTGCGCCATACCAGCCATTCGGTCGGCTAATGGTTACGCTCGCCTGCCCGCGCGCCACTGGAAGTACGGTCGGCGCCGTGTCATTCGTCACGCAGGCGGTAAGTCCCACCAGCATGGATAAAACGACTACCTGAATCGCCCGCACGCGCACCCACCCCATGACGGGAAAGGTTTAGACGACGAAAATTCGCCACGCAATCCCAAGTTTAAAATATTTCAAGAATAGCTTTAGGGTTTAAGCAGGTCGGATTCATCTTCTGCTAGTTCGAGCGGGACCCTTGTTTCATTTTGGTGCAACGGCCGGGACCCGCTGCCCGCGCCGCCGCTCCACCGTGATCTCCGCCAGGATCGACATTGCGATTTCTTCCGGCGTGATCGCGCCGAGGTCGAGGCCGGCCGGGGCCTTGACGCGGTCGACGGCGGCCGCATCGAGGCCTTCCGCGACCAGCTTGCCGCGCAGCGCCGCCATCTTGCGGCGGCTGCCGACGAAGGCGTGGTAGGCGGCTTGCGTTTTCACCGCCGTGCGCAACGCGGGTTCGTCGCCCTTGCCCTGGGTCGAGACCACGATGAAGCGTTTGGCTTCGCTCAGTTTGCCGAGTGCAAAGCCGTCGATCAGCATGTCGGCGTCGGGCGCACCAATCACATCGGCGGCAGGTGCCGCGACCGTGACGTGATAGCCGAGCTGCCTTGCCTGCGTCGCGAGCGACAGCGCGACCGGGCTTCCGCCGAGAATGACCAGCGAAGGATGCGGCAGCACCGGCTCGACGAACACGTCCATGGTGCCCTTGCTCGGGCACATATTGGTCGCAAAGCGAACGCCGTCGCGATTCTCGCCGGGCTTGACGCCGAGCTCGGCCAGAAGATTTTCCGGCTGCACCGAGACCATGCGCGGCTCGCCGTCGGCGAGCGCGTCGCGCGCGGCCTTGAGCACCGCGCCGCGGGCGCAGCCGCCGCCGATCCACCCCGCCACGATGGTGCCGTCGGGGCGGATGATTGCTTTGGCGCCGGCCTTGGCCGCCGTCACCGACACCGTCCGCACCACGGTGGCGAGCACGAAGGCTTCCTCGGCGGCCTTCATCCGGGCCACCAGATCCATCACTTCCACATGCTTGGTCATGGGCGGCACTCCCTTACTCTTACTCACAGTTTCGCCAGATAGGGTTCGAGTTCGGTCAGGCTTTTCAGCGTATTGGCGGGCGCATAGAGATCGATATGCGGCAGCGCCGCCTTGATCCCCGCGGCCTCCGGCGCGTAGCCTTCCCACGCCATCATCGGGTTGAGCCAGACGATGCGGCGGCAGCGTTTTGCGAGCGCCGCCATCTCGCGGCCGAGCAGCCTGGCGTCGCCGGTCTCGTAACCGTCGGACACGATCATCACGCAGGAGCGCGAATGCAAGACCCGCGCGGCGTGCCAGCGGTTGAAGGTAGCCAATGACTCCCCGATCTTGGTGCCGCCGCCCGCGCCCTGCGCCATGATCGAGAGCCGGTCGAGCGCGCGACCGGCGTCCTTTTCCTTCATCGCGTCGGAGACGTAGGCAAGGCGTGTGTGGAACAGAAAGGCTTCGGCTTCGCGGAATTCATCGAGCACGCCGTGGATGAAGCGCAAGAACACGCCGGTGTACATGCTCATCGAGCCGGAGGCGTCGAGCAGCATCACAAGCCGCAGCGGCTTTTCCTTGCGCTGCCGCTTGACCAGCGAGATCGGCACGCCGCCATGGCTGATATTGCCGTGGATGGTGCGCCGGAGGTCGAGCCGGTAACCGCGCCGCCGCGCCAGATCGCGCCGCGTCAGCCGCGTGCGCATGGTTTTGGCAAGCCGCGCCGCCACTTCATGGGCCTGCTCGATCTGCTCGGGGTCGGCCATCTTGCGGAAATCGATTTCGGCAAGATTGTCGGCGCGCGAGGCGCCTTCCTTGCGCCCTTCGCCGGTACGATCCTCGGGAGCCTCGTCGCCGGCGGATGGAATCTGATCGGTGGCCGCTTGTCCTGCGGCCGGTTGCGATTTGTTGTCCTGCAATGTCTTTAGCGAAGGATTATTGGCGGACTTCGCCGCGCCAATCGTCAACGAGCGCGACCGCACGCGTTTCCCGAGCCAGAACGCATCGAACAGCCCGTCGAATTTGTCCCAGTCGGATTTGCGCGCCGAGAACAAATGTTTGAAGGCGGAACGCAACAGGCCCGGCCTTTCGGCATAGCCCGCCGCCATCAAGGCCGCGGCATCCCGGCCCTCCTGCAGGCCGACGGCGAAACCACTATCGCGCAGGGTCTTGAGAAACGCGGCGAGCTTTGCGGCGACAAGCCGGGACACCTCGTCGATCTCATCATAACCGGGAGTGGCGCCGCAACAGCTCATGCGACCTTCCCCAATATCCGCATCGTCACCTCGCGCGTCAGACGCGACTTGTCTTCGTGGGTCTTGAGCAGGCACATCAAGGTCTCGTGCACGGCTTCCGGCGTCTCGCGCAGGTCCTTGACGCCGACGCCGACCAGCGCCGCGGCCCAGTCCAGCGTCTCCGCGACGCCCGGGACCTTGCGGAGCTCCTCTTTACGGATGCCCTCGACCATACGCGCGATCTGCAGCGACAGCGAGGCGGTCGCACCATCGATCCGCGCCATGATGATGCGGGCCTCGCGATCGACGTCGGGATAATCGACATAATGATAGAGGCAGCGGCGGCGCAGCGCGTCGGAGAGCTCGCGGGTGCCGTTCGAGGTCAGCACCACATGCGGGATGGTGGTGGCGGAAATCGTGCCGAGTTCGGGGATCGAGACCTGGAAATCGGACAAGAGTTCGAGCAGGAACGCCTCAAATTCGTCGTCGGCGCGATCGATCTCATCGATCAGAAGCACCGGCGGCCTGGCGCGCCGGATCGCGGCCAATAGCGGCCGCTCCAACAGGTACTTTTCCGAGAAAATCTGGTCCTCGATGGCGTCGGCGTCCTCGCCGCGGTGCGCCTGGATCGAGAGCAATTGCCGCTGGTAATTCCATTCATAGAGCGCGGCGGACTGATCGAGCCCCTCATAGCATTGCAGGCGGATCAACTCGGTCGAATGCGCCGCGGCCAGCGCCTTCGCCACCTCGGTCTTGCCGACACCCGCCTCGCCTTCGAGCAACAACGGGCGCCGCAGCAACTGCATCAGCGAAACCGCGGTCGCCAATTCGCCGTCGGCGATATAGCCGGAAGCGGCCAGCGCTTGCGCGATCTCCTCGCGGGTTTTCATGGTCGGAACTTATTCCCTTTCGCATCTTCTCCCCTCCCCCCGCGAAGCGGTGGGGAGGGGAGGTGGATCATCACGCCGCGAACACTCCCAAACTCTTCGCCGCCTTCCAGTTGCGCCAGTAATCGTGCGGCATCTGGATATGCGTTGACCCCAGGAACGAGAAGGCGTCGTTGACGGCGTTGGAGAACGCCGGCACGCCGCCGACATTCGGGCTTTCGCCTACGCCCTTGGCGCCGATCGGGTGATGCGGCGACGGCGTCACGGTGAAGTCGGTCTCCCAATGCGGGGTCTCGACCGCAGTCGGCATGAAGAAATCCATGAACGAGCCGGTCACCACGTTGCCGGTCTCGTCATAGCGGATTTCCTGGCCCATCGCGATCGCAAACGCCTCGGTCAGTCCGCCATGTACCTGGCCCTCGATGATCATCGGGTTGATGCGGGTGCCGCAATCGTCGAGCGCGTAGAAGCGCCGGACCTTGTAGACCCCGGTATCGACGTCGATGTCCATCACGCAGATATAGGCCCCGAACGGATACGTCATGTTCGGCGGATCGTAATAGCTCACCGCCTCCAGGCCCGGCTCCATGCCCGGCGGCACGGAGTTGTAGGCCGCCCAGCAGATGTCCTTCATCGACATCGTCTTCTCCGGCAGGCCCTTGACGCGGAACCCGTCGATATCCCATTCGAGGTCGTCTTCGTGCACCTCGAGCTTGTAGGCGGCGATCATCTGCGCCTTGGCCTTGATCTTGCGCGCCGCCATGGCGATCGCAGCACCCGCCACCGGCGTCGAGCGCGAGCCGTAGGTGCCCAAGCCGTAGGGCGCGGTGTCGGTATTGCCCTCCTCGACCATGATGTTGTCGGCGGGGATTCCGATCTCGGTGGCGATGATCTGCGCCCAGGTGGTCTCATGACCCTGACCGGTGCTCTTCGAGCCGACCCGGGCGATGCCCGCGCCGGTCGGATGCAGCCTGATCTCGCAGGAATCGAACATCGCAATGCCCAGGATGTCGCAATTCTTCGACGGGCCGGCGCCGACGATCTCGGTGAAGAACGAAACCCCGACGCCCATGATCTCGCGGGTCTCGCCGCGTTTGAACGCCGCGCGCCTTTCCGCCTGCTCCTTGCGAAGCTCGGCGTATTTCACCGACTCCATCATCTTCTTCATGGCGGTGTGGTAATCGCCGGAATCGTATTCCCAGCCCAGCGCCGAGTGATACGGGAACTGTTCCCGCTTGATGAAATTCCGCAACCGCAACTCCGCCGGGTCCATTTTGAGTTTCTGGGCCAGAATATCCATCGCCCGCTCGATGCAGTAGGCGGCTTCGGTGACGCGGAACGAGCAGCGATAGGCGACGCCGCCCGGCGCCTTGTTGGAATAGATACCGTCGACCACAAGATGCGCGGTCGGGAAATCATACGAGCCGGTGACGATGTTGAAGAAGCCGGCCGGCCATTTCGACGGGTCGGCGCAGGCGTCGAACGCGCCGTGATCGGCGAGCACGTGGACGCGCAGTCCCGTGACCTTGCCGTCCTTGGTCGCGGCGATCTCGGCGGTCATGTGGTAATCGCGCGCGAACGATGTCGCGGTCAGGTTCTCGATGCGGTCCTCGACCCATTTCACCGGCTTGCCGGTGACGATGGAGGCCACGGCCGCGCAGATATAGCCGGGATAGGCGCCGACCTTGTTGCCGAAGCCGCCGCCGATGTCGGGCGAGATCACGTGGATCTTCTGCTCGGGCAATTTCGCGATCAGCGAAACCACCGTGCGGATGACATGCGGCGCCTGGAAGGTGCCCCAGATCGTCAGCTCGCCCCTGATCTTGTCGAACGAGCAGACGCACTGGCAGGTCTCGAGCGGCGAGGGATGGGTGCGGTGATAGGAGATCATCTCCTTGATCGTGACCTCGGCCTTGCGGAACGCGGCATCGGTCAGGTCCTTGTCGCCGACGGTCCATTCGAAGATGTGGTTGTGGTGCTTGCGTGGCCCGTGCGCGCCCGTGGTCTTGCCGGCGAGATCCTCGCGCAGCACGGGTGCATCCTTGTCCATCGCCTTGAACGGATCGATCACGACCGGCAGCGGCTCGTATTCGACCACCACCTTGTTGATGCCGTCATCGGCCGCATAGCGGTCGGTGGCGACCACGAAGGCGACCTCCTGATTCTGGAACAGCACCTTGCCGTCGGCCAGCACCATCTGCACGTCGCCCGCAAGCGTCGGCATCCAGGCGAGGTTGACGGTTTTCAGCGTCTCGGCGGTGATCACCGCCAATACGCCCGGCACTTTCAGCGCCTCCTCGGAATTGATCGACTTGACGCGCGCATGGGCGTGTGGCGAACGGACGAAATCGCCGTGCAGCATGCCCGGCAGCTTCAAATCGTCGACGTAGTTGCCCTTGCCTTGCGTGAAGCGGGCGTCTTCGACGCGCTTGCGTTTGCAGCCCATGCCTTCGAGGGCGGCGGTGCGTTGTTCCCGCGTGGGAGTCATGTCGTTCATTCGGCGGCCTCCTTGAATTCAACGCCGTTGATCTTGCTGGCGGCGTACTGGATTGCCTTGACGATGTTCTGATAGCCGGTGCAGCGGCATATATTGCCCGAAATGCCCATCCGGATTTCTTCCTCCGTGGGCGACGGATTCTCCTTCAGGAGCCGCTCCGCACGCACGATCATGCCGGGCGTGCAGAAGCCGCATTGCAGCCCGTGCATCATCCGGAAGCCTTCCTGCAAGGCCGACAACGAACCGTCGGCATTTGCGACGCCCTCGATGGTCAGTATCTCCGACCCTTGCGCCTGCACCGCAAACACGGTGCAGCTCTTCACCGACATGCCGTCGAGATCGACGGTGCAGGCGCCGCAATGGGTGGTCTCGCAGCCGATATGGGTGCCGGTGAGCGAAAGATTTTCGCGCAGGAAATGCACCAGCAGCGTCCGCGGTTCGACGAGGCCCTCGACCTCGGCGCCGTTCACTTTCATGGTCACATGGGTTTTGGCCATTTTCGTTTCCCCTCTCACTTCGCGCGGGAAGCGGCGCGCTTGAGCGCCCGCGTCACCATGATGCCGCCGACATGCTTGCGGTATTCGACCGGCCCGCGGGCGTCCGCCGCCGGCGACATGATCGCTTCCGCAGCGGCTGCGGCCTTTTTCAGCGTCGCCGCGTCGAGGCTGGTTCCGATCACGGCCTTGGCCGCGTCGGTTGCGAGCAGCGGCGTTTCGTGCAGGTTGGTCAGCCCGATCGCGCAGGAAGCGACCTTGCCGCTCGACATCGTGAGCACGACGGCTGCGGCCGCCGTGGCATAGTCGCCGACCTTTCGTTTCAGCTTCTCATAGGCCGAGCCGTGACCGGCCGCTGGCACCGGAATCGAAATCGCGGTCAGGATTTCGCCGGGCTCGAGCGCGGTGAAATAGGCGCCCTGATAAAATTCGGAAGCCGCGACCTCGCGCGCGCCGGAGGCGCCTTCGAGCTTGTAACTGGCACCGAGCGTCATCATCAGCGCCGGCATGTCGTTGCCGGGGTCGCCATTGGCGACGTTGCCGCCGATCGTACCGCAGTAGCGCACCTGCGGATCGGCGATCAGGGCCGCTGCCTCATGCAGGATCGGCAGCGATTTTTTGATGTCGTCGGATGCCAGCAGTTCGTGCTGGGTGGTCATCGCGCCGATCACGATCTTGTTGCCGTCGCGGCGGATGCCCTTCAATCCGGCGATCCCGTGCAGATCGACCAGATGTTCGGGGGTCGCGAGCCGAAGCTTCATCATCGGGACCAGACTGTGGCCGCCGGCAAGGGGGCGGGCTTCGTCGCCCAATGTCGAGAGCAGTTTGACCGCGTCGGCGAGCGTCGCAGGCCGGTGATAGCTGAACGGGCCAGGAATCATCGTCTCCTCCATGCGTCTTTATGTTTTTTGCGCGCATTCCGGTCGCAAAACCGGAAGTCCACTTTTGCGGAATACGCGCGCTTAAGATCAGACGTCGGGGCGAGGCTGTTCTCGGAATTTTTCACATACAAGACAGCGGCTGCGGCTTCGTCACCGATGGGCGGATTTCGCACGAAATGCACCTTGGCATGCACGAAATACGTCAGGGTTTACGACCTATCGCCGAATGCGTACCCCGGACACTGCGCAGCACGAAGTGATGCGCTGCAGAGCCGGGGTCCACTTGGACGCGTCTACGGGTCCCGGCTCTGCGGAGCAGCGTACCGGACGATGCTTCGCATCGCCGGGAGCACGCTGCACCGCGTCCGGGACACGCGGAAAGAGCGAGCCCCGCCCTTAGGCGTGATGATTGCGCTTGGCGAGACCGAGCCGGGCCTTGACCTCGGCGATCTTGGCGCGGCTGACGGGAACGCGGTGCGGCGACGGGCCGTCGAGCTCGATCACGGCACCGTCCCCCTCCTTGCGAACGAAGGTGACGTGCGGGATCGCCACGATATGGCTGCGGTGCACCCGGACGAACAGCCCCGGATCGAGCTGCGCCTCGGCTTCCGAGATCGACCACGGGCACATCCGCTCGCGGGTGCCGTCATGCACCCTCGTATAATGGGCATCGGCCCGGACGCTGCGCACATCGGCCGTATCTATAAAGTGTGTGCCGTCGGCGCCCTCGACCGGCAATCTCGGCGCCGGCGCCGGACGCGGCGGCTGGCCGAGACCGCCGAGCGGCGCCGAAGTCAACCGCGGGAAGTTGATGGCCGAACTCCCCGCCTCGGGCGAAGCCGCCGCAAGCGTCGCCTCCATAGCCGGATCGGCCATGACCGTGGCCGCGCCTGTCTGCCGGCGCGGATCGGGCACCAGCGACAACAGGAAACCGGCCGCGATCACAAAACAAAGCACGGCGACCACCACCGACAGGATTTGCGGCGAGGCGACCAGTCCTCCCCCCAGCTGGTGGTGGGCCGCTTCCGATTTGGGAACGAAATGCATGCCGTACATCGCGGTGTAATGCATGCCGGACACCGCGATGCCGAACGCGACCGCACTCAACGTCAAGCGGATGCCGTCCTGGCGAGCGAGAAACGCGCGCAGGCCGCCATAGGCCGCGGCAATCGCGATCAGCACCGACAAGATGACCATCGCGCCGTCATGGGTGATGGAAAAATTGCCGGCCAGCCCGTGAATGCCGACATAATGCATGCTCACGATCCCGGCGCCGAGCAGCACCGCCGAGGAGATCACGCGCTGCCGCGAAGGCTCGCCGATACTCAGGAAGAACAGCGACACGCCGACCACGAGCGCGCAGATCAGGAACGAGACGATGGTGGGAAGCACGAGATAGCCGGCATCCGCCGGAATAGGCGCCGCCAGCACGCCGACGAAATGCATGGTCCAGATGCCGACCGAGAGGAAAACCGCCGCACCCGACAGCAATACGCGACGGCTCACGCCCGGCGTCCCGCGTATGCGCGCGGCGAGGCCGAAACCGGTGTAACCTCCCAGGATCGCGATCACCACCGAGAGCGCGACGAGATAGGGATCGTGTCCTTCGAACATGACCTTCTCGGCTGCCCGTCTCCACGGGCGGCCGCCTCCCGCAGCCGAGTTTATCGGCAGCGGTGGAAATGACAATCGACCGATTGTGGCCGCGGTTTGTTGCGACCGGTGCGCGTTGGCGCACTTGGAAAATCATTCAGTCCAAAATTCGCAGCGACGCGAATCTTGGAAAGAGCCGACTGATGATCGGCGATCGGTTGGTTTTCAAACGCTTTCGCACCGATTGACCGCAAGGTCTATTCGGCGGCATGCAAGCGCTCCCCTTGGGACGCATGGGCCTTCATCGCCGCGCGTGCCGCCCACTCTCCCCCGAGGATGGCCCCGGTGAAGCCACCGCCAGCGGTGAAGGCCGACGCCAGATAGAGACCTTCAATGGCCGTTTCAGCCAGCGGCATGAACCCACGGGTCTGCGGCGCGAAGCCGTAAATCCCGCCGCCGGGGGTGTTGAGATAATGATGAAATGTCTCGGCGGTCGACATTTCCCTCTGAACCACGGCGCCTGCGATCCCCGGGAAACGGCGATCGAGATCGGCGATGATCCGATCCATCCAGCGTTGCTTGCGCGCGCGCCTTGTATCGGCGTCGACATCGGCCCAATTCTCCAGCCGGTCGACGCCGACCATCGACAACANATACGGGCCATTCTGATTCAGCCCGGAGTCGATNTGGTCATAGGCGACGAAGCCGTAAGGCACCATCCGTNTTCCCGGATCCTCGCCAAACAACGTCCCGGCGTCCTTAAAATCGGCAAGTTGCTTCACCCAGTCAGGCAGGATCGTCGTTGAATAACGCCGCACGCCAAACTCACGGGAAGGCCGGCTGAGCCCCAATGCGATCGTCCACAATGAAATTGACGGGCGCTGGCCCCGATAGAGGCCGTTGAACCTTGGTCGCACCCGTCCGGGCAGGATGGCGGCGAGCGTGGATGGGGCGGCATTGCCGAATATGACGGGCGCCAAATCCTCCTGCGGGTCCCCGCCGCTCCGGGCATGATGACGCACGCCGCGAACCCGATCGCCTTCGAGCAGGATGGCGTCTGCCTCACGTGCCGCCTCCACCTTGCCGCCACCCTCACGCACGATCGCGGCGAGCCGATCGCTCAGTATCTGCGAGCCGCCGCGAACGTAATGACCGCCGCCCAACAGGTAGGAAGCCTGCGGTACGGCAAAGGCGATGAACGGCATCGTGTCGGGATCGTCGGTGTAATAGGCAATATTCGGTGCCAGCGCGAGCTTGACCGCCTCGTCGTCGCCGAACAGGCGCTGCAGCATCTCGCCAAGTGTTGCATGCCGGTCGCGGATCAGCGGCCAAAACCGCCACGGCAAGGCAGCGGCGTTCCACAGCCACCAACCGCGGTCGTCGCGATGCTCGCTCAGGATCGTCACAGCGTGGCGAATAGCGGCGATGCGCTCGAAATATTGGTCGAGCCCTTGCGCCTGATGGGGAAAACGCGCCTTCGTGGCGGCAAGCGCCGCATCGAGCCCACTCGGCAGAACAAAGGGCTCGCCGAGCAACGGGCTTCGTACCTCGTGCAAATCTCCGACATCGACGAATGCGATGTCGCGATCAAGACCGAGCGATCGCAGCACCGGCATCTTCGGATCCTCGGCGTCGAGCCCGTCGATCTCGTGGAGCGAGGCCTCGACGGCCAGCGCGCCATGCCGATAGACCGTCGCAGCGCCGCCGAAATTGTCGTTACGCTCCAGCACCAAGACCCGGTGCCCGGCGCGGGAATAGAGGGCCCCGGCGGTCAGGCCGCCAAGCCCGGAGCCGATCACGATGGCGTCGAATTGTCGGGACATGAAACCCTCCATAAACGAAGAATTTCACGATAGCCGCCCCGCGGCGCATCCATATTGATTCCGCTCAATGTGGATCAAGGCGGCGCGATACGGTCATTGGGGTGTCACAGTCGCCCCAGGTGACGCACTTCTCCCTCTCCCCGCCCTTCGCAGGGCTGTCCCGGGAATGATTCACTATGCCGCAGCGCATGCCCGGCAAATCCAGCGTGAACCGGATACTTTCTGGTTGTCG
>JGI12270J11330_10003257_pt1 | contig 11709 bp, 8 predicted proteins | sample PeaSoiMetSII2010_FD_11330 | JGI IMG/M metagenome (IMG submission 11330)
TGGTTGTGGTTGCCCCGCCGAGCGCATCGCTCGCGGGGTTTTCTCGTGTCCGGGCATCCGCCCGCGACCGAGAAAATCCCGGGTCTGGTCGGCAGAAGCCGCCACCGGAGGCACCGACGGCGGAGATGAGGCTCAAGGAGGTCACATCAGCACCGAAGCACGTATCAACGAGCGCATCCGTTCTCCCGAAGTCCGGCTCGTAGGACCCAAGGGGGAGCAGATCGGGATCGTCTCGGTCAACGACGCACTCAAGCTGGCTCAGGAAGCCGATCTCGACCTGGTCGAGGTCGCGCCCACTGCGCGGCCACCGGTCTGCAAGCTCATGGACTACGGAAAGTTCAAGTACGAATCCGCGGTCAAGGCTCGGGAGTCGCGCAAGAACCAGACGCAGACGATCGTCAAGGAGATCAAGCTGCGCCCGAAGATCGATCCGCACGACTACGGCACGAAGAAGGGCCACGTCGAGCGGTTCCTCAAGGCGGGCGACAAGGTCAAGGTGACGATCATGTTCAGGGGACGTGAGCAGTCGAGGCCCGAGCTAGGCTTCCGTCTGCTGCAGCGTCTCGCTGGCGACGTTGAAGAGCTCGGCTTCGTGGAGTCGCAGCCCAAGCAGGACGGGCGGAACATGATCATGGTCATCGGGCCGCACCGGAAGAAGAGCGAAACAAAGGCGCATACGGCAAGCCAGGCCCAGAACCGGCCGGTGCCGAGCCCGCGCGCTGCCGCACCAGCGGCTCCGGAACCGGCGGCGAGTGAGCCCGCCACCGACGGCGCCGCGGTACCGGGTCCGGCCTAGCCGGTAGCATCACCCGGCGGCAATAAACCCCGGCGCGAGCGCCGGGGTCGGTTATTGCTGCGCGCCCAGGAGGCGCGCAGCCACAAGAATGGAGACGACGGCCACCATGCCGAAGATGAAGACACACAGCGGCACCGCGAAGCGGTTCCGGCTGACCGCCACCGGCAAGGTGATGCGCCGCCGCGCCAACCGAGGCCATCTGTTCGAGCACAAGTCGTCCCGCGTGACGCGGCGGCTCTACGGGGAAGTGCCGGTCGCGCCCAGCGACCTCAAGGAGATCAAGAAGCTGCTGGGCAAGTAGCCCGGCCCGCGCGAGGGAGAACAGAACAATGGCACGCGTGAAGCGGGCAACCAACGCCCACAAGAAGCGCAAGGTTGTCCTCGAACGGGCCAGCGGCTACCGGGGACAGCGGTCCCGGCTGTACCGCAAGGCCAAGGAGCAGGTCCTCCACTCGATGACCTACGCCTACCGCGACCGCAAGGACCGCAAGGGCAACTTCCGGCGGCTGTGGATCCAGCGGATCAACGCGGCAGCCCGGGCGAACGGCATGACGTACAACAGGTTCGTCCAGGGCCTGCGGGTGGCGGGGATCGAGGTCGACCGGCGAATGCTTGCTGAGCTCGCCGTCGCCGACGAGGCGGCGTTCTCTGCCCTGGTCGAGGTAGCGAAGAAGGCGCTTCCCGACGCATCCGGGTCCGCGGCCGCCTAGGTGCGGGTCACCGCATCGCCTGACACCGGTTATACGGGCGCGCACTCGCCGCGGCTCAAGGCCGCGCGGCGCCTGACCAAACGCGCCTTCCGCCAGCGTGAGCGGGCCTTTCTCGCCGAAGGCCCGCAAGCGGTGGCGGAGGCCTTTCACTGCGGAACCCGCGTCATCGACTTGTTCGTGACCGTGCCCGCACGGAGCAGGCATCACGACCTGATCACCGCGATGGCCGACGCGGGTATACCGGTGCACGTCGTCAGCGGCGAGGTCATGGGCGAACTGGCCCAGACGGTAACCCCGCAGGGCCTGCTGGCCGTCTGCGGCTTCGTCGACGTCCCCCTCAGCGAGATCACCACGCCCGCTTCTGGCCTGGTCGCGCTGCTGGCCAACGTCCGCGATCCGGGGAACGCCGGAACCGTGCTGCGCACCGCCGACGCGGCGGGCGCGCACGCCGTGGTCTTCGCCGACGCCTCGGTCGATCCTTATAACGGCAAGTGCGTGCGCTCGTCGGCGGGCAGCCTGTTCCACCTGCCCGTGGTGGCCGGAGCCAGGCTCGAGGACGCCGTCGCCGCCCTGCGTGACGTCGGCCTCCGGATCGTGGCCGCAGACGGCCGCGCCGGACGTTCCCTGGACGACCCCGAGGTGCAGGCGCGGCTGGCCGGGCCGACCGCGTGGATCTTCGGCAACGAGGCGTGGGGACTGCCGCCCGAACTCGTCGCCCTGGCCGACGAATCCGTGGCGGTGCCCATTTATGGCCGGGCCGAGAGCCTCAATCTGGCCGCCGCGGCCGCGGTGTGTCTCTATACGTCCGCGCGTGCGCAGCGAGTACGCAGTGAAGGGGAGATGGGGACGTGGGTGGAGGGACAAGATGGTGCGTAAGTCAGCAACTGGTGGCTTAGAGTATTTGGTCTACAACATGGAGAATTCACGTCTCAGGACTGTCAGAAAGCGCGTATACGCGCTAGAGTCTGATCACAATCCGTCACCCAAACCGTGACCACTTCCGGCCGCCGGACGCTCGAAGTGCGGCCACGCCGGACGGAGGCTTCGCTGCAGTGGACGAGCTCATATCGAGCCGGGCGTCATCGGCCCCGCAACCGGCCGGAACGCCAACTAACCGCGAGACCGCTAACGGTAATGCTTCCGGCGTCACCCCGCTTCCCGAAGGCCCGGTCCCGATCGGGAGCCTGGTTTTCGCCGACGAGCTGCCGGATGGGGTGGTGGTCGCCGATGAGGTCGGCCGCATCGTTGTGTTCAACCGGGCCGCCGGGAGGCTGACCGGACTGGATCCGGCCGAAGTCATCGGCAAGTTCGTGTTCGACGTGCTTCCGCTCCGCGACGCCGACGACCGGGACTGGTGGGTCCACGCGGATCCGTACCACGGCCTGCCGACCCGCACCCGTCACCCTGAGCGATCGCTCTACCTGGCGGACGGCACCGAGTTGCTCGTATCCGTCGGCTATGTCCGAGCCAGGGGGGCACGGGGGGACGGGCAGTCCCCCCGTGAGCGGGGGGTTCCGGGGGGTCGTCCCCCCGGGCTAGCACTTCGCCGGCTCGTCATCAGCCTGCGCGGTGCGCAACAGCGGGAACGGCTGGAACGCAGCCGCGCCGAGCTCGTCTCGACCGTCGCCCACGAGCTTCGTTCCCCGCTGACCAGCGTGAAGGGCTTCACCGCCACGCTACTGGCCAAGTGGGGCCGGTTCACCGACGACCAGAAGCGCGTGATGCTGGAGACGGTGAACGCCGACGCCGACCGCGTGACCAGGCTCATCACCGAGCTGCTGGACGTGTCCCGGATCGAGTCGGGCCGGATGGAGGTCCACCGGCAGCTGGTCGACCTGCCCGACCGGGCCAGGAAGATCATCGCGGGCCGCGTGGCTGCGGGCGACGCCGAGGACCGGTTCCGGCTCGAGGTCCCGGGCGACCTGCCGGAGACCTGGCTGGACGCCGACAAGATCGACCAGATCCTCGGCAACCTGGTGGAAAACGCCGTCCGGCACGGGGCTGGTATCGTGACGGTCGTGGTGGAACCGGCACATCTTGACAGCGAAGAGGGAGAACTCGACGCGGTCGCCGTTTCCGTGCGCGACCAGGGCGAGGGCATTTCGCCGGACGTGGCGCCCCGGGTGTTCCGTCAATTCTGGCGCGGCAAGCCCCGCGGCGGCAGCCGCAGAGGCCAGCATGGCGGCGGCACCGGTCTGGGCCTGTACATCGTCAAGGGTCTCGTCGAGGCACACGGCGGCACGATCGGCGTGCGCCGCGCGCCCGGCGGCGGCGCCGAGTTCCGATTTATCGTGCCCGCGGGGACACCTATCGTCTAAGGGCGACACCCTCGGGGCAACGCGTTAAGACTCGGTACGGTAATCTCCCTTCGGGCTATCCAGCACAGCGATCGGCTCCGGCCCGGACAGGCGGGGACGCTAGGCAGGGCCGACGCTACCCCACTGGCGCGTCGAGGTTGACGCGACGCTGCCACCCAGGCCCGTTCGGCAGAAAGAAAGTCCGCCGGAACCCCAGCTAAGGTACGGCCCGCAGGAAGCAGGACCCATGTCGGCACCGAACAAGAGTTACGACCCCAAGGCGGTGGCCGCGCTGGCGCCTGACGAGGTGGCACGCGTCCTCGACGAGGCTCTCGCCGCCGTCGCCGCCGCCGGGACCCTCGACGAGCTGAAGGCGGCGCGGATCGCGCACGAGGGCGACCGCGCGCCGCTCTCCCTGGCCAGCGCGGAGATCGGCGCCCTGCCGCCCGAGGCCCGCGCCGAAGCAGGCCGGCGGGTCGGCTCGGCCCGCGGCCGACTCCGCGAAGCGCTGCGCGAACGTCAGGTCCAGCTGGAGGCCGAACGAGACCGGCAGGTGCTGGTGACCGAGGCGGTCGACGTCACGTTGCCCTGGGACCAGGTCCCGTCCGGCGCGCGCCATCCCGTCACCACCCTTGCCGACCGGCTGTCCGACGTGTTCGTCGCGATGGGCTACGAGGTCGCCGAGGGGCCCGAGGTCGAGGCGGAGTGGTACAACTTCGACGCGCTGAATATCCCGCCCGACCACCCGGCCCGGGAGATGCAGGACACGATCTTCATTGAGGGAAAAGGCGGGGAATCTGGGTCTAAGTCGGGCCTGGTGCTGCGGACGCACACCTCGCCGGTGCAGATCAGGTCCATGCTCACCCGCCCGCTGCCGCTCTACGTGGTCAGCCCGGGCCGGTGTTACCGGCAGGACCCGCTCGACGCCACCCATAGCCCGGTGTTCCACCAGATCGAGGGCCTCGCCGTCGACGAGGGGCTGACAATGGCCGACCTGCGCGGCGCGATCCAGTCGTTCGTGGACGCGATGTTCGGCGTGGGGCTGCGCACCCGGTTCCGGCCCGACTACTTCCCCTTCACCGAGCCGTCGGGCGACGTGTCGATGGAATGCCACATCTGCCGCGGCGCCTCGGCCAAGCCGGGCGGCGACCCGTGCCGGGTTTGCCGGTCGCAGGGCTGGATCGAGATCGCGGGCTGCGGCATGGTGAACCCCCGGGTACTGGTGGCCTGCGGTATCGACCCCGACCGGTACAGCGGGTTCGCGTTCGGGCTGGGCATCGAGCGCAGCCTGGTGATCGCGCACGGGCTGACCGAGATCAGGGACGCGGTAGAGGGCGACGTGCGGTTCAGCCGGGCGTTCGGGATGGAGATCTGACATGAGGGTGCCGCTTTCCTGGCTGCGTGAGTACGCGCCGCTGCCAGAGCCGGTCGACGCCACCGAGGTCTCGCGGCGGCTGACCGCGGCCGGACTCGAGGTCGAGTCGCTGGAGTCGGTCGGGCACGACATCCGCGGCGTGGTGGTCGCGCAGGTGCTCCTCATCGAGGAGCTGCCCGGCCTGAAGAAGCCGATCAGGTACTGCCGGGTCGCCGTCTCCGACAGTCAGCTGGCCGGGCCGCCCGACGAGGCGTCCGGCGTGATCTGCGGCGCGGTCAACTTCGCCGTCGGCGACCGGGTCGCGCTCGCGCTGCCCGGGGCGGTGCTGCCCGGCAGTTTCGAGATCGGCGCGCGCAAGACCTACGGTCACATCTCCGAGGGGATGATCTGCTCGGCCAGCGAGCTGGCTATCGGCGACGACCACTCCGGCATCCTGGTGCTCCCCCCCGACGCGCCGCTGGGCGCGGATTTCGTGTCTTACGCGAAACTGCGCGACGAGGTGTTCGAGATCGCGGTGACGCCCGACCGCGGCTACGCCGTGTCGGTGCGCGGCATCGCGCGCGAGCTCGCCAGCGCGTTCGGCGTGCCGTTCCGCGATCCGGCCGAGACCGCGCTGCCGGATGCGACCCTGCTCGGCGGCACGCTTGACTACGTGGGCCCTGACCTCTACCCGGCCCGCATCGACGACCCGACCGGCTGCGACCGGTTCGTGCTGCGCGAGGTGCGCGGCTTCTCCCCGTCGGCGCTCACCCCGCTGTGGATGCGGGTGCGGCTGGCCCGGTCCGGCGTCCGCAGCGTGTCGCTCGCGGTGGACGTGACAAACTACCTGATGCTTGAGCTCGGGCAGCCGCTGCACGCGTTCGACCGGTCCAAGCTGACGGGCGGGATCGTGGTCCGGCGGGCACAGCCGGGGGAGAAGCTCGAGACGCTGGATCACGTGGTCCGGACCCTGGACGCCGACGACATCCTGATCACCGACGCCTCCGGGCCGATCTCTCTGGCCGGCACCATGGGCGGCCTGTCCACAGAGATCGACGAGACCTCCACCGACCTGGTGATCGAGGCGGCGCATTTCTCCGCCGAGGGAATTGCCAAGATGAGCCGGCGGCACAAGCTGCACAGCGAGGCGTCCTACCGGTTCGAGCGCGGGGTAGACCGCGAGCTTCCGCTGCGCGCCACCGCCAAGGCGGTGGCCCTGCTGTCCGGCCTGGGCGGCGCCCAAGTGGCGCCGGGCTGCACGCACGCGTCAGTCGAGGTGCCGCCGGTGGTGATCTCCATGGCCGCGGACTACCCGGACCGGGTGGCCGGGGTGGTCTACGGCCGGGACACGGTGATCCGGCGGCTGCGTGAGGTGGGTTGCTCCGTTCTGGCGACCCGTAAGGCCGCCCTGACCATCGCTCCCTGGCGAGCGGAGGAACCGGAGGGTGCAGCTGCGGTAAACGGCCTCGTGCCCGTGCTCGAGGTGACCCCGCCGACCTGGCGGCCCGACCTCACCGACCCTGCCGACCTGGCCGAGGAGGTCATCCGGCTGGAAGGCTACGAGAACGTCCCGGCCCGGATGCCCCGCGCGCTAGCCGGCCGCGGGCTCACGCCGCGCCAGCGGCTGCGCCGTTCGGTAGGCCGGACGCTGGGTGAGGCCGGGTACGTGGAGGTGCTGTCGTGGCCGTTCGGGTCGCGCGCCGACGCGGACCTGCTCGGGCTGCCGCCTGAGGACATGCGCCGCCACGCGGTAGAGGTGGCGAACCCGCTCAGCGAAGACGAGCCGCTGCTGCGCACGACCCTGCTGCCGGGCCTGTTCCGGGTTCTGGCCAGGAACGTGGGCCGGGGGTTCGCCGACACGGCGCTGTTCGAGATCGGCCTGGTCTTCCGGCCCCGGCCGGGGGCGGCGCACTCGGCGCCGATCCTCCCGGTGGACCGCGGGCCCTCGGTAGCCGAACTCGCCTCCCTGGAGGCGGCATTGCCCGACCAGCCGCTGCGGGTCGGCGCGGTGCTGGCTGGCGAGCGTGTGCTTGACGGCTGGTGGGGCAAGGGGCGCGCGGCGTCCTGGGCGGACGCCATCGAGGCGGCCCGCGCGGTCGGCCGGATGTGCCGGGTCCGGCTCGACGTCCGTGCCGACAAGCATGCGCCCTGGCATCCGGGGCGCTGCGCGGCTATCTACGCCCAGGTCACGGACTCCGACGGCCCGCGCGAGTGGCTGGCCGGGCATGCCGGCGAACTGCATCCGCGAGTGATCCAGGCGTTCGGGCTGCCGGAGCGGACCTGTGCCATGGAGCTTGACCTGTCGGTGGTGTTCACCGCGGCGGAATCCGTCGGCCCGGTGCAGGCTCCGCGACTGTCCGCCTACCCGCTGGCCACCCAGGACGTGGCCCTGATAGTGGACGCGGCCGTGCCCGCTGCCGAGGTGGAGGCGGCGCTCGTGGCGGGCGCGCCGCAGGACCTGCTCGAGGACGTGCGACTGTTCGACGTGTACACCGGAGCCCAGGTCGGCGAGCAGCGCAAGTCCCTGGCCTACACGCTCAGGTTCCGCGCTCCGGACCGGACGCTCACCGCCGCCGAGACCACGGCGGCCCGCGACGCGGCCGTGGCCGAGGCCGCTCGCCGGGTCGGCGCCGTCCTGCGCAGCTAGGACGCCCCGGTCCCGTCACCGCGGCTAGGACGCCCGGATCGCGTCACCGCGCCGTTACCACCCGCGCCTCCAGCCCTATCGCGGGCTTGTCCTGCCATCGTGGGCGGTTACCACCCCAATAGCGATAGCGGGGGTAGCCGTCCACGATGATGGCTAGCTGCCAGCCCAGAGCCGGGGGTTCCCGGCTCTGGGCTGGCCTGTTGCTAAAGGAGGCAACTGTCGGTCAGGATGTGATTACCGAAGACCGCAGCGATTCGCTGAGCCGGAGGGCAAGATAACAAGACACGCGGTGGCCCCGGGGGGTGCAACCGAGCAGGCCGCGACGAGGTTCCGCGACGTGTTCGCGGTGGCGGAATTCCGGGCCCTGTGGGGGGCGCAGCTCTTGTCGGTCATCGGCGATCAGCTGGCCCGCGTCGCGCTGACCGTGCTTGTTTACGACCGGACCCGTTCGGCCCTGCTCGCGGCGATTACCTTTGTGGTTAGCATCGTGCCGACCTTCGTCGGCGGCGTGACCCTGGCCTGGCTGGCCGACAGGTACCCGCGCCGCGGCGTGATGATCGCCTGCGACCTGGCCCGGTGCGCGCTCGTCCTGGCCATGGCCATCCCCGGAATGCTCCTCGCCGGGCTGGTAACGCTGCTTTTCCTGGTCACGCTGGTCGGCGCGCCGTTCACCTCGGCGCGCGCGGCCATCTATCCCGATGTGCTGGCTGGCGAAAAGTATGTGATGGGGACCGCGGTGACCCTTACCACGTACCAGTTCGCGCAGGTCCTCGGCTTCGCGGCCGGGGGTGCCGTCACCGGGTTCTTCGGCACGCGGTGGTCTCTGATCGTCGACGCGGCGACCTTCGCCGCGTCGGCGCTCATCGTCCGGGCGCGGGTCCGCTCACGACCTGCCCCGGCCGCCGTGGCTGGCGGCCACCATGAGCCTGGCCGGCTGGCCGGCATCATCGCCGGCACCCGGCTCGTCTTCACCCGCCCAGCCCTGCGTACGCCGATGCTGTTCGGCTGGTTGGCAGCGTTCTACAACGCTCCGGAGGGCGTGGCCAGCCCGCTCGCCCGGGTTGTCGGTGGCGGCGCGGCCGCCTTCGGCGTGATCCTGGCCGCCTCGGCTCTCGGGGAGACCGTAGGCGCGATCGTATTCAGCCGCTTCGTGGCTCCGCCGACCCGGCTGCGTGTCATGGGGCTGCTCGCCATCGCCGCCTGCGGGGTTCTCGCCCTGTTTTTCTGGCAGCCCGGTCTGCCTGGCTCGCTGCTGATCCTGGTCGCATCGGGTCTGTGTGCTTCCTACCAGATCGCCGCCAACGCCGCCTTCGTAAGCGCGGCGCCGCCGGAACAGCGCAGCCAGGCCTTCGGTCTAGCCCAGGGTGGTATAAGCCTGGGCCAGGGAACAGTCATGATCCTGGCGGGCGCCGCCGCAGACCACCATTCCCCGGCATGGGTTATCGCAATTTCTGGCACTGTCGGCGCCGCAGTAGCCCTAGCGATCGCGGTCAGCTGGGCCCGCGATCGCAGGCAGTCGGCGAACGGACACCTTCAGCGCTTAAAGGGTCAGCCCCAGCTGGTGTCGCGCATCGGCGTACTCCTTCTTCTGGTGTGGGGTGGGTGGCTGGATGGGGTCAGCCCCAGCTGGTGTCGCGCATGGCGCACTCCTTCTTCTGGTGTGGGGTGGGTGGCTGGATGGGGTCAGCCCCAGCTGGTGTCGCGCATGGCGCACTCCTTTCTCTGAGTACTCACATAAGTTCTCTGAGTAATCAAACTAAACGTCCGGCGCAGGGCCGTGGTTCAGTTTCGGCGGGCATGGCGCACTCCTTCCGGCCTTGGGCCCACCGTCGGCGTTACGGCTACCCATTGTGGCTTGCAATTGCGCCCAGGGGGCACTTTGTACTTATTGCCGGGAATAAGACTGTCTCTGGTGTGACAGGCCGTGACTTTTTGAGCTGCTACGGGGACGTGTGGTGAACCAGGAGGGCAAAAAAGAGTATTGTTCTGCCAGTGAGTAGCGGGATTTTCACGTTCTGCGCTCTCTGGGCTGGCAATGCTGGACAATAGACGTACGCACTGCCACCCGGCCGGCGGTGCAATGGTTTGCATGAGGAGGTGCTGATGGAGCTGATCCGTCGCCTCCAGCGCCGGATGACAGCCGTCAGTGGCTGGGGCCTGTGGTCGTTGCCTCGCTGGCTCACCGTCTATGTGCTGACCGTGGTGGCCGTCGATGCCGCCGCCATCGGCCTCGCGGCGTCGCTCACGACCTTCACCCGGGCCAACCTGGCCTTGTTTGGCCTCTTGCTGGGCTGCACGGCGATCTCCGTCGAGCTGACCAGAAAGGCGGGGGAGCAAGGCGGCATGATCAAGGACGTCCAGGGCGTATGGGAATTGCCGGCCGCCATCTTGCTGCCTCCGCTCTATGCNCTGATCGTCCCGGTCGTCCGGATAGCACTGGTGCAGTGGCGGATTCGGCGTGCCCCCGTCTACCGCAGGGTGTTCAGCGGGGCGGCGATCAGCCTCTCTTACGGTGCGGCATCGGTAACCTTCCACAGCCTGTACGGCCTGATACCGCAGGACTCTGGAGGGATGCTCAGCCGTGGCACGGTGTGGACCTTGCTAATAGCGGTCAGCGTCCTGGTGAAGGAGACGGTGAACAAGACTGTGGTCATGACGGCCGTCAAGGGCGCCGATCCGGCCACGAGTATCCGCACTGAAGTGTTCAGCCGCGAGCCGCTTTACAACGACGCGGCCGAGATCTGCACCGGCGTCCTGGTTGCTTACGGCGTGGCCGAGAACCCGCTGCTCGCACTCGCCGCGCTGCCTGTGGTCACGTTGCTCCAGCGGTCGCTGCGCCACGTCCAGCTGGTTACCGACTCGCGGGCCGATTCGAAGACAGGCCTGCTGAACGCGGCGACCTGGGAACGCGAGGCGACCGCGGAGGTGGGCCGCGCAGTGCGGACCAGGACCCCGCTGGCGGTAGCAATACTCGACCTCGACCGGTTCAAGGTGATCAACGACACCTACGGTCACCTGGTCGGCGATCAGGTGCTCAAGGAGATCGCCCGCGCGCTCGACAGCCTGCTGCGCGACTACGACCGCGCCGGACGGTTCGGCGGCGAGGAGTTCTCGCTGTTGCTGCCGCAGACTCGCGCGGTGGACGCCTTCCGCATCGCTGAGCGTGTGCGCGCTAACATTGCCGGCCTGTCCATCATCGTTCCCGGCGCGACCGGCGGGGAACGGGTGCATGTCACAGTGTCGATCGGGGTGGCCGCGCTGGATAGCGGCAGCAAGCGGGAGTACGCCGAACTGATGGCGGCAGCGGACGCCGCCCTGTACCGGGCAAAGTCTGGCGGCCGGGACCAGGTGCAGATGATCAGCACGACCAGGGGCCTGAGCGCAATCAGCGGCGGGGGTCGCGGCAGCGACAGCAGTGGTAACAGCGACCGCTCTGACGTGCCGAGCGCATTCCGCCGCGCTCAGAACTTGTGATCATCCGAAAGCCGGATGGGTGTAGTCAGGACCAGCTGCCNGTNCGCATGGTGGCGTTCCTTTCCTTCTGAGGTGGCTGTTGGGGTGCGGGTCAGGACCAGCTGCCAGTACGCATGGTGGCGTTCCTTTCTGCGGTGCTGTTCGGGGTGCGGGTGGTCACGGGGTTAGGACCAGCTGCCAGTACGCATGTCCGCGCTCCTCTCGCTAGGTGATTGGGTGAGCCCATCTGGGGGCTGCTCGGGAGTTAGCCCGCGTCAACAGGCCGATGATAGGAAAGACGCGCCTGCATTTTCCGAAATGTCCGGGATCTGGGACCGTTCCGTCTTCATACAGCCACGCAGGGTAATCAGCAAGGAGCAGAGTGCAGCACACCTTAGAAGAAAACCTCGTTGAGTAGCAGAATTTTGACGTTCAGCAGTCTTCGTCGCGGC
>JGI12270J11330_10003260_pt1 | contig 11707 bp, 8 predicted proteins | sample PeaSoiMetSII2010_FD_11330 | JGI IMG/M metagenome (IMG submission 11330)
CGCTCCCGTTCACGGCTTGCAGCGCCGCTACCCATCCGTTCTGCGCGAGGTCGTTGTAATAGAGACCAAACCCGGCGCGGATCACCGTCTTCTCGCCGCTCCCGGGAGCATAGGCAATTCCGATGCGCGGCGCAAAAGCCTTGCGGTAGTCGTGCGGAGCCCCGTTGATCCCGAGCGCCTGCAGCGCTGGGTAGGTAGGATTTTGCGTCTGATCCCGCCCTGACGCGATGAACAAGCCGAACGTGGTGTCCCAGCGCAGCCCGTAGTTCACCGTCAACTTTCGGGAGACGCGCCAGGAATCTTCGGCGTAGAGTCCCAGCCGCTGCACGCTTTGCGTGAAGCTGCCGTCTCCCGCCGGCGTTTGCGTGCAGGTCACGTCGGCCGGAGGATTGATGCAATTCAGATCGAAATAAAATTGCGCCGGGTTCGCGGCATAGAAGCTCGGGTTATTCATGTATTGCAGCAGGGTCTCCGTTGTCCCCGACAGCGCCCCGCTCAGCACGGGCTCGTGAATAAAGTCGATGCCGAACTTGGACGCGTGCTTGCCCGCCGAATGGCTCAGGTCATAGCGAAACTGGTATTTCTCCTGGTCGCGCAACACTGGAAACGCAGTGATGGCGGTCCTGAACTGGTTGTCCCCAAAAGTTTCGAACCCGGAAATGGTCTGGAACGTCGAGCTGAACGGGAAAGCCAGCGCAAAACCGAGGTCTTGGTTCCGCGCTTCCGTGTGGTGCAGCGTGCTCGCGCCCATGGTGAAACTCCCCAGCCAGTTTGGGCTGAACGCATAGGTGTTATTGATCACCACGTTCCCATACTTCGAACCCGAGGTGGTTCCGGTCGAGGGCAGGGTGGCCTGCTGCACGTAGTCGTTTTCCGTGGTGTAGTTGTCGAGGGAGCCGCGCAGGAACCACTGCGACTTCTGGCTCTGCGCCCAGTCGAGCCGCAGCGAGCCGATCGCATCGCGAAATGGAATCGGGGTGTTCTGGGGAACCGGAATGGAATTCACCCCCGGAATCAGGCCTTGCGCCGCCAGCGACGCCAGCGCCGTGAATTCCGCCTGGCTGTTGGGGCTGTAGGCGATGCTCGCGTCCTCGTGCACGTACTCGAACGACGCGAACATCCACAGTTTGTCTCTCTTGAGCGGACCACCCAAAGTGCCCACGTAGTTCTGCCGCGAGAAGGGCTGCTTGGGATCGGGCGCCGGATTCTCGATCGGGTACCTCGCCGTCAGCGCCGCCGCGCGCTCATAAAACGCCCCGCTGCCGTGCCAATCGTTGGTTCCGTGCTTGGTGGTGATCACCACCGAGCCAGCGGTAGTGCGCCCGGTGTCCGCATCTTCCTGCGCGGTACGGAAAGCGAATTCCTCGATCGCATCCGGCGAGATGTTCTGCAGAAACCCACCGATGTAGTCGTCCGAGTCATCCATCCCATCGACGGACAGCACGTTATTCAGCCCGGAGCTGCCGCCCGTCGAGACCGCCGTGATTCTTGCCTTGCTCGGATCCGAAGGCTCTACCGGTTCGGTCCCTGGCACCAGATACGCGATGTTGGCGAAGCTGCGATGCGCCAGCGGAATCGTCGTCAGGTCTCGGGAACTGACCGCGCCCTGGTGGACGGCGCTGGCGGTGTCAATCGCTTCGGTAGTGATCGAAGACACCTGCCCCTGCACATTCACCGTCTGCGGCACGCCCGCTGGCTTCATCGTCACTAAGAGATCGCGCACGAAACTCACTACGACGTCCACGTCCGAATTCGCTTCGGCAAAGCCTTGGGCGCGCACCACCACGTGATAGGGGCCGGGCAATATGTCGTTGATCCGGAACTCGCCGCGGTCGTCGCTCCTCACTTCGCGCTTCCAGCCCGATCCCTGGGATTCAACCGCGATCGTGGCAGCGGCAACACGTCCGCCGTTACTGTCTTGCACCTCCCCTCGCAGCGAACCGTTCGGCGTCTGCGCTTGCGAGAACCGGCAGGAAACCGAAATGATCAGAAACAGGAGGACCGGGAAAAAGCCCAGTGCCAGAGTAGGTTGCTTTCGCATGATGATGTGAGCCCCCGCTGCGCACACAGGTGCGGAATCGCACGGTACTCCGGCGCCGATACCTACTACCAGCGGTAGTAGGCACACTCGGCGAAAGTGTCACCCTAATATTGCGGAGGATGCAGCGGTTGGTGTCTCAAAGGAGCTACAAAAGAAAACGGGGAACGGGAGTGGTTTCTCCCGTTCCCTGTCAAGAAGTGAATTCCCTCAGATCAGGTTGGATCGGGTCAGGCTCAGGACCTGGAAACCCAGGTCCTGACCCCAAGATTCACTACTAGATCGGGGTGGTGGTCGTTCCGCAGGTGGAAATCACCCCTGTGTTGTACTGAATCACGCCCGAGCTGTCGCTGCAGAAGTAGCGCTGTCCGGTGGTGCCGGCGGTGACCGGGGACGCATAGGTGGCGTAAGACGGAGCGGGTGTTCCGGTGCAACCTCCGGTTGATAGGAACGAGAAGCTGTACCCGCTCTTCGTGCCGCTAGCCAGGTTGGCATCGATCAGACCGGCTGCGGCCGAGGTCGCCGTACCGCTGCCGGCGCCACCCAAGGCACCCAGAGTGCAGGCAAAGCCCACATTGGGATAAGTGGTGTTGTAAGTGATCTCAGCCGTGTTCAGCGTGCGCAGCGAACCCACCGCGGAAGCCTCGTTGGCCGCGATGCGCGAGCGCAGCAAGTTGGGAATGGCGATTGCCGCGATGATCAAGATGATCGCAACCACGATCAACAGCTCGATCAGTGAGAATCCTCTCTTCTTATTCTGTTTCTTGTGCTTCTTCATTTCTCCCTGTCTCCTCATGTTTTGACGGAACTGCTTTGCAGCCTTCCACAGCCTCCCGATTGCAGCCCTGGTGCCACTCGCTTCCACAGTTGCACCCAGTGGATTCAGCAAGTTACAGGCGGTCAGGCTGCCGGAGGATAGGAAAGGCCGGCGGGCTTGGCAGTTTTTGTCATTCCGACCGACAAAATCTGGCAACCTGGGAAACCCGCGGGAGGATCACTGCCCAACTCGGCGTGATACTTTGTTATCGAGCCGCCGATGCATGATCGCGTTTTTGATCGGTCGCAAGTTCACAAGCTGGAAGCTCCCGAGCGGCTTCGATGGCTGCCGCCCGGCGAGGTACTCGGCTGGCTCGAATTGCGCCCAGGCATGACCGTGGCCGACATCGGGGCCGGCACAGGGTACTTCGCCATTCCCCTCGCACGGGCGATTGGTCCCACGGGCCGGGTGTTGGCGGTGGACCTGCAACCGGAGTTGCTCGAGATGCTGCAAGGCAAACTGGCCAAGCCCGATGCGCCCGCAAACATCATGACCCTGGAGGGCACGGCCAGTTCGACTGGGTTGGTGGACAGCGGTTGCGATGTGGCGCTCCTGGCCAACGTCTGGCATGAGTTGGACGACCCTGCCGGTGTCGTCGCCGAGCTGGCGCGCATCCTCAAGCCGGGTGGAAGAATCGCCGTTCTGGACTGGCGTCCGGACGTCGAGCGCCCTCCTGGTCCTCCCTTGGAGCACCGCCTGTCCGCACGCGAGGTGCAGCGCTTCTTCGAGGACCATGGTAAACGAGTGGATGCGGTACGCAACGTGGGACAATACAGCTACCTGGTTCTGGCGAGCTAGCCGCCCGCATCCAGATTGACTCCGGCAGTAGGCACATGTATGTTGGCGGCCAATGCCCGCCGCATCGCCCAAGCACCCCGACCAGGAGAAGAAAACATGAGCAGCGCCGCTTCCGTGCAAAACTTATCCCGGCCCTGGCATGAGGGGTTGACCGCCAAGCACTGGCGAGTCCTGATCGCCAGCTTCATGGGATGGGTCTTCGACGGCTACGAGGCCTATGCCCTCATCGTGGCGCTTCCCTTTGCCCTGCGCGCGCTGCTTCCGCCGGCGGAGTTGAAGTCGGCGCCGGTATGGGCGGGCATCGCCATCGGCATCACGCTTTTGGGATGGGGCATCGGCGGGGTGATCGGCGGCACCATGGCGGATTACATCGGCCGCAAGCGCATGATGGTGTACTCGGTGCTGCTGTACGGGATCCTCAGTGGCATCACGGCCTTGAGTACCACCTTCTGGATGCTGGCCGGCTTGCGCTTCCTCACCGGGCTGGCCTTAGGGAGCGAGTGGAGCACCGGGGTCTCGATGGTGGCGGAGACCTGGCCCGACCGCGCGCGTCCCAAGGGCGCCGGGCTGCTGCAGTCGGGCTTCGGCTGGGGAACCCTGCTGGCGGCGTTGATCTGGTGGGGGCTGAGCCGCTTCAATTTTCTCGGACCTCAGACCTGGCGGTTGATGTTCGTGGTGGGCGCCATCCCGGCGCTCTTCACGCTCTACATTCGCCGCGCCATTGACGAGTCGGAGCGCTGGCAGAAGGCGGTGCGCGAACAGCGTTGGGCGGCCACCGAGCAGGCCAGCGACATGGTTAAGAAACCGTCGCGCCGTCCGTTCAGCCTGGCCGAGATCTTCCGCGAGCGCGAGAGCCGCAAGCGCGTTCTGCTGGCGTTCCTGATGTCGCTCGCCACCATGGTCGGTTGGTGGGCAATTTCAAGCTGGCTGCCGGTGTTCACGCAGGGCTTGGCCAAAGCCCAGGGATACGCCAATCCCGTGGCGTGGGGCGCGCGCGCCGCCCTCTTTTATACCAGCGGCGCGGTGGTTGCCTATCTGATCTCGGGGTTCGTGGCGGATGCTATCGGACGCAGGATGTTTTTGTTTCTAACCTACGCCGGCGCTCTGGTGATGACGCCGGTCACTTACCTGTGGACGCACTCGGTCGAGCGCATGATGTTTATCGCCTGCATCAACGGCTTCTTCACCCTCGGCTGCGCCTACTCCTGGATGGCCATCTACCCGGTAGAACTGTTTTCGAGTTCCGTGCGTTCGACCGCCTCGGCGTTCGTGTTCAACGCCACCCGCTTGATCGCGTGGGTGTTCCCCATCATCGCGGGAACCATGATCCAGCGCTTCGGCGGCATCCCTCGGGCAGCGATGACTCTCGGGCTGATCTATGTTCTGGGATTGGTTGTCCCCTGGTTCGTCCCGGAGACCACGGGTAAACCCTTGCCGGATTGAACACCTATTTCGCCGCTCGTTTTTCCAAAGGATGGGCGGCATCCAGATCCAGGTTCAGTTCCAGGACGTTGACCCTGGGCTCGCCGAGGAAGCCGAGTTGCCTGCCTTCCGTGTGCTTGGCCAGCAGGCGCCGCAGTTCGTCCTGGCTTATGCCCCGCTCGCGGGCCACACGCGTGACCTGGAAGTCCGCCGCCGCTGGAGAGATGTCCGGATCGAGACCCGAGGCGGAAGTGGTGACCAGGTCGATTGGCACGGGCGTTCCGGGGTTCTCCGCCTGCAAAGACGCAACATCCTGCTTCACGCGATCAATCAGTTTCTGGTTGGTGGGGCCAAAATTGGAGCCGCCGGAGTTCGTGGCATCATAGCCGTTATTGCCGGCGGCAGACAAGCGCGGGTGGAAGTATCCTGCTCCCGTGAAGGCCTGCCCGATGATGCGCGAGCCGACCACCTTTCCGTTGCGCTCGATGAGCTGGCCGTTAGCTTTGTGCGGGAACAACGCCTTCGCCAGTCCGGTCACAACCAGCGGATAAATGATCCCCAGCAGAACCGTGGTCACGATGGTCATCAATACGGCAGTAACAAGATTTTTTTTCATTGCCTACTCCACTTATGCCAGCCCGACGCGTGTGATCAGCACGTCGATGAGCTTGATCCCGATGAAGGGCACGATGATGCCGCCCACGCCGTAAATCCAGAGATTGCGCCGCAGCAGCGCCGCCGCTCCCATGGGGCGGTACTTCACGCCGCGCAGCGCCAGCGGGATGAGGGCGATGATGATGAGCGCATTGAAGATCACCGCCGAGAGGATCGCCGACGCCGGCGTCTGCAAGTGCATGACGTTGAGCGCGTTCAGCACCGGGAAGGTGCCCGCAAACATGGCGGGAATGATGGCGAAATACTTGGCCACGTCGTTGGCGATGGAGAACGTGGTCAGCGAGCCGCGGGTCATCAGCAGTTGCTTGCCGATCTCCACCACCTCGATCAGCTTGGTGGGGTTGGAATCCAGGTCCACCATGTTGCCGGCTTCCTTGGCGGCCTGGGTGCCGGTGTTCATGGCCACGCCGACGTCGGCCTGAGCCAGGGCGGGAGCGTCGTTGGTGCCGTCACCGGTCATCGCCACCAGCTTGCCGGCGGCCTGCTCGCGCTTGATCAGGTCCATCTTCTCTTTGGGAGTGGCCTGGGCCAGGAAGTCATCCACGCCGGCTTCGCGCGCGATGGCCGCGGCCGTCAGAGGATTGTCGCCGGTGATCATCACGGTGCGGATTCCCATGGCGCGAAGCTGATCGAAGCGCTCGCGCATGCCGCCCTTGACGATGTCCTTGAGCTCGATCACTCCCAGCGCCCCACGGCGCTTCTCCGCTACCACCAGCGGAGTGCTGCCGCTGCTGGCGATGCGGTCCACCGTCGCCTGCATCTCCTTGTGCAGCTCGCCTCCGTTCTGGCGGATGTAATTGGCGATGGCATCGGCGGCGCCTTTGCGGATCTCGAAGCCGTTCAAGTTCACGCCTGACATGCGGGTCTGCGCCGTGAACGGTACGAACACCGCCTGGTGCGACGCGAGGTCGCGGCCGCGAATGCCGTACCTCTCCTTGGCCAGCACGACGATCGAGCGGCCCTCGGGGGTTTCATCCGCCAGCGAAGAAAGCTGGGCCGCATCGGCCAGTTCCATTTCCGTCACCCCCGGCGCGGGAATGAATTGCGAGGCCTGGCGGTTGCCCAGCGTGATGGTGCCGGTCTTGTCCAGGAGCAAGGTGTTGACGTCGCCGGCCGCTTCCACGGCGCGGCCAGACATGGCCAGGACGTTGTGTTGAATGAGGCGGTCCATTCCGGCGATGCCGATGGCGGAGAGCAGTCCGCCGATGGTGGTCGGGATCAGGCACACCAGCAACGACACCAGCACAAACACGGTCTGCGGGGAGCCGGAGTAGATGGCGAATGGCTGCAGGGTCACCACCGCCAGCAGGAAGATGATGGTCAGGCCGGCCAGCAGGATGTTGAGCGCAATCTCATTCGGCGTCTTCTGCCGCTCCGCGCCTTCCACCAGCGCGATCATGCGGTCGAGGAAGGTNTCCCCGGGATTGGAGGTGATCTTGACTTTGATCTGGTCNGACAGAACGCGAGTGCCACCGGTCACGGCGGAGCGGTCACCACCGGCTTCGCGGATCACGGGGGCGGACTCGCCGGTGATCGCCGANTCGTCCACCGACGCGACGCCTTCAGTGATTTCGCCGTCCGAGGGAATGAAGTCGCCGGCAGAAACGACCACCAGGTCGCCCGCCCGCAGCTTCGAGCTGGGCACCTGTTCGACCTTGCCGCCTTCGACGATCTTGTGGGCGATGGTCTCCGCGCGGGCCTTGCGCAGCGTGTCCGCCTGGGCCTTGCCGCGCCCTTCCGCCATGGCTTCGGCGAAGTTAGCGAACAGCACGGTGAACCACAGCCACAAGGTGATCTGCAGGTTGAAGCCGAACGCCGTGCCACCGCGGAACAGCAGCACCGTGGTGATCACGCTGCCGACTTCCACCACAAACATGACGGGATTGCCCATCATCTTGCGCGGGTTCAGCTTCAGCAAGGCGTCCAAAACAGCCCGCCGTACGATCTTCCATTCCCAAACCGCTTTTTGCTTTTTCGCCATACTCCTTACTTTCGACCAAGTCGCCAGCGGTCAGCTCTAAGACAAGCTGTTGAACACTCGGTGCCTAGTTTGATCCTCGTTCTAAGTTCCCTTTCAGCCACCAACGCTGGACTGCGACTGCCGACCAAACGCTTTCCACCAGACCAAATGGCCATGCGCCCTGAAGAAAGCCGTAAATGGATCCCAAGGCGCACGCGAAAGCGAACCCCAGAATGAACCACCTGCTTCTGGATTCGAAGGTGTAGGTCACCAACATCGCCGTCACCGCGAACAAACCGAATGCTGTGAGCCGAGTCATATCCTCAGAATGTTTTCCCTGCCAACATCAGCAGGTGCTCCAGGATCGGACCAAGGCTTAGTGCCGGGAAAAAGGTGAGCGCGCCCACGATCAGGATCACGCCGATCAGCAGCGCGGTGAACAGCGGCGTGGTCACCGGAAACGTTCCCAGCGATGGGGGAACATACTTTTTGCGCGCCAGGTTGCCGGCGATTGCCAGCATCGGAATGACCATAAAGAATCGGCCCACCAGCGTCGTCATTCCGATGGCGACGTTGTACCAGAGGGTGTTGGCGTTCAAGCCGCCAAACGCGGAGCCATTGTTGCCGGCCCCTGAGGTGAAGGCGTACAGAACTTGCGTGAGCCCGTGCGGCCCAGGATTGCTTATGCTCGAGGTGCCAAAATCCTTGATCGAAGAAATCCCCGTGAGTACCAGGATGATGAGGGGAAAGACCAGCGCGACGAGCATCGCCATCTTGACGTCGTAGGCTTCGATCTTCTTGCCGAGATATTCCGGGGTGCGCCCCACCATGAGTCCGGCGATAAACACGGCGAGCACAATGTAGATCAGAATGCCGTACATGCCGGAGCCGACCCCGCCGAAGATCACCTCGCTCAGCATGATGTTGACCAGCGGCACCATACCGCCGAGCGGCGTGAAGGAATCATGCCAGCCGTTAATCGCGCCACAGCTTGCATCGGTGGTGACGGTGGCAAACAGGGTCGAGGCAGCCATTCCGAAACGGACTTCCTTGCCCTCCATGTTGCCGCCGGGTTGGAGAGCGGTCGCCTGCTGGTTCACACCGGCAAGCAGTTGGTTCCCGCGCGTCTCCGCCCAGTACGCAGTGGTCACGCCCGCCAGGAACAGGATCGCCATAGCCGCCCACACCGCCCAGCCATGCCGCTGCGAACCTGTCATGCGTCCCAGCGTGTAGGTCAGTCCAGCAGAAACCGCGAAAATCGAGAACATCTCGATCAGGTTCGACAGAGGCGTGGGGTTCTCAAACGGATGGGCGCTGTTGGCGTTGAAGAAGCCGCCGCCATTCGTACCCCATTCCTTGATGATCTCCTGTGAGGCCACCGGACCTTGCGCGATGGTCTGCTCGGTGACCGTGTCCATCGCCTGCTTGCCATCGGGACCCAAGACGGGTTTACCGGCGGCATCTACCTTCGGCACCTGCTGCGGCTCGACCAGCTTTACCGTGTCATACGGCTTCAGGTTCTGCACCACGCCCTGCGAAACCAGCGCCAACGCACCCACGACACAGAACGGCAGCAACACCCAGAGGGAACAACGGACCAGATCGACCCAGAAGTTGCCGATCGTCTTCATCTCCCGCCGCGCGATGCCGCGAATGAAGGCAATGGCCAGGGAGATCCCCACCGCCGCCGATGTGAAGTTGTGGTACGCCAAGCCGACCATCTGGGTGAAGTAACTCATCGTGGTCTCACCCGAGTAGGCTTGCCAGTTCGTATTGGTGGTGAATGAGGCCGCGGTGTTGAAGGCCAGATTGGCAGGCGTCACGGCGCCGAACTTCTGCGGATTGAGCGGCAGATATCCCTGCACGCGCTGAATCAGGTACAGCAGCAGCATCGAGGCTGCGCTGAACAACAGCATGGAAACGCCATACTCGATCCAGCCCATCTCCCGGTCTTCCTCCACGCCGGTGACGCGGTAAATGAGCCGCTCCACCGGCCGCAGCACGGGATCGAGGAAGGTCCGCTCGCGGTTGAAGACACGCGTCATGAAGACGCCCATCGGCTTCGTGACAGCAAGGATCAGCGCCAGAAATACTGCGATTTGAAGCCAGCCATTGGCGGTCATTTCAGAACTTCTCCGGACGCAACAGTGCGTACAGCAGGTACGCCATCATCAGGACACTGACGGCGAGCATGATCAGCGATTCCAGATGCATACTTGTTCCTCACTTCACGCGGTCGCAAAACTGCACGTAAGCGATCGACACCGCGAAAAACGCAACCGTTATGGCCAGAAACACAATGTCTTGCATACTCGATCTCCCGCAATCGATCTCATAACTCTAGCACTTAGGCCTCGGCGCTGGCCGTGATCAGCACCATCTAATGTCAACATTCGTTCCTACAGAATAGCGCAGACCGGCTGGCGCCTTCATCCAACTCTGCGGGCCGGCGGGTTGGTCCCGCCGACGATAACTTGGAACCGGGTTGGGTGGCCGGTCTCGCTCCGCGCGGACCGCGCCCCCGGTTCGCTTGCCAGGTGAAGCACGCCCTGTTCGGTGGGCCGCGATGACAGGTAAACGACATGGCGGGGCGACTTCGGCTTGCCTTCCCGGAACAATGCCACCAAGAACTGGATCATGAACAGAACGCCGGCGACGCAAATCGCTTCCATTATCAGAGTCGCAGTCATACCGAGCCTCTCGGCTGAGCCTTCCAGCGTCTTACTTCCGCGATCGCTCAGCCCCCAGTGCGATTGGATACTTCCGCGCGTAAAACTCGAATAAAAGGTGCATAAAAAGTTCGTAAAGACCCTGGGCCACCGAGCCTTGCCCCGCCCCGCCGTTTATTAAGTCTCTACGAACTTTTTATTCGAGCTTTACAGGCTGCGTTATCCAATCACGTTAGCTGGATGCTTTCCAGCGGGAGACAAGATGATTCCCACCCTGGCATTGTTGGGCTTCCTGGCGCTGATATTTCTGCTGGCTTATCGAATAGGGCTTGCGTGCGGGGGGCACAACCACATTCGCAGACAACGACAACCTGAGATCCCTCCGGAAGAATGCGAACCCCTGGTATCCCTCCGGCAGGTTTGATGTGGCGGTGCAAGGCACACTGGTTGTGGAGTCTTCGACCAAGCGAAGAACGCCGCGCACATGTGTGGCAGGCGAACCTGGCGTCATCCGCAGCTCCCGGCGACCCACAGACCAGAACTCCAGCCTCTCTCTATCCGCTCTTCCCGCCCCGACAGGTTATGAATGCAAGCACTGATCCAATACGGTGCTTTCCTGCTGATCCTCACCCTGTTGGTCAAGCCGCTTGGCGGCTACATGGCGCGAGTGTTCCAAGGGCAGCGGACCTTTCTGGATCCGGTGCTGAGGCCTGTAGAACGCCTCTTGTATAGAGCCGCCGCCGTCGACGAACGGCAGGAGATGGACTGGAAGCAATACGCCGTCTCGTTTGTGCTCCTTAGCTTCTGTGGGACCCTTCTGCTCTATGGAATCCTCCGCCTGCAGCGTTTCCTGCCCTGGTTCTATCCTGCATATCAGAACACGCCATTGACGCCGGACTTGTCGATGAACACGGCCATCAGCTTCTCCACCACTACGACTTGGCAGGCTTACGGCGGCGAGACCACCATGAGCTACTTCAGCCAAATGGTCGGCTTGACGGCCCAGAATTTCCTGGCCGGGGCTGCGGGGCTCGCCGTAGGCGTGGCGTTCATCCGCGGCTTTGCGCGGCAGAAGACCGACAAGCTGGGCAACTTTTGGGTCGATCTGGTGCGCGCCCTGCTGTGGGTGCTGCTTCCCCTCGCGCTAGCGGGCGCCCTGGTGCTGGTGTGGCAAGGCGTGCCCATGAATTTCCACCCCTACACACAAGTGACAACGGTCGAAGGGGCTCAGCAGACTATCGCGCAAGGACCGGTGGCCGCGCTGGAAATCATCAAGAACCTCGGCACCAATGGCGGTGGGTTCTTCAATGCAAACGGGGCTCATCCCT
>JGI12270J11330_10003264_pt1 | contig 11698 bp, 11 predicted proteins | sample PeaSoiMetSII2010_FD_11330 | JGI IMG/M metagenome (IMG submission 11330)
TTGAGCCGTTGTACGATGCCGGCTCGCCACACCCACATCCCCAGTAGAAACAGCGCCGTCGCATAGATCGCGAACCCTTGGGTGGGCAGCTCTCGTTTCCATTCCACCCAGTTCTGCGCCAGAATCTGCCGGAGCGTTCCGTGCGCATAGATATGAATGACCGCGTAAAGCTGCTTCATGTCCGGCGGCTTGGGATCCATCCAAGGTCGATGGAAGCGGCTGAAGTAGAGAGTCAAGAAAGTGGTGCTGGCTACGATCGGGAGCGCGAACAAACTTCCGGCCCACCACAGCAATGTCTTCTGTTGACGTTTGCGGAAGAGCAGCAGAATTGCTCCCGACAGCGCATAGGTCAGCAAGATGTCTCCCGCCCAGATCAGCAGCCCATGGATCAACCCGAAGAGGGCGAGCGCCAGAAGGCGCCGTGGATAAAAGCTCAAGAAGCGCGCGCCTCGCGCTTCCGCCCGGCTCATCTGGATGGCGAAGCCCATCCCGAACAGGAATGAAAAAATGGAGATGAATTTCCCCTGGATAAATGCTTCGATGAAGAACTGGGCCAAGACGTCGGCACGGCTGTGAAAGAGCACCCCGATGTGGTCGTAACAATCGAGGGGCGCAAAGAAAGCGCGCATGTTGGCCGCAAGAATTCCAAACAGGGCCAGGCCCCGCAGAACATCGATAAAAAGAATGCGCTCTGAAAGGTTGACTGGGCCAACCCGTTGCGACTCTGGCTGCATGCCCCCCCTCGCCCAAGTGATGATGACATGAGCTACCCGAGTAGAGTCAATTGCCAAATCTCCATATTGACCACGGCCGGCCAGACGTTCGGAGGTAGGGAACCAGGTATGCGTTCTGCAGCAGATTGATGTCCCTCAGTAATTTCCCTGATTTCTGGCGGCTGGCGGTGATAAGTCCTGGTGCATTCATTGGAAACTGCCTCATGGCTCCGCCACAGGCGCACGCAGGGTGGCTCTTGCGACCCTGTAAATCCCTTCTCACGCTGCGCTTGCTGGGCACACCCGCCTCAGGTACAGTGCTTTTTGGAGGCGCGCATGCCCGGCGAACACCAGCAGATCGTATGCATGCAGTGTGACAAGAGCGAGGAGTATTGCACCTGCGAAAGGTATTGCACCATCTGCAAAGGCCAGCACAAGGTTCGCTTGTGCGCCGATGGGTTGTACTACTGTCCCGATTGTCGCGAAGCGTGTGACGTGGCCCTGGCCAACGACCATTAACCGTGCCCACCAACCCCCTCCACCTCCGCTTGCGCATGGACCCCGATGAGCGCCTGGCCGCCGCGGTGGGCGGTGTGGCGCGTTTTTTTGCGGACAACGCCGGGCTGGGCAACGAACGCATCCTCGAACTGCAATCCTCCGTTCTTTCTGCCTGCCGCCATTGTTTCGGCCTACATCATTCCGGCGCTCCTTGCGAGGTTGCGTTTCACCGCCTGCCCGATCGCATTGAGATGGAACTCTTTCTACCCATCGAGGAAGCGCCCGCCGACAAGGGGTATCTCGCCTGGCCGGGCGTTGATGAAGTGCACTGCGAAACGCGGGGGGCCTCCGCGGTCCTGCGCCTGACCAAGTTCGTCCCGCCTTCGCCCGACGCGGAATAGTTCTTCAGACAGGAATGCTCGCAGGAGTTTTGCGCGGGATCTTTTTCTGCGCTGTTGCGAAAATCGAAAATGGAAAATCGAAAAGCGACGGCCCCGGCGAATCACATTTTGAATGAGAAGGTATTCCGCTTGATAAGCGAGGTCATCTGATCGTCGCTCACCGAGAGCCGTATCACCACGCGCTCCCCGGAGGGGGTCACGCTGGCTTGATCCAGGAGTTGCCCGAGTTCCGGGTTGTCCTTGCTGGCCTGGTATTTTTTGTAGAGCAACCCCGCAGTCATTAACTGGCTCAAGGTATTGGCATCCTCGGGTGCGCCGCAAACCGCCTGGAATTTAGCCTCCAGCCCGCTGCTTGCCGTGGCGCTGAATGATCATGGACTGCATGTTCTGCACGAGTTTCGCTGCTTCCGGAAACTGCTGCACTTCCGGCGCAAGTTGCGACATCGCCAGCCGAGTGTAGCTCGCTCGCGTCCAATACCGCCCACACCACGCCCGACCCGTTCACCTCATTGATGAGGCTGAACAGTTTGTCGTTGGCCAGCAAGCCTTCCTCGCCGCCATAGCGGATCTCGATCATCTTTTCGAGGAGTTGCTTGTGGCCAAACGCGGCCTTGCTCGAATCAATAAAGAAGAAAAACAGGTCGCTCGGCCCCACTCCCGAACCGAAGGCAAACAGCGTGTAGCCGCGCGATTTGGAGGTCGCCAGCTTCTGCTGCTTGAAATACGCTTCCGTGGAATCCGGGTTGAAATTTCCCAGAGCGATGCCAACGATCTCTTCGCTCTCCGGGACGTCCGCCGCCACCGTGGCTTTGCCCTCTTGCTTCGCCGCCGATTGTCCCACCAGGCCCCACGCCAACTCTTCCACCGTGGTGTTGGGATCCACTCCGGCGGACGCCAGGAACTTCTCAAATTGCTTGAAGCGTTCCGGCAACATTTGCTCCTGCAGGGCAGGGAACCACTTCATCGTGCGCGCCTGCTTCAGGTCCGCGTACGCAAATTCCCCCACATTTTTCGGGAACAGCGCAATGGTATCGGCGCTCAAGCTTCCCGCGTTCGCGGGTTTCGCGGCGGCCAGCAATGCCAGCACGGCACAGGCCGCCATTATCCGCGCAAGCTTATCGGTCCACTTCATGAAATGCTCCTTTCGGGGCTTCCGGGCAGACTTCAGTTTACGCCACATCCCATCCGCTAGCTGATGCGTTTGCGCAGTTGGTCAACTTTCCCGCGCATGGCGGCAACATAGGCCGCATCTTTCAAACCTTCCAGATTGATCTCTACGTTGGCCAGGGCGCCGTTTGCGCCCGCTATGGCCATTAGACGCGCCACGCGCAGATCTGACTTCATGGATGCCGCGGCGATGGCCTCCAGTTGTACCAACCGGTCATGCAGCGCCGCAGCCTTCTCTGCCACCTCCATTGGCACTTCCGCCGCGCCTTTCGTGGCTTTCTGGATGGCTTCCTCGCGCAGGCGCGTCTCCTCGGTGTTACCCTGCGGCAGTTTGAACGCCGCCATCACCGCATCATACGAAGCCGCATCACGGTCGATCGCCTCGGTTAATTCGTTCGTCGTCCTTCGCAGCGCATCGAGCTGCTCAGTGAGTTTGTCCACATGCGTGATTTGCGACTTCTTCTTGCGCGAGAGCCCCGCAACCATCTGTCCCAGCGCACCCGCGAGTCCCGCCGCCAGGGCCGAGACGCTGCCGCCTCCCGGNGTCGCCGCAGGTTCCGCCACCGCGTCCAGNAACGGCCGCGCCAGGTTGGCCAGTTTTCCGTCCTTCGCTTCCGCCGGNGCGCCGCTCAACACCGCGTCCAGCTTGTTCTCAAACACCTGCGCAGGCGAGAAGTTCTCCAGTTGCAGAAAATAGTCGGCGGCCATCTCGATGGCCTTCTTGGGTATCAGCCCCACAATCTCGCTGCCCACCGGCACTGCCCCATAGCGCGCCGCCTCACGCTTCACCATCGCGTACACGCGGTGCATCGGGGTCTGCTCAAAATCCGTCAAATTGATGGACACCTGCGCCAGGTTGCGCGCCTTCAATTCCACGCCCATGGATTTCACGTAGCGCAGCCCGCCGCTGGAAAAGCGTATAGCCCTGGCGATCTTGTTGGCGATTCCCACATCCGGCGTGTTCAGGTTAACGTTATAGGCGATCAGGAACTTCCGCGCGCCCACCACGGTCACGCCTGCCGTCGGATGAATTTTGGGCTCGCCCACGTCCGGCTGGCGATCGTGGTTGCGCTTCATTTCGTCGCGCAGGCCCTCGAACTGCCCGCGCCGGACACTCTCCAGGTTGACGCGGTCCGGCCGCATCGCCGCCGCTTCGTAAAAGAAGACCGGTATGCGGTAACGCTTCCAGAGTTCGTTGCCCACGCGCCGCGCCAGCGCCACGCAATCTTCAATCGTCACGCCCGCAATGGGGATGAATGGCACCACATCGGTCGCGCCGACCCGCGGGTGCGCTCCCGTGTGCACGTTCATGTCAATGAGTTCCATCGCGCGGCCTGCGCCGAGCAGCGACGCCTCTCCGACGGCGTCAGGATCGCCCGCCAGGGTAATCACGCAGCGGTTGTGGTCCGCGTCCATCTCCTGGTCCAGCACGTAGACGCCCGGCACGCTGCGCATGGCCTCCACGATGGCGTTGACTTTTGCGGGATCGCGTCCCTCGGAAAAATTCGGCACACATTCAATCAATCGTTTCATGGGCTAGGTTCCGTCTTTGTAGGGGAGCAGTCTCTCCGCGCCCCGGTTGGCAATGACTCTTTCAATCCCGCAGGTAAATGATTTCGCCGCGTTTCATAGTCATCCAGCAGCGGTTCATTCCAAAATAATAAGGAATTTCGCGGTAATCCTCCACCTCGAATACGGCCAGGTCCGCCTGCTTTCCAGGCTCCAGCGAACCAATGCGCCTTTCTCGGCGCAGCGCGTAGGCCCCGTTGATGGTCGCCGCCGCAATCGCTTCGGCCGGAGTCATGCGGAGTTGCGTGCACGCCAGCGACAATATCATCGGCATGCTCATCGTTGGGCTTGTCCCCGGATTGTAGTCCGTCGCCAGCGCCACGATGGCCCCCGCCTCGATCAATTTCCGTGCCGGGGCATACTGCTTGAGTCCGAGATGAAAATCGCAACCCGGCAGCAGCGTCGCCACAGTGCGCGAGTTCGCCAGGGCGCGGATGTCGCCGGCGTTCACGTGTTCCAGGTGATCGCAACTCGCCGCTTCCAGCTCCACCGCGAGTCGCGTCGCCCCAGTGTGCGAAAGTTGCTCCGCATGCACCCGCGGAGATAGCCCGTGCAACTTGGCCTCGGTCAACACGCGGTTCGCCTCTTCCCGCGTGAACGCCCCGCGATCGCAAAAAACATCGCAAAACTCGGCCAGGCGCGCGTTCACCACTTCCGGCAGCAACTGCTCCACCAGCAGCTTGATGTAGCGTTTGGCGCCGTCCCGCAGGCCGCGAAACTCCGCCGGAACCGTGTGGGCCCCCAGGAATGTCGAAACGATTTCCAGCGGTTGNTCCGCATTCAGGTCCCGGTGCAGCCCAAGGATCTTCAGTTCGCTCGCGACATCCAGTCCATACCCGCTTTTCGCTTCCAGCGTTGTCGTGCCGTAGGACGCAAATTCCTCCAGTGCCGCTCGTGCTCGGTCTTTTAGCGCTTCTGCCGAGGCCACTCGCAGCTTCTTCGCGGAATTCAGGATTCCTCCGCCCTTGCGCGCGATCTCCTCGTAACTCGCTCCCTGAATCTTCAATTCGTATTCTTCCGCGCGGCTCGCCGCATGGATCAGGTGGGTATGCGAGTCGACGAAACCCGGCAATAGGACGCGGCCGCCCAGATCGAGCTTTTCCGCCCGCCGCGATTCCGATCGTTTTTCTACCTGCGCGCGAGGCCCTGCCGCCACAATCTTGCCCTCGCGCACCAGCAGCGCGCCATCTCTCAGCAATCCAAGTTTGGAAAGGGAATTACCTCTACGTGGAACGCCGCCGCGTAGCGTCAAAATCTGCGCAGCACCTGTGATGAGTAAACTGTCGCTCAATGCGCTGCTATTATGTCCGACCCGGCGGCCAATTGCACCTAGGCACCGACGGCCTTGCGCTGATACGCTGGCGCAAACACTTCCTTCACAAACGTCTCGATGGAAGTGGGCGTGGTGTTGGCCGCCGATCGCGGCTCCGTTGCCGTCACGATCCCGGTGTTGATCCCCTGGAACATCTCGATGAAGCTGGCCACGGTTTTTGCCGGCGCCCCCATCTGCTCCAGCACCTTTTCCACCTGGTCATAGGGAACCTGTACATAGCGCAAATCCGGCTTGGCGAGTCCCTTGGCAATCACCGCAACAACTTCAGTCAAAGTCAAATCCCGTTCGCCCTGGAGTTCCTGCGTGCGTTTCCCGTTGAAATCGAGATTTCGCAAGCGTTCCGCGGCATAAGCCCCAATGTCCAGAGTGGCGATCATGGGAATTTTCAAGTCCCCTCTCAACGCTGCTCCAAAAATCCCCATCATCTGAATCATCTTGATTCCTGCCATGTGGTTCTCAAAGAAATACCCGGGTCGCAGATGCAGCACATTTAGCCGATCGATGGCATTCAGCTTAATCTCCGAATTGTGGAGGCCCGCGATTGGACCAGTTCTCGCCGGCGCCTGCGCCCCGTAGCTGCTCAGGTTCACCGCGAACTCTAATCCTGAGTTCTTCACTGCGGCGGTGAATGCGTCGCTGGTCTTTTCCTGATCCGCGCGATAGTCCGGCGAACTCATGGACGGTGGAATCATCAGGAAGGCCGCGCGCGCCCCGGTCAGTGCCCGCGTCATGGCTTGCTGGTCCGCGACGTTTCCTACGAATGCTTCCGCGCCTCGCTTCACGAACGGCTGCAGCCGCCCGGCACTTCTTCCGACCACGCGTACCTTCTCACCCTTCTTGAGCAGCGCCCTGGCGATCACCGATCCAATATTTCCCGTCGCCCCTAAAATCGTGTACATCGCTCTTCTCCTCGCCTGAAATCCTGCGTATCTTCTGTCTTCCGCTACGTCGGTTATCGCGTCCTGTCGAATCCTACAGCATCGGAACCTTCACGCCCGCCTTCTTGGCGAAGTCAATCGCCTCCGGATACCCAGCGTCCACGTGCCGCGCCACGCCTAATCCCGGGTCATTCGTCAATACTCGTTCGATGCGCTTGGCCATTTCTTGGGTGCCGTCCGCGCAGGTCACTTGCCCCGCGTGTTGCGAATAGCCAATGCCCACTCCGCCGCCGTTGTGAATGGAGACCCACGAAGCCCCGCTCGCCGTGTTGACCAGCGCGTTCAGGAGCGGCCAATCCGCAATCGCGTCAGAGCCGTCCTTCATGGCTTCCGTTTCGCGGAACGGTGAAGCCACCGAGCCGCAATCCAGGTGATCGCGCCCGATCACGATGGGCGCCTTCAATTCGCCCTTGGCCACCAGATCATTCAGGGCCAGCCCGAATTTGTCGCGCTCGCCGTAACCTAGCCAACAGATGCGCGACGGCAGCCCCTGGAATTTCACTTTCTTCTGCGCCATGTGGATCCAGCGCTTCAAGTGCTCGTTTTGCGGAAACATTTCCAGCACCAGTTGGTCCGTCCGCGCGATGTCCGAAGCTTCCCCCGATAGCGCCGCCCAGCGGAACGGTCCCTTCCCCTCGCAAAACAGCGGCCGGATATACGCGGGCACAAAGCCCGGGAAGTCGTACGCGTTCTTCACACCCGCTTCATATGCAAAGGTGCGGATATTGTTGCCGTAATCGAAGGTCACCGCGCCCAGCTTTTGCAAGTCCAGCATGCCCTGCACATGCTCGCCTATAGCTGCGATCGCTCGCTTGCGGTACTCCTGCGGGTTGCTCTTGCGCAATTCCAGCGCCTGTTCCAGCGTCATGCCGTTCGGCACATAACCATTTATGGGGTCGTGCGCGCTGGTCTGGTCCGTGAGAATATCCGGCACGACGCCGCGCTTCGCTAACTCCGGAATCAAGTCCGCGCAATTGCCCAGCAAACCCACCGACGTTGCTTCACGCTTGCGCACCGCGTTCTTCAGAATGCGCAGCGCTTCCTCCAGCGAAGTCACCATCACATCGCAGTAGCCGGTCTTCACGCGGCGCTTGATGCGCTCCGCATCCACGTCGATGCCCAGAAAGGCCGCGCCATTCATCGTTGCGGCGAGTGGCTGCGCACCACCCATCCCGCCTATGCCGCCGGTCACGACTAGTTTCCCGCTCAGGTCGCCGCCAAAATGCTTCCGCCCGGCTGCGGCAAAGGTCTCATACGTGCCCTGCAAAATCCCCTGCGTGCCGATGTAGATCCAGCTCCCCGCGGTCATCTGCCCGAACATGATCAACCCGGCGCGGTCAAGTTCGTTGAACTTCTCCCAATTGTTCCAGTGGCCCACGAGGTTGGAATTGCACAGCAGCACCCGCGGCGCGTACTCGTGCGTCCGGAAGACCGCCACCGGCTTTCCCGATTGCACCAGCAGGGTTTCATCGCACTCCAGCGCCCGCAACGATTTCACGATGGCGTGGAAGCACTCCCAATTCCGCGCGGCTTTTCCCGTGCCTCCATAGACCACCAGCTCCGCCGGCTTTTCCGCCACGTCCGGGTCCAGGTTGTTCAGCAGCATGCGCAGCGCCGCCTCCTGTTGCCAGCCTTTGCAGGAAAGCTGCGTCCCGCGAGGCGCGCGAAATGGTCCCCGGCTGGTCCCCGGATCATTCAGAATCGGTGTGCTCACGCTCATAGGTTCCGCTCCTACCCCATCTTAACCCACTGCCAAAGGCACTTGAAAATAGCGCACCCGCCCCTCGACACGCGTCAATTCGGTTGTCCTACAGTCTCCCGAACATTTGGTTCCTGCTCGCTGAAGGCTGATATCTGATGACGGTCAGCCCTCAACAAACTACCTACTCCCGCAAGCGCGCACGCCGTCAATATTGCGCCAGCGTACTCCCTTGCGGTACATTCAAGCTCGCCCATGAACTACGGTTCGCTCCCCTCACGCTTCTTACAGGCTATTGACGAGCGCCCGTCTCCTCGGGCGCAACTCGTTCGGCGTTCTGAAGGCTGGGAGCCCATCTCTTCCCAGGAATTTCTGCGGCGCGTTGCCGGGCTGGCCCACGCCTTGGTCGAACTCGGCGTCAAACCCGGCGATCGCGTCGGCTTGTTCGCCCCCAACTGCCCCGAATGGCATACCGCCGACTTCGCCATCATGGGTTCCGGCGCCGTCACCGTGCCCATCTACTTCAACGAGTCCGCTGACCGCACGGCCTATATTCTGAAGCACTCTGGCGCGCAAGTGCTCTTTATCAGCGGCGAAGTGCAGCTCGGGAAATTCCTGCAAGTCCGCGGCGAACTGAAAGACCTCCAGCAAGTCATCGTTGCCGAGGTTGGTGACACTCTCCCTTCCGAATACCTGCGGTATGAAACCTTGATCGCCACTGTCGGCGGCACCGAAATCGCTTCCTACCGCATGCGCGCGGCCCAGGTTCTTCCCAGCCAGATCGCTTCCATCATCTACACATCCGGCACCACCGGCGAGCCCAAGGGCGTGATGCTGACGCACGCGAATTTCAGCTCCAACATCAGCGATTCGTGCCGGGAACTCGTCCTCAAGCCGGGCGCGGATCTGGCGGTTTCCTTTCTCCCGCTGGCCCACGTTTACGAGCGCATGCTCGACTACGTGTTCATTTTCGGCGGCTGCCCGGTGGCCTACGTTCCGGTGATAGAGAACGTGGCGCAGGCCCTCGTCGAGGTCAAGCCCACGCTCCTGGGCGCTGTCCCGCGCTTCTTCGAGAAAATCTACGCGCGCCTGATGGAGCAGGGCACCAAGACCACCGGCGCCAAGCGCAAGCTGTTCAATTGGTCCATGAAGCTAACCAGGAGAAGCGCTCCGTGGCGCTGCGGCGAAGGATCGGCCACGCTCGCCACTAAATTGCAATGGGCCCTCGCTGACAAGCTGGTCTATACGAAGATCCGTGCCCGCACGGGCGGCCGCCTGCGTCTCGTCATGTCCGGGGGCGCGCCCCTCTCCAAGGAAATGGCCCAGTTCTTTTGGGCGATTGGCATTCCCATCTATCAGGGTTATGGTTTGACCGAAACTTCACCCATCCTCACCTCCACCTTCCCCCAAAACCGCATCGGCAGCTCTGGCCGCCCCATCGCTAATGTTCAGATACGCATCGCCAACGACGGAGAAATTCTCGCCAAGGGCCCTTGCGTGATGAAGGGCTACTACAAAGACCCCGAGGCCACCCGCGCAGTTGTTTCCGAAGACGGGTGGTTCAGCACAGGCGACATCGGCTTCCTGGACAGGGACAACTACCTTTTCATCACCGACCGCAAAAAGGACCTGCTGAAAACAGCCGCCGGCAAATTTGTGGCCCCTCAGCCTATTGAAAACACGCTTAAGACCAGCCCGTACATCCTTAATGCCATGGTTGTCGGCGACCAGCGCAAATTCATCGTTGCCTTGATCGTGCCCAACCCCGCCACGGTCTCCGCCAAGCTAGCCGAGCAAGGCCTGAGATTCTCTTCCGACGCGGAACTCGCCGCCCACCCCCGCTCTTATGCCCTCGTCGAGGAGGAAGTCCGCCGCCTCACCACGCACCTCGCCTCGTACGAAACCATTAAGCGATTCGCTCTCCTTCCCGACGACTTCACCTTCGATAGCGGCAGCCTCACCTTCACTATGAAGCTCAAACGCCGCGTGGTCGAAAAGCAGTACCACGACCTCATCGACAAACTCTTTTCCGACGTTTTCGAGCCTCGCCCCGTTACCCGAGGGTAGGCTTGCTCCATCCAACTCCCGTCCCCTGCGCCACGGCACACTCGACAGTGCGCCGGGTTGGAAACGCCCGCGAGGGTCGTGAAGGAGAAAAGGCTGCCGTAGCTCTTGCATTGGTAAATATGTGATGCTAAAATGCATCACATGAGAAAAGCCACCGTTCGCGATTTGCGCTATCGTTTTTCCGTCGTGGAGGAGCTCCTACGCGAAGGAAAGGAAATCCAGATCACAAAGCGCAAACACATAATCGCACGCCTCCTGCCCCCCGCCGCCGCCGGTCCAATCCGCATGCCGGATTTCCGGTCCCGCATGAAAGCCATCTTTGGCAATAAAAAGCTCAAGGTCTCTGGGGCCAGGCTCATTGCCCAGGACAGGGAACGCTTTTGATTTTTTACGCCGACACTAGCTTCCTGGTCTCTCTCTATGTTCCAGACGCGAACGCTCCCGCTGCAGTGGCTTCCGTCAGGTCACTCCGCTTTCCGCTGGTGCTCACCCCTCTCGGCGAGTTCGAGTTTTCAAACTCAATTGCCCTGAGGGTATTTCGTAAAGAATTGACTGCTGCTCAGGCCGCATCTGTCCTTGCGCATTTTAGGCAGGACATTACGGCTGGCGTCCTGCGGCTCGGACCTTTCCCTCTTGCAGTTTTTGAGAAAGCGATGCACTTATCGCAGAAGCATTCCGCTCACCTCGGTACGCGGACTTTGGACCTGCTGCATGTGGCGGCAGCACTTTCGCTGGGGGCACGGCGTTTCTACACCTTTGACCGCAAGCAGGCGAGGCTTGCCCGTCTCCTGGGCCTGCGCGTTTTCTAGTTTATCCGTAAGAACATCGAGTACCCGATTCGATGCACCGGAGCTCAAATAAAGTGGCTGTCGCTGATTGCTTTGCGTGAGGTAACGATGGCTGCCCTCAAGAACGCCCGCATGGTCATCACCGGACACGGCGGGCCGGAAGTTCTCCAGTGGGTCGAAGACGACCTGCCAATGCCCGGTCCGGGTCAGGTGCGCGCCAAGGTCATTGCCGCCGGCGTCGCCTACGCGGACATCCTCATGCGCCACGGCCTCTATCCCGTGAAGCAAGCGTTTCCCTTCGCTCCCGGCTACGACATCGTGGGCGATATAGACGCTCTCGGCGACGGCGTCACCGGCTTTGCACCCGGCCAGCGTGTCGCCGCCCTCACCATGATTGGAGGCTACAGCCGCTACCTCGTTGTCCCCGCGGCGCATCTCGTTCCCGTGCCGGACAACCTGGATCCCGCCGAAGCCGTCAGCCTCGTGCTCAATTACGTCACCGCCTACCAGATGATCCATCGCGTC
>JGI12270J11330_10003265_pt1 | contig 11698 bp, 9 predicted proteins | sample PeaSoiMetSII2010_FD_11330 | JGI IMG/M metagenome (IMG submission 11330)
GGGTTTTGTGATCCAAACTTCCGGGCATCTTGCGTAGCCATGCCCGAAGTATAGCCGATAGCTTCATTTATGTCTACTTACTTCTGATTTGATTAGTATCTTGCTGGCAGGCGGTAAAGGTGACAGACAAAACAGAGGAAGAAGAGGATGGAGTGATCACAATCAGAGAGAAAGAACGATTCTCCAACGAGCTGACCGTGGTCTACAGCACCGGCCAGGTCGCCATCCTGAAGTAGGCTCACCCGCCCCCAGATTAGTCCCGCGATCAAATCCCAAGAGGACAGCCATTATGAAGAATGCCCATGAGCGCTTCGGAGTATTGGAGTACACGAAGCGAATGAAGGACACCACTACGCGCATTCGTCTCCACATGGATCGGTATATTGGCGAGGTAGAAGCCAACGGAAACTGCAAGGCACACCTCTTCTCCATCATTGGCGGGGATTCGGACGTGGGAGCGATCTGGGCAGCCGTTACTGAGCAAAGCCATTTTACCCTCGAAGCTCCTGGCATTGATTCCCAGACCACCAGCCTGGGCGAAGATGCCCAATGCTTTCGCGGAACTATCACGATCGAAGGTAGGAAACCCATCCGCCACCTAATCGCGGTCTCGGCAGAGCTGGCCAATACACGGACGGGAATCGACCCGGAAGGCAAGCGCACCATTCTTTGTGACAACGATCCGACGTTCGTGCTTTACCGCATCGCGCAACGATACGGATTGCCTGTGGTGTCGGAATGGGCACCCTGGTTCAACCGGGAACTCGCCCGGCACCGGATGATCCAGGGAATTGAGGGCCTGGGATGTTCTCCCGTCCTGATCAGAGGGTCGAAGAAAGTGTTCCTGAAATGGATTGGCAGAGCGTTACGGCGAAGGCAGATCGCGTTTCCTGAAGGCAATGGACCGGTCTGCTGGAGCCTGGCAAACAGTTTCTTCCGAGTTGGCAAGGATGACCTGGGGATAGAGGTTGTCAGGAGCTAGGCGAGGAATCAGCCTCGTGATATTCCTGCCTATGCCCGACCCCTGCCATGCCAGGGCAGGTCGCGAGCTTACGTCTGAAAACGAGCAGGGGCTAGCGGTCGCGGAAGATGAGCGTCACACCCTCAATGCTCATGGTGCTCCTCCTCGCAACCCCTCCGTGCCTCCTCAAGCTCGTGGCGACGTTTCTCCGCCTGGCGGCTTTGCTCACCGTGGCGGTCAATTTCCTTTCTGAGATTTTCCTCAGCCTTGTGGATCCGCTTGCGACAATCCCTGTCGTGATCGGCCGCCTGTGTAAGCGTGACACCGCTCGTCAGCAACGATACTCCCAATGCGGCAACGAACAGAATGTTCTTGCAACGTTTTACTTCTCCAAACATAGTTTCCTCCTGGACAACAATGGCGCCGGCGCTTCGACCACCAACGCCTGACCCACCAAGATTCACTTGCCTGATTGTACTGCGCCGAACCCGCAAAAACTGCCTTTAAGAGTTCAAAAACGAGGTCGTCCTCGTCGTTCCCTTCCATCTTCCTAGAACGTGATGGTGACTGCGATCCCGATGCCCGGATAGTTGCGGTCATATAGGTAATACCCATCATTGGCGTAATCAAGATATACGTCGTCGGTTTCATACCAGTCCGGAGGCCACGATTCCGGCCACGGATCCATGAACGTAACCCAATAGCCATCGTACTGGAAGCGCGGATATCCACCTACGAAGAGCATCGGGAAGCGGTTGATGCGGAAGAAATGGTCACGTCCGAAGTAGTTCCTGAAGCGGTCCTCAGGGACTCGGTAGCCGTTGTAGCCGCCGCGTTGCTGCCATGTGCGGTGATCGTTATTCCACGATCTGGCACGAGACTGGACGAAACCGCTGCGCACCTGCCCTTGGTGTTGTGGGACGCCGCTATGGTGGACACCGCCATAGGTAGGGCCGGTGGATTGGACGTTGCCATGATAGGCACCGCCGAAGCTTTGTTGCGGTCGTTGCGCAGGTCTATTAGCCGGCTGCTGATGCTGTTGCTGTGCGGCTCTCTCCTGCGGATGCTGTTGCTGTGCGGGTTGCTTCTGCTGACGTTGCTGCTCCTGTTGGGGTTTAGCGTGCTCCTTCTCCTGTTGCTCACGCTGTGCGTAGGCTGGAGCAATGGTTCCGAGAAGAAGGAGCAGGACTCCCGTGCTGATAAGACCAAATGGTTTCATGGACGTTGCCTCCGATACGATGATTTCATGCGACCCGCGCTCGTCACGTCGGGCGCGGTTGTTATTTCCGGTGGTTGTCTCCAGTAGAGCGACACACGCAATATTTACGTGCCCATACCCAAGAGCTAGGCGACAGAATCCTTCAATGCTTCCCGCCCCTCCACGCTGTCGACGACCTGCCGTCACCCCTGATCAGCAAGCTCCTATCAGGAGCTAGGTGAAGACATTCCTACGACTCTATGGTGCCGATCGACACAACCTTCAGGAAGGATAGGAGCAACCTTTCGGTCATTCTATCGCCCAGCAGTGCCTGTGCCAGCTTGAAGGCCACTCCCACTCCCGCCAGCGATTTCTCCGGATAGCCGCAGTCGGGACGGCGCGGGTTCAGGATGGCGCAGGCGGGGGGCAAGTGATCGTCGGGCAGGTGATGGTCGGTCACGATGCAGTCCACACCCAGTTCGCGGGCCCGGGCCAGCACCTCGTGCTCACGGATGCCGGTGTCCACGCTGATGACCACGCGGAAGCCGTTGGCCGCCGCCTCCTCAATCACCGGCACCCGCATGCCGTAGCCCTCGGTCAGCCGGTCGGGAACGTGCGTTTCAACCTCAGCGCCGAGAGCGTGCAGAGCAGTCAGCAGCACCACGACCGCCATGGTGCCGTCCACATCGTAGTCGCCGTAAATCAGGATCTTCTCGTGCTGCGCGAGGGCGTGGCGCAAACGCCCGACCGCCTCACGCATGCCCGCCATCAAATCCGGGGAGTGGAGCTGGTCGAGGCTGGGATTAAGAAAAGCGTGGGCCGCAGCCGGATCGCCAAGGCCCCGCTGCACGAGCAAGCGCGCCGCCAGCAGCGAAAGTTCCAGCTCGCGCGCTAGCCGCCGGACTGATTCTGTGTCAACAGGTGAGTCAAGCCATCGCATGGGGTGGCCATGATGACAGAGGAAGCCGCTGCTTGCAAGTGCGCGCCCAGGCCGGTGGTGTCAATTGGGAGAATTGGACTCTTCTTGCAGGCCGGTGTAGCCAAGCGTCCGGGCCGATTTCCGCCAGTGGATACGCGCGCGCGTCGTCATCCAAGGATCAGCCATAGCCTTAAGGTACCACTTTTAGTGGCGACTGGGCCTGCTCGCTGACCACACTCAATAATAGAATAGGACTTCTCTGGTTTCTGCGCGCAGTGGCTGAAAGTTGCGGGTCGACGGCGTCCTCGGAGCCGCGGGCCATGTCCGGAGTGGGACATCTCCGTGAGCCAATGCCGGCGCCAGGAGTATAGAGTTTATGTGTGACATTGCGGTTGGAGGCAAATAAGGTGTAAGTGCTGATAAGTCGTCTGTTGTGTTAGGATTACCGTCAATTGCTCGCTTCCGATTCGATCATGGACCCGTTCCGGCAATACAATCCCCTATAACGCGATTTGTCCCACTCTATCTCCTTTGTTTTCAGTTGCTCACAGACCCACTTTTGCCTTCCCGCGTTTTTCTCTCCGCTTCCGGCACCGGTCAGAACAGGTCAGGGTATCTTTCCGCTTCGCTACCAGGTGATTTTTCCTGATAGGTCCTCCGCACTCCACGCAGAGAGCTTCGGCCAATTCCTCTGCCGTGAGCGGCTCCAGCACGAGGTCCCGTGCGAGGTTTGGGTGTCGGCTACTGCATGTTCTTATGTTCATTGGTACTCTGTGCGCCGTGAAAGATCTTAGCGACCCGACTCAGGAAATCAGTGTCATTGTCGAGAGCCTTGCGGGCTTCAGCTGGCGTGAGGCTAGCATGCTCCTTCCTCCAATCATCCAACGCCTGTTCGTATGCCCGGTCCCAAGGACTCATATTTGCGAGTTCGGAAGGGGAAGGGGGTGCATCGGAACTGGGGGGTAGCGGACTTAGTGCCTTTTTCGTGTCGTTGGCCTCAGGGGCAACATTCTCGTTACCCGCGCCGGGGAGGGAGGGGGAAGGGGCGGACGAGGAGGTAGGGGGATGGGGGTGGGTAGGGTTATTAAGTTCCGAACTTACCGGTTGTTGCAGGCAGGGCTCGATGTTTTCTGGCTGGGTTTCGATTATTTGGTCAGCGAATTCATCATGCGGCGAATCCGCCAGGATTTCGCCGGCAGGCTGATCAAAGACTACTTCACCGTGTGGAAAAAGGTCCTGGTAGATCGGAATTTCTTCTTGCTGGCAGGTTGGTTGAGGACTTTCTCCTGCAGTAATGTTACCTTGCTTGCTAGTTTGTTGTTGTTCTTTCTCTTTCTTTTGTGGTTCATGTCGAAAGTCATCAAGCCGATTGCAGAGAGATTGGAATTCCCGGAGATACATTGGCATGCGCTGAGGCATTGGAATAACTCAGCGATGCTGAATTCCGGGATCGACCCCTCCGTACGCATGAAGCGTGTTGGTCATTCCAGCGTGAAAACCAACCTGATTTACAGCCACGCTGATTTAGCCCTACAGAAAGCTGCTTCGGACGCCATCTGGCAGCGCCTGGAGTTAGCGAAACAGGAACTGGAGAGAAAGAAGAAAGAAGAGGAGGAAAAAGCCTCGCTTTCGCCCTTAAGTGTGACGCTAAGTGTGACGCCAAATCGAGGGGTGCCGCAAGTCCTTTAGAATGGTAGGCCTGGAGGGATTCGAACCCCCGACCCACGGTTTAGGAAACACTCGCACCACCGTTCACCCTGTTCGGACCCACGACTTTTCAGTCGGATACAGTGGCTCTCATTCGGACCCAACCCTACAGTTCGGGCACGAATATGCACCCCAATATGCACCCCGCTTTGATTTGCCAAAAGCAACGACCAACGGTTTTTCTTCCGTCGCTCACTGCCTGCGCTTTAATGCACCTCTCATCAGCATCTCGAAGCGCCGGCTCAAACAACTCGAAAGCATCCACCTCGTTCGCTGGCAACGCGAGAATCATCAACAGCAGCTTGCCTTTCACACGCGGCCATTTGTGCTCTGCGGACTTCCTCTTCGCCGGCCGCCCGCTGACCAGTTCGCCTACACCCGACACAACGGCAGCTTCGTCCTTGAGATCACAGCTCATCCGCGCTTCGGCTTGCCCTATGTGCAGGATCGGCTCATCCCGATCTGGATGGCCACATTAACCCTGAAACAGAAGAGCCGCGTCGTTCACTTCGAGAGCCCAACGCAACTACTCGACTATTTCCACCTCCCCAAGGACGGAAGCCAATACCGCAGGGTCAAAGCTGCCTTTCAGCGCATCTTCGCCGCCACGATTTTCTTTGGCACCGAACGGGAAGCCATCAAGCAGATCGTTGTGGACTCGGCTCGCTTCCACTTCATCGACTCCATGCGTCTTTGGTTCAATCCCAGTGGAGAACCTCAACCCAGGGATGACGGCACACCCGCTAACACCGTCACGTTGAGCGAGGCCTTCTACCACGAGATCACCGCCCACCCCATTCCAGTCGAGCGTGAAGTCATTGCTGCTCTGGCGCACGCGCCCGGTCTTCTGGACTTCTACGTCTGGATCGCCTGGAAGAGCTGGACGGTCAATGGCCAACACGCTCGAGTTCCGATCTTCGGCGAGAACGGTCTCAGCCATCAACTGGGGACAGCCCAGTACTCGGTCGACAGGCTGTTCCGGCACAAGATCGTGCACTGGCTCAGACACGTGAAACTCCTCTGGCCAGAATGCCCCGCCCAGGTATCATAGGACGGCCGCTTCGTAGTTGTCCAATCATCGCGAAAGTCAGCAGCCCTTCACCCTGTGGAAAGACCTGTGAATCCATGAAGTTTTCCACGGCATTTTGGTTACACACTGGCTCCACCTTTCTCAAGCACTTTGGCCGCCTCGTCCGGCATTTTAGTTGCGCCTTTGCCAGCTAAACCACGTGCCATCAACGTGGTGCAGATGGTGCCTATATTTCCCTGTATTAAGTCCTGTAGAAGACCACCTGTTGGTAGACAAGCCTAAGCTGTGGAAAAAGGCGGCCAGTAGTATCACAGGCCGCGCCGCTGCGCGGGCGGCGAAGGGCTCTACCCTCTGAGGTCCAACAAGTACACTGATACTTGGGCTCTTCCAGTAAGCCGCTGCGCGGCAGGAATTGCGGCTGGGGATTTTTGTAGTTCGCGGATGACGGATGACCGAAAGGAGGTCACCCATTATGCGGACACCCCGCCAATGTAGGGGTACGACGCCCCTGCCGCGCTAGCGGCTTACTGGAAATCCCCAAGTATCAGGCGACTCATTTGGCGACGAATGCAGAGGCACAGTCCGACGTTCTGTCCGAGCCAAGAGGTACTCGGAGGGTTGAGAAAGTGGTCAAGTTGACAGGTTACGGCCAACTCGTACAACTTCCATCCTTCGCGTACGGTCGCGGCAAGGGCATTCCCCCATCGGCCACTAATCCGCGGTTGACGGCCTACTCCTGTTCTGTAACCGGGCATATCGGGAGAAAAACTTCCCCTCCGACTCGATGCCCGAAACCTTCTTTTCTCGGCATCGAGCACCTCGGTTTGAACGGGCAGTCGCGCCTCTCATAGATTTTCTAGATGAAGTCCAGATAGTCGAAGCGCAGGCCGCTGCGTCCTTCACCCCTGCCCGTTGATCGAAGCCGTCCGATCCATACGCAAGTTGAACCGTCCAGCCCGCGAGCAAAGCGATAGCGGCGCTCGAGATGGACGCCCTCGCGAGGGAGTTCCTCGAAGAAGATCGTCTGGTTGGGATACGCAAGCATGAGCCCTTCGGGTCCCGTCGCAGCAGTGGGCAGCCTTCCCCGGCGCAGCTGCAAAGGCCCATCGTCCACGGCGACCGGTAGGAATGGGATCCAGTAGTCCGGCACGATTGAACCGAGCCGGTAGGCTGCAATGGCGGTTGATGACGGCGGCACGACGGCAGGTCGCGTCGTGCGCCACACCAGCGCGCGGTCAAGGGGACTGCCGGATGCGCCAACTACTGTACGTTCGACGCCCCAGGCCATCTCAGCTGGCTCGTCGCGCAGCATCGATACGTCTTCGATTGCCGCGCTATCCAGGATGTTCACGCCGCCTGGCGCAAGGACGAGCAGATTCATCGCGGCCAGGTTTGAGCCGGCAGAACTGATCGTCGGTCCGCCGGCATCCAGCGCGAACATGCGCCACCCGCCGAGCGCGCCATCGATCGCGGCGTAGTGGGGGATTGCAGTCGCGATCCCGAAGGTATCCGAGACAGAAAGTGAATTGATCGCCACCTGGCAGCCCACTGGAATTGCAAGGGGAATCTGAAACCAGTCGTTTCCGTAAATCAGCGCAAATTCGCGAAGAAGGAGGCGGCCGAGATCCTCTGCTGCGGCGCTCAAAGCTGCAATGTCCAGAGCCGCGTCCTCCATCTCCCAGAAGCGGCGTGGAGGCATGCCGCGGAACGTCACGGGCGCGACGACCACACTTCGGCTTGAGCTGGCGGGCTGAGCTGTGTCGCCGGAAAGCGGAGTGATCGCGCGATCGAAGGCGTACCAGTCAATGGCCCCGCCGTCATACTCCTGCGCAACCAGGCCGTTGGCATCGCCCGCGGCTCCCAGGGCAAAGCTGTATTCCATGCGGGACGGCGTCCACGATGTGGGCGTGGCAGGCTCGCTGAAGAGCGAGTCGAACCAGGCAGCCCACCGAGTGGCGACGGGCAGCACAGCTGCCGCGTCCGCTGCACTCAACGCCGGAGCCGCAGGAAGCGCGCCCGAGGCCTGCTTGAGATCGGCGCGCAACCCAATGCCGTTGAGCGCGCGTCCCGTTACGACAGAAGTCAGCTTCACGGTGTCGCTGTCCGCGTTTGCAGGGGCTGCGAGTGGATATTGCTGGACGTAGGTTGACCGCAAATGGCCGAGCTTTGCGGCATCGAGAAGACGCAGGAACTGCAGTCCCGCTTCGGCAGCCTGCAACAGATCTGCGCCCGCCTGCTGTGGGCGGACCGCCTCGCGCTCGATCAACGCTTCCATCGGAGTGTTGCCATCGTACGATTGCGGCGTGGCGCTGCCGGAGGCGAACCGGTCGAAAGCGGCAGTCGTCCATTTCACCGCGGCCGTCAGTGGCGATCCCACATCCTTGCCGGCGAACTCGCCCACCTGCCATTGGCGCGCCAGCAGCCACAGCGGATCATGCACGCGCCCCGCAAGGCCGCCCGCCAGCCCATCGACGCGAGAGCGGGGCTCAAGACGGTTCCATATGGTGACTGAGGACACTCGTAACTCCTATGGTGCTTTAAGCACGGTTGTCGCGCGTGCCAGATTGAAGTCGGTAGAAATTGCGTCCGGCTGTGAGCCGCCGGCATTGTACGCAAAGTAGAGCGCAGGCAAGTAGTGTCCGAGATTAGTCAGCGCGTCAATGTCGACGGCGCGGATTTTGGCCAGGTCAAGCGCTTCGAGCACCGTGCCCTCCAGCGATTCGAGAGTCCATTCGGGGAAGCTGTCGGGACGCACGGCAACCAGAAGCGTCTGAGGCGCTCGTGCCGTGGGGTCGTCCTGGTGGAAGGAAATTCCGGTGATCTGCTGCGGAGACGGCAGAACCTCCACCCACTCGTCGAGCGCGAGGCCGGCGATTTCTGCCCCGGAAGCCGGCGCCACGGGAGCGAACGCGACAAGGGAAAGTCGGCTCGAGGCTGTGCTTGTGTTCTGACTGAGCGCGAGCCAGTGGTCGCCAGAGACGACGGGGAGCTGTGCCACATTCGGCGCCGGGAGCGTGGCGCCGGCCAGGGATTCACTATAGAGGATAGCCTGGTGCAGCCGCGACACGCCAGGCCGGATGCGCGCCATTCGCTGCATCCACGTGGTGGCTGCGAGCGCATCGCCGCCCTGCAACGCGACGCTCGCGCTCCAGAATTGTGGCCATTGGGCGGAAAGCGCGGCATCGAGAGCCGGGAGTACGAGAAACGACTGGCCGAAGATCGTCTGGAGGCGGGCAACGTCGTGGTCACGCAGCGTATCCGCGTCGGCTCCGGTGCGCGTGAAGCCCGACGCAAGTTTGTTCAGTGCGTCGACACGAGCATTCAGCTCTGCCAACGCGCCTGCCGCCTGGGCGGCCCATTGCGCGGAGTCGAGTGAAGGCACGGCATTCGCGACGCCGAAGTTTGCTGCGGTGAGGAGCGCGGTGTCGAGGCCCGTGGTGGCCCCGAGTGCGGTAGCCGCAGCGCGAATCTGAGTTTCGGCATCATCCGCCCGTGCCTGTAATTCAGTGGTGTCGATGCTCCCCACGGCATCGCCCGGAAAAACCAGATCCTGCGGCGTGATGGCCCGCGATCCGGAGACAAGACGGCCCAGGCTGGTTACCAGCACCATAAGCTCCGAGACGGCTACGATGGTCGCCGGCCAAGAAGAATCGCGGCAGTCGACAAGTGCAAGTGCAGCGGTGGCTGGCACTGTCGACGGGCGTGCGGAAGCCGCGGCTCGAAGCAGGCGCGCCGCAATTTCTCCGCTGAGCCCGTCGGTCTCGGGCAGCGCGACGAGATCCAGCGGAGCGATCCCGGCCGTGTCGAAGCCCACCTCGATCGTCGACAACACGGCGCCTGTGCTGTCGGAGAAGCTGGCTCTGGCGCGAACGTTTGCAGGCGCCGGCAGCATGGCAGAGGCCCAGGCATTGAGGCGGGGCTCCGCCTGTGCGCGCGGCGTGTTTGCCCACCCTGGCGCCGGGCTTCCTCCCGCAATCGTGAAAAGCCGATGCGTAAACGCCGTGCCCGAACGGGGCGTTTCGACTACATCGAGTTGGGGAGGCGGCGCATCACCTCGAGCTATAGCATCCAGCGTTGCGCCGGCGCGCACCGTATTGCCGCGCAAGAGCTGGTGGACGCTTTCCGCCAGCGTTACGTCTGCGACGGAATCGAGAGCGTCGGTCAGTGTCTCGAGCGCGGAAGTGAGCTTGGCGCGCGTATCGGCGTCTGTCGGCAGACCGTACCCGGTGGCGAGTGTGTTGTCCGCGAAGGTCGTTCGCAGAAGAGCGAGGCCGTCAACGACGTTGTCGGCCGTGACCGATTCGCTGGCCGTGGCGGTCGCGGCCGGGTTGGCATTCAAAGGCGCAATTGCGCGAAGGGTTGTGATCAACGCTTCGAGCCCGTTGTCGTGCATCGTCCGTTCCAGACGGTAGCCGAGCAGCGCTCCGAGCGGCTGGCCCTGCCTCATGCCGTCGACGAGATGCAGAGCAAGGCGGACACGCGATGAGGAGAGGTTGAGTTCGAGCGGCGACTGCGCCGCGCCCTTATGGGTCAGATAGGCGGAGCGAAGTACCGCAGCAGTTGTCGCGTGAGCCAGGGACGGCGCGTGCACGTAGCCCGCAGAGGCCGTAGCCGTGCCGGGTGCAACATTTTCAGCCCAGCCGTAGGCGCCAAGGATGACGCCTCCATTGGGTGCGGCCGTGCGGGTTTGATCGAGTCGGAAGTGTGCCATGGACGTCAGCCAGGCGTCGAGCCGATAGGAGGCAAGATCGATCGCCTCTCTCGCTGCGGCGTCAAGCGATTCGGCGGGAAGGGTCGCGAGCGTCTGGAAGGCGCTCCAGAAGGCTGCGAAGTCGGGAGTGGAAGTGTCGGATTTAGATGTATCCAGATAGGCGCCCACGGGGCCTTTACCCGCGAGTGGGCGGCCCAGGATGTCCCATGGTGTGGGGCGTGGCGTGCCGGCAGACATTCCGAGAAGCTCCGCCTCAATCCGCTCGCTGGCCTCGATAGCGCTGGGACTTTCCTGTGCGAGCAACCCGGAAGCGGTGTCCAGATACTGGCGCAAGGCGGCATGCCGGAGAAAGAGAAACAGAAGAGGCACCGGCTGCGAGGGCATGGGGACATCGCGGAGACCTTGCCACGCGAGCGCCTGCAATTGTGCCACGTAGGCAGGAGCTGGAAGCCCCTCGAGCGGGGCGGGAGCGACTAGTACATCGGTGAGCAGGCGCTGTACGTTCACAAAAGTCGTGCTTGCCAGTCGCGTCGAGGACATAACCGTCGCCAGCGTGCCGGCTTCTGCCGTCGTCTTTGCACTGAGAGCTGACCACCAGGACTGCCCGGGATCCTGCTGCACAAATCGCCAATAGGTGAGGTTGTATTCGGGGCCAATGACGTTGCGCGCGGAATAGCTGGCCGAGCGCGGCTGCATGCCGAGGATACTGACGAGTGCGGCTTCCGGATCAGCCGCACCGGGTATCCGCGGAATGCTTGGGACGGAGGCTTCCCACGTCGCGCGGAGATTGCTCAACCGGCTCATCAGCGGTGCATCCAGCGCCCTGTTTTCGAGATCCTTCCACTGGGCGCTCCACTGTATCGGAAGCACTCCATAGGGCTGGACACCGACACGCACGATTGGGAAGTGACCGCGCGCGCGGACGTGATCGATAAAGTGGTCGCGGGCGAGCGGCAGAAGGACATCGGGGTTGGGCACCGATCCGGTGACGATTTGCTCGAGGTAGTATCCCCAGGTTGCCGGCCAGAGAACCGTATTCATGGCGAGTGCGTGTTCGTCCTGGCCGCCATTGGCGCCGCTGATATGGGCTAGCAGACTCGGATCAAAACCGATGGCACGCGCCAGCCGATCTCCGTCGGCAGTTGGACGCGACGGGCAGAGAGGCGGGCCTT
>JGI12270J11330_10003269_pt1 | contig 11691 bp, 7 predicted proteins | sample PeaSoiMetSII2010_FD_11330 | JGI IMG/M metagenome (IMG submission 11330)
GTGCCGCCGCCGGCGTGGGGGAACCAGAAGAGGCGGCGTCCCTGGACCGTGTCCGCGCCGGGGAACCAGAGGGAGGCGGGCGCACGCTTGCGCAGCCGCAGCGCCAGGAGGCGGCGCTTTTCCGGAGAGAGATGCTCCTCAGCGGGTTTGACGATCGGGCCGGCGATCCGCTCCGGCCGCGGCTCCTGGAGCAGGCGCTCGAAGGGTTCCACGCTGAGGCCCGCGGCGTATTTGAACGCCGCGGCGCGCGAGGCTCGCGAGATCTCTTCGTAATGCGCGCGATCCGACAGCAGGCGCGCCAGGGCCTCGCGCCAGGGGCCGATCTCCTGCGGCGGCACCTCGGCCACGGGCACCATCTGCTCGTCCACGCGGGGGGCGTACTTGCGGATGGGGTTGACCGGCAAGAGATACGGCACACCCATCTTGGCCTCCGGGATGCCGCCCACATCGGCAGCCATGACCGGCACGCCGCGCAGCATGGCCTCCAGCACGATGCGCGACCGCGCCTCGGCCCACAGCGACGGCACCAGCAGCACGCGCGTCCGGCCCAACAGCAGATTGATATCGTCCACCGGGCGGAGCAGGCTCACATTGGGCCGCGCCGCCAGGAGCGCGCGGTCCCGCTCGTTGGCGCCCCACGTCGGCACCGCCGCGAAGGCCGTCTCGGGAAAGGCGTCCGCCAGCGCCAGAAAAATCGAGATCCCCTTCACCGCGCACGGGTTCACCATCGTGACGAACTGGTTGTCGAAGCACCCGAGCAGCGGCCACGGCTCGTCCTCAAGCAGCGAGATCGGAACGTGAACGGCATCGATGCGGGCGTGACGCCGGACGTAATCCGCCATGTATTGGCTAACCCCGACCACGCGATCGGCCGCGCAGATCCGCTGGGTCATGGCCTCGCTGGGAAACGCGCTGTCCGGACCGAAGGGCACGGCGAGCGCGGCGCGCACCAGATAGACCACGCGGGCGCGCCCGTACCGCAGCGCGACATCCAGCAGAAGCTGAGCGGGGTCGTCGGTGGAAGCCAGAATCGCTTCCGGGCGGAAGGCTTCCACCTGCTTCGCGAAATACTCGCGCAGGTGGGCGTTGGTCACCACGTGCGCCTCCACGCCCGCATGCGAGAAGATCACGACGCCGCCCGCAGCCGAGGCGGGCTCGACCGAGCGCGCCGCCAGGTCCGCCAGGTAACGCTGGTGCTCGTTCTCGCCGAAGACGCTGGTCCGCGCCACCGCATGGCACTCATGGCCGCGCGCCGCCAGGGCTTCCAGGAGCAGGCGGTTGGACTTGTCGCCTCCGCCATGGGACGGGTAGTAGAGCGAATTCTGAGCGAGCAGGATCCGCATCTAGCCGGCCAACTTCCGATTGTGCAGGCGATGCAGCAGCAGGGCGCGCTTCTCGGGCGAAAGCGATTCCACGGTGGGCTCTTCGGCGTGCGTGATGGCGCCCGGCCGCAGCTTTTGCAGGAACCGCTCCAGGTCCGCGGCGTCCAGCCGGCTCACGAATCGCTCGGCAGCCTGCCGCGAGGCCTCCGACTCTTCCTCGTAAGCGCGCCGGTTGGTGAGCAGCTTTTCGATGGCCGCGATCCACGGGCCGGCGTCGTTTTCGCGCACCACCGGCTTGGGCATGGCGTGCTCGTCGAACATGGGCTGATAGCGCTCGATGGTCTCAACCGGAATCACGTAGCCGGTGCCGCGCTTGGCCTCTTTCAAGCCGCCCGCATCGCTGGCCACCACCGGAATGCCGCGCAGCATGCTCTCCATCACGATCAGGCCGAAGCCCTCGTACCACAGCGAGGGCATCAGCAGCACGCGGGTGCGCGCCAGCACTTCGTCGATGTTCCGGGCATTGGGCAGGAATTTGACATTGGGAAACCGCTCCAGCGCGCGCCGGTCCTCGCTGGTGGTGCCCCAGCCCGGCACCACTCCGAACTCGCGCGACGGCAGGCGCCCGGCCACGGCCAGGAAGATGGAGAGGCCCTTCACCGCGCAGGGATTGATCATGGTGATGAATCCCCGCTCGAAGTTGGCGTAATTGGCGAAGGGGCCGGAGCCGTAGATCGGCGGATGGATGACCGCCACCGGGCGCCTCAGCTCGCGCCGGATATAGTCGGCCATGTGACGGCCGATGGCGACGATGCCGGCGCTCTTCGCCACGAGCCGCGCGGCATGGGGGTCGCGATTCCAGCTCGCCGGTCCGAACGGGTAGAACTGCGGCGTGTGCGCCAGGTAGACCACGTGTCCTTCCGCCGAGTGGTGTGCCTCGCGCAGCAGTCCGTGGCTCAGGTCTTCGGAGGAAACCAGTACCCAGTCGGGCCGGAATTCACGGACCTGCCGCCGCAGAACCTGCGCGCGCCGCGCCGGTTCTTCAACGGCCAGAACGTCGATGGATTCGTGATGCCGCAGCTCGGCGCCCTCGCCCGAGGCGCCGCACACGATGCGGCACTGGTGCCCGGCGCGCGCGAGATGATCCAGCCAGACCAGGTTGCTGCGCGTGGCGCCTCCGCGGGGCGGCTCGTAAGAGGCATTGGCGGTGAGCAGAATCCGCATGGGCTACTCCTGCTCTTCGGCGAGCAGCGCGCGGACTTCCTCGTCGGAGAGGCCTTCGAGCTCGCGCATCAGGTCCTGGTAGTCGCCGCCGGACTGCTCGATTTCCTTCAGCTCGACCGCCTTGGCCAGCTCGGCCACGGTGAATTCGCCGCTGTAGACCACTTCGAGCGAAAGGTCCACGCCGTGGATCTGGCGCACGCGCGAGAGCAACTGGACGGCCAGCAGCGAGTGGCCGCCCAGCTCGAAGAAGTTGTCGTGGACGCCGACGGCGGCGACGTTGAGCAGGGCGGCCCAAAGCTCGGCCAGCTCGCGTTCGAGAGGAGTGCGCGGCGGGTCGGCCGCGGCATCGCTGGGCGCGGTGTGCTGCGAGGCGGCCTGGATGTGGTGGAGGATGACGGCGGGATCGCGCAGCTCGTTGGCGATTCTGAGATAGTGAAGGCGCTTGCCTCCCGACGGCCGCGGCTCGATAGGCGCCGCATCGGGGAGCCGTCCGGCTGCCTTGATTTTCACATCCGCGGCTTCCCGCGCGGAGAAGCTGCCGAGCGTTTCGGGGCGGCAGAGCGAAGCCAGGAACAGCTCGGCGGGGCGATTGCGCTGGTGCGGGACGAACGGAATCTCCACGCGCTCCAGGCCGCGTTCCAGGGCGATCTCGCCCAACCGCGCCAGCATGCGGTGCTCCACGCCGCGGCCCAGCGCGCGGCAGCTCAGCAGGAACGTGTCCACCACCAGGCGGCGTCCCTGGACGCCAAAAATGATGACTCCGGTGAGGCCGTAGCTGCCGAACCGGTCCTGCACTTCGACGATCAGGCACTCGAGCGCGCCGAGCGACCAGATCTCGGCTTCCGTGCGCCGGCGGCAGGTGGTGTTCATCTGGTTGGTGCGCTGGGTGAGCTGCGCCACGCGCGGCACCTGGGCGGGGTCCATGGGCGCAATGCGAACTTCCAGCTCAAGCGACGCCAGGAATTCCTCGAGGCTCGCCGCCGACCGCTCGGCGCGCAGGCGCTCGGAGCGTTGCGCGTACAGCTCGGGCCGGCGGCGGTCTTCTTCGGTCACACGCGCGCGGTCGAACGCCCACACGTGCCGCAAAAACGCCGGGGTCTCTTCGGCGCGCGCGGGCAGCGGGAGAGCCAGCACTTCCGGGGCGCCGGCTTGCGCCTCGGTGCACTCCTTGGGGTTGTCGTCCACCAGGATGAAAGTGTCCAACCCGAGCTCCAGCTCCTGGGCCAATGCCGCCAGGTTGGTGGACTTGGGCTCCCAGTTCAGGCGGCGCGCCGCGAAGTCCTCGAGCCGCAGCGGCATTTCCGGATGGGCGCGGAAAGTCTCGGCGACGTCCTCTTCGTTGTTCTTGCTGCACAGCGCCAGCAGCATTCCGGCGCGCCGGCGATCGGCCATGAACTCCTGGAGCGCCCGGCGCGGCGGGTCCACTACGACATTCTGCGGCCCGTCCTCGCCGCAGATGCCCGCCCACAGCGTCTCGTCGCAATCGAGCGCGATCACCTTGTAAGGCGGCGAGGTGACGGCGTGGATCCGGCGCGCGATGGCGGTGGCCAGCGCGACGAAGAAAACCGGGGTGTACGGCAGGTGGCCCAACTCGTCGCCGTGCGGATCGTGGACCTCGTTCACCGGGTAGAGCGCTTCCAGTTCGGCCGGGGTGATGGTGTAGACCGCGGGCAGCGCGGCGGCCGCATCGGCCAGCAGGCACCCGGCAGCTTCGAACGGCGCCTGGTCCGCTCCGGGCGAAGGGCAGACCACCAGAATCAGGGGAGCCGAAAACGTTTTCGCAGCCGAGCGAACCGCATCCGCGAAATGCCCGACATTCTCCTGGAGGCCGGCGCGCCGCCAGTCTTCGAAGCGCACCAGGGCGACGTTGAAACCTTTCCGGTTGCGGGCAAACAGGCCCGCCGGATCGAGCAGCTCCTGAAAGAGCTGGTTGTAGCCCGCGAACCGGATTTCATAGTCGAGTCCCAGTTCTCCGGCCCAGAATGCCAATCCGGGCTGCAGGGCCTCCGCGGTGAATGTGGCGCTGATGGCGATGGCGCGCTCGTCGAGCGGCATGAATTATCATTATGAGACCCCGCGGGACGGCTTCTCAAGTGAGCCGGCGGTTCCGGGGCTGACAATGGAGCTGCTTGGGCACAGCGCATGGATTTGAAATTTGCACTTCGGTCGCTGCGAAAGAACGCGGGATTTACGCTGCTGGCGGTCCTGGTGATGGGGCTGGGCATCGGGGCCAATACGGCGGTATTCAGCGTGGTGAATTCGGTGCTGTTGAGGCCGCTCGATTACCACGAGCCGGACCGCATCGTGACGCTGTCGTCGTTATGGAAGGTGTCGGGCAACCACGGGCAGGTGTCGGCGCCGACTTCCACGACTGGCACGACCAAAGCACGGCATTCAGCGCCATGGCCCACTACAGCGCCGGACAGGTGGCCATCTCGGCAGGGCCCGCGGCCGAATACGGAAACGTGGCGGCGGTGACGCCGGAGTTCTTCCGCGGGTTCGACGTGGGGCCGGCGGTGGGGCGGCTGTTCAGCGCGGAGGAGGAGCGCGCCGGCGCGACGGTGGTGAGCTACTCGTTCTGGCAGAGCCACTACGGCGGCAAGGCCGGCGCGCTGAGGCAGAGCCTTCGCGTGGAGGGCAAACCGCTGGCCATCGTGGGAGTTCTGCCGCCGCGGTTCCACTTTCCGGACCGCACGGACATCTGGGTTCCGCGGGGCTTGTACGGGGAGACGGAGTCGCGCTCGGGTCACAATTACCTGGTGGCCGGGCGGCGTGCCGGTGGAGTTCACCACGATGGAGGCGCGGCTTGCGGAGAGGGTGGCGGCGCCGCGCTTCCGCACGCTGCTATTGGGCGTCTTCGCGGGGCTGGCGGTGTTGCTGGCGATGGCCGGCGTGTACGGCGTGATGGCCTACGTGGTGGGGCAGAGGGCGAACGAGATCGGGTTGCGGATGGCGCTGGGGGCGGCTCCGGGCGACGTGATGCGGCAGGGGTTGGGGCTGGCGGCCATCGGCCTGGCGCTCGGACTGACGGGCGCGGCGGCGGCTACGCGGCTGCTGGGCAAGATGATGTTCGAGGTGAAGCCTGGAGACCCGATGACTTACGCGGCCGTGGCGGGGCTATTGGGCGCGGTGGCGCTGGCGGCGAGCTACATCCCCGCACGACGGGCGATGCGGGTAGATCCGGTGATCGCTTTGAGACAGGAGTAATCCCGGAAACGGACACAAGGACAAAAAAACGCAAATGCATTTGCGGTCTGACTGAAGTTAAGTTACTTGAATTTCAATGAGCGGTGTCTGAAAAACCGCAAATGCATTTGCGGTTTGACTGTCTCTTCCCTCGTGTTGCCCGAATTCGACCGGCTGTGTCTGCGAGTCCATCCATTTATATTATGGATCATGAGGTCCTAACGGGAGAGGGGCTGGAGAGTGGATTTCGGGCATAAGTGCTTAAGATAGAGCACGGAAATAAAGTTCGAAGTTCTGTGACCGTTTGCCGGCTGAAGTTCACGCGGCGACTGGAGGCGGGCGATCTCGTTCTTTTTGAGGCGGTTGGCTGAGGGCTGGGGATCGGCCGCGTGCGAACAATCGACTGGCGCAGCAAACACGACCCGTTTTATCGGCGCCTTTTCTTCCTGGACCGGGACTTCACGGGACCAATCCCGTGCCGCCTGCAAATACGTCCCGTCCGTCCCATGCTTTCCCCCAGTACGTGCGCCCCGTCCCCGGGTTTCCTCCGCGGGGGTTCCCCAAGTGAGCGGGCATGCGAGCGGAAGTCGCCACTAGTGATTGTCCTGAAAATGGGCTACGATTGGTGAGGCTGGAGAGGTGGGATGCTACGGCGGCGAAGGCGTTGCTGGCGCCCAGCCCACCGGCTTGAGACCTATCAAGAACGCGCCCGCAGGGTGATTTTGACGTGAACGAACCTTGGCATGACTGGATACCCGGCGTTTTGAACAGAGATCAGATGAGAGCCCTCTGGGAAGAGGGGCTCGTCACTGGATCCGGAGGTGCCGACGATCTTCTGGACGAATCATCACTTGACCTAACGTTATCTAACGAGGCCTACTGCATGGTCCACGGGTCCGTCAAGCCCGTTGGCGAACGGCCATACATTGTGTTTTTGACCCGAAGTGACCTTGCCAAGAAGCTTCCTGCGGATCCGGATGGATCGTTTCTGTTACGGGAAAAAGAAACCTACGTCTTCAAGCTGATGGAAAGGCTAGGGAGGAAACTCGCAGAAATTGGGGTCCACGGCCAGGCAACCGCGAAGAGTTCTGTGGGACGCGTTGATGTTCTCGTACGGCTCATTGTCGACGGCATGGACACTTATGAATGCTTCAACCCGGAAGGGTTGAATCATCAATCGGGCGACATGTACCTTGAAGTGACCCCCATCACGTTTCCGGTCAGGGTGCAGCCGGGAACGTCGCTATCGCAGTTGCGATTTTTCTATGGCGATCCGCGCGATGTGGAGCTTCGAAGTGGCGTCCTTTACCGCACCATATTCCACGGTGAGGAGAAGGTTGACGGAAGCCTGACCGTGGACCTCCAAAACACAAATGTTGGCGGGTTGCAGGCGGCGACTTTTTATGCAGAGCCAGGCGGTCAAGTGGACGCGGTACCGTTGTGGCAGATGGAACCGAAACCCGACCCGTGCCGCTATTGGAATCTCACGGAATCCAAAGAGAATCGGTTGAAAATCGAGGCCGAGCGATTTTACATTTTGCGCTCGAAAGAGAGGATCTCGGTTCCTCAGGGCATCGCGGTCTATTGCCGTGCCAGTGACGAGACAATTGGAGAAATGAGGATACACTATGCGGGCTTTGTCCATCCGTGGTTTGGGCTCAAAAGAACGGATGGGCAGAGGGGCACTCCACTCATTTTCGAGGTTCGGGGGCACCAGGTTAATGTCAGCCTCGCCGATGGAGAACGGATGGCGAACCTGACCTTCTATAGAATGTCCGAGGCTGCGACTGGCAAAGGAAGCCCTACCGCGTACGAGGGCCAGACGCTCATGTTGTCCAAGTTCTTCGGTACGTGGCCGGAGAGGCTGAAAAGGAGCACCGATGGCAGACTTGAGGCAGCTTAATTTTCAAGAGAATCATAGCCTGTTCCCGCTTGCTACCCGCTTCCGGATCTCGGAGATTGGAGCGGAGGATGCCAGACGGGAGACAGACGATCTTCGTACACTTAAGTCGCTGATAGTGAGTAGCGGGGATATGTACCCCAGCATAGGACGCTGGTTCGAGAACAAGGTGCGCCCTGGATTAAAGACTTCCGAACGAGTCGCCTACGTCGCCTATGAAGGGGAGGATGCAATTGCCTCAGCCGTGCTAAAGCTTGGCGCCAGGTCCAAGTTTTGTCACTTGCGAATCCATCAAGATTTTCAGGATCTGGACTTAGGGCAGATGTTCTTCACTCAGATGACGATTGAAACCCGTCACCGCGCCAAGGAAATACACTTCACGCTACCCGAGAGCCTCTGGTGCAGCAAGCGCCACTTCTTCGAGTTATTTGGATTCAAGTCGCCAACTGAAGCCCGTCGCCAGTACAGGTCCGGGGATCTGGAGCTGTCTTGCTCGGCTCCTCAAGCCGTGGTCTGGCAGGCTGCGTTGGACCGCCTGCCCAATCTGGTCGCTAAGTTCTCGCCGGCAGGCTTTTCGCTTGACAACAGGATCCTGATCAGCATCAAGCCGAAGTACGCTGAGCGCATTGTTTCAGGTCTCAAACTCGTGGAGGTCCGTAAGCGATTTTCACAACGATGGCTGGGGTGTAGAGCAGTGCTTTATGGGTCCGCACCCCTCAGTTCATTGGTTGGCGAGGCAACGATTTCTGCCATCAGCTGTGGCAGTCCTGCCCACATCTGGTCCAAGCACGGAGCAAGAATCGGTGCAGAATGGCAGGAGTTTGACGAGTATGTTGGCTCGTCCAGTGAAATCAGTGCGATCGAACTAAGTGACGTGACGCGGTACCTCGCACCTGTCGGTCTGGCACAACTTTCCCATCTGGTAAAGGCTGATCTTCGCGCTCCCCAGTCGTTCTGTGATCTTCGGCCTGACCGCTCGAATCCCTGGACTGCTGCCGTGGCAGTCGCGACGCTTCTCCATGGGCGATTCGACTACTCGCGGAACTTCTGAAGCAGCTCGGGCTGGCAACGGGAATAGCCTACTTCGGAAGGCCGGTAGCACGGTGACGGGGCGGCAACACGGTGACAGACGGAACGTTTCTGGCGCGTCAGGATTCATCCCCTGACACGCCGTTCCATCAAATGGGCAAGGCCCGCCGCGAGCCGGCCCATGGTATCCTAGAACTGGGATGAAGGGCTGATGCGGAAGCCGGCTTTCGGTGAGCAGCCTTTGTATTGGGTGGGCTCTGCGAAACGGGATCTGCTGGCGTTCCCCGAAGCGGTCAAAGACGGTATTGGCACGGCTCTCAGCATCGCTCAATTTGGCGGGAAACACCCAGCGGCGAAGCCCTGGAGGGGAGCGGGCTCGGGAGTACTGGAGATCGTGGAGGATCACGGCGGCAACGCGTATCGCGTCATTTATACTGCTCGCTTTCGTTGGGCCGTTTTATGTGTTGCACTGGGCATTCAGACACCGAAACCGGGCCACGCAGGACCACGAGGATCGATATGGCAAAGCCAAACGAGGAACGTAGCCGAGAGATCGTGCGGAGTTCGGGGAATGTATTCGCCGACCTCGGCTTTGCAGACGCCGGCGAACGGCAAACCAGGGTTCGCCTGGCCATGGCGATCAACGATGTTCTGCAGCGGCGCGGGTTATCGCAGGGAAAGGCAGCGGAGCTGTTAGGCATCAACCAGCCCAAAGTCTCGGCTCTCGCAAAATATCGGCTGGAGGGCTTCTCCGTGGAGCGCTTGATTCGGTTCCTTACGTCGCTCAATCAGGACGTTGAGATTATCATCCGCAACAAGCCACGGACTCGCCGCCCAGGACGGGTTTTTGTCACGGCTGCCTGAAATGTCCTTGCCGCGACTCCGGCCCATCTGGATTCGTCCCGGTGAACGCCGCCTGCAAAAATCGGCACTGAAAGACGGCCCGTAGGATACGCCCGCGGGAGCCTGGGGCGCGGCCGTGGCCTCAATGCTTGACGCTCGCCAGCCAGTTCAATACGACAGTGATGGGCAACTGGCTCGTGGTCACGTTGAGAGTCGAGATCAGGAACTTCTGCCCATCGGGCGAAACAAGGTATCGGTTTCTTCCGGTGACCATCGGTTGCGTGTCGAACAACGGGCGCGGGACATCGGCATCGAAGCTGCTGCCTGTAGTCTTGACCGCGACGGCCATGAGCTTGTTGGCCTGCAAGTAGAACAGTTCCTTCCCGTCGCGGCTCCACTGCGGATCGGAGCCACCGGCCGTCGAGACCTGCCACTTGCCGCCCGCGGGAGGGAAGTTCTGTACATAAACCTGCTGCTGGCCGGATTCGAGGGAAAGATAGGCGATCCATTTGCCGTTCGGCGAAACCTGGCTTTCCTCCTGGCGGTACGGACCGCCGAGCACCTGGAACGGCTTTCGGTCTCCGGCGAGCGGCAGGGCCCAAACGCCGCGATTGCTCGCGGTCCCCTGGTTGTACAGCAGGTACTTCGCGTCGCTGGTCCAGTCCTCGGCATTCTTTTGCACGTCGGAGTGAATCAGCAGCTCCGCCTGTCCAGTGCCGTTAGCCGCCCTCACATAGAGGTCGCGCTCGCCCTGATGCTTCGAGCTGAAGGCGATCCGCCGGCCGTCGGGCGACCAGACCGGGTTCATGTTGTCCCACGAATCCACCGTGAGTTTCGAACTCGATCCGCGAACCAGGTCGAACAGCCAGATGGCGCGGTTTTTGGTGATGGGGTCGCGCTTGCACACGGCCAGCATCCGGCCGTCGGGCGAAAGCGCGGGATCGGTGTAGTCGGAGGGCTCCCCCACGATGCCGGCGCGGGCGCCCTTTCGATCGAACCAGATCAACTGGGACAGCGCGAACCCCTCGCTAACGCGAAACGCCAGGTTCCCGGCCGCGCTGGAAAACAGCGATCCCACCATCGTAGGCAGGATCGCCACCTGGCTGGCCACTGGAAAGGAGTCGCCCGTGTTCCGCAGGCTCCTGGCATCAAAGGGCTGCGCGGTGAGCACATCCCCACGCACGAACAGAACATAACCGGGCGGGCTGTACTGGGCCGATGTCTCGTCGGGCAGAATACGGTTCACCGCGGGCGAGCCGAGACTTCCGACGTAGATTCCCCTCGTTTCCGGCGCGGCCGAGGAGACCGTAAACAGGAAATGCTCGCCGTCCGGCAGGAAATGCGGCCACAGGTGACCCGTCTCCCGCGGGGCAAGCCTGGTGACTGGCGCAGGCGTGCCGCCGCCTTGGTTCACTCGATATAGCGGTCCCGAGGGGCCGGTGCTGAACAGGATCACGCCCGCCGGACTCCAGGAGCCTTCCACGTAAGCGGGCACGTCCGAAAGCGGCACCGCCGGCCCTCCTTGCAGATCGATCCGGTTCAGCTTGCCGTTCGCGGATAAGGCCAGCGACCGGCCATCCGGCGACCAAAACGCGAGAAACGCATTCTCGGTACCCGGCAGCAACTGCGGCTGAAGCGCGTCGATGGAGCGCAAAGCAAAAATCGGGCCTTGTGCTGTTTGCACGCGGAACACCATCCGGGTTCCGTCCGGGGAGAGAGACACCGAGTCGAACGGGCCGAACGAGGTCTTCTCCGGCGGCGCCACGGTGAATCGCGCCGCATGCTCCTCGGGCGGCTTCACTCGCAGGTGCAGCGCAAGCAGTCCCAGGAACGCCACGCTCAACACGGCCACGGCGATCCAGGCCGCCTGGAAACGAAAGCGCCGGCGCGCCGCGGTGGCCGGAGCAGCGGCCATCTGCGAACTGCTCTCGGAGATCCACCGCATCTCGCCGACCAGGTCGCGGGCGGTCTGCCAGCGATCATCGGCACTCTTGGCCAGGCACTTCCGGGTAAGACGATCGAGCGCGGGCGGGGCCATCGGCTGCGCGCCGGCGAGCGAGGGCGGCTCGTCTTTGAGGATGGCGGAGATCAGGCTGGCCTGGCTTTTGCCGCCGAAGGCCTTGCGGCCGGTGACCATTTCGTACAGGACGCAGCCGAAGGCGAAGATGTCGGAGCGCGTGTCGGCTT
>JGI12270J11330_10003270_pt1 | contig 11689 bp, 11 predicted proteins | sample PeaSoiMetSII2010_FD_11330 | JGI IMG/M metagenome (IMG submission 11330)
CGCGACGGAACAGCGGACCGGCGCACATTTCGCCCTGGTGACCGTGCCGGCGAGCGACCGTTATGCGCTATTCCCCGTCGCCTGGGCGGCGGCCGTTGCACTTTCGGCGACCGGCGTGCTGGCGTTGCTGCAACCCCAGCTCTCCATCGGCGAGGGCTTCGTCATCAATGGCGCGCTGTTCATTGCGCTTGCGCTGCTTCTGGACTGGTGGCCGCTGCGCCTGCGGATTGTACCGGCCTCGATCCGGCGCAATCATGCCCGCGAGCTCGCACATCGCGAATTCGCCACGCGCGTGGTCGCATGGTCACCGCACCGCAACGGTGTTCTGTTCTTCGTGTCGCTCGGCGAGCGCTATGTCGAAGTCCTCGCTGATCGCGAGATCCACAGCCGGGTGGCGCCAGACACCTGGGACAGGCTCATCACCGACTTCGTCTCCGCCGTGCGGTCAGACCGCCTCGCAGACGGCTTCATCGCGGCGATCGAAGCCTGCGGTTCGACGCTCGAAACGCACTATCCTCGTTCCGGTCCACAGGATGCTCCGGGCGAACTGCATTGAGCGCAAGCCGTGCTCCGCCGGTGCCAAATCCGATATCGTCGGGCAGCCTATTGCACGAGTGAGTTCCATAGCAGCACCGTAGCCCCCGAAACCGCCCCCCCAATCGAAATCGTCACCCCGAACTCTGGTGGGTGGGGTAGTGCTTGATGAGCGATCCCGTCAAATCCAGTTGCCTCGGGGCGGCCGGTGCAGTCCCGCGCTATTGCTTGAAGTGCCATCGCTCCGTGGCAGCGTTCATGCAAGTGTCGAGCACGACCGCTGCACGGTCTTTCTCATTTAGTGCCATCAGGCATTTGCCCGACTCCACCTCCTTGATTTCGCCGCTCGGAAGCACGTTGAATCGCTGGTTCTTGCCGTAGTGGCATTGCCACAGCTCAACGGGCGTACCGTCGTTGCGGCTGTGGGCGCCCTTGACGTCAAGGCAGTATCCGCCGAGGCCGACCAGCAGGCTTTGGCCGTTGGTGTCGTGGGTGATGTCCCAGCGCTGATTCTCGCGACCATGGCACTTGTAGACGTACACCTTGTTGCCGTCCTGCTCCTTGTGATCCAGGCTGGCGTCCAGGCAAAACTGGTCGCCGCCCGCAGCGTTATGAATCGTCAAGTTGGTGCCGTACGCGAATGCCGAGGGCGAAAAAAGCGCGAAAGCGCCTGCGGCAAGCAGCCATCCAGTTCGATTCATGTCGTGATTCCTTCTGGTGAATGAGAGCAAAGGGGATTTTCAAATGTGCGGCGGGTGGAGTATGCACAGCCACCCGTACAGGCGGCGCGAAACACCGCCATCACGAAGTATCGATGAAAATCAGAATTTACCGGCGCCTGCGGGCGAGAAAACACCGCTTGCACGGAAAGGCGGTATCGGCTTCGAACTTTCAGTGGACCAAAAAAGCAGTACCGGCCCGCAGCTCCCGCTTGCCCTTCACCGCGACGATTGGCGGCCTAGGGTCAATGGTCCGAAGGTGGATGCGCCGAGGTTCGAGCAGGTGTGGCAGACACGTCCAACGGGCAAGGTGGCACAAGCGGCCCTTCCGGCGCCTGTCGCTTCTCGCGCGCCGCGGATAAAGCCCTTTCACTGTGCGCAATCGACTGCTCGACGGTGGTCCATAACTGGCCTGCTTCGGCACATTTGGCGCCGTAATTAAACAGTGCGCGTGTAGTGGATTCTTGAAAGTCGAGCGGTCCGGTAAAAGGGTAATCGATCGGAACTGCGGCAAGCCGGAAGTTCATGCCGTACTTCTGGGCAAATTCGGAAGTCAGTGCCAACTCGGTTCTCGCCAGTTGCTTGAGCGTCGTCGAATAGCTGCGCAAAAGGATCGAAATCGTCGAGAACGTCGTGGTTTCGGGGATGCTGCCCAGTTGACCGTTTATTAAGACATAAATGTTCGCGTCCTTGAGCTTCTTCGCATTTAGGGGCAGGACGTAGGCCAATGCGGGCGCAACGAAGAACGGCACGGTTGCGCCAGCGTCGACGTGCATTTCGTCATACCGAACCCCCGCCTTTTCCACCGGGATGACGACCGGCGAGAACACGCCCGGGATGCTCGCCGATGCCACCAAAACATCGCGAAAGAGCGTGCGCGCCGCCTCGCCGCCGTGGGCGGCGATCGTTCCCATATCCCAGATGATGGCCTCCTCCTTGTCCAGATCGGTTGTTGCTACCAAGAGCAATCGGCCCAGGGCAGCCTGGCGCGCCACCGCCTCGATCAAGGCGTCGGTGACGAAATGATTGACCAGATCGACAAGTGGCTCGCTTCGATACACTCCCGGATGAAACAAAATGCCGATGCCGCGAGAACGCAATATGTGTTCGCTGCGGCCGCCCGAAAGCGCGTCGGCGAGCTGCGCATCCCAAGTGCTGCCCAGAAAGGCGAAAGGTGCGATCAGGGCACCTGCGCTGACCCCGGTAACGATGTCGAATTGGGGGCGCTCGCCGCGCCGACCGAGACCAACTAACGCGCCAGCGCCAAACGCGCCGCCCGCCCCTCCACCGGACAGCGCAAGGATGTTCAGCGTCCGATCCTTGGATCCAGAGCGTAGGCGCTCGATCCGCGCTGAAAAGCGAGATTCAATGGCGCCCGGATCCGCGTAAACATAGCGATCCACAGACTCAAACCCAACAGGCGTTGCCGTATTGAACATCGTTTCCGGCGCCGGTTCGCGATGCACCGTGGTGCAGCCGACAATTGCCAGGATGCCGAGCAAGCAAACCTGACGTATCAAGCCCATTTCAGGACCACCGGCTGACCAGATCGGCGCGAGCAATGTGGTGGTGCATTCGGTATCGACACGGACAAGGAAGCGACTCTAGCGCCGGACGGAAATGCGGGCTCATGGATCGAAGCTACGGGCGACGCGCGTTGGACGGGTTTGCGCCGCAACGCCTTTCGCGGCCGATTCTCACGTTGGATTTGGCGGCCGGCAACATTCATCTGGGCAGTGATCCAGCAATTGCGCTTTTTTTGTCGCTTTGCAAACAATCGCGGGCACAGACAAACGCGCAGCAGTATGCGCGCGACCGCCGCTGCCCCAGCCCCATGAGCAAATGCGCGTTGCGCGGCCCATCCAAGCGAGCGGCTGCGTAGGGCGCTTCGCCAAATCGCGGGACGATCAATTCCCCGCGGCCGGCGTATACCGAAGAACGACACATCCCGGTGACAGTTGCCGTGCGTCCTGGAGGCTAAGCCTCTGCTGGTTCATGGCCTCGCGGAACAGGGGGCGGCCGCGTCCCAGTACCACCGAGGTAATTCCGAGCCGGTACTCATCGAATAGTCCGGCATCGATCAGGGTACTGGAAAGATCAGCGCTGCCGAAGACGAGGATATTTTTCACACACTGGCGCTTCAGCTCGCGCACCGTCGCCACCGCATCGTCCTGCACCAGTCTGGTATTCGCCCACTCCGCACGCTCCAGGGATCGCGAGAATACGAGCTTCGGTAGCTTGTTCATGAACTCGGCGATTTCACCTTTGGCGGTGGGCCAATGGCGTGCCATCCCCTCGTAGGTGACGCGGCCGAAAACGAGCGTGTCGGCCGACCGCAGCTGTTCGAGCGCAAATCGGAAAAAGTTGTCGTCCAGGGCAACTTGATGCCAGTCCAGATCCCAGCTCCTCGTGCCTTCGAAGAATCCATCCAAGGAGAGCAGATTCCACATGATCAGCTTGCCCATGGCGTTAACTCCCAAATTTGCCGTCTAAGAACACGTGCGTAGACACCGGGCGCCAGTCGCCACCAAATCGTTCGTCCTGGCCGATGGCCCAGCTCCCGAATGGCAGCAGCTCTGGCTAAACACTGGTGAATTGGCTTTCCGCCTTTCCGATGGCATCTGTCCGGATCTGCCGGTCCGTGAGGTCAATACACTTTCGGAACGAAGTGCTGCTTCGATATTCTCGGTCGTTTGTACCCGGGATCCGGCTGGCGCGGCGGCAGCTCGATTTCGACGGGAGTCAAGTCCGTGTACTGGATCTGCTGCAGCAGATGGGCGATGCAATTGAGGCGTGCCTTTTTTTTGTTGTCGGCATCCACGACGAACCAGGGCGTGAGTTTGGTATCCGTCTGGGCGAACATGGCATCCTTTGCCATGGAATACTCGACCCAGTGCTTTCTCGACTCGATGTCCATAGGACTAAGTTTCCATCGCTTCGTAGGGCTACGCATGCGTTGCTGGAAGCGCCGTTCCTGCTCTTCGTCGTTCACCGAGAACCAATACTTGATCAAATAGATCCCAGAACGAACCAGCATTTCTTCGAAGAGCGGCACCGCACGCAAGAATTCATTGTATTCGTCGTCCGCGCAAAAACCCATAACCCGTTCTACGCCGGCGCGGTTATACCAGCTGCGGTCGAATAACACGATCTCCCCGCAGTTCGGCAAATGCGCAACGTAGCGCTGGAAATACCACTGACCGCGCTCCCGCTCGGTCGGAGTGCCTAGAGCGACGACACGACAGATCCGCGGATTCAAGCTCTCCGTTATGCGCTTGATCACGCCACCTTTGCCCGCCGCATCGCGCCCCTCGAAAATGACCAGTACCTTGAGACCCTGCAGGCGCACCCATTCTTGCAGCTTGATCAGCTCGAACTGCAGATGGGCGATCTCCTCCACGTATTTGTAGTTCTTGGGCGGTATGCGCTGCTTGGCCCGTCCGGCCAAATGCCAATACTGTTCAACCGCAGTGGCTTCCTTCACGTCAGCGATGACTTCGCCCGAGTCCTCGGGCGCCAGGGGTTCCTTTTTCCGCTTCATAATGGTCCCAAGCTTAACTTGCGGAATTCGCTCTGAGGATCAAATTGTCGTGGCGCTCATCCCGTCGAAATCGACCGATATCTGGACAATTATCAGCGCTAGTTCGCCCTTACTGCAGCAGCCAGGCCGCCCGGGAGTGACGGACGATTCTTGCGACACCCGGGAGGTGCCAAGGCCATTTGGCTTACGCCTGGCCACCAACAACGATTGCGTCAGCAGCTAGGTCAGCCCGGCGCGTCGACCTCGTATCGTGCCAGCTGCTTCTCAAAGAGCTGCAACAGCATCAGAACCGCAGCCGTCATCACCACGTTGAAGATCAATTGCGCCCACGCGACGGCCAGACCCGGGCCGCCGCCGAATTCAACGATCCAGTCGGCAAAAGTGCCGAGGAACGGAAGAAACAGCAGCACTCCAAAGGTGTTAAAGGAAAAGTTTGCGATCGCCACCCGCTGCGCCGCCTTGTGCATCTTAATGCTCGCCAGCAGGGCCGTTGCGGTGGTTCCGACATTGGCTCCGATCACGATCGGGATCGCGGCGACGGCCGGCAGGATGTCCTGCTGGACCAGCAGGATGCACAGTCCGGTCGTGATGCTGCTCGACTGCACCAGAGCGGTAAGCAGTATGCCCGCCAGGACGCCCATGATCGGCGTGCGCGAATTGCTCAGGATCTCCGCGAACACCGGGTCCTGCGCCAGCGGCCGCAGCGCATAGCCGATCACATCAAGGCTGAAAAAGATGAAGCCGAAGTAGAAGGCCGCTTTTCCGAGGATCTTGAACCGCGTCGGCAGCGCACTCAGCACGGTGCCGAAGACAATGAAGAACGGTCCGATCGAGGTAAGCTTCAATGACAGCAGCCATGCAGTCGACGTCGTGCCAATGTTTGCTCCCAACAGCACACCCAGGCTCGACCGAAATGACATCGTTCCCGCATCCACCAGCGCCACCGTAAGCGAAGTTGTCGCGCTGCTTGACTGCACGATCGCCGTCGCCACTGCACCCAATAGCAAGGCGCGCCAGCGGCTCTCGGTGAGTCGACCGAGCCACTTGGTGAGCTTCGCTCCGCCAACGGTCTGAATCTCCTGGCTAAACGCCTGCAGCCCGTAAAGGAACAGGACAATTGCGGACGCCGCGGCCAAAAGAATTCTGAAATTCGACATTTGTACGCCTTATGGCTGGACCGCTGCCCCGTAAGTGCCAATCAGATCAGCTTGACCAGTGGTTTGCCGCAGCTTCGACACTCGAGCATGCCGAGAGACGCCGGCGGTGCATTTTCCGGGCCTCACGCGACCATTTCGATAGCGGATAGCCACCGCTGGCGAGTTCCGTCCCGGGCTCCTTCAGCACCCGCCGTCTGGCGTCGAGGCATGCGGAGATGATAAGGCCTGCAATTTCCGCCGGCTTATACATAACCGGCTCAGATTGGAATTCGGAATCGGCGGGTGGGACCCTGTGCACCGAGCCCAGTTACGACAATCGACCTGGGCCGGCGGCTTCCGTTCATCCGCGCCAAAAGCACTTCACCTACCGAATTTCGCCGTTTATCGCAATGCGCTGGAACCACCGACGGACACCGCGCACAGTTCTCCCATGCCGGCAGCGCGCTGGCCACCAAACACGGGAGACACGCTCATGAACGACTTCAGTTGCAACTGCTCTGGCTTGCAACGCGGCATAGCCCTGGTTGCCAGCTTTATCCTCACCGGAATTCTTCTGGCCGGCAACCTTATGCTCGCGCAGTCGCACACCGATCACAGCGTTGTCGCGAAGCCATCGACGCCCACCACCGCGGCCAACCGGACCCATTCGCCGCACGAGCTGGTTCGCGCAATGGCCTTGCGCCTTGGAACCCACGTGCCCATGCATTCGGCACACCACGCGAACGCGAGCTGCGGCACCGCCGCAGCCCAGTGTATCGTTGCAGCGTGAGGCGGACGCTCGTAACTGCAGGACTTCTCTGGCAGCGCGCAGCCAGCCGAATCGGTCGCCTAGGCAGCGCTATGGCGGGCCTATCGTGGGGGCGCCTGTTGGGCCTGTGCCTATTGGTCTTGATCGCCGAGTCGATCCTCACGGAAAATGTATTGCATTGGGGCGATCACCCCACTGTGATCCACACCAAGACGGTGAATCCGGCGTCGAAGAGTCCAGCCGAAACGGACGAACCCGAGGTGCGTATCGGCCCGGATGGAATTACCATCACGCACCGCGGAGCCGGCAAAGCCGCTCCGGTTGCTCCAGAAGACGCCTCGAAAGAGGGCGAGAAACATTCGGAATCGCCGGCCGGCGCGCCCGGCGACGAAATGGTCGAGGTCATCCACGAGCGCACCTTGGACGGATGGCTCAAGGACGCCGCCCAAGGCTTGGTCCTGCTACTGATCGTCTACTTGATCGCGGCTAAGATCGTGATGAATAAAGCAGCTGCATCCGATGCGCGCGCGGCGCAAGCCGAGGCTAACGCCGCCACCGCCGCGGCAGCGGCAGAGCGCGAGGCCCTGGAGCGCCAACTCACGCAAGCGCAGTTGCAGGCCCTGCAGGCGCAAGTAGAGCCGCATTTTTTGTTCAACACGCTCGCCTCGGTCGACTACCTCATCGAGACCGACCCGCCCCGAGCGTCGGCCATGCAAAAAAATCTCATTCAGTACCTTCGCGCGTCGTTGCCCTACATGCGCGGCGGCAGTTCAAACCTCGGTCGCGAGATCGATCTGATCCGCGCCTACCTCGAGATTCTGAAAGTCCGGATGGAGAACCGCCTCACCATTGCCGTGGACGTGCCCGATGGACTGCGTTCGGCGGAGTTTCCGCCGATGATGTTGCAATCGCTGGTCGAAAACTCCATTCGCCATGGGATTGAGCCCAAGGCCGAGGGTGGCGAGGTGCGCGTGTCCGCCACGGTCTTGGACGGACAGCTCGAAGTCCTGGTAGCCGACACGGGGGTGGGGCTGCCTAGCCATGGCGTCAGCACCACGGCCGGAAGCGGCCTAGGCTTATCGAATGTCCGTGAACGCCTCGATCGGTTCTATCCCCAGGGCGCCCTTCTGGCCCTGGAGCCCCTGAAAGCCGGTGGCGCTCAAGCGCGAATTCGCATTCCCTATCGGGTGGCCGGTGACGCGACCAAGCAGGCATCTCAACGAGGCTCTGAGGATCGCGGTCCAGCATGAACGTGACAACAAGGCCCCCGGTCCAGGCCATCCTGGCCGATGACGAACGCCTGATGCGCGAGCAACTCAAGGCGCGCCTTGCCCAGGCGTGGCCGGATCTGCAAATTTGTGGAGAAGCGCACGACGGACGTGAAGCCGTGGAAATGGTTGCCCGGGCTCGTCCCGACATCGTCTTTCTCGACATTCGCATGCCGGTAATGACCGGCATCGAGGCCGCGCGCGAAATCGCGTTGATGCCGGACCTTCCCTGCGAAGTTGTCTTCGTGACTGCCTACGATCAATATGCGATCGAGGCCTTTGAACAGGGCGCGCTAGATTACGTCCTCAAACCCGCCGAACCGGCGCGCCTCGCGCGCACAGTGCAACGCCTAAAAGCGCGCTTGGCCGCAAAGCGCCAGCAGAGGACGCAAGATGCATCTGCCGAAGCGGCCGACCCCGCTAGCTTCGGCTTGCGCCTTGCGCAAATCGAACAATTGCTGCGCTCCGCCCAACCCAACGCGCCACGCTACCTGCGTTGGCTGCAGTCGGCGAGGGGCAACACCCTAAAACTCATCCCAGTCGACGAAGTTCTTTTCTTTCGTTCGGATGAGAAGTACACCCGCGTTCAAACGCTCCAGGCCGAGTGGCTGATACGCACGTCGCTGCGCGAGTTGCTCGAGCAACTCGATGCCGAGCAATTTTGGCAGGTGCATCGCGGCACGATCGTCAATGCACGCGCCATCGAGCGCTTGGAGCGCGATGATGCCGGACACCTGCGCATCCGCATCTCAGGCCACCAGGAGACGCTTGAGGTGAGCCGGAGCTTCAGTCAGCGTTTCCGGCAAATGTAGGCCCGGTACGAGCGTTGTGCGCCTCACTTCACCGTAATTGCGCGCCCTTGTGCCCCTTTTCGTTGTCTGCCTGTGCGACGGCCCGGCTCGCCAATTCCGGCTGGGATTGATGCGCCAGGACGATGGCGGTTTTCTCGGCCTCCGAATCCAGGTAGCTGGCTGCTGCAACGAAGAAAGGTACAACGGCGATCAGGATGAACCAGGCGTCATCGAGGCGAATGCTGCGACGGAACTCTTTCATGTCGAATCTCCTTCCAAGGGACGAAACATTTCACCGGTTGCGGGAACGAAGCTGCGCGGGCCGACATGCAAATCGCTTCCAGGTATTGACCGCCTGCGCAACATCGTGAAGCCACGATATCGATCGAGCGCAGCTTGCGCATGTCACCAAGGTCACGCGCAAACTAAAGTCACTATCGGTCGATTGCGTTCGCGCTCACGTTTTGCAGCCGGGCCGGCGCTACTGCTGCGCGCGGCCAAACGTCCCGTGCGGCCCTTGCGCCAATGGCGCGCCGGCGCCGGCAACGACACGCGCGAAGGTTGTCCCCGGCCCGGGACCGGCCGTCGATTGCCTCAAAAGGGGTCGGTCAGAGAGCCCGCATGTTTGGCGGACACGGTTCAACGTTGGCGCGATAAACGCACGGCCTTATGGTGTGGCCGCAGCGCGGCCGGTATGCACTGTGGCACGCGGGCAATAGGCGCTAGCCCGCAGTCGGCGGATACGCGGGCCCCATGGCCGTCCCGCCTGCTGCGCATTCGCGTCGAACGCCGAGGAGCGCGTTGTATCCCGCGCAGGATCCGGCAGCGAGTTCGATTGGTGCCAGGGTGACAAAACAGCCCCAGCAAGTAACCTTTTATCGGATTTGCGGAAAACGGATAGCGCGAGCGCCGTAAGGAGGCTTCAATGCCTAGGTTGGGGCGGGAATCTGCACAAGTTGCAAAAGCGGCCGAGTCCCGGGAATCGGCACCGCGTTGGATGTCGAATCCCCAAATCATTGGGTGCGTTGCCCCGGCGCGGCGCGCGGTTCACCGCTAGTAACGAGACGCGAGCATGCTAAGGATCGGATGCATTTCGTAGTCATCACTTGAGGACATGGGGACAAAATCATGAACAAGCGCTTCCTGGGGTTTACGATGGCCGCGGCGCTCCTTTTCGGAGGTGTTGCCATCGCGCAGTATCCAATGTTGGACATGGTCGCAAACAATCTCGTGCAGAAGTACCAGAATACGAGTTGCGAGCAGCTGTGGCAGGAGCGAGCCCAGCGTCAGAGCCGGCCGAAGCCGCAGCAGGAACAGGATCTCATCGCGCTGCTGCACAGCGATGCGCAAATGCGCGCCACCTTCATAGGCAAGGTCGCTGCGCCGATTATCAATAAGGAGTTTGAATGCGGGATGATTCCATGAGGATCGGATCATCGGGCGTGCCGCGAAAGCGCACAAGCCATAGGAGGCGGAGATGACGCGTACGAGAATGCTCGGCTGCACGGTCATGGCCGCGCTGGGCGCGTTCCTTGCCGCAGCCGCGACCGCCCAGGCGGTCGCGCAAGCGCCAGAAGCGGGGGCTACGCCGGGCGCGCCCGCGCACGATGTCACCATTCCGGCGTTTCAGCCCGGACTCGAGCCACGCGCGATCGAAATCCTCAAGGCGGCAAGCGCCCGCCTTGCCGCCGCCAAGTCGATGGCTTTCACGGCGGTTGTGTCCTACGAGGGGCCAAGCCTGGTCGGCCCTCCGCTCGTTTATTCCGACAAATCGCTGGTAACGATGCGGCGGCCCGACAAGCTCAAGGTCATCACCCTCGGCGACGGGCCGCCCTCGGAGTTTTATTACGACGGCAAAAGTATGATGGCATTCGCGCCGAAGGAAAACCTGGTTGCCATCGCCGACGCGCCACCAACGATCGACGCCGCGCTCAAAGCGGCCTACGACGGCGCGGCGATCTATTTTCCGTTCAGCGACGTAATCGTCGCCGATCCCTACAAGGACATCGCCGACGGGATGACAATCGCTTTTTACATCGGCCAGTCCGGGATCGTCGGCGGCACGACGACCGACATGGTTGCGTACGTCACCAGCGACGTGTTCGTGCAGGCCTGGATCGGAACCAAGGACAAGCTCCCACGCCGCTTGTACGCCATCTTCCTCAACGATCCTGCCCGGCTGCGCCACGTCCTGGAGCTATCAAACTGGGAACTCGATGGCGCGGTTCCCGCGAACGCCTTCGTTTCGGCCAAAGCCGCCGGCGCAAAGCGCATGCCGTTTGCGCGCCCGGATGCACCGGCTCCGGCCGGCATGCAGCCACCGCCGAAAATCGGGCCCGCCAAAACTCCATAAGGAGGGGCATTATGAACAGGAAGCTCGTCATCGGTCTGGTTGGCCTACTGGTCCCGCTGCTCGCGACGGGCCCGGCCGGCGCGTGGTCGCACGCCAGTTCGTACGGCGGCAGCGCGTCGCACACTTCGCAGGGAACAACCGCGACGAACCGCTACGGCGATACGGCCACCCATGAGGCAGGATCCGGGCAGACCACCGCATCCAATCCGTACGGCGGCTCGGCGACGCATACGCAGGGCCAAGGCACCAGCGCGAGCAACGCCTACGGGGGCTCGGCCTACCACCAGGAAGGATCCGGGCAGACGACCGCGACCAACGCCTACGGCGGCTCGGCGACGCACTACGCCGGCCAAGGCACCACCGCGACCAACGCCTACGGCGGCACGGCCTACCACCAGGAGGGATCGGGCACCACCTACACCAGCGCCAGTGGTGCGACCGCGTATCACAGCCCCTATTACGGGGCAGCGTATCCGGCCTACCACCCGCCAACCACCGTGAACGTGTACGGTTCCGGTTGCTACAACTGCGGCGGGTGGAATGCGGCCGGGGCCGCTGCGGCGGGTGTGGCGGTCGGC
>JGI12270J11330_10003279_pt1 | contig 11668 bp, 10 predicted proteins | sample PeaSoiMetSII2010_FD_11330 | JGI IMG/M metagenome (IMG submission 11330)
TCTCTCTCTCTCTCTCTCTCTCTCTCTCTCTCTCTCTCTCTCTCTCTCTCGGCTTCTGTCTCAAAGAACGCGCAGCCGACTGCGAGTGCGCGTTATTCCGTTTGCTGTTCCTGATGCCAGCCTTTGCCCTGCATACAGGCGTTGTATACCATCGCGAGTGGGTAGCCGTTCCCCATAGGGCTGGGCATCGAGTAAGACCGCGCCCTGCATTGCCCGGCGTCCATCTGCAAGTCTTCTGGCGAGGCTCCGTCCTTCACCCATACACTGTGCAGTGCGCAGCCGTTCAATGCCGCGGCAAGCGACGCGATCAGGATGACGCCTCGACGCATGGCCCTAAGGGACGGCCAATGTACGGATCCACGCGCAACGCAACAATGTCCCTAGTCGTCGATCGCCTGGTAGGCCGAGGTCCAGAAATCCAGATAGACGCCTGAAGACAGGGGGAATGCCGCACGCTGCGTCATGAGGATCACCACCATGTCCTCCTTGGGGTCGGACCGCCAGGACGTGCCGTAGCCGCCGTCCCAGCCGAAGTGCCCGGGCACCGCCGCGATATCGTCGCGGCCGGTGACCAGGGACGTTGCCACCGCGGTGACTGGCTTGGTCATCGACGTGATTCGAAAAATGGTGTCGCGTTGCGTGGGGTCGGCGCCGCCAAGCACCTCTTGCTGCCAATTACATCAGCATTTACCGCGTCGTGCCGGCTAAGTATTGTGACGAGACCGGGCACCTCGCCGCGTTCGACTAGCCGGCCTTCACCTGGTGCAGACGGTCGAGCCGTTCTTTGGAAAATCCTGCGGTACTCATCGGTCGTTTGCACCAGCGTTCGCCTGCAAAGGCGACCAGATTACGCCTGTCAAATGAGCCCTTAAAAGACGGCGTTTGGCCAGTTCGGGACGGCTCGGCCCAGGGCGGAAATGTCCACAGCAGTTGTCGGCGCTCCGTTGCTTCAACAAGGAACCCCCATCCATTGTCGGCCGGGTTCTGCCAGTGCGGGACTTGGGGTTGCGCCTTATTTCGGAGAAACGCGCGACTCGGCGGATGCATGATGCCGCATCAAAGACTGCGTCTTTTCCCATGTTCGGGGTAGCATGAGGATCTTTGCCCAGGACACTCCGCTTGCTCGTTACAAGGAACGGGTGAATTTGCCATTTCGCCGCCGGCGTGGCGGGATGAGAAAACGGGAAAAGACCGGTTTCGACCAAGGAGATAAATGATGCCCCACCCCCTTGCCGGCCAACCGGCTCCGCAGGCCAGCCTCACCGACATCCCTGCGCTGCTGGCCGCATACCGGAATACGCCGGATGTCAATGATCCGACCCAGCGCGTCGCATTCGGCACCAGCGGCCATCGCGGAAGCGCCTTAAATGGCAGCTTCAACGAGGCACACATCCTCGCCATCACCCAGGCAGTCGTCGAATACCGCACGCGGATTGGCGTCACCGGCCCGCTTTTCCTGGGCAAGGACACCCATGCGCTATCTGCTCCCGCGCAGCAAACTGCGCTCGAAGTGCTGTCCGCCAACGCTGCGCTTACATACATACAGGCTGACGACGGCTACACGCCGACGCCGGTGATATCGCGCGCCATCCTTGCGCACAATGTCGATGAAGCGTCAGCGCGCGCTGACGGCGTCGTCATCACGCCGTCGCACAACCCGCCGCCGGATGGCGGCATCAAATACAACCCACCCCACGGTGGCCCGGCCGATACCGATGCCACGGGATGGATCGAGCAGCGCGCCAATGCGCTGATGGCCGACGGCAACCGGGGTGTCAAGCGCAAACGCTATGAGCAGGCATCGGGCGCTCCGACAATTAGGCCCGTCGACCTGATGACACCTTACGTCGCTGACCTGGACAAGGTGATCAACATGGAAGCGATCCGCAATGCGAAGCTCAGGATCGGCGTCGATCCGCTCGGCGGCGCGGCGGTGGCTTATTGGCGCCCGATCGCCGAGCGTTACGGCCTGAACATTGAAGTGGTAAATCCGAAGATCGATCCGGCCTTTGGATTCATGACGCTTGACCATGACGGGAAGATCCGAATGGACTGCTCAAGCCCTTACGCAATGGCGAGCCTCGTTGCGCTCAAGGATCGCTTCGACATCGCTTGGGGCAACGATGCCGATGTCGACCGCCACGGGATCGTTACGCCTTCGATCGGTCTGATGAATCCCAACCACTATCTCGCCGTAACCATCGATTACCTGCTTACCCATCGTCCGCAATGGCCGGCCAGAGCAGCCGTGGGCAAGACCCTGGTGTCAAGCGGTCTGATCGACCGCGTGGTAAATGGGCTGGGGCGCCGCTTCCTCGAGGTGCCGGTCGGTTTCAAATGGTTCTCGTCGGGACTGCTCAACGGCGACATCTGCTTCGGCGGTGAGGAAAGTGCTGGGGCAAGCTTCCTGCGCCGCAACGGCTCAACTTGGACCACTGACAAGGATGGGATCATCCTCGGGCTACTCGCCGCCGAGATCACCGCCGTCACTGGCAAGGATCCCGGCCGCCACTATCAGGAACTTGCCGCACGATACGGTACGCCCTACTACGTCCGCATTGACGCGCCCTCCAGCCCCGCACAAAAAGCGGCATTCAAGCAACTCACTGCTGACCGGGTCAGCGCCTCGATCTTGGCCGGCGAACCCATCGTTGCCCGCCTGACGCGCGCCCCGGGCAACGACGCGCCGATTGGCGGCCTGAAAGTGACGACCGAAAACGGTTGGTTTGCCGCGCGGCCGTCTGGGACCGAGGACATCTACAAGCTCTATGCGGAAAGCTTCAAAAGCGCGCAACACTTGCAGCGGATCGTTGCCGAAGCCCAGGAGATCGTGACGGCAGCACTAGCCGGGTAGCGACACCGTCGGTGCCGTCTGCCGTTCGTCGTAGCCAAGCGCAGCCCTTTGCCCGAGCAGGGAACGCGTTTCCAATCACCTCGCAATGCAAACTCAACCGTGTGTTAGTCATCGAGCCTGAATCCGACTTTGAGCGTTACCTGCCAGTGCGCGACCTTGCCGTTTTCAATTTTGCCGCGCGTTTCGACGACCTGAAACCAGTGCAGGTTGCGTACCGTATCGTCCGCCTTGGAGATGGCGTTCTGGATCGCTTCCTCCAGACCATCGGTCGATGAACCAGTCAGTTCGATCAGCTTGTAGACATGGTCGTTCATGTTATCTCCCGCGCAACGGTGAAAGTTGGTTGATCGCATCAGTATAGGCAAACAAGCCCACCGACGAGTGTCCTGCATGCACCGGGGCGAATGCTTCGATTGACGGCGAACAGGTCGGTGGGATGGCACTGTTGCTTGGCCTCGCGGAACCGATGATGGCCAAAAAAGTCCGCGGTCGCAATTGCCCGCGACCGGCGTGAATATTGTGACCGGAACCGGGTCAAGCCATGAAAAAAAACCGCCTTTCTAACCTAGAATCAAGCATCGAGTGCTAGCAGGAGGTGGGTTCGCGTGAAGCGTATTGCGATAATCGGTGCCGGCGAGTCCGGCCTGCTGCTGGGCCTCGGCCTGCGTGCTGCGGGCTTGGATGTGACCGTCTTTTCCAGTCGAACGGCCGAGGAGATCCGCAACGGGAGGGTCATGTCGAGCCAGGTGATGTTCGAAACCGCTCTTCAGGCGGAACGGGACCTTGGGCTCAATTTCTGGGATGCTGAGTGCCCGACCATCGAAGGGATTGGGCTGTACGTTCCTGGGCCGGTCGGCGGAAAGGCGATCGAGTGGGCTGCGCGCCTCGACAGTCATGCGCAATCGGTGGACCAGCGGGTGAAGATTCCCAGCTGGATGGCCGAGTTCGAGAAGCGGGGCGGCACGCTCATCGCCAAGGAGGCGGACATCGACGACCTCGAACAACTCGCGGAAAGCCACGATCTGGTCATTGTGGCAAGTGGCAAGGGGACGATCGCCGAGCTGTTCGAGCGCGACCCGGAGAAATCGCGCTTCGACCGGCCGATGCGGGCCCTTGCGCTCACGTACGTCAAGAACATGCGTCTGCGGCCGGAGTTTTCGGCGATATTTTGCAACCTGATCCCGGGAGTCGGTGAGCTTTTCGTTTTTCCGGGGCTCACGACTAGCGGTCCTTGCGAAATTATGATGTTCGAGGGCATTCCCGGCGGCCCCATGGACTGTTGGGGCGCCGTCAAGACGCCGGAGGAGCACTTAGCGAAGAGCAAATGGATTCTGGAGACGCTCTTCCCGTGGGAAGCCGGGCGCTGCAAGTACATCGAGCTCGCCGACGACAACGGCGTTCTGACGGGAGGCTACGCACCGACCGTGCGCAAGCCCATCGGCACGCTTCCTTCCGGACGCAAGGTGCTCGGCATGGCGGACGTGGTTGTGTTGAACGACCCAATCACGGGGCAAGGTGCAAACAACGCCGCCAAGTGCGCGGAGATCTACCTCAAAAGCATCCTGGACTGGGGCGAGGGGGCGTACGACGCGCCGTGGATGCAGCACACCTTCGACCTCTATTGGCGGGGTTATGCGCAATGGGTGACCCAGTGGACCAATACGATGCTGCTGCCGTTGCCTCCACATGTTCTGAAGATCATGACCGGCGCACAAAACTTGCCTTCGGTCGCGAGGGCCTATGTCAACGCCGCCGACGACCCGCGCACGCTCTACCCGTGGTTTTTCGACTCGGCGGAGGCCGACCGATTCCTCGAAACCAAGGCAACGGAAGCGGCGAAGGACCGCTTCGATCGGCGCGACTTCCGCAGGGCCCTGGGGCAGTTTGCGACCGGCGTGACGGTAATCACCACCTGTACCACCGATGGACGCAAGGTGGGGCTTTCGGCCAACTCGTTCTCCTCGGTGTCCCTTGATCCGCCCCTCGTGCTGTGGAGCCTCGCCCGGCAGTCGGCGAGCCTCGCGGATTTCAGCGGCGCCAGCCATTTCGCGATCAATGTGCTGGCTGCGAGCCAGCACCATCTGTCGCGCCAGTTCTCCACCCCCCAGCCCGACAAGTTCAGCGGAGTGGACTTTGGCGAGGGAACCGCCGGGGTACCGTTGCTGAATGGAGTGATCGCGCGGTTCGTCTGCCGCAACGTGCGGCAGTATGACGGTGGTGACCACCTGATTTTCATCGGTGAGGTCGAGAAATATGAGCGGTTTGACGGCGAGCCGCTCGTGTTCCACTCCGGCTATTACCGGGTGGCCACACGGCACCCCGAGCTTGCAGAATAGTCATTTGTGCGGCTCCGGCTGGGGCCGATTCCCAAATCGCCACAAGAAACCTCCGCGTTCGCAGTTGCCAGGCTTGCGCGAAAGGCCTTATCGGCGTAGCCATTTCGGACATTGCAGCGGCCAGGGCGCCGGTGAATCCTTGCTGTCGCACTTCGTTTCACGGTCGAGTCATTCGCTTCGTCCCTCCGTCGTATTTCCGATTGATGCAATGCTTGAGGCCCGCGACATCGGGTATGCGAATACGCTTGTTTTGAACGCTGATGAGGCCTTGCTCGCGGAACTTGGCGAAGATGCGGCATACCGTCTCGCCTTTCATACCCAGATAGCTGCCGATTTCATCCCGCGTCATGCGCAGGATGAATTCCGCGGGCGAGTAGCCGCGCGCTGCAAAACGCTCGGATAGGTTGAGCAGAAACGCGGCGAGACGCTCTTCCGCGCTCCTCGTACCAAGAAGCAGCATGACGTTATGCTCGCGCACGATCTCGTCGCTCATGGCCCTTTGTAAGCGGTGCCGCAGCCCCTGCATGGAGCGGACGAGGCTCTCGATCTGCGAGTACGGGATCATGCAAACGCCGCTGTCCTCCAGCGCGATCGCATCGCAACCGTGCGCCTCGGACCCGATCCCGTCGGCGCCGAGCATATCGCCGGCCATGTGAAAACCGATAACCTGCTCGCGACCGACTTCCACGATCTGCACGGTTTTGAAGAACCCGCTGCGCACGGTATATAGGCAGGCAAACGCGTCGCCGGCTCGGTACAGGCTCTCGCCTCGCCGGAGGCGTCGATCCGAAATGACCGGTCCTTTGCCGTGGCCGGCTCCTGCCAGCATCAGATCGCAGGGCAGGCAGGCTTCCCGCAGGCCGCAGATCGAGCAGTTTGTCGGCAGCCGGAGGACATCGGCGCCCATGACGTATCGCAGTGGAGCCTCGGGTCTTGGGTCGCCTTCAAAGTCTTCGTCGGTTGCGCTGTGATTCACGGTCATCCCCGATGCTTCGCGTCAAGCCTCCGCAGTTTGACAGCACCACGGAATGCTATTCAACAATAGCGACATGGTTATCGGCGCGGCGCCAATTGATTAAGTGAAACGTCGGGCACGCAGGTCCAAACCGCGGGAAGGCCCGACACAATTCTTCTATGAACTGTCAGAATCGACTTGGAAGCGCCGGCATCGCAGTTGACCGGTGACACAACATGAAATCCCATTTGCAAAATCGCGTATGAAAATAGGGTCAAAGGGGCCGTTCGACGCGTTAGTCGTCGGCGCCGGTCCCGCTGGCGCGTATTTGGGCTATCTGCTCGCGAGACAAGGTGCCTATGTCGGTATCATCGAAAAGAGCCAGGTACCGCGCGACAAGGTTTGCGGCGGTGGCGTTTCCCGCAAAGCGATCGATCTGCTCGATTTCGACATTGCTCCGGTGGTTCAGCAATGGATAAGCGGCGCCTGGCTGCGTTTTCAAAATCGATCGAGCGTCTTGAAGAACATCGATCCGCCCGCCGGATGCACCGTGCTGCGACGTCAATTTGACTTTTATTTGCTCGAGCAGGCCCGCACGGCAGGTGCACGGGTTTTTCCGGAGACGGCATTTGTCGAACTGAACAGGGAGCGCGAGATCGTCGAGGTTCAAACCGATCGACGGGCGTTTCGCTGTCGCTTGGTGATAGGTGCCGACGGGGTCGGGAGCAAGGTGCGCGGCAAGGTGTTCGGCAAGCACGTCGTGCGCTATGTGCCGGCACTGGAGACGCTGGTACCGATCTCCGGCTCCGGAGCAACCGAATACGACCATCGCGTGCTGTTTGACTTCGGCGCCATGCCCCGCGGCTACGGGTGGGTTTTCCCCAAGCGTGACCATCTGAATGTCGGTGTGTATTCGCCGTTCGGCGGCGGCGGGTTGCGCGATCGTCTGACGGCCTTCATCGCGCGTCACGATGGATTGCGCGTGCCATCCGATGTCAAATATTCGGGCTTTCCGATCCCAGTTCGAAACGCGCCTGGACTGTTCCAGCGCGATCGTGTGTGGCTGTTGGGCGATGCGGCCGGATTCGCCGACGGACTATTCGGTGAAGGCATCTATTTCGCGTTAAAGAGTGCGGTACTGGCTGCACAGGCACTGGGCGAGACCGGGTTCGCGCCCAACAGCACTCGCTACACGCAACTCGTCAAACAAATACTGCTACCGGACTTGCGCGCATCGGAATGGATGGGGAAAGTGCTGTTCGCGCTGCCAGATTTTGCTCTCTCTCAACTGATTAGCAACCCGCGCGTGAACGATTACTTTGCTGGGCTAATCAGCGGAGCGGTCGGCTATCGCGAGTGCCTCGTCAAGACGCTGGTCGGTGCGCCACGTTGGCTCCTCTCCCGGGCAAAAATGCCTCCGCAAGCGGCGCTACCAGGCCCCCCGCTCCGGTAATGCCCGTGTAGCATCCGGCCGTCATTCAAGCCCGGCGTTCGGACGCAGCATTTGCCCGACTGGCACTTTCGTGTCGCTCGACGGGATGGGCCGCGAGCAGCCATCCACCGTCACGCAAAGCAGGACTCGACCGACCTGCTTGATCGTTGGCGTGCGGATCGAGGCCCTGTCGAACTAACCGGCGATACCGACGATCGTGGCGAGCATCGCGAGGATCGCCTTCAACAGCGATTCGCCCGCGATTAGTCCCGATGCGATGGGGACGTTGAACGTCTCCTGGCTCTTTCGGTGGATGGCGCCCCACAGCGAGGCGATCACCGCACCGATCGCGAACGAGAAGGCGTTGCTGAAAAAAACGACCCAGCCGAGACCAAGCCCCATCGCCGATGGCAGCCACGGCCGCGCTCTCGGGAAGATTCTCTCCAGAAGCGGCAACGCGATGCCGATGAGCGCGCCGATCAGGATCGCGATGCGCGCCGTCATCGGCAGGCTGGCGACGCCCGTCGACAGGATCCGGGCAACCGCCACCCATATCTGCGTGGCCGGCAGCGGGTACTTCTCCAGCGCTGCTGCGTTCGGGATCATCAGGTACCAAGCGGGAACGATCGCGAGCGTGCCGAAAAATACCCCGACAAACTGGGCGAGGAACTGCCTCCTAGGATTGGCGCCAAGCAGGTAACCGCTCTTGAGGTCGGTGAGGAGGTCGGCCGACGAGGTCGCGCAATTGGCACCAACGCCGGCGGCCACCAGGTTGTGCGTAACGTTGCCCGGCGAGATAACGGCGAACAGCAACTGCATCACCTTTCCCATCGGGCCGACCGGCGTCGTGTCGGTCTCGCCCGTTGCTCGGCAGGCCACGAGCACCAGCACGAACGACATTGCGACCGCGATCAGCCCTGCCCACCATTGAATCTGGAAGGCGATGATCTGCACGGCAACGAGCGCGAGCGTGATCGGCACGACGCCGAACACGAACCAGCGGTTCGGCACCTCGATCGCCGCCATCTTTGCCTCGATGTCGGAACCGATCGATACTTTCCTCGGGCGGCGCAAGACCTGGAATGACCGCGCCACGGTGCGCCACTGCAGCGCCAGTGACGTGAGGCTCGCAAACACCATCACCGCCGTGCCGCCCCACAGTGCCCACCGAACCGGGTGGAAGAACGCACCGCCGCCGGCCGTCGGAATCGATGCGATGTAGCCCGTGACGCCCGCGTTTGCAGCGTCGATCGACTGCAGCCACGGCGCGAAGAGGAAATACAGTGCCGCTGCCGCCGCGAGCATCGATAGCGAAACACGCAACCCGACGATCATGCCCGCGGCGATCAGCAGCACGCTTGGCTCGAAGCCGAACGCCACCATTGGTTTGCCGGCGAGAAGTCTGAACCCGGTCTCCGGTATAAGGTCGGGGAGATGGATGTTGAAGAGCCTCTCCTTCATCCAGGCGAAAAACCTGCCGAGCGCAATGAACTGGTCCTCAGCGGTGTTGAGGACGCCGACTACGGCGCCGACGAGGAGCGCGACGATTAGTGCGTACGCCTTGCGCATTGTGACGCGGCCGTGGCTGTAGAGGCTCCGCAGTGTCGTTGCAGCCGCGATGCCCGACGGGAACGGCAGCTGTTCGTAGTTAATCATCTGGCGTTTCATCGGAACCGCGAGGAACACGCCCATCGCGCCCGTTGCCAGCGTGAACGCGGCAACGGTCTGCCAGGCAAGGTGACGGTGCTCCGGGTCGAGGATCAGCAGCGCACCGAAACTGGTCGCAATGGTGGTGCCCGTTGAAGCGCCGGCCGCGGATGCCGTGGACTGCATGCAGTTGTTCTCGAGGATTGACATCCGCGTCAGTCGACCAGCAGCGAGCGTGCACAAAGCGTTCCAAATCACGAACGACAGAACGCACGATGTGATCGCGACCCCGAAGGACCAGCCCACTTTGAGTATCGTGTACAGGTTCGAGACCGACATCAGCATGCCGAGCACCGCGCCCATCGCGACCGCCCGCGGCGTGAGCTGCGGCATATGGTCGCCCTGATACACGTGCGTATACCAGTGAAGGTCCTTCTGCTCGGGCGTGGCATTGTCCGGCAGCGGCGGCGGCTCGGGCCGCGATTCGGGCTGCAAAGCGGCCGCGCGCGCCGCCGTTGGCGCAAGTTCGATGGTCGTGGACATTCGGTTTCCTTCGGGGGCGCGGTCAGCGGTCGCGTGTCTGCGATGGGGGGCGTAGCGCGGCGGCGGTACCTTTGGCTGGGCCCCCGCCGCAGGATGAGGACACGGCGCGAGCAAAGTACGGGCGACCGTCAAAGATGCGAGATTCAACCACGCGATCCAGCGTCTCGGTGGGCCGGATCGTGCGCGTCCGGCGCCGCTGGCGGACGCAAATCGAGTATGGACGAGCAACCGTACCGATAACGAACGAGCGCCCGCGCCAGTAACCAATGGCCATGCTCACGCCTGCCAAACGCCGAACCCCTCTTCACGCAGCCCTATCGCCAACTCCACTTCCATGTCGCGCGCGCCGTCATATGGCATCGGGTTATAAACCTCGTAGAGATGGGGCAATAGTCGCAATCCGAACTGCTGTACGTATCGATTGGACTGAATACCCGCCTTGTGTTTGTCAAAGCGAACGTCGGGATCCAATCCCGTCATGCCGACGTAAACACAAGGCTTGCCAATGATGTAATCGGGGTTGGCCTTCCTGAATCCGCCTTCGTAAAGAACGTCCTTCGACAGTTCGATCACGTAGACGTGGTAATGGTTGCGGCGTCTCAAGGTTGCGTTCAAATGAGTGCATGCGCAGCTGTATAAAACAGTGTACCGCGACGCAAGCAGAGGGGAACCGTGCCTGCGATTGGCCCAGACGCGAAGGACGCCGACAAGAAACCAAGTTCTCAGATTCGGTCGTTCAAATTGCCGAACGCCGTCACCGTCGTATGACCGCTTCATCATGCACGGGAATGTTTGATTCCAGCTTTCTTCGTCTGCGGACTAGACTGGCCGCCATTGCGGGCCGGAGATGATGGATGAACAAACGGACGTGTTTGCAGTGGGCCGGCGTGCTGAGCGCCGCTTGGATGTTGGCTGGCTGTGTCAGTTTGGGCCTGCGCGAACCCGTGCAGGTCAACGTGGTCGGAATGGAGCCCTTGCCCGGCGAGGGCATGGAAATGCGCATGGCCGTAAAGCTGCGCCTGCAGAATCCGAACGACGTGGCAATGGATTTCGACGGAATCTCGATAGTGCTCGACGTGCGCGGTTCGACGTTCGCTACCGGGGTTAGCAGCGAACGCGGCAGCGTGCCGCGCTTTGGCGAAACAGTGGTCACCGTGCCGGTGTCGGTGTCGGCGCTGGCGGCTGTACGCCAGGCGATGGGCTTGGTTGCCAGCCAGCGGCCACGGGTTGACTACGAGTTGCGCGGGCGCCTGGCCGGCTCTGGGCTTGGCGACGCACGTTTCGAGTCGAAGGGCGAAATCGAGCTGCCGCGGGGTCTGGTCCCCGAATAGCGAGCAAGGCGCGCGCTGCGACGCGACACGAACCCCCCAGGCTCGCTGTTAGGGGTACCTGGCTTCGTGTGCCGCGGCAAAGAGCAAGGGCTAGTGCGAAGCAAGACATGACGCCAGCTTGCTGAATTGTCGACGCGTCCGTTTCGAGGGCATCATCCGCAAGAACGCGCTGCGCGCTCGGTGGGGCCGGACCCATGCGGGCCTCGCGCACGGTCTGCGCCTATCGGAATCCTCGACAAAGCGGCTGTTTGCCAAAATAAATCTGGACCGGATCCGTCTTGAGCAGATTTGCGGGCAGATGGGCCAGGAGATTGTCGACAGGATCCTGGAGGGCCTGGGCAAGAGGACGCGATTGGCGCCGCTCAGTAGATTCCGAGGACGAGCCCCGCCGCCAACGCGGCGCCGAGCTCTTTGCAGCGCTGCAGATCTTCCGCGCCGATCTTTTTGGCACGCCCGATCTCTTCCGGCGTCTGGGCATGCGTGCAAACGATTAACGCTGGCGCGACCGACTTCAGGCGCCAGCCGGTTGCAATCCGTTCGATCTGACGCGCGGCATTCTGGCCGTCGCTG
>JGI12270J11330_10003282_pt1 | contig 11663 bp, 12 predicted proteins | sample PeaSoiMetSII2010_FD_11330 | JGI IMG/M metagenome (IMG submission 11330)
CAGCCCCCTGAGGATCTCCCGCATCAGCGGGTCGCTGGCCTCGGCTCGCAGGATGATCTCCAGCCGCCCGCCGCCCGTGCCGTACCCGCCGCCGCCGTACCCGCCCGGGCCCATGGCCCCGCCGGACATCAGCGCGAGGTGCCGCCCGGCCGCGGCGACGGCGGCCTGCCCGGAGAGCATGCCCCGCGCCAGGTCCTCGGCGTAGTGGCGGCCCCGGATCTCCGGCGCTCCCCCGCCGGACAGCGGCCCCTCCCTGGCCGGGGACAGGCCGAAGAACCCGGCGACCTTCGACGCGACGGACCCGACCACGGACCCGATCGAGCCGAACATCGACTGGATGCCGTGGATCAGCCCGCCGATAAGGGCTTTCCCGGCGTTGTACAGCAGCGACCCGAAATCGCTGGTCAGGTTCCTGATGATCGAGATCACGTCGCGGAACATGTTCGAGGTCAGGGTGCGCAGGTCGTGACCGGCCTTCGACCAGTGACCGGTGATGATATCGAGTGCTATGCCTATTACGCCCGTTATGAACTGGATCGCCGCGTGGATCACGCCGGCGATCAGATGCCACGCCATCTTCGTGACGCCCCAGACCACGGCCCACCCGGCCCGGAGCAGCGGCACGACAAAATCGACAAATCCGGCTATGACCAGCTTTATTATCCCGATCGTGACCGCGAGGTCGGTCTGGATGGCCGCCCACACCGCGCGCCAGACCTGCCGGATCTCCTCGCTGTGCGCCCGCCACCAGGCCGCCACGACCGCGATCTGCTCCTTTATCCACACCAGCGGCCCGTGGACAAACCAGGACACGACCTCGCCCGCGGCGTGCAGCGCGGCCTCGAACCCGGCCTTCAGCGCCCGGCCCACCCAGTCGACGGCGTCCCGGAACCAGGTCAGGTGCTTGTACGCCATGATCAGCCCGGCGATCAGGGCGGCGATGGCCAGGACGATGATCCCGACCGGGTTGGCGTCGGCCTCGGCGGTGAAGATGGCCATGACCGCGTTCCACACCGCCTGCGCGACCGCAGCGGCCTTCGCGGCGAGCGCGTACGCGGCCAGGCCGGCGACCAGCAGCCCGGTGTACTGCAGCAGTTCCGTGATCGCGGTCTTGTTCCGCAGCAGGAACCCGGCGAACTCCGACACCACGGGCAGGAGCTTCAGCCCGATCTCGGTCACGAGCGCCTCGGCCCAGGACACCAGCTCGTGGTACTGCTGCGCCAGGGTGCCCTGGGTCTTGGCCCACGCGCCGCCGAAGTTGCCGGCCGCCTTCTCGATCGCCGGGTACTTGGACTCCAGCCGGGTCAGCTGCTCCATCAGGACCGCCAGCCCGGCGCCGGCGCGCTTCCCGAAGATTTCCGTGATGTAGCCGCCCTCGGTCTTCGCCGTGATCCCGGCCTTCTTGAAATGCGCCTGGAGGTCTTTCAGCGCGGGCAGCAGGCCGCCGTGCTCCATGTCGTCCGCGAGCTGTTTCGCGCCCATCCCCAGCCCGGCCAGGATCTTGATCCCGGCTGCTGCCGGGACCGCCAGGGCCTGCACCGACATGCGCAGCTGCGTCCCGGCGTGCGCGCCCCGGATGTTGTTGTCGCCGAACACCGCGAGCGCGGCGCCAGCGTCCGCAAGGGACAGGCCGTACCCTTTGATGACGGCGATCACCCCGGACCCGAACGCCTCGGCCAGGTTCTGCATCGTCATGTCGCCGCTGCCGATTATGGCCAGCAGGGCGCCCATCGCCTGCTTGTAGTTCTGCACCCCGGGGATCCCGGAGACGATCGCCGCGTCGAGGGCGTTCGTGACGTCGACAAGATCGGCCCCGCCGATCCGCGCCCCCTCCGCGGCGACCTTCAGGATGTCCATCATCCGGCTGCCGGAGATCCCGGTCGACGCGAACGACGACGCGACGTGGTAGAGCGCCGCCGACAGCGAGTCCGGGCTGAACCCGACCTGGCCGGCCAGGGACAGCACCCCGGCCTCCAGCCCCTTCAGCGCCGACTGCGGCACCCCGGCCTCGGTGACGAGCATCTCCATCGACGACTGGAACTTCGCCGCCATCACCACCGACGCGACCCCGATCGCGCCGATGGCCGTCACCCCGATCATCCCGATCCGGGTGATCGTGTCCGTGAACGCGTTCGCCTCGGCGTCGGCCTCGGCGAACGCCTTCCCGGTCTCGTTCTTCGCGGTGACCAGGATCTCCACCACATTCAAAGCCATTTTTAACGCGCCCCCTTAGCCATATTGCAGGGAGCGCAGCCAGTCTGCAGATTGCAATAACAATGCAGACCGCCTTTGCTTAGCGGAATGACGTGGTCAAGATGCAGTTCCTTAAATGGAACGAAGACCCCGTCGCAAAGCAGTTTGATCCGGCAGTGCCCTTCGTCACGGCCCCAGACGACACGGCGACTGATCCGCTTGCATCCCGGATGCTGCCCGCATACTGCGGAAAGCTCAACTGCCCGCCGCTTCTGGGAGTGCCTGGCCAGGGTCTCCCTCCACCTGTCCGGGTTCTGCTCGCGCCACTGGCGCTGGTACTCGCGTACATCGTCGCGCTGCCGGTAAGCGCGTTCTCTATCCTCATTTCTTGCGTAATAATCCCTGCGGCGCCCGCGCTCCAGATCCGCGTTCTTGATGTAGTAGCGGTGCCTGTAGTCAAGCCGCTCCTCGTGCTTCTCGCCGTAGATCCGCCTCGAATACGCTTTGGCGCATGGCTTGCAGTTGTTCTGCAGTCCGTCAGCGGCGGATGAGCGCTTGGAGAACTCGGCGGCCACTTTCATCTGTCCGCACATGGAGCATTGCTTCATCTAGCCGGTCACCTCCGGCGGCGGCGTGCCGAGCGCCTCGATCCGGAGCAGCCTGAGCAGCCCGGCGTCCTCGGCCATCAGGGCCGAGGGCAGGCACCCGAACCGCTCGCACGCGCGCAGGATGAACACCGCCTCCGTCAGCTCCCAAGGCTCGCCGACTGGCTCGCCAGTTGCAGAGTCGATTCCTCCGGGGCACTCCCGCCAGCGGGCGAGCCGTCCGGCAAAGGGGGCGGCACCGATGCGATGACCTTCGACCAGGCCATGACGATCTGCATGACGAAGTCGAGATCCTGGCTGATCACGCCCTCGTAGGTCGCGGGCACCGGGTCGCCGGTCACCTCGTCCTCGATGTTCCACCCCACGAGGCACGACGCGAACGCGCGCAGCATCTCCTGCATCTGCCCGACGTCGAGCCTGTCCGCGCCGCCGCCCTGCGCCAGCTCGGCCAGCCCGGCGACCTTCATGAAGCCCTCGATCGACAGGGACCGGGCCGTCACTTCCAGCCCGGCGAGGTCGGGGTCCTCGAACCTCAGCCTGTACGCCCGCTGCCTGCGGTAACCCATCTCAGTGCTCCTTCCGGCCGGAGTCTGGCATATCGGATATGACGGTCACGACCAGGTTGGTACGGATCCATCCGCCAGCGCACCGGGTGCCTGCCACGTCAGCTCCCCGTTGTTGTTGCGCGTGATCGCGTAATCGCTGTACAGGCAGTTGGCCTGCAGGTTCTTGCCGCTGACCGTGATGATCGTCGGCCGGGCCACGCTGGTCGACGGGACCGTGGAGAACACGGCGTGCGACACCGTGGGGTTGAAGACGCCGTGGTTGGTGATCGAGAAGTCCGCGAGCAGCAGCAGCCGCTCGTGCGCGGACTTGTCGATGCCGGTGGTGTCCTGGACGCCGCGCGGGGTCGCGAAGTCAAGATTTGTCAGGTCATTTCTGATGTCAACTAGGTTTGTTCCGGTTGAGTCCGCTACCTCCAGAGTTGTCCACCCAAGTCCGGTCATTTTGGACAATTCAGGCACATCCTCTCATTGTGGTTACCGGATGCAGCAGCCCCCGGATGATCTCCGCGTCCCTGGCGATGACCGCCCGGTCCGGTATCCCGCCCGGCACCATCCCCTCAGCGCCGAGCAGCCCGCGCCCCTGCGCGTAGGTGGCGTCGTCGTGGTTCCCGGTCAGGTCGGCCCGGTCGTGCAGCACCCGCACGGGGATCTTCCGCAGCAGCCCGAGTTCCTGCCCGAGCCACTGCAGGTACGTGTCGACGTGCGGCACCGGGGAGACGCGCCCGAGCGCGCGGGACCACGCGGCGGGCCACGCGGGGAACATGCACGCGCCGGGATTGTGGTTGGCGGACAGCCACAGCACGGCCGGCTCCTGGGCGCGGATGATCGCGTCCCAGCCGGGGGTGAGCATCCGGGCGTCGTCGTTCCAGTTCAGCAGCCACGCCCCGGACGCCATCGCGGCGAGGCGGCTGACGTACTCGTGCAGCCGGGCGTACCCGTACCGCTCCGGCGCGGTCCAGACCCGCGCCTGCGCGGGCAGGTCCCAGCCGGCGCTGTCCTCGTCGGGGTCGGCCGCGACGAGGATCTCGACCCGGCCCGGGTCGGAGGCGAGGCGCAGCAGTTCCCGCGTGCCCGCCGCCAGGCTGGCCGGCCGGCCGCGGGACGGCAGCAGCACGCTGACCGCGGCCCCGCCGCCGCTCGCCGGGTGCCAGGCGAACCACGGGCTGGCGACCTGCAGCCGGGCGTAGCCGGCCGGGCTGTCCGGTGCCCGGCGCACAGGCCCGGTGTTGTCGGCGCTGTCCCAGCGCTGGAGCAGCATCACCTCGTCGATGAAGTGCTCGGTGCGCAGCTTCCCCCGCAGCTGCCCGGCCCACCAGTAGTCCTCGCTCCACGCCTCGTTCGGCCCCAGGAACGTCGCCTGGACCGCCAGGTCCCGGCGGACCGGGTTGAAGTGCGTGATATCCCGCTGGAACTGCTCCCGCATGTCCAGCCAGCGGTCGTAGCGGAGGCTGTGGATCACCGGCCGTTCCTCGCGGCCGTCCCGCCACAGCCGCTGCCGCCAGCCGATGTAGTCGGTCCCGTCCAGCAGCGGCAGCACCCTGGCGACGTAGTACGGCGGGACCTCGTCGTCGTCGTCCAGGAAGCAGACGTAGTCTGCGGTGACGTGGTCGAGCATGTCCTGGCGGACCTGGCCGACCGGCCGCTCGCCGTTGTTCCACAGCGCCTCGACGGTCACCTGTCCCTGCGCGGCGTCCACCTGCGGCAGCAGGCCGCCGAGCAGCCGCGCGAGCTTGGGCCCGCGGCGGCCGAGGGTCGCTATCATGATCGTCCAGCGCGGCGTCACGGCAGCAGCCCCCGGATGATCTCCGCGTCCCGCTGCCGGGCAGCGGTCATCTCCGCCGAGCGGAACACGCTGCACGTCTGGTCGGACAGCAGGGTCCCCTCGGCCGCCGTCCGGTCGGCGAACCGGCCCGAGCCGGTCACGTTGTCGCGATCGTGGAAGATCTCCACCGGGATCTTCCGCAGGCACCCGAGCTGCTTCCCGACTTCCTGCATCCACGTGTCGGCGTTGAAGCACAGCGACACGTGCCCGGTGGCGGCCGTCCACGACCGGGGCCAGGCGGGGAACAGGCAGAGCTCGCGGTGGTGGTTCGCCAGCGGCCACAGCACCGCGGGCTCCTGCGCGGCGATGACCCGGTCCCAGCCGACGGTGCGCATCAGCGCGTCGTCGTTCCAGATGAGCAGCCAGTCACCGGACGCCGCCGCCGCAAGCTCGTTGTAGTAGTCGTGGATGCGGCGGTAGCCGTACCGCCCGGGCGTCACCGTGAGCCGGACCCGGCCATCCGCCGGGAACCCGGAGTAGGTGCCGACGTCATCGGGGTCCACGGCGACCAGCACCTCGACGTCCGCCGGCTCCGCGGCGCGGCCGAACAGGGATTCCAGCGACTCCCGCAGGCCGTCCGGCCTGCCGCGGGATGGCACGAGAGCGGTGATGGTCACCGGCTCACCACCCCGAACTCGGGCAGCGGGAACACCATCCGGCCGCCTGCGGCCAGGTAGTCCTTCTCCCGCTCCACGAAGACATCACGGAAGAACCACGGCGACACCAGCAGGTAATCAGGCCGGGCCTCCCGCATCGCCTCCTCGCTGACGATCGGTATCCCGGTTGCGGCCATGACCCTGCCGACTTTCGCCGGGCTGCGCTCCGCCGCGAACGGCAGCAGGTCCGGCCCGGCGCCGATCATCTGCAGGAGCGTGCCGCCCCTGGTGGACGCGCCGTACAGCCAGACGGACTCGCCGCCGGCCTTCGCCTGCTCCAGGAAGTCGCGGGTCTTCCCCAGCTCCGCGGCGACCTCCTTGCCCCAGCGCTCCCAGGTCTCCGGGCTGCCCAGGCCCGCGGCCTCCTCTGCGGCCAGCGCCGCGGCGACGGACGGCCGGACCTCGCGCTCACCGCGCCGGGAGACCAGGGTGCGGAAGCAGCCGCCGTTGACGGCCGAGCGGGTGACGTCATTGATTTCCAGCCCGTGCGCGGCCAGCAGCGGCGCCAGCGACGTCACCGAGAAGTACGTCACATGCTCATGGCAGATATTGTCCGCGGCGTTGTTCGCCAGCATGGCCAGCGAGTAGTTCTGCTGGATCACCCACGCGCCCCGCCTGGCGAGGACCTCGCGGACCCCGCAGCAGAACGCGCCGGGGTCGTCCAGGTCATAGAACATGGAGACCGAGGTGACGACCTCGAAGGACCGGGGCTCGAAGGAGTCCGGGCTGAAGTAGCCGGAGACCACCCGGTCGGCGCCGGCGGCCCACACCTGGCCGGCCAGGTGTGCCAGCGGGTCGACGCCGGTGCGCCTGATCCGGGCGGGCACGGCACCCAGGAGCGTGCCGTCGTTGCACGCGATGTCCAGCCACCGGGGCGGCTCCGGCAGGTGCCGGCGCGGCGCCGGCAGCGTGCCCAGCGCGTAGCTGACCACGTCCTGAAGGTCGGCGCGGACGGCCTCGTTCGTGCCGGACCGGAACCCGTAGCGCTCGTGGTAGAGAGCGTCCCGCGGGACGGTGCCGTCCAGCTGGAGCAGCGTGCACGCCGGGCACAGCACCAGCTGCAGCGGGTATCTCGCGCCTCGCGGCTCGCCGGGCAGGATGAAGTCGGGCAGGTAGTGCCCGCCGAGGTCGAGCACGAGCTCCGTCCCGTGGCCGCAGCCGCGGCAGGGCTGGCCGGTCACAGCGACGCCTCCAGATCGCCGAGGAACGGCTTGAAGTACTGGTGCAGGATCAGGTCCGCGTCGTAGGTCAGGGCGTGCTCGCGGCTGGCGTCGCGCCGGGCCTGGATCGTGCCGTCCTCGCGTTCCTGCCACGCCGCCTCCAGCGCGGCCTCGATCCCGTCGGTGTGGCCGCAGGCGGAGCACTTGTGGCCGATGAGCGGCATCGCCCACCAGCCCTCGTGCCTCTGCTCCACCCAGAACTCCTGATTGGGGACCAGCCACGAATGCGGGCCGGCGACCTCCGTCATGGCCGAGCAGTCGTTCGCGATCACCGGCGTCCCGCATGCCTGGCTCTCGAGCAGCGGCAGCTCGAAGCCGCCCGCCATCGCGCACCCGAGGGTGACATCCCAGCCGCCGTAGATCTGCGGCATGGACTCCGACGCGATGTCCCCGGCCGAGTACACCCCGGAGTCGGGGAAGTACACGGCCCCCTCGGGCACGCCGAGCCGGTCCAGCACCAGCGGCAGGTCCTGGCCCTTGGGGTGCTGCCGGGCCATGTGCAGCATCAGCTTGGAGTCCGGGTGACGGCGGTGGAACCGGGCGAACGCCGTCAGCTGCTCGGGGAGCGCTTTGCGCAGCCCGGAGCGGTTGGCCTGGTTGATCCCGATGACGAACGTGCCGGGGCCGTAGCCGGACTCGGCCCTCAGCGCGTCCCGGTCTTCCGGCGGCCGGAAGAGGCCCGTGTCGATGCCATGCGGCAGGTAACTTGCCGGCAGCCCGGCCTCCGCGAACAGCCGCGCGCCGTAGCGCGACATCGCCACCGGCCGCGCCCCGGACTCCGAGAAGAACGTCCGCAGCCCGGTGCCGAGCGGTTCGGCGTCGACCGGCGTCCAGCACTGCACGTGCGGCAGGAGCGCCATCATCCGCGGCGACAGCGCCCACGCGTCGCACAGCGAGATCACCACGTCGGCGCGGTGCTGCTCGCAGAAGTAGGAGATGCCGTCCATCCCGATGGCGTTCTCGACGCCGGCGGGGTAGACGGTGATGCCGTTCCAGTCCAGGGTCAGGTGCTGCGCGCCCGCATAGCCGTGGATCGCGACGTCGTGGCCGAGCGCGGCGATGCGGGGCGTCCAGAGAGCCGTTTGCGTACCGTATCCTGTTTTGAGGAACGGAGCGCTAAATTTGAGTGCCAAAGGATGCGCACTCTAGACCACCCCCTTAAGGAGAGGCGAATGCCAGCGAAGAAGTTGTTCGTGACGGTCGGCCAGCGCATAGGGCGCGGCGTCGTGATTGAGGCGGAGGCGCGCGGCGGCGGACAGCGAGCCGTCCGGCTTATCTGCGACTGCGGGAACGAATACGTCTCGGCGATAACCGCGCTCATACGGAGCCGGGGCGAATCGACCGGGACGCAGTCGTGTGGCTGTCTGCGCAGGGAGCGCCAGATCGCCGCTGCTACCACCCACGGCATGAGCCGCCGCAGCGGCACGCATCCGTTGATGAAGACCTGGGAGGGCATGATCGCCCGCTGTGAGCGACCGCAGGCGAAGGATTATGACAAGTACGGCGGACGCGGGATTACTGTGTGCGAGCAGTGGCATGACCCGCGCGTCTTCGCGGCCGACATAGAGTCGCTGATCGGGCCTCGTCCTGAAGGCTGCACGCTGGACCGCAAGGACAACAGCGGCAACTACGAGCCGGGCAATGTCCAGTGGGCGACGGCTAGCGCCCAGGCGCAGAACCGCCGTCCGCGCGCTCTCTATCCGCATGGCCCGCGCGCGAGACGTCATGCCAAGATGTGCGAGCGCTGCGGCGATGAGTACCAGTCCGCCCGTGCAGACTCGCGATTCTGCTCCAAAGCGTGCAAGGCAGCGGCCAGGCGGGCGGTCGGCGCCGACAATATCCTTCAGGACTGCCATCAGTGCGGCGGCACGTTCGCGTCCAACCGCTACGACGGCGTGAGGCACTGCTCCCAGGCGTGCGCGGCCACCTGCCAGCACGCCGGGAACTGCCCGGCCAGGCGCGATGCCGGCTGAGGCCATATCAGCCACGCTCGATCACCGTCTTGAGCCGGTCCTGGTGCAAGGCAAAATCCTCGGTCCAGTCCGCGGCGTTCACGTGCTCCCGCCGCTCCCCGGTCGGGTTCCCGCGCCAGTCCCCGCCGGTGACCAGGAACCGCTCCGGGCGGGAGTTCCGCAGCTCGTGGGTGGCGAAGCACTTCTGCCCGGCCTCGAACGTGAACTCCGTCAGCCCGGCCGGGGTGCGCTCCTCGGTGAACTTCCGCCCCGACTCCCGGCGGATGTAGTGCGCCTGCCGCCGGCCCAGCTCGGTCGCCTCGTCGGTGATGGTCTTCCAGCCGAAGAGGAACGCCTCGCACTGGGCTTCCAGGCAGCTCGCGGGCCGGAAGTGCGTCGGGCGGGGCGCGGCGATCCGGTACGACTTCATCTCGCTCGCGGGGAGCGCCGGCGGGATGCGGAACAGCTGCTGGCCCATTCGGGTACCTCCTCAGAAAGTGATTCCGGCGACGTTGTTTTTCATCAGCGCGACCGCGAACTGCAAGGACGTGAATCCGCCCGTGGTGACCGTGATGGCCCGGACGTAGCGGCGGATCGTGGAGACGTTGGAGACCGAGATCCGCTGCGCCAGCGGCGTCCCGCCCGTGATCTGGCTGAACGCCAGCCCGGTCACCAGCGCGAACGTCGTGTTGTCCGCCGAGTCCTGGATCTGCACCGTGACGTCGGTGCCGGCGAACGCGACGGCCTGCAGGTACGCCTGGCCGCCGAACGACAGCGACCCGCCGGTGTCCCAGCTGGTGCCGTTCGTCGCGGCGGTGTCGGTGCGGGCGCCGGGGGTGAGCTGGACGCCCCATTCCAGGCCGTAGGAGTTGCCTTGCCCCTCGACCTTCTCGGTCAGCGACCCGTCGTTGCCCCTGGTCGGGTCGTAGCCGATCTGCTTGGCGTTCAGGCACGCGCACGGGTTCCCGATCGCCTGGCCCAGCAGCCACGTCATGATCACGTCGCCGCGGGGCAGCGGCGAGAACGCGGCGTGGGCCATCCCCGGCGCGGGGTCGAAGTAGGAGGTCAGGTCCATGCCGCCGTCGCGGAGAGCGCCGAGCCGGGCATGCCCGAACTGGGTGATGTCGGTGGAGTCGATCAGCTGCGGGCCGCCGTGGCAGTTGTTGATCGCCTGAACGTCGCCGCCGATCAGGTACCCGCCGCAGAGGAACTGCTGGCCGAGGCCAGACTGCTTGCTCATGCGGCACCGCCCATCTCCGGCATGACCTCGGCCAGCTTCGCCTCCATGACCGTGCTCGCCCGCTTCCCGAGGATGCGCCTGACCAGGCGGAACGTGTGGTAGCCCTTGAACCGGGTCGACTTGTTCCGGCTGGACACCCCTTCCAGCCACGGCCACCAGATCTGGCCGCGCGCCGACTGGCCGAAGATCAGCGCGGAGTCCGGGGCGACCCGGAGCACGACCGTTTCCGGGGCGTGCCCGGTCGCCCGCCCGGACCGGTTGTACCTCGCGGACTTGTCGCGGACGATGGCGTAGCCCTGCCGGCCCAGGGCGTCGATGGTGCCCCGGACCGCCTCCTGCACCGCGGCCTCGGCCCGGCCGTCGAACAGCGGGCCTTCGGTGCGGACCCGGACCGTGTACGCGCCCGCCATCAGCCCGTCCCTCCTGCCCCGGCCACCGGCACCGGGACTTCCGCGGGCGGCATGGGAACGACAGGCGGTGGCTGCGCGGTCGCCGTGCCGCCCGTGACGGCGAGGATCTGGACCGGACCGCTGGCAGCGGTACCCGGCGCCGGTCCTGCGTTCTGGACCGTCACCGGGCCGCTCAGGGTGTTCTGCGGCGCGGCCGGGGTGACGGCGTCGACCGCGTCAGCGGCCCGGCGGGCGTGGGCCAGTACCTTGTCGAGCGCGGAGTGGACCTGACCGAAGTCGGCCTCGAACCGCTGCGTCAGGGTCGGCAGCATGACGGAACCCGGCGCGGCGGCCTTCGCGGGTGACCCCTTCGGCGAGACGTGCAGCCGCAGCAGCGACGCGACGATCAGTGACGCGACCGGCATCTGGTAGCCGATCCAGGCGGCCGGCAGGTGCAGCCCGAACGCCCCCGCCGCGACCGCGAGGGCCGACAGTGCCGCGGTGACCGCGCCGACCCGGACTGGCCGCGTCCTCGCTGCCGCCACGGCGCCCGCAACGGCGGTGATGGCGGTCAGGACGGCGCCTGACTGGGCTGCGGTGAGGTGCAGGTACCCGAGGTGCCCGGCAAGCACCAGGGCCGCGGACAGGAACCCGGCGGACAGGCCGGCGGTCATGACCGGCTCGGCGAGGATGACTGCCCCCGTCGCGGCGGTGCCCTTGCGCGCGGTTGCGGCGACCGCGAGCACTGCGGCGCGCGCCGGCCGGCGCCGGGCCGGCAGGGCGAAGCCGGCCGGGACGCGGATCGTGGTGCCCCGCGGTACCGGCGCGGCGAGGCTCCCGGCGTCCACGTAGGCCTTCAGGTGCGGCACGAGCAGCCCGGCGGCGTCCATCGTGTGCTGCAGGATCGCCGCGACGTCGGCCCGGCCCCCGCAGGCCGCGGCGATCTGCACCAGGGATTCGGCGCCGGTGGTGACGTAGTCCTCCCACCCGGCGCGGATCTGCCGGGCCAGGGCGATGATC
>JGI12270J11330_10003285_pt1 | contig 11651 bp, 10 predicted proteins | sample PeaSoiMetSII2010_FD_11330 | JGI IMG/M metagenome (IMG submission 11330)
GTAGCCGCGCACGCGGCATGCTGTGCCGCGTTGGTGAAAGGAACAATGACTCTCCGATTTCGGTTTTGGATTGCGATATTGCCGGCGATCGCCGCCGCGCAGCCCCTGCCGTCTCTAGTCGACGAAGCCCTACGCAGCAATCGCGAAATCCTGGCCGCTCAGAAAAAATATGAAGCCGCGCGGCAGCGCCCCAGTCAGGCCGGCGCCTTGCCCGATCCAACCGTCTCGGTGGGCTACACGTCGAACGGCGGACCGTGGCCCGTATCGGGAATCGGCCGCGAGCCCACCGCCAACGCGGGCGTCTCCATCTCACAGGAAATGCCGTTCCCCGGAAAGCGCAAGCTCCGCACCGAGATCGCCGCCAAGGAGGCCGACGCCGAATTCGAAGAGTATCTCTCGGTCCGCCTCCGCGTGGTCTCCGACCTCAAGCAGGCCTATCACGAACTGCACCACGCCAACACCGGCATCGCGTTCGTCAAGCGCTACCAGGACCTCCTGCAGAACATCCTGCGCATCTCCGAAGCCCGCTACTCTGTGGGCCGCGCGGCGCAGCAGGACATCTTCAAAGCCCAGACGCAGTTCTCGATCTTCGCCACGCAGTTGGTGCGCTACGAGCAGGAGCGCGCCAGCAAGATCATCCAGATCAACGCGCTGCTCAACCGCCCGCAGGACACTTCCGTCGAAGTGCCGGAAGAGATGGAGCCCGGTGACCTGCCCCTCACCCTGGACGAAATGCTGGCGCACGCCAGGACGCAGGCCCCCGCGATCGCGCGCGACCAGAAAATGGTCGAGCGCACCGAACTGGCGGCCAGCCTTGCTCGCCGCGATTACTATCCCGACTACACCGTTTCCGGCGGCTATTTCAACCAGGGCGGCTTACCGCCCATGTGGCAGTTCCGTATGGACGTCAAGGTTCCGGCGTACTTCTGGCGCAAGCAGCGCTCCGCCGTAAACCAGCAGGAGTTCGCCGCCGGCGAGGCCCGGCATAACTACGAAGCAACCGGCGTCTCCATCCAGGCGCGCATCCGCGAGGAGTACACGGTGGCGGAAACGGCGCGCAAGCTGATCGACCTGTATCAGAAGTCGGTCATCCCGCAAGCGCAACTGGCACAGGAATCCTCGATGGCGAGCTATCAGACCGGCGCCATCGATTTTCTTTCGGTGTTTTCCAACTTCATGACCGTCGTGGATTACGAGCTGATGTACCACGAAGAAGTCATGCAGTTCCACGTCGCGCTGGCGCGGCTGGAAGAGATGGTGGGCCCTCAATGAAAAACGTTGCGATCCTGATCCTGATTGCCGCCGCGGCGCTCGGCGGATTCGGCTATGGCCGCTGGTACGGCAAGTCCGTCGCGGCCGCGGGTTCGAGCCCCAAGGTCCTCTACTGGGTGGACCCCATGCACCCCTGGTACAAGTCCGATAAGCCGGGCATCGCGCCCGACTGCGGCATGAAGCTGGTGCCCGTCTACTCGGGCGAGGAGCAGAAATACGGGCAGGAAAAGCCGTCGCCCGGAACGGTGCGGATCTCCGAAGCCAAGCAGCAGCTCATCGGCGTGGAGTTCGGCACCGCGGAGTACGAGACGGTGAGCGGCGCCATCCACGCCGCCGCGCGCGTGACCCTCGACGAGACCCGCATCGCCAAGGTGCAGTCGAAACTCGAAGGCTGGGTCGACCAGGTCTTCGTGGACTTCACCGGCAAGTATGTCAATAAGGGCGATCCGCTCCTGACCATCTACAGCCCGGAGGCGCTGGCCACCCAGCAGGAGTACCTGCTGGCCATGAAGGCGGTGCACCTCATGCACGACAGTCCCGTCCACGAAACCATGGACAGCACCGAGAATCTGGTGGCCGCGGCGAAGAAGCGGCTGGAGCTGTGGGACATCACCGACCGCCAGATCGAGGAGATCGCCCGCACCGGCCGCACACTTCAGAACCTGACGCTCGATTCGCCCATCGCGGGCTTCGTCACTGAGCGCGGCGTGTTTCCCAAGCAGCACGTGACGCCCGAGACGGCTCTTTACACCATCGCGGACCTCTCCACCGTCTGGGTGATCGCCGACGTCTTCGAGTACGAGGCGGCCAACATCCGCCTGAACGCGCCGGCCAGCATGACGCTGGCGTACCTGCCCGGCCGCGTGTTTCACGGGCGCGTGAGTTATATCCTGCCGCAGGTGGATCCTGCCACCCGCACGCTGAAGGTGCGGATTCAGTTGGACAACCCCGGCTACGCGCTCAAGCCCGAGATGTACGGCGACGTCGAACTGCGCACGGGCGGCGTCCGGCGGCTGGTGGTTCCACGATCGGCGGTGCTCAATTCGGGCGACCGCCAGATCGTGTTTGTAGACAAAGGCGACGGCAACTTCGAGCAGCGCGAAGTAAAGGTGGGGGCCGAAGCGGACGGCCGCGTCGAAATCCTGAGCGGCCTCCAGCCGGGCGAACGGATCGTCACCTCCGGCAACTTCCTCATCGATTCGGAGAGCAAGCTGAAATGATCGACCGCATCATCGAGCTTTCGGCCCAACACCGATTCATCGTGATTCTGTTCGTCGCGGCGGCCGCGGCGGCGGGGTGGTGGTCCATCCAAACCATTCCGCTCGACGCCATCCCCGACCTCAGCGACACCCAGGTGATCGTCTACTCGCGCTGGGACCGCAGCCCCGATATCGTCGAGGACCAGGTCACCTATCCCATCGTCACCGCCATGCTCGGCGCGCCCCGCGTCAAAGACGTGCGCGGCTTTTCCGATTTCGGCTATTCCTACGTCTACATCATTTTCGACGAGGGTACCGACATCTACTGGGCCCGCTCGCGAACCCTGGAATATCTTTCGAAAATTCTGCCGCGCCTGCCGCAGGACGTCAAAACCGAAATGGGGCCCGACGCGACCGGAGTCGGCTGGGTCTTTCAATACGCCCTCGTCGATGACTCGGGCCGTCACAACCTGGCGGAGCTGCGGTCGCTGCAGGACTGGTTCCTGCGCTACCAGTTGCAGGCCGTGCCCGGCGTCGCCGAGGTGGCCCCGCTCGGCGGCTTCGTGCGCCAGTACCAGGTCAACGTGAATCCCGACCGCCTTGCGGCGTACGGCGTGCCCATCTCGGCGGTGGTGGCGGCGGTGCGCGGCGGCAACAACGACGTGGGCGGCCGCCTCGTGGAATTCACCGGACGCGAGTACATGGTGCGCGGGCGCGGCTACGCGCGGTCTACCGCCGACCTGGAGCAGATCTCGCTGGGCGCCAGCGCTTCGGGCGTGCCGATCCTGGTGCGCGACGTGGGCAGCGTGACGCTGGGCCCCGACATGCGCCGCGGCGTGGCCGATTTCGACGGCCGCGGCGACACGGTCTCGGGCATCGTCATCATGCGCCAGGGCGAAAACGCACTGCGGGTCATCGACCGCGTTAAAGCCAAGATAAAAGAGATCCAGCCCGGGCTGCCTCCGGGCGTCAGGATCGTGACCGCGTACGACCGCTCGGAGCTGATCCTGCTCTCCATCGACAACCTGAAACACACGCTCCTCGAAGAACTCGGAGTGGTGGCGCTCATCATCCTGATCTTCCTCTGGCACATTCCCAGCGCGATCATCCCCATCGTCACCATTCCGGTGGCGGTGCTGATTGCGTTCGTTCCCATGCGGGCCATGGGGATGAGTTCGAACATCATGTCGCTGGGCGGTATCGCCATCGCGGTGGGCGCCATGGTGGATGCGGCCATCGTGGTGGTGGAGCAGACGCACAAGAAGCTGGAGCACGCCGACCCGAGCTGGACGGCGCGCGATTACCGCCAGGCCATCGTGACCGCCGTGAAGGAAGTCGGCGGGCCGAGCTTTTTCGCGCTGCTGGTGATCGCCGTGTCGTTCCTGCCGGTGCTGACCCTCGAGGCGCAGGAAGGCCGCCTGTTCAAGCCGCTAGCGTACACCAAGAATTTCGCCATGATCGTAGCCGCGGTGCTGGCCATCACGCTCGATCCCGCTCTGCGGCTGCTTTTTTTCCGCAAAGACAACTTCCGCCTGCGGCCGCGGTGGCTGGCGTCGATCGTCAACGGCGTGCTGGTGGGCAAGATCCATTCCGAGGAGAAGCATCCCGTCAGCCGCGTGCTGATGCGGTTGTACGAGCCTGTAGTGGCGTGGAGCCTGCGCTGGAAGTGGCTGATCATCGGGGGCGCCCTGGCCCTGGTGGCCGTGACGGTGCCGGTCTATCAAAAGCTCGGCTCGGAATTCATGCCGCCCCTCGATGAAGGCACGCTGCTGTTCATGCCCACTACCATGCCCGGCATTTCTGTGGCGGAAGCGCAGAAGCTGATGCAGGCCCAGGACCGCATCCTGATGCAGTTCCCCGAAGTCGAGCACGTGCTGGGCAAGGCGGGCCGCGCCGAAACCCCGACCGACCCGGCGCCCTTCTCCATGATGGAGACCATCATCCAGCTCAAGCCCAAATCCGAGTGGCGCAAGTCCATCCTCTCCACCGACCAGCTCGTCACCGAGATGAACGACCAGTTGCAGATTCCCGGCGTGTCCAATGCCTGGACCATGCCCATCAAGAATCGCATCGACATGCTGACCACCGGCATCCGCACGCCGGTCGGCATCAAGGTCTACGGCGCCGACGCCAACGAAATCGAGCGCATCGGCAAAGAGATCGAGCATGTGTTGCCCGCCGTGGCCGGCACCCGCAGCGTGTTCGCCGAGCGCGTGGGCGGCGGCTACTTCCTGGACGTAGACCTCAAGCGCGAGCAACTGGCGCGCTACGGCCTCAGCGTGGACGATGCCCAGGCGGTGGTGATGAATGCCATCGGCGGCGACAATGTGAGCACGGCTATCGAGGGCCTCCAGCGGTATCCCATCAACGTGCGCTACTACCGCGATTACCGCAGCTCGCTCGACCGCCTGGGCCGCGCGCTGGTGCCCGCCATGGGCGGGAAGATGCAGGTACCCCTGGCCCAGATCGCCACCCTGAAGCTCGCCACCGGCCCTTCCATGCTGCGCAACGAAAACGGAATGCTGTGCGGCTATGTGTACGTGGATGTGGCGGGGCGCGACGTGGGCAGCTACGTCGCCGAGGCCAAGCGCGCGGTGCGCGATGGCGTGGCGCTGCCGCCGGGATACACGCTCGCCTGGAGCGGCCAGTACGAAGCCATGGAGCGCGTGCGCGAGCGCCTGAAGGTGGTGCTTCCCCTGACCCTGTTCCTGATTTCCCTGTTGCTGTACATGAACACCAGATCGACGGCCAAGACGCTGCTCATCTTGCTGGCGGTGCCGTTTTCGGCCGTGGGCGCCATCTGGCTGCTCTGGATGCTGGGCTACAACATGAGCATCGGTGTGTGGGTGGGGCTCATCGCGCTGATGGGCGTGGATGCCGAAACCGGCGTCTTCATGCTGCTGTATCTCGACCTGGCTTTCGAAGAGCGGCGTCTCGCGGACCGGATGCACACCCTGTCGGACCTGCGCGCCGCCATCGTGCAAGGCGCGGTGAAGCGCATCCGGCCGAAGTTCATGACCGTGGCGACGATGTTCGTGGGCCTGGCGCCCATCATGTGGTCGTCGGGAACCGGCGCGGACGTGATGAAGCGCATCGCCGCGCCGATGATCGGCGGAATTTTCACTTCTTTCTTACTGGAGCTGGTAGTCTACCCGGCAATCTACGAGGTTTGGAAATGGCAATCGGTAAAACGGCAGGCAGCCTGATTCTGGCCGGCGCCGCGTGGCTGTCGGCCGCGCAGTTCCCGGTACGGCACACTCATGTTCGAAAGGTCTGCGAAGGCACCATGACCATCGACGAGAATGGCGTATCGTTCCGCGGTCTCGGGAAAGATTCCTGGACCTGGAAGTTCGAAGACATTCAGGAATTGAAGCTCGGACCCGGCGGCATTCATCTACTGACATATCGGGACAGCAAGCTCCGGCTGGGAGCCGACAAAGCTTATGGGTTCACCGGAAAAATACCGGCCGACGAGTTATACGGTTTCCTGGCGGCTCGTATGGATCAGCGATTGGTATTCGAAGCGGCGCAAGTTCCCGGCCAGCCCGCCTGGTCGGCGCCCGTCAAGCATCTCGGCCGCATCGCCGGCTCCGAGGGCACGCTGGCCTTCGCCTCCGATTCGGTGGTCTACGCCACGGCGGCCAAGGGCGAGTCGCGCACTTGGCGCTACGCCGATATCGACAGCATCAGCAGTTCCGGAAGGTTCCAGTTGACCATCAACACGCTGGAAAAAGGGTTCAACTTTCAGTTGAAGCAGCCCATCACGGAAGCCAGGTATAACGACCTCTGGCTTCAAATCGAAAAGAAGAACGGGAGGATCCAATAATGAAGAAGCAGATTGCCATTGTGTTCGCATCGGCGGCCCTGATGTTCGGAGCGGATGCGCAGAAGGTCACCGGCATCATCACCGACGACATGTGCGCCAAAGCCGACCACACGGAGATGAAGATGGCCTCGGACGAGAAGTGTGTCACCGAGTGCGTCAAAGGCATGAACGGAAAATACGTGCTCTGGGACGGCAAGGACACCTGGGCGCTGAGCGACCAGAAAACCCCCGCGAAGTTCGCCGCCAAGAAGGTGACCGTGACGGGCGCTGTCGACGCCAAGACCAAGACCATCAAAGTAGCCAAGATCGAAGCCCAGTAAGCCGGCCTGCGCGCCCCGCTACCGAGCGGCAGTCGATAATATCCTTATGGCCGAGTCCGAGGAAGCCCGCCCCGCGGAGTTCTACTGTCCCGCCTGTGCCCGGCCGGTGGCCGATCCGCTCGTTTGCGGCGACTGCCACGCGCTGATCTGTCGCGACTGTGGCACGCCGCTCGAGCGGATCGACGAGTTGGGAATCGGGTAAGTCGCCGCCTACGCTTCTTTGGACCCCTCGAAGCTGCCTTTTCCGGATTGTATGCCAATGCCAATGAATTGGCCCGAGAGTGTCAGATTACGCACGCCGGCTACTTCTTGGGGTACTTCTTCTCGTACCGATTGCGGCCGTTGGACACCGTGAAGGAGCCGTCCTTCATGGCGGTCAGCTTGATCCATTTGCCTTCGCACTTCTCATCCAGGTTGGCGATGTAGGTATCGGGCGAATTGTGCTCCTTGCCGCCGGCCACCGCAAAATGCAGTTGCCACAGGTCCAGCAGGCCCGGAGTATCGCGGATCGTCTGCCAGGTCTCGGGCGCTCCGCCTTTGCGCGCGCCGTTGTTCATGATGGCAACGCGCGGCTGGATCGCATGCAACAGTTGCGGCGAGCCGGACAGGTTCATGCCGTGATGCGAGACCAGGTAAACGTCGATGGTTCCGATCTTGTTCGCCGGGCAAACCAGGTCGAATTCCTTGTTCCATGTGAGGTCGCCCAAATCCAGCATGCGGAAATCGCCGTAGGTGATCAGGGTGCCCACTGAGCGCGCGTTCTCGGAAGTGTCGACGGCGCGCTGTTGGAAGCTGGAACACTCGGGATCGGGCTGTCCGGCGCCGGGGAGCGGAGCCGCGATGGCGTCTCCGTTGGCCGTGAGCACCCGCACGTCCAGGCCCTTGACGGGGATGGTATCGCCGGGCTTCACCTGGATGTGGTTCCCCTTGTCGCGGAAGGCGGTGTAGGCGTTGAAGAGGATCTCGGCCGGCTTGCCGGTTTCGGTGTTTGGCCCGTGATCCACGAAGTTGTGGATGGGCATTTTCTCGGCAAGCTGGGGCACGCCGCCCACATGGTCGGCGTGGTAGTGCGTGGTCACCAGGTAGTCGATCTTCTTCACGCCGGCGTCTTTGGCGGCGGCCAGGATGCGGTCGGCGTCGCGGTGGTTGAAGCCGGCCCAACCGGTATCCACCAGCATGGATTCGCCGTTCGGCGAGACGAACAGGGTGGCTTGCCCACCCTCGACGTCGATGGAGTACACCTCCAGGTTCTTGGCAGCCGGCAACAGGGCCGCGCAGGCCAGGAAAAGGGCACCGGTCAGCAGGGGTCTCATGGTCAGAATAGTAGCATGACGGTCCCGATGCAGTTGCCGGAACACCCCGATCTCGAATAACGTATCTATGAACGGATGCCCTTTTGCAGCAAATGCGGAAACCACGTGGGAACGGCCGACGCCTTCTGCGGCCGGTGCGGCGCGGCGCAGCCGGTGACTCCCCCGCCCCCGGTCGCGCCCGGCGACCCGCTTTCCCAGGTCAACCCGCGGACGGCGTCGATCCTGTGCTACGTGCCCGGGCTCGGGTGGATCGCGGCGATCATCGTGCTGGCCTCCCAGAGGTTCCGCCGCGACCGCACCGTCCGGTTCCACGCCTTTCAGGGCCTGTACCTGTTCGTGGCCTGGCTGATGGAAGACTGGGTGTTCCGGCCGATGGCCTTGGTGATGATGCCGCATCTGCACCTCGGCCAGATCATCCAGACGGTGCTCCTGGTGGCGTCGATTTTCATGATGGTAAAAGCCGCCCACAACGAGGCGTACTCCCTGCCGCTGTTCGGCGACCTGGCCGAGCGGTCGGTGGTGGAAGATTAGTTCAGGACGCGCCCACCCCAGGAACTTTCAAAAAACACCTTCGCCTGGACCCACATGCTGCGAATTCCGCTATCGGTAAAATCGCGATTCAGGAAGCGCCCGGCCGGCGTGCCATTGACGTCGTTTGGTGGAACCTGGATGAATTGCGGATGATTGAATGCGTTTAGCGCTTCCCATCGCAATTCCAAGTGCCTCTTCTCTCCCAGTGGAATCGACTTTGTGAGATCGAGGTCGAAGTTATTCGTGCCGCCCGTATGCAGGGTATTGCGGCCGGCCGTGGCGCCATCCGGGAAGCCGATCCCTGGTCCCTTCCAGCATGAAGTTATTGCCGCGCGGCCGCTGGCCGTTGATCGAGAACATCGCGCCATTCGCCCCGACGCCGCTGGTAGGGGTACTGCCTGCGGCCTCCGTCGCGCCAGGTAATGTCCGCGTCAGCGAGAGCGGGTTCAGCAGAGGCAACGGCAAATCGCGAACCTCGCGCGGCTGGAAGTTTCCGCCCCGCAGCGGGCTGTCCTTCACCAGCATTTCGCTGGATTCAGCGCTCACTTCGATTCTGGTCCCGGCGGTTCCCACTTCCAGCCGCGGATCGAATGTCGTGGTGCGATTCGCCTCCACATTGATTCCAGTGCCGAAATAGTTTCGAAACCCCGGATGTGCGGCCTGTAGCTCGTAAACACCGAGGTCGACGGCGTCGAAACGATAAACCCCGGCATCGTTGCTCTCGGTGGAGAGATTGACGCCCGTATCGGCGCCGATCAAGCTTACACGCGCGCCGCCGATGGCTGCGCCCTACTGGTCCGACACCGTGCCGGTGACCGTGCCGCGGCTGCTCTGGGCGTGCGCGGCAAGCGCAAGCGTCAGAACCACCGCACCTGTGAACGAACCGGAGCTGCTCCACAAAAACACACGGGTGGAACGACACATACTGTTTAGCCATTCTATCTGGAATTGTTTGTATGACGCGCGATGCCGGATATCGTGCTGGACCCGCGCTAGAAATCCCCAGGCCCGAAGCTTGCGGGCGCTCGCTGAAATAACAGGTAGGGCAAACCCTTCGAAGCGATCAGCTTGCCATCGACGTACAGGCTGAACGTGGAGACGCCCAGGTCGAACGGGCCGTAGGGGACCTGAACAATCCCGCCGAACGTGGCGAGAGAGCTGTTGTTCTGAGCGTCCAAGGCAAACCGGGACCCGCTGAGGCTGCCCGAAACTTGCAGCAACGTGTTGGGGCTTGCCACCGCTGTCATGTTGGGCGCCGGAAGCGTTTGTATCGCTCTCACCCAGTAAGGGTCGATCCTGCTAGGGGGAACAATGTTCGCCGGAAACGGCTGGCACACCCCGCTCTTCCAGTTACAACTGCCGTAGTCCCACAGGGGCACTGTCGAGCTGGAAAAGTCTCCCGATGCAGAGGCCGGTGTCAGCGTAGTGACGGAGGCCGTGTACGTGCCGGCCGCCGGGTCGATCGAAATGATAGAGCCGCCGGCCTCCCCCACCGCTGCGACCGCAAAAGGACCAGCGCCGGGAACAGTGTCGAAGCTCACTGTGAATGTGCCGGCATGCAGCATAATGGAGAGACTGGCGAACACGCCCGCCGGGCCGCATGGGCCTGGGTCGTTGTCACCCACGCAGGGCCTTAGTGGAGTATTGGGGTAACCGGGATCGCTCGAAGGATACAGCCCGTCGATGCTGCCCTTGACGTTCGCGGTATTCGTCCCGCTGCGGATGCCGATGTTCACGATGTTGCTCTGCCACCCCCCGCTGCGAAGATAGATCCGGTCGGTCGCCGGAGTTGGAGCCGTCACGTTCAACTGGTAAATGCCCGGGAGCCCCGGGGCCAGGCCGGCGAACAGCACTGGCGCGCTTCGTTCTCCGATGTAGACCTCGACGTTATCCACCACGCGGCCTGAGCCGTCGGTCGGCCCGAGTCCCGCTGCGTACAGAATCAGCGTATCCTGCGGCCCAACCGTGTCGACCTGCCGGAAGCCGGCGTCGAATACCAGGGCCTGGCCGGTGTCCGGACTGGTGAAGAGCGCCGGGGAGTTACGCGTGAGCCGGATGTTATATGTGACGCTGCCGGCCCCGGAGGTTACTACCAGGGGCGCCACCGTGTTCTGAGGGATGGCTGCCTGAGGGGGAATCAGGGCGTCGATCTCATTCGGGGAGACGTAAACTAACGGCGCCGGAAGGCCCGCAACAGTGACCGACACTCCGCCCAGCGTGGTAGGTGACGAACCGGCCGGAGCCGGCAAGGAGCTAGCCGCGAAATTGTAACCGGCAATGACCACCCAGCAGTTGGGCGAGACAACCGCGCTATAGGACGCCTTGTTCACCACAGTCGTCACCACCGGTTGCGCCATTGTGGAGCACGCGAACGCGCCTGCGAGGATCAGGATGGCAAGGATTTTTCTCGGAAACATCTGCGCTCCCATGTAGAGGACAACGATCACTGCTCTTGCATTTTTCATTGCACGGGCCTCAAGGTACGGACTACGTTGTTGTACGTATCCGCGACGTAAACATTGCCCGCCCGGTCCACGGCAACGCTGGACGTCATCGAAAATCTGCCGTCAGTAGCCGGGCCACCGTCGCCCGAATAGCCAAAGCAGTTCCCCAGTGTGAAGTCGGTAAAGCTACACGTTCCTATGCCCGCAATCGTGTTAATGATTCCGTCGGTCGTGATCTCGCGAATGCCCGGCGTGCCCGCCTCGGCGATAAACAAGTCGCCCATGCCGTCCACCGCGATGGCGTTCATGTTGATCGCTGCGCTGGCCGGAGGGCCGTCATCGCCGGAGAAGCCGGGCTCGCCCTTCCCGGCCACCGTGTAAATGAACCCATCCGGCGTGACCTCGCGGATCTGCGAGCCGTAGCCCACGCCGTAGCCCACCGCGATGAACACGTCGACCGCATCATCCACGGCCACGCCGACCGGATAGGCCAATTGCGCCCGCGTAGCGAGTCCGCCATCACCCGAGTTTCCCTTGGTGCCGGTTCCCGCGAACGTGGAGATGATCCCGTCCGGAGTTACCTTGCGAACGCGATTAGTATTGGTCTCGGCGAGATACAGGTTCCCGCCGCCGTCCGTGGCGAGCCCGCCCATGCCGGAGAGCTTCGCATTGGTCGCCGGTCCGCCGTCGGCCGAGGCCGCCTCTAGCGTGCCGCCACCCGCCACCGTCGTGATGATCCCGTCGGT
>JGI12270J11330_10003287_pt1 | contig 11644 bp, 10 predicted proteins | sample PeaSoiMetSII2010_FD_11330 | JGI IMG/M metagenome (IMG submission 11330)
TATATTGATAACGGTGGCAGGGCGAGCCCGGTTTCTCTCGCGAATGAATTATTTACAGAAGGTCTTCGCGGCGCTGGAGGGTGGGACGGTCGTCGCCATCTTTCCCGGATTCGGCGGCGTCGATCTTGCCGCTGCCGGGCGCTCTTTTAAGCGTAGGCTTGTTGGGGTCGGATTCGCGCTTCTGCTCCCGGTGCATGGCCACCAGGCGGCCTCGCATTTCGTTGAATTCAGACGTGTTGACGACGTATTCCGGCTTCTCCGGCAGGATCTCGTTGATGTTCTTCTGCGCCATCCGGATGCGATCCTCGGTCATCGGATGGGTGGCAAAAACCTTAGCCACCGCACTGGGCCGGGTTTTTTGGAGCGAGTCGATCCGCTCGAACATGTCGATCGTCGCCGTAGGATCGTACCCCGCCTTGTACATGTACTCGAGGCCTAACATGTCGGCTTCGCCTTCGAATGCGCGCGAGAAGCTCAGAAAGGTCATCGGGATGCCAAGCCCGGCCCCTTGCCGGATGGCATAGCCCGTCCACCCACCCAGAACCATCAATGGTAACGTCGCCAGGTTGGCGATTTGCGCGCGGGTTTGCTGGCGGGTCGAGTGCCGGGCGGCGGAATGCCCGATTTCGTGCGCCATGGCGCCGGCCAGTTCCGCTTCGGTCTCGGCGATCCGGATCAATCCGGAATTCACGAAGATGTAGCCGCCAGGAAGAGTGAAGGCGTTCACCGAGTCGGAATCGATGATTTTAAAGGTGATGGGAATCTTGGCATCCGAATTCCGCGCCAGGTTCTGGCCCACACGATTGACGTATTCGCTCAGGATGGGATCGTCCACCATACGGGATTGCTTCACCACCTCTACGGCCAACTGCTTGCCCATGGCCATCTCTTTCTCGATGGAGTAGAAGTTGACGTCACCCGCGACGTTGCGATCTCCGATCTCGTCGGGATCTTTCTTCTTGTCGCCGGCGAGCGAGAGGCCTGCAAACAAAGGAATTAACACGAGCGGGATCAGCCGGCGACGCATGAAGCCTCCTGGTTCAGGCTAGCATACGTGCGGCCGAGACTTTCCGTTACCGAAAAGTTTGCAAGTCTTTCGGCGACGCGGCGATATACTCGGGCTTAATTCCCTTCACTATGCGGTGGCTCGCGGTAATTCTGTTTTCTGGTTCTCTCGTGAATGCGCAGGAGCAGATTTCTGTATCAAACGCGGCCAGCATGCTCGCGGCAGGCACGACGGCTGCCGGCTCATTGGTGTTAATTGGGCTGAACCCGCAAGCGGGTGGGCCGTTCACTATTGATCCGCCGCCTTTTTTTGATCCCGGCACATGGACATTTTCCGGAAGCGGAGGCGCCGGTTCCCCGCAGTCAATTGGTGTATTGCCGTTCTTGGTACCTCTAACGCTTCCGCCGGAGATCATGGCCACGAACTTTAACGCATTGCAAACCATCAACCGGCAAACGGGCCTGGTGGTGATGTGGGACCCCACGGGTTTTGGAGAGCAAGACGTGCTGACATCCACGTTGAGCGGCAGTACAGTTCCCGGTGGGCCCAAGACAGGGCAGACGGCGGTCATCTGTAACGTGCCTGCCACGAGCGGACAACTCGCGATCCCAGCCGCAATGCTTCAAAATTTGGCGCCGAGTGCGCTGGTTGCTGTCGGAGGCGCATATATGGAGCTATCGGTTGCGCGGAGACAGGGCCACGCACAAACGTTCTCGCTTCCGCTGCCGGAGGGGAGTTCGGTACCGGCAGTGCTGCAATTTGTTTCATTCGAAACTTGGCCGGTAGCGATCCAGTGAGGCAGCGATATACTCGGGTGTTGCGTTGGCTTCCCGTAGTTCTGTTCTCCGCGTCGCTCGCAACTGCCCAGGAACAAATTGTTGTGGCGAATGCCGCCAGTATGATCGGCACTGCCACGGCAGCGCCTGGATCGATGATCTCGGTTGAGCTGATCCCCATTTTCGGTGATTTTGAGACGATCGATCCGACATCGCTGAATGTGACGATTCTGCCGAACGGGGCGAATTTCGCCGAGGAATGTGGGATCGTTCCGGCGAACACGTCTTTCGGCCAGTTCCTGAACCCGAACCAGGTGATTGCCGTGTTGCCCGCGACACTTCCATTAGGACCCGCGCAGTTGATGCTGTACCACAGCGGACTGACCGCGACGGCGCAAATTATGATCGTGCCCTCGAGTCTTGGACTGTTCCCGCCAAGTCAGGCATACCCGGTCTTGCAGATGGGCAGCGGCCAGATGCAAACGCCGAATCAACTGACACATCCGGCGCAGCCGGGAGACACCGTCACGATTTGGGCAACGGGGTTGGGTTCGGCCACGCAGGTGACGGTGGTGGTCGGTGGAAGGGCAACGACTTCTTCTTCTGCCGGGGCGGTGCCGGGACAGCCGGGAGTTGATCAGATCCAGTTCGTGGTTCCGAGCGATCCGACGATTCCGAATGACTGCTACGTGGCGGTGCAGGCACAAACTCCGGGCGCAACCAGCAATACGATTGCGATTTCCAAGACCAACGACGGAAGCGCGTGCCAGAGCACGCTGGGCTTTACTACTGCGGATTTGGCCACGCTCGATGGAGGCGGAACAGTAGGCCTGGCTCAGTTGACGATATCGGCTGAAGTCGGCGCGCCATTGTTGCGGCAAGGAGACTTCTCATCGCTGACAGGCATTTTGCAAAGATTGACGAATCCTAGCTCGCCCGGTTTTTCGCGCACGGAATCGGCCAACTTTACCCCGTTGGGAGTGAACGCGACGGGTGCCGCGGAAATCTCAGGAACCGTGGTCGCCGATGACGTATTTTACGACTGCACCGCCTCGCCACCGAGTCCATCCGCAATCGGCGAGGTGGCGTTGTTCGGCAGTTCCTACGACTTTGGAAGCAAAGTCACGCTGCAAGGTTCCGGCGGAACGCTCGCTCTGACTCCGCCGGCTCCGCTGCTCGGAGGCTTTCCTTTTCTCGGCCAGCAAACCAGCGCGCCAGTCTCCAACCCGAGCCAGCTTCCTCCGCCGCTGTTTACGCCGGGCACCTGGACATTTTCCGGAAACGGCGGAACCGGTTCCCAAGCAACACAAGTCGCAGCGCCGTTCTCCGTACAATTGACGATACCTCCGGAAATCATGGCCACGAACTTCAGCGCATTGCAAACGATCAACCGGCAGCAGGATCTGGTAGTGGCGTGGAATCCCACGGGCTTCGGGGAGCAGGATGCGGTAAGCGTGACATGGAACGATGAGCCGATCGCAATTTTTTTTCTTCCGACGGCGTTCTCCCCGCCGAAAGGGTTGCAAACGGCCATCTGCAGAACCCCAGCCACGAGGGGCCAAATAGTGATTCCGGCGGCAATGCTTCAAAATTTGACGCCGGGCAAAACGGGCGGACCGCCGACCGCATTTGTTAACCTCTCGGTCTCCCCAAGATCCGGCCGCATCCAAACTTTCTTTCTTCCGCTGTCAATGGTGCCAGGAGCTTCGATACACGGGTTGCTGCGATTTAGTTCTTCCGAAAATTGGCCGGTGATGGTGGAGTAATTGGCCGTCACGCGAGCGGATGACGCCAGCGCAGGCCGGGAAACCGGCTGTAGTCGCGATCGGCGGTGATCCATTCATTTCCGGATTCGATCGCCAGGGCCGCCAGATAGGCATCAGCTACTAGATTCCCTTTCGCCTTCACTGCCCGGCATAGCCCGGTGAAAATGTCCCAGTGCCGTGGGCCTGGTGCAACATTGACGCAATTGGGCTGATTTCGCAGCACCTCGGTAAAGCGAATTGCCGCCTCAGGCGGACTGGGAGGATCGAATATTTTGGGGTGGGTGGCGACACGCAGAAAGCCGGAAAGAACCAGATCCGACATTCCAAACGACTGGTCGGAGTTGATGCACTCCTCGAGCCAGCGCGCATAGGACTTGTGCTCGGGCGCGCTTTCGCGGAAGGCGTATACGAGTACGTTTACGTCAATCAGCAACATTGCGGCTTTCCATCAAATCCAGGATTGCCGAGGTATCATCGAGATCCACGCCAGGCCGCAACCTGCCTCCCGGGAAAGTCGGCAGGCGCACCTTACGGCGTTTCACCGGATGCTTCCGGCGCGCGAGCGTTTCACGGAGAGAGTCTTCGATGACCGCGGTCAACGTCTTTCCGCTGTCGGCAGCGTATTTCTTGGCCTCAGCCAGCAAGGGGTCGTCCAGGCGCACGGTGGTCCTCATACATCAAGACATATCGCTATGGCATCAATATGTCAAGCGGGGATCAGATGCCCTTCCGCCAGTCTTTGTCGCTGTTGCTCTTAAGCTGAATTGTCATCGAGCCGTCGGCGTTGAGCGGCTGTGCGCTCGCCCAGCGAATCGGGTGGCGGACTCCGGCTTTGGCTTCGATTTCACCGCGCAGAATGAGTTTGCGCCCGTCCATGCCGGGTGGCAGAATAAATGATGCCTGGCGAATCTTGCCTGCATGCGGATGGCCGGCATCGAGCGAGCCGCTCTGGCGAAAACTGCCGTCCTCGCTTTCGACCGTCACGCGCAGCACACCGGGGATGCCGGCAACTCCGTCGTTGGCGAATCCGATTACCAGCTCCGCAGTGCCGTAGCGTTTCCGCTGCCAGATCCACGACGGCCGCACGCGATAGCCCAGGCGGCGCTGCATGGCGCGGAAGCCGTTTGGGTAGCGTTCATTATAGTGGGCGAGATTGTCGGCTTCGGTCCACAATGCCCAGTAGTTGGCGCCGATGTCGAGCACATGCATCATGCAGTTTTCGCGCAGGTTCACGCCCGCGGCATCAACTGCGATCTTGTTGACGTCGTAGTCGCGATTGTATCCGTCCTCGAGAATCGTGGCGAGCCAGGGCGGGCGGTTCGACAGCTCCTCGATCTGGATCGGCTCTTCGACCAGAATGCTGTCGGAACGCAGCCAGCAGCCGGCGCGGACGGCCATGTCCTCCACCTCGCGATTCCCGACGTTGCTGATGTCGGGCTGAGTATTCACGGCCAGCGGCGTGCGCTTCCAGGTTTCGATCTGAAGTTTCGTCATGTTGACGAAAGTACGTTCGGCGGTACGGTAATCGGGGAACGGATTGGGCAGGTCGTTGGTGTGGCTCTCGCCCCAGAAGCCGTACTGCATCAGGTCCATCCACTCGACCAGCGGATTCGCATCGAACTCGGCGGCCATCAACTCGTTCAGCTCGCGGAAAGCTTTTAGAAATTGCGGGTGATCGTAGCGCGGCTCGACGGCATCGAAATGCTGTCCGCGGCGCTCGAGCTTGCCGATATTGGCGAGCGGCACGCGGTCGCGGAGGAAATCGGGCAGCGCGATTTTAGCCGGCTGGATTTCGGGATTAGATAACTGCACGCGAAAACCAACGCGCAGCCCGCGCTGTTTGGCAGCGTCGAAGGTGAGTTTCCAGATGGGATGCAGGTTGAGGCGGCCTGCTTGGCTTTGCACGTCGCGCCAGTCGCAGCGGATGTACAAAACGTCGACGAAGGGCAGCGACGAGATCTTCGCCACGTGCTGTTCGAGCGTTTCCTTGCCCGCGCGGGCAGCAAGCGACGGCCCGCTTTCCTCCCACGTGTAGCCGACCAGGCCGAGGCCCCAGTTGCGAATGTGCTGGTCGGAGGGCGTAGTAGTGGCGATGGTGAACCAGCCTTCATCCTGCTCGATGCCGAACGGGCCCTGGTTGAGGCGATCGGCGACGGCGGGCCCGGTGCCGAAGTCGTAGCCGTCCCAGCGGTGCGAGGGGACGTCGGCTAGGGCGAGGGCAGGGAAGGTGGAGAGAAGGGTGCGACGGGAGAGGGGCATGGATAGATTGTAGTTGACATATCCCATTCGGGCGATGCGACAGCCGGTCGGCTGATTCGAACTGCTCACGAAGTCCGCAGGGATTGCACATGTCTTTCCAGCAATCTCTGGAGCGTACGCAAGTATTTGGTGCCCTCCGAGGTTTGCAGAAAAGCAGTTTGGGTTGCCCAGTCGCTCTGCTGGTTCATCCCATATGTGGCTCCGCCCGCTGCGTTCATAAGCTCTATGAATCGCTCACTGCTCACCGGCACATCTGATCCCGGCCGGTTATGTCCGTACCAGCGGACCACATTCTGCATCACGAATCTCATTCTTGCCGCTGGCGGCGGATGAGTCAGGGTTTTCACGTGCGATGCCCGCGGGATTGGCGCTCGAATGAAGAAGAACGCCCCAACCGCGATGATAAAACAAGAGAGCAGTGCCTCCTCCTGGACCGGTTGTTTTTCTGCGTTTAGGCCGAGAAGCCTCACAGCTCGCAATCGTCCATCGCCGTTAAGCAGGTCCTCGAGGACATAAAAAACGGCGTAACCGTCGGCATCGAGCTCCAACGCCTGTCGTTCTTCACAGCCCGCGCCTCCCAGTATTTCGGCCGCAAATATAGAGTCTTCCGCTGCCTGTAGTAAATGACCATGGACGTGATGAGTGTACTCGTGCACAACGACGAACTTGAGCTGCGTTTGGAACAGAACTACGTGGAGTGGCTCGTAATGAACGCCGTCTACCCCATGACCGAGAGTATTGGTGACTAATCCCGACGTACTCAGCCGGATGCAGCAATCCCATAGCTCGTGGACTAGCTCCATGGTTACGCCGATGAAAGAGTACCCGCTGTACTGAAATGCAAGGGCGTTCGGGACTGGGGACTCGACATAGTCGAAATGGAATGGTGGATGCGCTCGGTGTTCGGAGATGTCAGTCCTTTCAGCTTGAAGTGCGCCGTTGAGCGACTGCTGGATCCCGGACAACAGTGTGCGTACAGGCGCCTCTAGGGTTTCAAGATCCTGCTTCCCCCGGTAGTTAGCGCGATCGGAAGGCCTGTTCCGGTCCTCTTGGAAAAATCGGTGGAAAAGTACTTCCGGAGGAATTGGCGAGGTGATTGCGTCGGTCACCATCCTCCCCTTTCGCCACCAGGGTACTTCGTTTCTCGAAAGCGGTCTACCACATCGAGTGCGGCTGGGGAAACTGCCGCAGGTCTGCCGCAAAAGGCGCGACAGCCCTGCGCTACATGGTCACCAGCGGCAGCTCGATGAAGCTGGTGTGATACACCCGCTGCGTGGCCTTACGGTAATCCTCGGGCTTGGCCCAAAATATACTTGGCACGAAAGTCTGCGGATTGCGGTCGTAGAGCGGGAACCATGCCGATTGAATTTGCACCATCAGGCGATGGCCGGGCAGAAAGACGTGGTTCGCGGTAGGCAGCGCCCAGCGGTAAACCTGAGGAATATCGGGCGTGATGGGCTTGGCTGTCTCCAGGCTTTCGCGATAACGGCCGCGGAAGACGTCGGCTGAGATCATGAGTTGGTAGCCGCCGAGCTCGGGCTCGCTGGATACTTCGTCGGGGTAGAGATCGATTACCTTGACGACCCAGTCGGAATCGGTGCCGCTGGTGGAGGCGACGAGATTGGCGATGGGCTGGCCGCTGATTTTCACAGGCGCCGTCAAGACATCGGAGGTGAACGCGACGACATCGGGACGGCCGGAAGCCTCGCGCTGATCGTCCACCAGCCATCGCCGCCAGGAGCTGTTGTCGATGGGGCGCGCACGGTAGGGTGCGGGCTTGGCGGGGTCAGAAATGTATTCGTCGTATGCAGCGTCATCGCTGTTTGGCGCATTAAAGCCCAGTTTGAGACCCGCAGTGAGATAGAGCGGTGTGGGCTTGACGGAGCAGCCGCTCGCGCAACCGGCGGGCCAGGCGGGCAGACGACGCCAGGTATTCGTTCCGGTTTCAAACGCCATGACGGGCGGCAGGTCGGCCTTGGGTGCGCCGTCTTTCAGATATTGATCGAGGAACGGGCGCAAAATCTCGCGGCGGAAGTAGCGGCCGGTATCGCTGCCGAATTTGATGGCGCCGAGCGAACTGCCATCGCCAATCTCGCCGCCGTGACACCACGGCCCCAAAACGAGAAACACTTTGTCATTCCCGGTGTCTTTGGGTTTGATGGCTTTGTAGACGGCGATGTCGCCGTAAATATCCTCCTGGTCCCAGAGGCTGTGCACCAGCATGACGGGAATCTTCAGCGGCTGCGCGGCGAGCACACGATCCATTGCCTGATCGCGCCAGAAGGCGTCGTAGCTGGGGTGCGCAGCGATCTTGCGAAAGAAGCCGAGCGGTTCGAGGCCGCGGCGCTGGCCCAATGCGCCGGCGGAACCGGCTCCCATGTACAGGTCGTAGTCGTCATGGTAACTGGTCCACCATTTGACTTCCGATTTGCGCGTGGCTTCCTGGTCATAAATGTAGGAGAGACTCCCCTCCTGGCGGAATGCGCCGTTGTGGAACCAGTCGTCGCCCATCCAGCCATCCACCATCGGGTTCATGGGCACGGAAACTTTGAGAGCGGGGTGCGGATTGACCAGCGCCATCAAGGGCAGAAAACCGTCGTAGGAAATTCCGAGAATCCCGACCTTGCCGTTCGATTCAGGAACATTTTTGACCAGCCAGTCGACGGTGTCGTAGGTGTCGGTTGAGTGATCCACCGGCGTCGGGTTCTGCGGCCCGTGCAGAGGGCGATTCATGATGTAGTCACCTTCGGAGCCATGCTTACCGCGGATGTCCTGTACGGCGCGGATGTAGCCGCCTTCCACGATCACGTCGGTGGCGTTGTCGTAGCCTTGCAGTATTGGGCCGAGGTGGGAGCTTTGCGCATGGCTGGTCAGTTCCTTGGCGTCATAGGGTGTGCGTGTGAGCAGGATGGGTGCGTTCCTGGCGCCTTTTGGCACGATGACGACGGTGAACAGCTTGACGCCGTCGCGCATGGGGATCATGACTTCGCGCCTCGCGTAGTCAAAGGTGTCGGTCTGCGGGGTGAACTTGGAGGGCGTCTCGCTCGGATAGTCGGGATACTGGGCGGCGGGCGCGGTGGTCTGCGCTGAGCTCGAGCAGGTGAAGGAGAAGACGCCGAGCAAAATCAACGCGTGGTTGCAGGTTTTCATAATTGTGTGGCGCGCGTAGGCTGCGCCAGTTAAGAGATCATGAAACCATGAGCCGTTCGGAAATCGCAACTTCGGTGCCGATCTGGGAGCAGTATCAGGATCAGTTCCCGGTTCGCGAGAACTTGATTTATTTGAATCATGCGGCCGTCGCGCCACTATGCAAAAAGTCAGCAGAGGCGATGCAGCAGTTTGCCGATGACGCGCGCGATTTCGGCTGCCATCACTATGACCAGTGGCTTGCCGTGTACGATGGCCTGCGGCGCGGAGCGGCGAAACTGGTGGGCGGCGAGCCGACGGACATCGCGCTCATGAAAAATACGTCGGAAGGCATCGCGACGGTGGCCATGGGATTTGACTGGCGCGCGGGCGACAAGGTCGTCGCGTTCGAGGAAGAATTTCCGGCGAACTACTATCCGTGGAAGCGGCTGGAAGCGAAGGGCGTGCGCGTCGAGTGGCTGTCGGTTTTCGATCCGCTGGAAAAAATCGACGCGGCGTGCGCGGGCGCGCGGTTGCTGGCCGTGAGTTTCGTCCAGTATTTGAGCGGCTATCGCATGGATCTGGAAGCGCTGGGCGAAATCTGCCGGCGGCGCGGGTGCTTCTTTTTCGTGGATGCGATTCAAGGGTTGGGCGCGTTTCCGTTGGATGTGCGGCGCTGCGGCATTCATGCGCTGGCCGCGGACGGACACAAGTGGCTTTTCGGGCCGGAAGGATGCGCCATCCTTTATATCAACGCGGAGATGCGCGAGCGCGTGGCACCGGTGGAGTTCGGATACACGAACGTGGCGCGCTACGCGGACTACGCGACGCGGGATATGACGCTGCGGCCCGATGCCGGGCGTTATGAGTGCGGAACGATGAACACGATCGGATGCTACGGGCTGAAAGCGGCAATCGACTTTGTGCTGGAGGTCGGTGTGGAGCGCATTACACCGGCGGTACAGGCGCTGGGGGACCGGATTGCGGAGGGTGTTGCCGCGAAGGGGTGCGAAGTGCTGGGACGGCGCACGGCGCAAACGGGCGCAGGTATCGTGAGTTTCCGTAAGCCCGGCGTGGAGAGCGGGGCGATCGTGCACCAACTGAATCAGAGGCGCATCACGGCTGCGAACCGGAGCGGATGGGTGCGGACGTCGCCGCATTTCTATGTGAGCCCGGAGGAGATTGATGAAGTGGTGGCGGCGGTGGGGTAACTGATACCCCACCATCAATCGTGGCCCGGTACCCATCGAGTCAAGCGTCGCCGTAATACAATATCGGGGCGATGCTGCTCGGCTGCGTTACCTACAACATTCTCAAAGACTGGGATCTCGAAACCATCATTCGCAACCTTGAAGAGGCGGGGTACGATGCCGTCGAGTTGCGCACGGGGCACAAGCACGGCGTTGAACCCTCGCTCACGAGCGAACAGCGGACAGAGGTCGCGGCGCGGTTTCGAAGATCAAAAGTGCGGCTGCTGAGCTACGGCTCGACGTGCGAGTTCGAATCGCCCGACGCAGATGTGCGGCGCCGTCAGGTGGAAATTGGCAAACAATGGGTGGAACTGGCGCACGATACGGGCGCGTGGGGCGTGAAAGTCCGGCCCAACGGACTGCCGGCCGGTGTGTCGATGGAGACCACGGTTCAGAATATCGCCGGCAGCCTGCGCGAACTGGGCGATTACGGGCGGCGCTACGGCGTCGAGATCTGGATGGAGGTGCATGGGCCAACCACGCAGAATCCGCCGGTTTCCGCCGCCATCATGAAAGCCACCAAGCACGACAACGTGGGAGTGTGCTGGAATTCAAACCCGACTGACGTGGTGAATGGCAGCGTGAAGGCGAGCTTCCAACTGCTGAAGCCATGGATCCGCAACGTGCACATCAACGACCTCTCGAATAACTACCCGTGGCGCGAGCTGTTCACGCTGCTGCGCGATTCGGGCTATGAGCGCTACACGCTGTGCGAGGTGGACCCGCCGAGCCAGGAGCCCGAGCGTTTTCTGCGCTACTACCGGGCCCTGTGGATTGAGTTGAACCGCACGTGTCCAAAACACGAAGAAGAATAACAACCGCGGTGCTGGCGGTGTGCAGCTTGCATGCCGCGGTACCCACTCCGAAAAGTCATTTCGGGCACGAGATTGGCGTTGATCGTGAGCTGCTCGATTGGGATAAAGTCGTTTCGTATTTTCAGGCGCTGGCGGCCGCGAGCGACCGGATTCGCGTCGAAGAACTGGGCAAGACGGTCGAAGACAGGCCCTTCATCGCCGCGACCATCGCCGAACCGGAAACGCTGCGCAATCTCGATCGCTACCGGGAGATCCAACGGCGGCTGGCCGATCCGCGCATCACATCGGAAGCGGAAGCTGAACCGCTCATCGCCGAAGGCAAGACGGTCGTCCTGCTGACCTGCTCGATTCATTCGACCGAAGTTGCTTCCACGCACACTGCAGTCGAGTTTGCGTACCAGCTCCTCACCGAGGACAAGCCACGGTTTCGCGCCATTCTGCACAACACGATTCTGCTGCTCGTGCCGTCCCTGAATCCGGATGGCGTCGATCTGGTCACGCGCTGGTACCGCCGCACGTTGGGCACGGCGTATGAAGGGACTTCTCCGCCTGAGTTGTACCACCACTACATCGGGCACGACAACAATCGGGATTGGTACATGTTCACGCAGCCGGAAACGCGGCTGACCGTGGCGAAGCTGCACAA
>JGI12270J11330_10003290_pt1 | contig 11636 bp, 8 predicted proteins | sample PeaSoiMetSII2010_FD_11330 | JGI IMG/M metagenome (IMG submission 11330)
GCAGACCTCTCCCGACGCCGGGAGCGTCACATCGCGACAGCCGGCGGTCGCCCGCCATACGGCTGCCGCGCCTGGCTGAGTGCGCTGCAGCTCTGCCTCGATCGCCGCGACCGATCGGCTCTCCGTGATGCCGCTACGTTCGGTGCGTTGTCGCTCGATCCGAGCCGTGAGTGCAGCACGCTCGGTTACCGTCTTGGCCCGTGCCGCAGTCGTGTCTGCAATGTTGAGGGCGGCAAAGCCAACCGTGGCCATCAGGGCGACCGCGATCGTGATGGTCCACAAGGCCCACGCGACCGCCGCCGCCATGCGCCGGCGGTCGGTCCAGAGTGTGCGGGCTGCGGTGGGCAGGATCAGCGCCAAGACATCGGCCGAGACGCTCAGACCAGAGAGCAGGGTGCTGGCTTCGGAGTTGCGGCCGAGCGTACCGCCATACCAGGCATTGATCCGGATTCCGAACCAGGCCACTACCACCGCGAGCACCGCAAGAGCCGCACCGCCTGCGGCTCGCGTGACTCGTAATGGGGCAATCGATGATCCAAAGTGTTGCACGACCCCGTTCACGAGGTCTTCGCCCTGTGCAGCGGATTGCACAGGCAGCACAGTTGGGATGGTGAGGGCTTTCTCTGATGGGGAAGCGATGGTGGCCGCGGCGTCGCACGCCCGTGGCAGATCGGGTTTCCTCGCTGTGAAGATAGAACGACCGTCGAGGCCAGGCGTGCGCACGAGCTGACCAGATGCCACCCATGCCTTAACGCGCCGCGACGTTGTCGACCGGTTCCAGCCCCAGTAGCGAGCGAGATCCGACACAGTGGTCGCGATAGTGCCGTCCGGTTGACTGTGCAGCCACGCCAGCGCCTGGGTCTCTGTGAGCGGCTGTTGGTGGTCAGTCAAATACGGCCTCCGGTGACATCCGGCTCAGGGAATCACATCCAGATGTCACCGCGTCTGGGTGCTTAACCGGCCGGCCGCCTCGATCTACGCTTTGAACCATCCTCAAGGTGACGAACAGCTGCGGCCTAGGCGGGGACGAAGCTGGAGAAGTCGTCCTAGATCATGTCGAAGAGCTTGCGCCCAAGCCGCATTATCGCAAGGTCGAAACACGGCGCCGCTTGCATTGGCGTTGAAACAGAAACGCAATTCGGTCCGGAACCGTCACGCCCGGCAAAACCTGCCGAAACTGCCAGCCGGCCTTTGGGTCGCCGCGAGCGGCAGCACGGCATAGGCGTGGAACAGATCTACCCCTGTTTCTGCTTGATCTCGGCGTCATGCCGCTCGGCCGCCGCGACACGATAGCCGATCGGCAGCGGCGATCCCGGTTGCGGGTCGAGAGAGGAGCGGTTCGCTCATCGTGAGCCATGGCCGCTTGACGAGCCCCTGCCGGGGCGGCGACGTCCGGTCAATCCCGCAAGCCGGCGGAGCCGGGCGCGCCCAGCGCGAGGATTGACGGGAGGTCGCGGGCCCGGCCTCTTCGCGACAAGCGGTCTCGCTCGCATCTGGGCAAAGTGTGGGCGGATGGCGCTCGGATCGTTGAAATGCTTGAGGTCTTGAGCAAAACGTATGGCAGGGGCATTTCTGCGGGTGCTTGAAAACTCAAATCAACCCAACCACATGCGCCCAGCCGACGGCGGCGCTTTTATCTTGCGGTCATTCGACGGCCCCTAACTTCCCGAGGGCGATCGATTGCTTCCCTTCTCGAAACGTTACTCCGCGCGATTCAGTTTCTCGCTTGGAGCAACAAACCAGTGCGCATTCCGAATATCCGTCGCGTCATGAGCAGGAGCCGTAGAGCACGGTCGAATAGGCTGCCAGGTTCTCGAACATGATCTTCTCCCTTGCGTAGCCGCGTCAGGTTGTGGTTGTCCGACCAGCGCCCTCCGCCTTAGTGCCGCCCCGGTCCAATCCTCTGATGAAGCCGGAGATTGCCACTCCGGTCTCCTCCGGGCTGTCCTCCTGCAGGAGCTTGCGTCCCTTCACGGTGACCTCGGTCTGGCAGGGTGGCCGGGTTGATAAGTGCGACCAGCCGGCTCTGATGCAATTGCTCGCGGTGCGAGGACCACGCTGCTCGGTGGCCAGAGCTGGTGGTCCAGCCCATTATGGCGTCCAGTCTGCTTCGCAAGCCGCAAGAAAAAAGCTCACCCGTTCATGCAAGAAGGATGGCAACTCTTTCTTCAGGTTCTTCAGCTCCTCACCCATCAGCGATCTCATAAGCATCGGAAGCAGAATGAGATCCATAAACATCTGCGCGGTTGCGAGTTTTCGCTTACCGCTGAATGGTCCCCTTGGTGAGCGCGCGAGTCGCTGGGCCGCCTCATTTAAGAGCTGTGAAACGGCACCTGCCGCACGGTCCCGCGCAGCGTCGTGCACATTCCGGCTCAATTCGGGGAAACGCCGGGCCTCGGCGATCGTGGCACGGGTTAGGTCGAGCGTATCGGCGATAAATCTCTCGACGATTTCCATGCCCAGATTGGCGAGCTTGTCCTGGATCGTGCGTCCTTGCGGCGTAAACCCCTCGAAATCCGTCAATCCGTTGATGGTGCGGCCTACTACCGCCGTAAAAAGCGCCTCCTTCCCTGGAAAATGGGCATAGATCGTCGGCTTGCTTGCCGGAGCAGTCTCGGCGATCTCGTCGATACTTGTGCTGCGGAAGCCTCTTTCAAGAAATAGCTGCTGGGCAGCATCGAGAATCCGCGTCTGAACGTCACCGGCAAGGTCCTTCGGTGGCCTACCGCGTTTCGATCCTTTGTTCTTAGCCATCATTCCATCCCACAATCACGAGTTTGTGCGTGCGCAAATCCCTCTTGACACGGTCCGAATGAAAATGCAATAAAAAGAAAATATACGGTTTAGTATATTTAATCCCTGGCTCGGTCTTGATACGGGCTTGTGGAAGCTTTTCCAGGAGGATCGGAGGGCCGCGACTTGCGCGGCCGCCCGCCGATCGTCCGGGCCCAAGTTGAGGAGATTGTCGTGGTTACATTTGATCCGGCGCTACCGGGACTGGAGATGGGGACGTTGTTGCGCGAGCTGAATCACCGGATCGAGAACCAGTTCTCCTCCGCAATCAACTTGATCTCGGCTGAAGCTGTCCGTGCGGAGGGCACGGAAGCGAAGGCCGGCTTGAGCAACGTGGTCGAGCTGCTGAATGGATATGCCGACGTCCACCGCGCACTACTGAAACCGAAAAACGACGCGTTGGTCGACGCCGCCATCTACCTTCGCAAGCTGTGCTGCGCTTTGCGCCGGGCCGTGCTGGATTCGTTGAATATTCAGCTCACATTCAAGGGCGAACCTCTGCCACTTCGACCGGAGCGCTGCTGGCGACTCGGATTGATCATCCATGAGCTCGTGACGAATGCCACTAAACATGCCTGCTTCGACGGTCGCGCTGGAACGATCAAGATCAAGCTCGCGCGGGCGGACGCCTTGGTGAACTGCGTCGTGGCAGACAACGGATCCGTTTCAACGCGCGGCGGGCACGGGCACGGGCAGGGACTGCGGATCATTGGCGATCTTGCCAAGGGCCTCGGCGGGCGCATTGAGCATGGCGTCGGCGCGGACTTCAGATCGGTCGTCCTGGCTTTTCCTCTTACCGAAGGCGAGTGCCAGGCGAACTATAAGATCGCTTCGCGTGGCATCAGACCGCTTCAGCAGGCGAAAACCATTGCCTCCCGTGGCTCGGGTGAGGGCAGGGCCAGGTCATTAGATCGGGACAATCATCCTACTGCAACTGTACCGCACCCTGATGCGTCACCCGCGTACGGAGGCGAATCGGCTCTTGCCTGCCGCTCTACGGAAGTGTTGAGCGGACTGTTGTCACCCAGCCCCCGCATGGACGTGCTATGAAACATTACTCTCTGAATCAAACGAGCGTCGTTCAAGCCAACGGCAAACGCAAGCTGAAGAGTTTCGCCGGGCTCGCAGTTGCGCTTGTCGCGATCATGTTGAGCGGCTGCAATGATCATGCTGCGGCTCCGACCACGCGGGCTACTTTCGTCCTTACAGAAGTCGTGCAGCCGCGCGGCATGCAAGTCTCTGCCACGCTCACCGGCGAAGTCCGGGCCCGTTGCCAGGCCGATCTCTCCTTTCGTGTCAGCGGGCGCGTGACCGAGCGCTTTGCCGATGTTGGCAGCCACGTCGAGGCCGGACAAGTGCTCGCGCTGCTCGATCCCGCCGAGCAACAGGCAGATGTCGATGCCTCAAGCGCGGCTGTGGCCGCGACAGAATCTCAGTTGCGGGTGGCGAAAGCGACGTTCGAGCGGCAGAAATCTCTGATCGCGAGTGGCTTTACCACCCGACCGAGCTACGATCAGGCGGAGGAAGGATTGCGATCCGCTGAAGGTGCGCTTGAGCTCGCGAAAGCGCAGCTGGGGTCGGCGAACGAAGCGCTTGGCTATACCGCTTTGCGTGCCGAAGCTGCGGGCGTGATTACCACACGCAGTCTGGAAGTCGGTCAGGTCGTCCAGGCTGCTCAACCGGTTTTTGCGCTGGCACAAGACGGGGAGCGGGACGCCGTCTTTGACGTCTACGAATCGATCTTTTTTGGCGGTCTCGATGGCAGCCGGGTATCACTGACGCTGGTCTCTGACCCCGATGTAACCTTGAGCGGGTATGTCAGGGAAGTCTCGCCGGCCATTGATGCGAAGAACTCGACGATCCGCGTTAAGGTGACAATCCAGAATCCGCCGGCAGCGATGACGCTCGGAAGCGCCGTCGCCGGGACCGTCAAAACGAAAGCCCAACGACAGATCGCATTGCCCTGGACCGCCTTGATGGCGGCGGGATCGAGGCCTGCCGTCTGGATCATTGATCCAAAGACCAGGACCGCATCTCTAAAGCCGGTGGCAATCGGTAGCTATGAAGCAGGCGGCGTGGTGATCGAGGCCGGTCTCGAGCCCGGCGAGCGCGTTGTGGTTGATGGAGGCAAGCTGCTGAGCGCTGGGCAGCCCGTGACGTACGAGGGGGAGCAGCTATGAAAAAGCGCGCCGTGATTGCACTCGGTATCGCTGCGTCGGCGTTGGCTCTGTCTGGATGTCAGCAGGAGACGAAAGTGCCCGAGCCGGTGAGGCCCGTGATGTCGATGGTCCTTGAATCAAGTCGCTCGGACGGCACCACAGCTGTGGGCGTTGTTGAGCCCCGGTTCAAGACAAGTCTCGCCTTCCGCGTGTTGGGACGCCTTACCGGACGTCCAGTTAACGTTGGCGATCTCGTTACAGAAGGAGAAACCGTCGGCACTATCGATCCAACGGCTCTTGAGCTCGGTGTGCGCGCGGCCAAAGCGGAACTCGCAAAGGCGGAAGCGCAACTTGCGAACGCACAAGCGGCCGAAGAACGAAAGCGCGCTCTGATTACCAGCGAAGCAACCACAAAGCAGACGCTGGACGATGCCGAGCAAGCGCGGTCCGGTGCCGAAGCATCGGTGGCTCGCGCGCAGGCAAATCTGACGAAGGCAACCGAACAACTCGGGTATGCCCAGCTGAAGGCCGATTTCGCGGGCGTTGTCACCGCGGTGGGCGCGGAGGTCGGACAGGTGGTCTTACCTGGCCAGAGCGTGGTTACGGTCGCGAGGCCCGATATCAGGGAAGCGGTCGTCGATATCGGGGCGGATTTCCCGCTTCCCCTGGAAATCGGCCTGCCATTCACCGTGAGCTTGCAGCTCCTGCCGGGCGTCCAGGTCGAAGGCGAAATCCGTGAGATCGCGCCGCAAGCCGATCCGGTGACGCGCACGCGCCGGGTCCGCATCGCCCTGAACAATCCGCCTCCAACCTTTCGCCTCGGCGCAACCGTGAGCGCGAAGCTGAACAAAGAGCAAAGCCCGATCTTACGGGTGCCCGCATCCGCGGTGCTCGCCAAAGACGGCACCAATTTCGTCTGGCTCATCGATCTCCCCACGAGCTCGGTGTCGCTGCACAGGGTCGATCTGGCGACGGACGAGGGAGGCATCCGCGTAACCGGTAGGCTTGCCCCCGGTGTACGCATCGTGACCGCCGGGATTCACAGCCTCAAGCAGGGACAACAAGTCCGTATCGAACAGGATTCAAACCCATGAAGTCGTTTAACCTTTCCGACTGGGCGCTCAGACATCGTTCTCTCATCTGGTATTTCATGATCGCCTTCATGGCGGCAGGGCTTTTTTCCTACCTTCAGCTTGGGCGTCAGGAAGATCCCGACTTCACCATCAAGACCATGGTGATCCAGGCGCAGTGGCCGGGTGCATCTCCCGAAGAGATGACGCGCCAAGTCACCGACAGGATCGAGAAGAAGCTCGAGGAGCTGGAATCGCTCGACTACACCAAGAGTGTGACTGTCGCGGGCCAGACAACGGTGTTCGTCTATTTGCGAGACACCACAAAAGCGGCCGACGTCGCCTCAACCTGGGCTCGGGTCCGCAACATGATTGCAGATATCAAGGGCGACTTTCCGCAAGGGGTGATCGGGCCGGGATTCAATGATCGCTTCGGCGACGTGTTCGGTAATATCTACGCGTTCACCAGTGACGGCTTGAGCCAGCGCCAACTGCGCGACCTGGTCGAGGACGTCCGCGCCAAAATATTGACCGTACCGAATGTCGGCAAAGTGGACATTCTGGGTGCGCAGGATGAGGTGATTTACCTCGAATTCTCCACCCGGAAGATCGCGGCTCTTGGTCTCGACGTCCGCTCGATCATGGCCTCCCTGCAGGGACAAAACGCGGTCGCGCCATCCGGCGTGTTCGAGGCGGGGCCCGAGCGGATCAGCGTCCGCGTGAACGGACAGTTCACGTCCGAAGCCAGCCTGAAGGCGATCAATCTGCGCGTCAACGATCGCTTCTTTCCGCTGACTGATGTCGCAACAATCACCCGCGGTTATCTCGATCCGGCCAGGACATTGTTCAGGCACAACGGCGAGCCTGCGATCGCCCTCGCCATCGGAATGAAGTCCGGCGCCAACCTCCTGAAATTCGGTGAGGCGCTGAAGGAGGAGATGTCAAAGATCCTCGCCGACCTGCCGATCGGCGTCGGAGTTCATCTGGTCGCGGATCAGCCGGCCGTGGTGGAGCATGCAGTGTCGGGCTTCACTGAAGCGCTGATTGAGGCCGTGGTCATTGTCCTCGTCATCAGCTTTCTCAGCCTGGGGCTGCGGGCGGGTCTTGTGGTTGCGATTGCGATCCCGCTGGTACTGGCGATCACCTTTGTGGTGATGGCTTATACCGGTATTTCGCTGCAGAGGATTTCGCTGGGCGCATTGATCATCGCGCTGGGCCTCCTGGTCGATGACGCGATGATCGCCGTCGAAATGATGGTAGCGCGGCTCGAAGTTGGCGATCCCGTGGAGAAAGCGGCGACACACGTCTATACGTCGACCGCCTTTCCCATGCTGACGGGCACGCTGGTTACCGTTGCCGGGTTCATCCCGATTGGTCTCAACAGCAGTAATGCCGGCGAGTTCACCTTCACCTTGTTCGTGGTCATTGCGGTCTCTTTGATCGTGTCGTGGGTTGTCGCGGTGCTGTTCACCCCGCTGCTCGGGGTCACCATCCTGCCCGCTAAGATAAAAGGCCATCACGAGGAGAAGAGCCGGCTCGCGCAGATGTTCTCACGTCTGCTTCTCGTCTGCATGCATCATCGCTGGATAACTATCTCGGTCACGGTTGCTGTCTTCCTCATTGCCCTGTTCGGAACGCAGTTCGTGCAGCAGCAGTTCTTCCCTTCGTCAGACCGGGCTGAGCTGGTGATCGACTGGAACCTGCCACAGAACGCCTCGATCGCCGACACCAACGCCCAGATCGCCCGCTTCGAACGGGAGCAACTGAAGGGCAATGATTCAGTCGACCAGTGGTCAACCTATATAGGCATCGGCGCACCGCGGTTTGTTCTGTCATTCGATGTGCAGACGGCCAACTCGTGGTTTGGCCAGCTCGTGGTCCTGACCAAGGGCGGCATCAAGACTCGCGACCGCGCCAAGGCGCAGTTCGAGGCTTACCTAAGCAAGACCTTTCCCGGGACTGACACCTACGTCAAGTTGCTTGAGGTAGGTCCGCCGGTGGGACGTCCGGTGCAATACCGCGTGAGCGGGCCCGACATCGCAAGCGTAAGGGAGCTTTCGCAGAAGCTCGCTGGCATCCTGCGGAGCAGCTCTGATCTAGGCAGCGTGGTGTTTGACTGGATGGAGCCTGCGCGCGTCGTCAAGGTCGACGTTCTCCAGGACAAAGCGCGCCAACTTGGCGTGACTTCGGAGGACATCGCTATGACCTTGAATGGGGTGCTTGAGGGCTCGTCGATTACGCAAGTGCGAGACAGCATCTACCTCGTCAACGTCATGGGACGCGCCACCGCTCCAGAACGCTCATCCATTGATACGCTGCGGGATCTGCAACTGACCGGGCTGGGCGGCCAAGCGGTGCCGCTCGGGGCCGTAGCCAATCTGCGCTACGAAATCGAGCAGCCGACAATCTGGCGGCGCGCTCGGATACCGACAATCACCCTGAAGGCGGGAATCGTCGACAACGTACAGCCGAAGACGATCGTGGATCAATTGGCTCCGAAGGTGGCGGCGTTTGCCAAGGAATTGCCAGCCGGATACTCGGTAGCAGTCGGAGGCTCGGTCGAGGAGAGCGCGAAGAGCCAGGCGCCGATCGTGGCCGTCGTGCCGCTGATGCTCTTTATCATGGCCACGGTGCTGATGGTTCAGCTGCAAAGTTTCCATCGCTTGTTTCTGGTTTTTGCGGTCGCGCCGCTCGCGGTGATCGGTGTCGTCATGGCCTTGCTGCCGAGCGGGGCGCCTCTTGGTTTCGTCGCCATCCTCGGCGTGCTGGCGCTGATCGGCATCCTGATCCGCAACTCGGTGATCCTGATCGTGCAGATCGAGGATCTGAAGAAGGAGGGACGCCCGGCCTGGGACGCGGTTGTGGAGGCGACCGAGCATCGCATGCGGCCGATTCTGTTGACCGCAGCTGCAGCAAGTCTGGCGCTCATTCCGATTGCCCGGGAAATTTTCTGGGGTCCGATGGCCTACGCGATGATGGGCGGCATCATTGTGGGCACGCTGCTGACGTTGTTGTTCCTACCGGCACTCTATGTGGCTTGGTTCCGGATATGTGAGGAGCCGAAAGACTCCCCAGCGGCGACCGCTTGCGAGAGTACGCCCGTGGTCAGTTCACCAGAACTCATGCTGAGCTGATTTCAGCTTCGAGCATGCCGGCGGAACTCACAGGAGCTTTTGCCTTGCTTGGTGTGCCCAAATCCACGCCGGCCTCCCGCCAAAACTCTTGAAATCACTGTTGAGCTTCGAAACGAGTCTTCGTGCAGGCAAATTCCACGTCGTTGAGGCCAATGTCATCTCTCACCAACAAGATCGCGATCTTCATCGATGGACCAAATCTTTATGTCGAGGCCCAGGAGGTCTCGATCCGCCCGTCTGTTATTATTGTCGACACTGCGCCAAATGCTGAGCTGCCAAATCAGGCTAAGGCAGGAATATAGATCGCCCCTGTCGGCGCGCTGTTCACACCTGTGACAAACTTTCTGTAGTCGGTGCCTGACCAGTTTGCGCAGCTCGTACTCGCGATTTTTGGCGTCCGCTCATCTATTTGTTTCTGATCGTAACGGTTGCCGCGCTGGACTCGAACACCGATCTGCAAGCGTCACTCAGATCCGTTTTTCTCTGCCGCAGACAAGCCTCGACCTTGGTGGGATCAGGAATGTAGCTGATGCAAAGCCTGAAGGCATCGGGCGCACATGCCGCCTGCTGTTCCGGCGTTCCCCGATTCTCTTGAGCGATAGCGACCGTCCTGAAGGTGCAGGCTGCGATCAAGATGATCGCGGCAAAGTTGTATTTCGACATTTATCCCTCGTTTCATTTCCCTTTGAATCTCTGCATCCGGACCGACGGCCTGCCCAACGAGCGTTCATCAAGCAATCGTGAAGCTTAAAGCAGCTGAAGAACGCCGTTCTGACTCAGCTTGCTTGACAGGTCCGTCGATCCGTGGTCTAAACAAACTATACGGTATAGTTTATTAAATACGAGACGCAGAATGTCAACTCACTGGATTGCGGCCGGACGATACAAACTTGGACCGGAGTCACGGATTGCGTGCACTAACTTGCTCCTGGCGGTTCTGCTGACGTGCGCAACCCTGGTTCTGGGCCCCGTCGGGGGGCGATGCGCCCTAAGCCTCGCCACTTGGGGTTTCCTTCACGCGAAGTCAGCTCTCAGGTCTAACGCTCTGCTACCGCAGCAGCGCGAAAGAGCGCGATACGCCAAAACCGATATCAAGCAGTCACGGGCGGGCGTTAGCGCTGATCAGCGCTCTCAGCCGATCGTCGCCTAGATCGTGCAGCCCTAGACCTTCTGAGCACCTCAGATCGTCAGCCTTCAATCGCAAAATGAAAGAGCGCAAACCATGAACTTTCAACCTCGACCAAATCTCACAACCGCTGACCGGCGGCTGCCATTCGAGTGCATAACTTTGCTTTTGCAAGGTGGTGGGGCGCTCGGGGCATACCAGGGTGGCGTCTACGAGGCGCTAGCGGAGGCAGATATTCATCCCAACTGGATCGCCGGCATCTCGATCGGAGCGATCAACGCTGCCATCCTTGCCGGTAACCCGCCCAATTCCCGCGTTGATCGGTTGCGGGAATTTTGGACGCAAGTGACGTCGACCGCGCCTTGGGACTGGTCGGGCAACCCATTCGTTGATTTGGCCCGAAGCGACGACGCACGCAATCTTCTCAATCAAATGAGCGCCAATCTGGCTGCTGCTTTCGGCGCGGCAGGATTCTTCTTTGCGCGGCCGCTGATGCCGTGGCTGCAACCGGGCGGCACGCCGGCGGCGATCAGCTTCTACGATACCAAGCACCTCAAGCAAACGCTGGAGCGCCTGGTAGACTTCGATCGCCTCAATGCCGGGATGACGCGCTTCAGTGCCGGCGCTGTCAATGTCAGGACCGGCAACTTTGTCTATTTCGATACCACCACTCACAAGATCACCCCGGAGCATGTTATGGCGAGCGGGGCACTGCCGCCGGGCTTTCCGGCCGTCGAGATCGACGGCGAGCACTACTGGGATGGCGGCCTCGTCTCCAATACGCCGCTCCAATGGGTGATCGAGAGCAACCCCCGCCGACAGGATACGCTCGCATTTCAGGTCGATCTCTGGAGTTCGCAAGGGGCGCTTCCGCGCAACCTGGCGGAAGTCGCCACCCGTCACAAAGAAATTCAGTTTTCAAGCCGCACGCGCGCAAGCACCGGCCAATTCAAGAGCGTGCACCGGGTGCAGCGTGCCCTTGCCGCCCTGTTGCGCAGGCTTCCTGCAGATCTTGAGGAGAACGATGATCTGACGATTCTGAAATCGGTCGCCAGCGACAAGGTCTACAACATCATCCACCTGATCTACCGCGCTCGGAACTACGAGGGTCACTCCAAGGACTACGAGTTTTCCCGTTTGTCGATGCAGGACCATTGGCGCGCAGGCTATCACGACGCAGTACGCACGCTACGACATCCCGAGGTTCTAACCCGCCCCACGAGCCTGGATGGCGTCTTTACGTTCGATTTCGAACGCGATGGTCGTGAGTGAGAGAAAGTCAATTCTAACGCAGAGAAGGTTCTGAAAATGCGCGAAAAAGAACTATTGGAGCGGGCGTTCGCGATGCCGCTCA
>JGI12270J11330_10003291_pt1 | contig 11633 bp, 8 predicted proteins | sample PeaSoiMetSII2010_FD_11330 | JGI IMG/M metagenome (IMG submission 11330)
GGGTTCTGCGAGGGGGGACGGGCACAAGCGACAGACGCAAGACCCGTCCCTACCCACCGCTCTGTGGATCACGAGAAACTCCTCACGCTGGTAGCCCAACGAGTAGCGGACGGCCGCGTGCTGCGCCTGATCAAGGCAATGCTCAAGGCAGGAAGTACGGCAAAGGGCAACTCTTTCCCACCGAGCGCGGGACCCCCCAGGGTGGGGTGGTTTCGCCCCTGCTCAGCAACATACTTCTGACGCCCTTTGATCGGGAGATGCGGCTGAGAGGATATCAGCTGACGCGGTTTGCCGATGATTGGGTGATTACCTGTAAATCGGCAGCAGAGGCACGAGCCGCAGTGGAGACGGCTGGCCGAATCCTGAAACAACTGGGCGTGGAGTTACATCCGCAGAAGACGCGGATTGTTCATGTCCGGGATGGCTTCGAGTTCCTGGGCTTCAAAATCAAGCGCGGGCAGAGGAAACTGGATCTGCCCGAGAGCAAGATTCGTAGTCAGACCCGACAGGGCGCGCTTTACGCGTACCCCAAGGAGAAGTCGATCCGTCGCTTCATGGATCGGGTACGGCAGCGCACTAAACGGAAGCTACCTCTGAAAACCAAGGAGCTGATCGCGGAACTTAATCCACTCCTGCGGGGATGGGGCGAGTATTACAAACGCGCTCACGTTCGCAAGCTCTTCCACCGACTCGATGGCTGGATTGTGCGACGGATCTGGTCGCACCGGTATAAGCGTTGGAGAAATGGCGGCTGGAAACGGCTGTCCAAGAAGACGCTTTACCGCGAGCACGNTCTTGTCAACTTGATCGGGTTAATTCCTACGTTGGCATCTCGGCACGATTGAGTCTTCGTGAAAGCTGCATACGCGAAAAGTGTACGTGCAGTTTGAGCGGCGGACGGAGGCTAGCGCGTCAGCGCGCCTCCTCCGACCCGACACCGATGAATCACTCGAACAAAGACGGAACGCTCGGCGCATCAGGCAACTGGTGTCCCTACCGCGATCGCCAACAATCGATTTCTGATAGACGGGCGCGGCACCTCAGGGAGCATTGACTGCGTATTTCCGGCATTTCAAAGCCTGCCAGGTTGGGGCGCCGCCGCCGAGTCCCGCCTCAGTACGAGACTCGGGAGGCACGCTGTTGGCTTCTTAGTTGGTTTTTCCGGAGTAGAGCCGTTGTATGTACCCACTGCGATCGAGTTCGTCAACAAAGGACGAGTCATAGAGATCCTCGGGTTGCAGCTTCTGTACGGCTGCATATTGCTTGGAAAAAGTATCCTTGAGTCTTTGCATCTCGGAAAAAAACGTAGGTCTCGGAACGGTCCGAAACAAAGGCACGTAGAAGGCGTGCAGTTGTTCCAAGCCTTTGCGATCACTGAACTGCAGAAAGCGCTGCAGAAGAGGAACGATGATGTCGGGCTGCGTCTTGAACAAGTGGATCGAATCGACAAACCCCTTCACGACCTCGGCAACAATCCCCCGCTTGGCCGTAATGAATCGTCGGGTTGTTACGATGCCGCCGGTGCCGGTGGGCAGCGCGTGCAGCACATTCCAGCCGAACTCATTTTGTCCACGGAATCGAAGATCAACCGGCAGGTAGCCGGCATCTACTTTTCCTGCTCCGAGCGCAGCATAGATCGCCTGGAACGATCCCAAGGAAACAACGCTCGCAGAAACACCCCATTGTTGCAGCCATGGCCCTATGGCCCTACCAAACTGGCCCTTCGCGTCCACCGCGCCAATTCGAGCGCCAGCAAGTTGCTCCGGCTTGGTGATTTCGCGCCTGGCCATCACGAACACCCCTTCATGCAACTCAGTTGGCGTGAGGATCAATACCGGATCCTGCCCCTGCAACACTCCCTCAACGATGGGCACGTCGCCGGTGTGGCAAAAATCCCACTCACCGCGCAGTGTGCCGGCTAAGGCTTGAGGACCGCCGGCTTCAAGGGTCGCGAACGTTACTTCGATGCCGTGTCGGCGGAATATTCCGGCCTCAGTGCCTATCCATGCTGCGCTCTGGAACGTAGCACGCAACGCGGTGGCGAAACGAATTTCCGTCCCTGCACCTGCTGCCGCGCGAAGCGCTCTTGCCACTGGCCAGATGTTGAGCGCCATCGCAGTCGCGGCAAGACCAAACTGTCTCCGCGTCATGAGCCTGCTCATCTCAAATGCAAATTTCTTTATCATTTGTCACCTCCTCGGACGGGCGTCACGTTAGTACCCCTGGAAAGCGGTGGCAAGTCGTCACGGCAATATGGCTCCGTACGGGTTTTGCCACTGATTCCAACTCGGCAGTGAACTCGATCCCGGGTCCTGCTGGAAGGATTGCCACATCTGGTTGATGTCATCCTCGCTGTAACCCAGCTGACGGAGGTCCTTCACGGTCCCCCTGCCTGGAATTTGAAGGCTCTCTGGCAAGTTAGCCGGAATTTCCTTTTTGACCCCGAAAACGGGAGCATTGTACGCCCAAATCCGCTGCTTCGATGTTGTTGAGACGATTTTCATCAGGAGCGGCCCCAACGGTCTGTGATCCGCGCCAGCACAGCCCGCAGTTGCCCGGATTGCAGCCCACTTTTGCAACACCTCTCCTTCCCCCTCGGTTGACAAGATTTCGCTGCTGACGTGTCCCACCCCCCTCTATCCCGTCGGCACCGGTATCAGCTCGATCCGGTCCAGCATCGCCGCGAACCGCAGCCTAGCTATGAGTGGTTGGTTGAGCAGACCAAGGTGGGGGTTCCTCCCTCCCCTTGTCTCCACGGTCTGCCAACTTCTTACCGGTGCGGGTAAGCCTTTGCGGCGGCGGCGATCTGGCTGGCATCGAACTTGTTAATCTCGTCGATCAGCTCATTGGTGATCAGATCCTTGACGTCGACCTTCTCCTTGATTACTCCCCACTTGAGCAGAAAGTCCACATATTCGGCATAGTTCGCCTCAGGGTTTTCTCCCCAGCGCTTCACCCCGCCTCTCTCCAGCTTCCACTTTGGGATTCGCGCCTGCAATATCTTGATGTCGTCGCGGAGGGCAGTGGCCTCATCTTTCCCGGTCGGCTTCTGCGCCGGAAAGACCTCGTAGAAGATGCGGACAGCGGCCTCGGGATTATTAATGGTGAAGATTGTCCCCTTGGCATAGGCTCGAGCCAAGCCGACCGCATCCTTTCTCCGTGTGCGGAGCGTGTCCTCGAGGGCGAGGAAGCCATTGGAGGGATACCGGTCGATCGCTGTCGTGTCGAGCAAGCGTAGCTTGACGCCGGCGTTCTCGATCATCGCGTACTGCGTATCAAACTGGCTGAGCGCGTCCACCTGCTTTCTTTTGACCATCACCGCGCTCTGCGCACCCTCGCCCGCCACCACGAATTTGATATCTTTCTCCGGGTTCAGCCCGGCCGCGGCAACAAGAGCTTTGGCGACCAGCACGCCCCCGCCCATACTGATCACGCCAATAGTCTTGCCTTTGAGGTCGCTGATTTTTTGAATGGCACTGTCAGCCGGCACTGCTATCCCGAAGATGTTCCCCTGGTAGGCGGTGTAATAGATCTTCGCTTTGACCCCTTGAATGCGTGCCACCGCCAGCGGCTCGACGGCGGCCAAGGCGAAGGGGATCTCCTTCGTGGTTACGTTCTTGACGCAGTCGGAAGAGCCAGCAAGCGGCACCAACGTCACCTCAATACCTTCTTCCTTGAACCACCCCATCTTGGTGGCGACGGCATAAGGTGCGACAGACGAGGAAATCGTGCGGGCGCAGGTTCCGACTTGCAACTTCGAAATTTGAGCCTCAGCGGTCGCGCAAAACGTGGCAACCAGGAAGCTCGTGACGAGCACGACGATTATTCGTTTCATATCGCCACCCTTTCTCGCTCGAATCTTTCCTTTTCCGAGGGGTCCCAGAAGAGGACTCGCCGGCGGATCAGACGAATGCATCGGTTCAACACCAGCCCCAAGATCGAGAGGATCAGCAAGACCGAGAACTGTCCCGCGACATCCATGTTGAAATTCATGCTCTGGATCAGCATGCCGAGCCCTGCCTGCGAACCCACGAATTCGGCTACGATTGCGCCGATCAAAGCAAAAACCATCGCGACATCAAGACCGGCCATGACGAACGGGAGAGCGTTCGGCACCCGGAGCATCCAGAAGACTTGGCTCTTGCTAGCTCCGAGCGAGCGCATCAGATTCATCCGGTCCTCGTCCGCAGATTTGAGTCCCACGATGGTGTTGACTAGGACGGGGAAGGAGGCGACCAGAGCCGCGTTTACAACTTGGGATTTCAGCCCGAGGCCGAACCAGACCACGATCAGCGGAGCGAGCGCCACCTTGGGGACCGACTGGAACATCACGATGTACGGGTAAAGGAAGTGTTCGACGTAGCGGTTCAACGCCACGGCCGTGCCCAGCAGGAACCCGAGAGCCGAGCCGAAGAGGAAGCCGAGCAGCGTCTCCAGAACCGTGTGGAGCAGGTTCTTCTGATACACACCACTCGCGAATCCGCGCCAGAGCGCCATGGCGACCTGCGAGGGAGCGGGAAAAATGTAGGTCGGTACCTTGAAGGCACGCACGATTAGTTCCCCGGCGATAGTCGTGGCGCAGAAGAGGAGCATGGCGAGCGCGATGTTCCGTCCCTTATGCACCGACAACCGCCTTGGCGCTGAATTGCCCTCGGATGGAATCCACGTTAGCGCAAAACGCGGGCGAGTTCATGGCTTCGAGCCCTCGCGGTCGCGGCAGGCTTACCTCCAGCGTATCTATGATTCGGCCGGGGCGCGGGGCCATCACTAACACCCTGTCAGCAAGAAATACAGCCTCCGGGATCGAGTGAGTAATGAAGACGACGGTATTCTTGCGTTCAAGCCAAATGCGCTGAAGCTCTACATTCATCTGTTCGCGTGTCATAGCATCGAGCGCTCCGAATGGCTCGTCCATCAGCAACATCCCCGGATCGTGGATGAGAGCGCGAGTAATAGCGACCCTCTGCTGCATGCCCCCAGACAGCTCCCAGGGATAACGATTTTCGAACCCCTCGAGCCCAACGAGACTCAATAGCTCTCTGGCGGCTTTCACATAGCGGTCGCGGCGTTGGCGCTGCACGTCGACCGGCAACAGTACGTTTTCCAGGACCGTACGCCAGGGAAGCAGCACAGGTGATTGGAAGACCACGCCGATATCATGTCGCGGTCCCGTGATGGGAGTGCCACGAAGGCGAGCCTCGCCTTGGGTGGGAGCAAGGAGACCGGACAAGATCTTGAGTAGCGTTGACTTTCCGCACCCTGACGGGCCAACGATGGCGACAAACTCGCCCTCGCCCACGCTGAAGCTGATCTGCTGGAGCGCGCATATGCTGCCCTCAGGGCTCGAATAGTGTTTCGAAAGCTCATTGACGGAGACGGTTAGACTTGAAGGTCTCTCCCGAACGGGCTCCTCCGGCGCAAGAAACACCTGAGCCAACCTCGTCATGCTGAACAGTTCCTTAATACGTTGATTCAAGTTGATAAGTTTGAGCTGGCAGTTCGCCTTTTTTGCCGAGAGGTAGAGGCCAACGAGCGCACCTAGCCCAGAGCTGTCCAGGTAGCTCACATCCGTTAGGTCCACCACGATCGTCTTTGTCTCGGGCACTAGGCTCCGGATGGCGCTCTGGAACAAACCGCTTGTAGCGGACGTGATCCTGCCGGTGCACCGGACGATCGTCTCCGTCGCTGTTTTCTCGGTGGTCAAATTCAATTCGGGAATGGATGCAGGATTCGTAGTCACAACAGACTCCGCTCTTAGAAGTTGTATTGGAACGGTCAAGCCCGACTCGTTACGGGACGCTTTGGCCGCTCGTCCACATGCAGTTGGAAGATGTCCGGTCGCGCGTAATGGCCTACCACATCGAGATCATACTTGCCGCGGACGATCTGTCCGCGATCAATTTCGGAGGTCAGGATCACCTCGTCTTCCGTATTAGGCCCCGCGAGAAAATTGCCGAACGGATCGACGATACAGCTGCCACCGCCCGTCACCACCGCTTCGGGATCGGTGCCATAAACTGAATCGCAATCACGCGGAAAATCACGCCGCCGGTTGAACTGGTTGCAGGAAAGCACGAAACACCGTCCCTCCACGGCGATGTGCCGCATCGACGCGGTCCAGGAGTCTCGGCTGTCGGCAGTGGGCGCGCAGTAAATCTCGATGCCCTTGGCGTACATCGCCGCTCTCATCAAAGGCAGGTAGTTCTCCCAGCAGATCACTGCACCTACCTTCCCCAGGGGAGTGTCGAACACCGGAATCGTGGATCCGTCGCCGAAACCCCATACCAGACGTTCCGATCCAGTTGGCATGATTTTCCGGTGCTTGCCCAGAAAGCTGCCGTTTGGAGCAAAGAACAACACGGAGCAGTAGAGAGTGCCGCCGTCCCGTTCGACTACACCGATGACAAGATAAATGCTGTTGCTTCGCGCGGTCCGGCCAAGCTCCTCAACCGCTGGACCGGGTACGTCTACGCTGCTCTCCCAGTATCTGCGGAAATCTTCGCGGCCTTTCTCCGACCGCGAACCAACCACCGCGCCGAAGTCGAGTCCCCGAGGATAGGCGGAGATAAACGCCTCGGGGAAGAGCACCAACTGCGCACCCTGACGGGCTGCCTCGCGCGCAAGTGCGCGAACTTTCTCCAGGGTGTGCTTACGATTGAAAACGACAGGGGCCGCTTGGACGACAGCCACTTTGACGCGCTGCGTGCCTGTTGTCGCTTCCCTTTCTTTGTGGCCTGCTCGCTTCATAGTTCAAGGGAAACTGAGACGCGGGCCTTTGGTTTCAGGCAATATACACCACTCCAGCTCCTGTTGGTGCTCGAATTTCCGGAGATGTCTATAGCGTTTGCCGCCGATTGCGGTCGGATGACGGGGCAAACAGGGCGGCGGACCATATCCCATTAGTAATCCGCCCGAGCAAGAGAGGTTGGTTGGAGAAGAATCCCGGTTGTTGACGCTATCAGCGTTAGCACTCATTGACCCTGTGATCGGGGTTCTTTTTTCAACAACAATCGCCTTGAACCATTCCCAACCTCCTCACCTTCATTGACTTGCCGCACTCCCAGTCCTAAGATTTCAGCCCAATGATCGACCAAACCATCTCGCACTACCGCATCATCGAGAAACTCGGTAGCGGGGGCATGGGTGTGGTCTATAAAGCTGAGGACACGCGGCTGCATCGCTTCGTCGCACTCAAGTTCTTGCCTGACGAGATTGCTAGGGACGTGCAAGCTCTAGCCCGCTTCGAACGAGAGGCGCAGGCCGCATCCGCTCTGAACCACCCCAACATCTGCACGATTTATGACATTGGCGAGCAGGACGGGAAGGCGTTCATCGCCATGGAGTATCTGGATGGCGTCATGCTGAAGTACCGCATCGCCGGACATCCGCTGGAAACCGATCTGCTCCTGTCGCTTTCGATCGAGATCGCCGACGCTCTGGATGCCGCTCATGCGGCGGGGATCATTCATCGGGATATAAAACCAGCCAACATCTTCATCACCAAGCGTGGACACGCCAAAGTTCTCGACTTCGGACTGGCAAAGAGGACCGACGCGGGCACCAGGCGAGAATCGGAATCGGGCTCGGATGATCCCACGCTCGCCGAGAAAGATCTCACTACCGATAACATGGCTTTGGGCACGGTGAGCTACATGTCGCCCGAACAGGTCGCAGGCAAGCCTCTGGACGCACGCACCGATCTCTTCTCCTTCGGCGCGACGCTCTACGAGATGGCCAGCGGCCGGCTGCCCTTTGATCGGGAAACCGCGGGAGCGACCTTTGGGGCTATCCTCCATGAAAGCACCGAATTACCCAGTCACTGGAACGCACAGATTCCTGCTCAGCTCGATGAGATTATCCGTAAAGCTCTGGAGAAGGACCGCGCCCTCCGCTACCAGCACGCTTCGGAGATGCGCACCGATCTGCAACGACTGAAGCGCGACACCGAGAGCGGACACATTTCTCCGGCAAGCTCGGGCACGGCAGCCGTCGCAGAAGCTCTTTCGGCTCGGGTGGACAAGGTCTGGAAAATTGCGGCTCCCATCCTGCTCATGGCGTTGCTCGTGGCGGGCGGGCTTTACTATCGTTCGCATCAAAGCAAGCCCCTGACCGAGAAGGACACGATTGTTCTCGCCGATTTTGCGAATAGGACCGGTGATCCTGTGTTTGACGAAACGCTGCGGCAGGGTTTGGCGGTCCAACTCGAACAGTCGCCCTTCTTGAGCCTTGTCTCCGAACAACGTATCCAACAGGCGCTTCGACTCATGGGCCAGCCTCCCGACAAGAGCCTTACACCGGACGTTGCGCGAGACCTCTGCCAACGCGTCGGGAGTGTCGTTTCTCTCGACGGCTCCATTGCCAGTTTGGGCAAGCAATATGTCCTGGAGTTGCGAGCTGTGAATTGCCATACAGGCGATACCATGGCGCGGGAAGAAGCTACGGCTGAGGACAAGGAGCGGGTACTGAAAGCACTCAGCCAGGCAGCCGGCAAGATGCGCAAGAAACTGGGCGAATCTATCGCCACAGCCGAGAAATTTGATACGCCGCTCGATCAGGTCACGACGCCTTCCCTCGATGCACTGCAAGCGTACAGCCGCGCCAGGATTAGCATGATGGAAAAAAGCGATTTCACCGCAGCAATTCCGCAGTTAGAACGGGCGGTGCGGCTCGATCCCAACTTCGCCCTCGCCTATGCGGCACTCGCGACCTGTTACTACGACCTCGGAGAGTCCGCCAAAGCGGCAGACTATGCAAAGAAGGCGTATGACCTACGCGATCGGGTGAGCGAACGAGAAAGATTCGGGATTGAGTCTCGTTACCATTTGTTTGCGACGGGCGATTTAGAAAAAGCACGTCAGGTTATGGAACTATGGTCACAAACTTATCCACGTGAATTGGTCGCACGCAATGACCTGGGAGCCAATTACGGCACCCTTGGGCAATATGAAAAGTGTTTGGCGGCGACGGAGGAAGCCGCGCGACTCGACCCTGGCAGTGCGCTGGCCCTTACCAACCTTTTTGCTGCTTACATGGAAATGAATCGCTTTGAGGATGCCCGGAGTTTGGCCGAGGAGGCGCGAACGAAGAAACTCGATTCACCGCCCTTACGGCTCGGATTGTACCAGGTCGGGTTTCTCCAGAACGACACAGCAGAGATGGCCAAGCAGGTAAATTGGGCCAAGGACCAAACTGGAATTGAGGATGTATTTCTGGCCGCCGAGTCGGACGCGACAGCATATTTTGGACAATTGAGAAAAGCTCGCGAATTTTCGCGCCAGGCAGTGTCCTCCGCGCTGAAAGCGGATGAAAAGGAAACCGCATCGGGATATGAAGCTGATGCCGCTCTTCGCGAAGCTCTCTTTCGTAACCCAGCCGAAGCACGACAACACGCAGCCGCGGCTTTGGCGCTCGCCGCTCCCCGGGATGTGGAGTATGGAATCGCCCTCGCGCTAGCTTTAACAGATGCAAACAAGGGTTCGCAAGCGCAAGTAACGAGACTGATGGAGGATTTGGCTCACCGTTTTCCAGAGGATACCGTGGTTCAGTTCAATTACCTTCCGACGATGAAAGCTCTGGTGGAGATGAACAACGGAAATTCTGCCAAGGCTATCGAGATTATGGGCGCGGCACGGCCTTATGAACTTGGTTCCCCTAGCAATATTTCGATGAGTCTTAGCCTGTATCCCGTTTATGTTCGAGGGCTCGTGTATCTGTCAGCGAGGCAAGGTACAGAGGCCGCCACGGAATTTCGAAAGATTCCCGCTCATCGGGGAATTGTACAGACTGAACCCATAGGTGCACTGGCTCATCTCCAACTCGGCCGCGCCTACGCTCTCCAGGGCGATACCGCCAAAGCCCACACTGCATACCAGGACTTCCTCACCCTCTGGAAAGACGCCGACCCCGACATCCCCATCCTGAAGCAAGCCAAAGCCGAATACGCGAAGCTGCAATAGCGCAGGTCGACCCCCAGCCGAACCATGGCTCGATTGCTTTTTAAGTGCGGAAATTCTGAAATTCTCAACTGGACGCTATCAGCGATTTCACTCGTTGAGAATTGGCCGAGGTCAATGAGTGCAATGGGGATTTCTCGCCAAAAACCGCCTGCCGGTAACCGACCTATTTCGGCTTGTCGGGCGCTATCTGAACCTGAATGGCGGGAATCTTGTCGGACTTTGCGGTGTCCACGGTGACTACTCCGTAACTGTCGTAGCTGCCATTCGCGTTGCGCGCTCGGACGGTCCGCGTGGACTGCGCTCCGGACGGGTCGGTGCGCATCGTGTCGGTGGTTATTACCGTCACCTGCAGACCGGCGCCCGGATCGCCGGGGTTCGACTGTTCTACTTTCTGTTCGCTGACTTGCTGTCCCGTCGAACTGGTGCGCTGGTTGGTGGTTGCGCGCCCCACCAGGTGCAGGTTTCCGTCCAGTGTCGCTCCGGTGACACTGACGGAATAAGTTTCCACTGTGTTGCGCTTTTCTCCGGGAGCAACCTCCGCTTCCTTGCTCACGGTACGCGACACTTCGACTAGCTTGCCTTCAGAGTCGGGGAGGGAGACGCGCTCCTCGGTGCTGCGGTTGTCACCTTCCTGTTTCGTGGTAGTGTTCCGTATTTCGCTCACTTGCCAATTTCCGTCGCCATCGGGAAGCAGCGTGACCTTATGAGTTTCAAGCGTGTCATTGGCGGCCCGTTCGCGGCGCTCTTGCACCATCACGCCAGGAACCAGGCCTCCGTCGGCGCTGGGTAGCATCACCGTGGTCTTTGTCTCTTCCACATTCGCGCCGGTTTTTTTCGTCTCCTCAATCTGCCGCTGCACCAGTTGCAGATTGCCATTGATATCGGGATCCGAAGTGGTGCGCTCTACGTTCGATTCACCTGCGGGAGACGTGCGCTTTTGTTCCTCTATTACCTGGACCAGTTTTTTCACCGCATCGGCATCTCGGTCGAAGGTGCGTGTGATGGTGCGTACGGTGGACGGGTCCACTTGCACGGTTTCCTTCTCGATGTCCTGGTAAGGTTCGAAATGTCCGTCGGCGCCGCGACGCTGGAGCGACTGCTTGTCCAGGGTGCGATTGCCGCTCTGGGTGTGGCTTTCGATGGTGCGTATGGGATCTGTATCGCTGCTGCGCGACTCGCTTGTGGCGGTCCAGGACTTGTTGGCTTCATCGCTTTGGGAATCGGAGGTTTGCGCCCAAAGCGCGCAGCTGGAACAAAAATATGCTCCGATCGCGAGCAGCATGAGCTGGACCGAGCGCACAGCGCGGGATGGGCGATAACGACCCTTGCTGCCTGTACGGGCGGCGCTGGCTGATCGCCCGTGTTCATACCGCTCGGAAATGCTCGTCGTCAGCACGTCCATATTCTCTCCCTGCGGACGTTGGGTGTCCAGCAATTGCTGATAACAGGCGTTTGCAGTGCGCCGTGAAAGGCACTGGACCACAGCGGGATGAAAGACCCGCCCGGGAACTGGATCGTTCCACCCGGTAGCAATCGGAGCGGCGGTGGAGGCAACAAAGCCGTCGGAGCCTCCGGTGGAGAGGGTCGCATGAGGCGACTTGGCGAGTCTGCAGGTTGTAACGCGAGTGAACGCTGAGCAGGCCTCGAAACTGTTAATGCAGGAGCCGACCCAACTGT
>JGI12270J11330_10003294_pt1 | contig 11630 bp, 13 predicted proteins | sample PeaSoiMetSII2010_FD_11330 | JGI IMG/M metagenome (IMG submission 11330)
GCTGGTCAAGAGTCGCGACAGACTCCGATCTTGCCTTGGGCCTGTCGACTAGTAGGGAAGTCCAAGCCGATCGAGCAATGATTCCCACTCCCGGAATGCGTCATTGGCGATGGTGAGAGCGTCTCCCAGCTTGTTGCCTTGATCATCGTCGACGCGGTACTGATGCGAGACAGCAGCCGGACCATGAGATTCTTCCGGTCCTAGCGGTTTGACCGTAATTGTCACATCGACCCCGGCAAAGTCTGCCCCCACCCTGGGGGGGCGGTCCAGGGCCAAGTGCTTACTCTTGTTGGCCAGGTCGGCAGCGATCAGAATGTTCTGAAACTTCTTTACTTCGTTTTCGATGGTGTTCCGTATGTTCTGAGCAACATTTTTATCGTTCTTTATCCAATCCTTGAGAGCCCAACACTGCTGGAAGTAAGTGAACATGCGGTCTTCGTACTCGGTGGAATCGACTTCCTGCTGGCCTAGCTTGTCGAGGCACCGACGGACTCGATCGAGTTGCGACTTGTAACCCGAGTAAAGCATGTGTCCTCCGCCTCACCGAGGACACACGTTGCTGTCTGATCGTCCTATGCCAATACTGAACGCGCGTGTAGTCTCGGATCCGTTTTATCATATCTCATGGAACCAGCCCCTGCTACCACCTTATGGCGCTGAGATACGGATCTTTCTAAGGCCGATCAGGCGCTCGAACTAATCGAACAGGAGGCTTTCGAGCGTCGCGACCAGCGCTGTGCGTTTTTCTACCATGAGTTTGTCGAGATTGCGCTGCCGCCATTTGACTGCTGGGAGTTCAGGGACAGCCGGCAAACCCAGGAGCGGCCAATCGGGTTCTCCTCGCTCAAACGACACGAGAAACCGGCGGTGCGCCTCCGGCATCTTGCCGACGATGTCGGAGGATCGACCGACAGGCGTGGCATGTTGCGGATGAACAGGTTGATGGCGGTTCCGCCCTTGAGGGCGAAGCAAATCTCTTGCGCGACATGAGGTATCGCCCGGATGAGCAACGCGGCTTGCNGGTAGTAGACGTCACCGAACGGCATCCATGTCCNCCGGCACGGTGATCTGGTAGGCGCTGTTGAACTTTCCGCCTTTGACNAGCAGGCGCGCGCCGTTCCCAAGGCCGATGGCCTGCTTGTCGAGGTGTTTGAGCCAGGCGTGCTGATGACGGTCCGCAAAAAAGANAAACAGGCGTTTTGCTTTCACGCTGCGGCAGGCTTCAAGCAGCTCCTGCAGCCGGCGGGGACTCAAATTGGTCAAGCCCTCGATCATCATGTCGGCCTGGTGGAAGCTCTCCCGCTTTGGCAATTCATCCAATAACTCAAGTATCGCCCGTTCCGGTGAAGAGAGTCTCAATGGCCAGCCCCAATGTCCCCAAGGCTGCACAGCAAGTCCAAGGTGCGGGGCGGCCAGCCGGTCGCTTCCGTACTCCTTTGAATCCGCATAGAGCAGAAGCGAGGTGCAGACCTTCTGGACAGACGACAGGCTTTCTTCACAAGATCGGTAAATAAGGCAGCAACGACCCCAATGTCTCGTTCCCAAAAAAGGACGCATCCCTCGATGCCTGCTACCGACAACCGCCCGCGGGTCGCGCTGACCATGGGTGACGTCGCCGGCGTTGGCCCGGAAGTTATTGCCCGGGCCTGGAGCGACCCCACCCTTCACCGCCTCTGCCAGCCCCTGGTCATCGGCGATCCCGATGTGCTCCGCAAGGCGATCGCGCTGGTGAGCAGCCCTGCCGGGGTCGTCACGATCGATCGGCCCGAACTCGCCGAGCCCTCGACCTGCGTCGTGCCCTGCCTCACGCCGGCGTCCACTCGCGACCTCGGCCCCCTGATCGAAGTGCCGGCCGGCACGGTTGACCGGCGTGCCGGCCGCGCGGCTTACGACTTCCTGATCACCGCGATCGACCTGGCGCTGGCGGGCCGCATCGACGCCATCACCACGCTCCCGCTCACCAAGGAGTCGCTACGGCTGGCGGACATCCCGCATCCCGGCCACACGGAGATTCTTGCGGAGCGCTGCAAGGCCTCCGACCATGCGATGATGCTCTACCTGGCGGCCGATCCGGCACTGGCTGCAAACGATCGGGAAAGCGAAAGACGGCCCGGCCTGGGGGTGGTGCACGTGACGTTGCACGTCGCTCTGCGGCAAGTCTTCGCGCTGCTCTCCACCGACGCCGTGGCCTCGAAGATCCGGCTGGCCGACCGGGCCATGAGGCCTCTGACCGGCGGTCGCCAGCCGCGCGTGGCGGTTTCCTCCCTGAACCCCCATGCCGGGGAAAACGGGCTCTTCGGCGACGAGGAGATCAGGATCATCCGGCCCGCCGTCGAGGCGATGCAAGCCGGGGGTTTCGACGTGCACGGCCCCTTCCCCAACGACACGCTCTATCATCAGGCCCTGGGCGGGGCGTTCGATGCCGTGGTGGCCATGTATCATGACCAGGGGCACATCGCGCTCAAGACCGCCGGCTTCCGCCGCGCGGTCAACGTCACGCTCGGCCTGCCCATCGTTCGCACCAGCGTGGCCCACGGCACGGCCTTCGACATCGCCTGGCAGGGCATCGCCGACCCGTCGAGCCTGATCGAAGCCGTCCGGGTCGCCGCCCATCTGGTGGCCGGCCGCGGCCTCTTTCTGTCTAACGGCGGACGATTTCGAGGTTGACCCAGCCGGTTTCGATTGTCCCCGGCCAGATGGATCGGATATCGGGGTCGGTCCAGCCGCGGTCCGGGCCGGGCTCGAGCCAGACCCGCAGCCGCCGGGTGCCGGGTTGATCGATGGCTTCTCGAGGAATCGGCTCGACAGGACCGATCGGAAAGCGCCGGGGCTCGGCAAGATCTGCGGACGACTCTGTTCTGCTGTCGCCCTGTCCGCTCAGGAGGATGAGGCCGGCCGGAAAGCGTCCCGGCACCTGATCGAATTCCAGGAGGACCTGGTGGGCAAGGTCGCAGGGCATGGGCGTTGCGATCACGACCTGAGGCGGGTTGCGGATCATCATCTGCTGGTTCAGGGCGAGGAAGCTCGACCTGCCGTCGGCAGACGCTTGCTGGCTCTCCAGGCGTACGGAACGCGCGATCCGCTCGGCTCGGTGCTCGTCAGGCAGGGCCAGCAGTGAGCGGATCTCGAGCCTGGGGTCGAACTCGAAGTTGCAGGGAAGGTGCGGCAGGTCGATCTGCCAGGTGTCGGTCAAGCCCCGGGTCCGCACCCTGGTCTGGAGGGCCAGGCGGTGGGGACCGTTGGTGTCGAAGTCGGCAGGAACGATGGTGAAGTCAACGTGGCCCGCTCCCGGCGTCCAGGCCGAGTATTCCTCGAGCCCTGCGCGGCGGGCGCCGGTGATCCGGTGCGACCATTCCAGATCGGCCGGCTTGATACCCGGTCCATCAGCCCGCAGAAAAGGTAACCCATACGTCGCCCGGATGGGGATTTCGCCCAAGAGCGCCCTGGGATAGCGACGCCTTGCGATCCACTCCACGGTATATCCCCTGCGCACCAGGGCTTGCTCTTCCTCGGCGATCAGTTGATCGTGCGCCCAGAGCACGGAGATCGCCCGGCCGGCGGCGTCGCGCGACGACGAAGACGGCGGTTCGCCGAAGATCCGGAATAGCTCGGGAAGACCGGAGCGGCCAAACTGGGCGACGGACTCGATCTCCCGCGGGGTGATGTCCGGCTCGCTGAGACGAGCGACCGCCTTCCGTGCTTTCCAGGCCTGCATGAGCTTGCGGCCCCCGCCCAGCACGACCACGCCGCCCAGCACGACCAGCACGGTGGTGCGGGGCTCGCTCAGCCAGTTCCGGCTTTCGGCCAAAGCATTTCGCCGCGAGCGGGAGCGCCCTTTCCCTGAGCCGGGCGCCAGCCCAACGTCCAGGTCGTTTTCCGTGCGGCCTGTCTCGCCGGCGCCTGTGCCGCTCGTCTTGCTTCCTGGCTGCATGCTGTTGGGTGCCCTGGAATTCGAAGGACTTACAGACTGGTCCGCGGCCGGGCAGACGGAAGTCCCTGGGGCTTCGAGCCTGGCTCTGGCCGCGTCGAGGGCTTGGATGTTGCGCCTTCTTGCGGCTTGCCATCCTGGTTCTCGGGCATCTCTTCGATGATGGTCGGCTTGCGCACTCGCGCACCTTCCGCGCCCGTAAGCCCGGTCAATTCACGCACCTCGTCGAGTGCGTCCTGAATATCATGAATATCGCGATGAAGCTCGTGGATCTCGGCCATGACCCGCTCGATCGGGTCTTCCGAGCCTTGCTTGTCGGTCAGGATGAGCAGGTTATCCTCGGCGACAACTTTGTAAGTCAGGCCAACCTGGTCCAGGAGCAGCTTCAGACCGGTCTTGAGACGAACGCCCTGGAGCTCGAGCTTGACGGTATCCTCGGGCTTGACGTCGAGCCGATCGAGCGCGGCCAGGTCGAGCACGACAGGCAAGCCCAGCTCGCGGCTGAGTCGCTGGACGACATCGGCCAGCAGCGTGGGCCGGGCGAACCGGAACGGATACGGTTTCAAAAGCGCGTCCTGGACCGAGTCGGACGGTACCGGCTTCGCCGGTTCGGTGACCACGCCGGCAACCGCCCGGGCTCCCTCAGCTTTCTGCCTGGTCTCGGTCTGAGCGCGCAGGGAAAGATGGCTGACTGTGACCAGACCCACCATCAGGCCAGCGACAAGAAATAGCAGGATCAGGCGTCTCATGCGCCACACCTCTTCGAAGGCTCCGAGCAGTCGGAACGGAGACGAACATCACGATTCCGCAAAACGCTGCCGCATTATAACGCCCCGGCCTGGCGGCGGAAACGGGAGTCGAATCGCCGGTCGACTCACGTATTCTGAGTGTGCAGAGTCATGCTGACGACTTCCGTCCGGGCCGCGTTGGTGGTCAACTCGATCAATCCACTCTCCGAAGCCCGGGCATAGGCTCCGGTGCCGCCGTAGATCCGCTGAGGGTGTTCATAGCTGACGGCGCCGCGCACTTTCACGTCCGCTGGTGTCGAGCTTGCGTTGTTGAATGCGACAACCAATGCTCCGTTCGAGTCATGAAGGGTTAGCGTGTCGGGCCCCTCATAGTCTCCGAAGGAGTCCACGGTCTCATTCCAGATGCCGTGGACCTGACCCAGCGCGCCGAACTGCCCGGCGACCGGGACTGACGTGGTCATGGAGCCGTCCTCGTTCTGGGTGGTGGTCGTCGCGCTCGGGTTGTTGTCGACGGTGAGCGTGCCATTGAGTACAACCGGGGTCGCAGCCGGCCGCGCGGCATGCGCCACGGCAGCGTGTACGTGCGCCCTCGACAGCAACTGCCGCGCTTCGAGAGCCTCAAAACGGAGGGAATGGACGTGTTTCATGACTGCACCTCCCGCGCTCGTCGACCGGCCCGATCCCCTCCCACCGTGGTAACGCGAACTCACCCGATTTATCGGACGGCCGCCTATGCCGACTTGTGCGATTTTGCGGGCGGGATGAGAGCCGCGCGACCAGGAATCGCCGTAAGCCAAGGAGTAAGCTGCGTGGCCAAAGCTCTTTGTCCACTGAACTGAACAAGCGTTGGCAACAAACACGATCCGCCCGGGAGCGCCCCGGGCGGACACTTCCTTCGTCGACGCCTCGAGTCCGGAGCCATCTCGAGGCTAGCGGGAAGCGACCAGCTCGCGCTCGCGCGGTGCCGCCTGGCCCCGACCTGACGAGATCGGACCTGGCAACGGGTCGGCCCGAAACGACTGGCCGGTGCTGAGCCCGAAGATGAACAGGACCATCACCAACTCGCCCGCGGCGAAGAGGGTGTCGCCCGGCACCCGCATCCACCGCAGGGTCTGCATGGTGGGGGTGGTCATGAACTCGGTGCTGCGGGCGTACCAGTAGCCGTTGGTGACCGAGGCCCAGGTCTGCATCAGGCCGACCGGCAGCAGGCTGAGAACGCACATTCCCCGGGGCGGTTCGTCGTGCCGGCCCAGGCGGTCCAGAAGAAGAACGATGCCAGCTTGCGGACACGATCAGGGTCGGTCAACGCCCCCTTGGGGATCGCGTAGCTGACGTTGCCTTCTCGGAAGACCTCGTCGTAGTGACGGACGTTGGCCTCGAAGGCCGCCGCGCGGGCCGGGTCGATCGTCAGGGTCTTCGTGGCGGGGTCGTAAGTGTTTGGCCGCATCAGCCATCCCAGACGCCCCCGGAGTTGCGCCTGCCGCTCGAGGGACAGGGCGTCGTACTTTGCTTGGAACTCAGCTTCGGCCCAGCGGTCGAGCAAGAAGGCGCACTCCCGGTGCAGCCAGTCGGCCGTCCAGTCGGGGGCCACGTAGCTGCCATGGCCCCAGACCGAACCGACCTCCATGCCGCCCATCGTCTGCCAGACGTTCTGGCCCTCCCCGATCGCGCCGGGTTCGATCACCGTCCTCCCCTCGGTGGTCACGACTCGGTCGGGGATCGGCGGCATCTCCTGGTAAATCCGTGTCCCTATCCAGCCCAGGACGGCGAATGACGCGGCCATCACGCCGGTCAGCATGAACCAGAGCCTTTTCATCGCAGATCTTGCCCCTCAAGAATGTCTAATGACGGTCCGTGATTGGAGCTGTGGGCCGCCGTCTCGACCCGCAACCAGGTTCGCGTTTGTGCAGGTGGGTTGTCTCAGCAGGCGTGGAGCAGGTCCAGCTCTTCAGGCGGAGGGCGGTTCCACCACGTCGTTGATCCAGCTCAGGGCCGCAACCCCGGCCGACCAACCGAGCGAGGGGATCGCCAGGAGCGCGACCTGTCTCAGCTCGGTGGGTGTCAGGCCCAGCTTCAAGCCGCGGCGGGCATGCGAGTGGACCTGGCCCTGTCGTCCCGCGCCCACGGCGAGGGCCAGCTTCACGAGCCGGATGGTCCTGGCATCGAGGGGTCCGGCCTTCTCGGTCGCCTCGCCGAGGCGGCCGTAGGCTTCCCATACGTCGGGGTGTTCGCGTGCGATCGACTCGACGATCGGCGGCAAGGACTCTCCGGACANCAGTTCGTCTACCGGGTTTATCTCTTGGTTAGAAAACTCGGCCGTCGCGGGTCAGGCCCTGGCCGACATCAGGGCGGACTCGAGCGCGGCCGCCTTGGGAAAGAGGATGTTGTTTTCCTTGTGGATGTGCTGGTGCAGGTCGCTCTCGAGGCTCGCGAGGCCGTCGTACAGGGCCTTGAACGACGCACAGCCATCGGCGGGTGCCTGGTAATCGTGGGTGAGTTCCCGGATCCGCCGCAGGGCCGATCCGACGGTCTCATGCTCGTGCTCCATGACACGGATCGGGTTCTCGACCGTCCCGCAGTGGATCGCGAACGGCGCTCGAGCCGCCTCGAGCTGCTTGACCAGCGGGAACAGCACACGTTCCTCCTTGATCATATGCAATTCCAGCTCTTGACGGAGCTCCGAGAACGTGTTGCACAGGGTGACCAATTCGGGGTGTCTGGCGGAGTGGGCCGCGACCACCTTGTTGATGAGTTCGGATAGTCTGGGCAGTTCTTGCCGCAGGTAGACGTGGTGGCTTTCGACGATGTGGTCGGCCAGCTCGCCCGCAGACATCGCGATCCAGTCGACCCGGTCCTCCTCATCGGCCGTGCTGTCCAGCGCGTCGCTCTCGGCCAGCTCGGACAGAACCTGGTTGAGATCAAGCGAGCGCATCCTGCAAGCCGCCGCGAGCGGGGTCGCGCCGTGGCAGCAGTAATCGATTCCCAGGCGTTCGAAGACCCTCGCCCGGCCGAGTCTCTCGGCCACGACCGCCCCGACAGACGTTTCGGGTGTGACCCTCATCGCGGACCACCTTTCGGATTCAAGAAGGGATGTCATCCTGAGACAACACCGGCAGCACTGGCAGTGGTGCACCGGCCTTGGCGTTCAGATCGTCGAGCAGCGTCGGCAGATCCACCCCTCGCAGCGCCGATGCCTGAGCAACCGTCACCTGACGGGCCAGGGTCTGGCGCAGCATCGCGCTCTTGAGCGCGGTGAACCCGTGACTGAGGAAGACTGGCAAGGTGCTGGGAAACCAATCAAGCACGTCGGCGACCCGATGTTCGGCCTTGATCCGATCCGGGCAGGGTCCGATGGTGCGGATCGCCGCGAGCTCCACCCGCCGACTGCGGTGGATCACGGCGATCAGGCCGAGACCCCACCAGGCCAGGCCTGTCACCTCGAGCGTGCCGCTCAGACCGATCGGAGCGTAGGCATAGCGTGTCCAGTCGGTGGCGACCTGCATCGTCACCCGCAGGAAGCAGCCCAGGTTCAGGAGNAGGAACGGGCCGCGAAGGTTCGACAAGGTGCGCGGGTCAACACCGTTCAATGTGGGGACGACCCTGGCCGCCATGCCCATGATCATGAGCGAGATGAACCCGACGGTGATCGCGTGCCGGGTCGCACCGAAGTAGGCGTGGCTGAAGCTCACACCGGCCAGGTGGTTGTACAAAGGCATCATCAGCAACATCACCAGCGAGACCGGCAGCCAGGCGTATGCTGCGCGGACGAACTTGCCTGTGCGGTCGGGCTCAGGCATCGGCCGCCAGAGCCGCCAGGGCAGGGCGATCATCAGCACGGCCACCGTCATGATCGCCCAGCTCGGAACGAGGCCCGCCGCGATGAGGTGGTTGCCGGTCCATCGGTAGATCAGGAACACGACCGTCTCCCCCGTGACCGCTGCTGTGAGNAGGCCCAGGACCCACCAGGCCCGTCGCTCCGGCACGCGAGGCAGGCCGTAGATCGCCGGCAGCATCCGCAGCGACACTCCCAGGATCATGAAGAGGGCCAGACCGTGGATTTGCAAGTCACGGAGCGGGGCCTGGTAGGTGGCGATCGCCCAGATGAGCGCATCCAGGTCCGGCGCGGTCATCGTGTGCCAGGAGTGCCAGACGCTGAACACGCTGGAGAGCAAGAACCAGCCCAGCGCGGCGACCACGAAGCCGACGTACGCCTCGACCACCGCACCACTCCGCCGGAAGGTGACAAGCAACTGGCTCGCGAAGAGACCGACCGCCGCGACCTGCATCAGTCCGCCCGCCAGCGCCATGAGCGCCGCCGGTCCCCAGACCTCTGCCGTCGTGATCCCGGCCGTGCGGACGACCAGCCCGCCGACCATCAGCCCGAAGGCAACGACCGCCAGCCTTGGCGCAGCCAGCGTTGTCTGCCACATCCGGGGGAACGCCTGATAGGCGAACCCCATGATGAATAACCCGACCCACCCGAAGATCTGGGCTTCTCCGTGCGCGTTGATCGCATGGACCGACGCTGCCCGGAATGATCCATTCAGACCGATTGTCCAGAGCAGCCAAGCTCCCCAACTCGCCCCGGCTGAGAGCACGACTGCGATCCCGGCCAGGAAGTAGCGGCGGTAGATCGTATCGGCGATCTCCGGGGCATCCCGCTCCGTCGCGTCTCGATGGGGCTGAGATCGTGGTGTCGCGATAGCCTGTCTCAGCTCATCCAGGAGCAGAAGCTCATCGACCCCGTGGGCGCGGGCGAAGAAGCGGATCGACTCGCACGGGCCCAGTGGCCCGCCGCAGCCGCGCAGACCGTGGCGGTCGAAGACGATCCGCGTCTCAGGGTGCGCGCGAAACAGATCGGGCAGCAGGAGCTCCGGGGAAATGGCGGATTTGCCCTGACCGTTCGTGATCATGACGGCGACTTCTCCCTCGGGGGGTTGTGGAACTGATGTTTGATTCGCTGAGCCAGGCTCGGGGAAAGCCTGGCACCTGGAGTGAAGCTCGATCGAGGCGACAGATCGGTCGGAGAGCATGTCGCCCTCGCCAGGAGCGGGCAGGCGATTTGCCCTGGGCGACCATCACACACAAGGGCTGGCTCGTTTCCTGCTCGGCGAGCAGTTGGCCGATCGTCGTCCCCCTGAAGAGCGTTTCCATCTCGGCGATTCCTTGGTCGAGGCGACGATGTAGTGGGCACAGGCGATTTCCATGCGCGGCGAGCCCCAGCGGACAGCGCTCGATCCGCTCGAGGGGATCGACGACGTTAATCACATCCAGGATGGTCAGTTCGTTCAGCGGGCGGGCCAGGACGAAGCCTCCGTACAGGCCTCGCTGCGCCTCGACCACTCCGGCGCGGCCCAGGGCCTGGAGGACCTTGGACAGGTAGCCGGAAGGGACTTGGGTCTGCTCGGCAATCTGCTGCGTCGCCCGCGGGCTCCCGGGATTCGAGCCCAACATCACCACGGCTCGCAGTGCGTACTCGGCAGTCAGGGAGCTCATGACAAAAGCCTCGACCAAAAATTGGATATCTGGATCTTGACATCCAATATTAGCGCCTGCAGAGTTACTTGGCAAGGGGTAAGAGAGTGGATTTTCTCCTGATCGCTCGAGTCTCGCCGGACCGGCTTCATCGGCTCCTCCGGCGGATCGGGCATCTGCTGAGAGCGAGGTCCAGAGCCATGTCCCCTGGTCTTGTTCACGCCAAGTCGCGACCCCCTGCCGGTTGCGGAGAAGGTCCACCCCATCGCACAAGTCGCAACGGGAACCGGACGCGGACCTGGGCTGCCGCCTGGACCGTGATTGGTCTGGTGCTCCTGTCTGCCACGGGATGTGGCCAATCTCGGGATTCGGCATCCCCGCCGTCAGCACCTCCGGCCGCGGCACCTGCCGCCGGGGTTGCGGCTCCGGCGAAAGGCGTTTCTTCAGGAGGAGCCGAGATCGCAGCGACCGTACTGGACGGTCCGCAGCTCTTTGGCCGGTACTGTGCGGCGTGCCATGGCGAGAACGGCGATGGCAACGGCCCGGCGGCCCGCTTCCTCTACCCCAAGCCGCGCAACTTTCGCGAGGGGCAGTTCCGGCTCGTCATGACGACCAATCGGCTTCCCTCCGACGACGACCTGATGCGTGTCGTGGTTCGCGGCATGCCTGGCTCGGCGATGTTCCCCTTGGGCCACCTCGGCGAGGCCGAGCGAAAGGAGCTAGTGGCTCACGTGCGGCGCCTGGTCCGCGGCGGTCTTGAGGACCGCCTGCGCCGGGAGGCGAAAGAGTTTGGTGAGGAGGTGAACCCGGACGAGCTGGCCAAGACCATCGAGACGCGCACTCGGCCGGGCTCTGTCCTCGAGACCCCCCGCGATCTGCCAGCTCCCGGGCTCGAGTCGGTGGCACGCGGCCGCGCGCTCTATCTCAAGCAATGCGCCACCTGTCACGGCGACTCGGGCAAGGGGGACGGCGTCCAGGAGCAGCGCGATGAGAGCGGCACGCCGATCCGGCCACGCGACTTCACCCGAGGAGTCTTCAAGGGGGGACGCGATCGCGAACAGCTCTATGCTAGGATCCTGCTTGGGGTGCCCGGGACCCCGATGCCCGCGTCATCCAACTTCAAGCCGGCAGAAGTGGGCGACCTGATCAACTACATCCAGTCGCTCTCCGACGCTTCGACACCGGCAAAGGTTGAGCACCACCGCACACGGCTCACCGCCCTGCGTGCCAAGGGGACTCTTCCCGACGTGATTCCCGACGGACAATGGGACATCGTGACGTCAACCCCGATCGTCGTCAGCCCGCTCTGGTGGCGAGATTTCGCGGACCCCGACCTGCGCGTCCAGGCGATGCATGACGGCCAGACGCTGGCAGTCCGCCTCTAGGCTGATGCGAAGTTGCTATTGACAAGGTTTTAGAGGTCGTTTCGGGTGATCCGGTTTCGTTACGCTGGGCACAGGCATTCGGACCGGATTGCG
>JGI12270J11330_10003309_pt1 | contig 11600 bp, 7 predicted proteins | sample PeaSoiMetSII2010_FD_11330 | JGI IMG/M metagenome (IMG submission 11330)
AACTGGACGGCGATCATGCAGACGGCGCAGGTCGCTTCTTCGGTTGCTCTTGCCGTGGCCTACATCCGTCCGTAAGCAAGGAGAGTTTTTCATGGGGAGGGTGGGAATCGTGATGATGGGATGGCTGGCTATCAATTGGCTCACGGGAGCAACTGGATACGCCGCTGCCCGCCCGCAGGATCCCCAGGTGCAACGCAACGCCGATGTTCCGGCGAAGAGTGGAATGATGCCACCGGAAGGAAAGCCCGCACCGGGGATTGAGATGTCCCGTGCAAACCAAGAGGCGTCCACGATGGTGCCTCATAACGCCAGGGAATTGGGAGAGAGATTCTGGCTCGACCAAGAACAGATTTGGAGGAGCCCGGCGAAGATTCGCCTGGCGGATGCCGACTGGATTCTGCCGTTGGCAGGGTTCAGCGCCACCCTTTTTGCCACGGATGCCTCATTCAGCAGGTCCCTCTCGAATTCGCCATCAACCATCCAGCACTACAAAACGATTTCCACGGCGGGGGTTGGTGCGCTGGCCAGCGCCGCCGGCGGGATGTGGCTGCTGAGTTACCGTTCGCACAATGAGCACTGGCGGGAAACGGGATTTCTCGCGGGTGAATCGGCACTGAACAGCTTGGTAATGGTGGAAGCGCTGAAATACTCGCTGCGGCGGCAGCGTCCAGAACTGGGCGATGGCAGCGGGCCATTCTTCCAGAACGGCGGCACGTCTTTTCCCTCGGAACATTCCGCGGCCGCCTGGTCCATCGCCGGGGTGATCGCGCATGAATATCCGGGGCCACTTACAAGATTCACCGCGTACGGCTTGGCAACCCTGGTGAGCTTTTCCCGTCTCAGGGCGAAACAGCACTTCCCCTCGGACGTATTCATTGGGGGCCTGGCCGGTTACATGGTTTCGCAAAGCATCTATACCCGCCATGCGGACCCGGAACTGGGCGGCGCGGCGTGGCAGACATTTAGCGCGATGTTTCGTGGCGCCCAGGATTTATCGCCGCAGAGCATGGGTTCACCCTACGTGCCGTTGGACAGTTGGGTATATCCGGCATTCGAGCGGCTGGAAGCGCTAGGCTACATCCACACGGCGTTTGAAGGAGTGAAACCGTGGACGCGGACCGAATGCGCGCGGCTGCTCTCCGAAGCGGGCGAAGAGATGTCCCAATCGCCGGCGAAAAGCTCCTCAGCGGTCGAAGAGGAGGCGCAATCGTTGCTGGCGGTGCTATCGAAGGAGTTCCACCGCGAGGCGGAACTCCAGACCGGCGACACGAACCGCTCGGCGGCACTGGAATCCGCCTATACGCGCGTCATTAGCGCTAGCGGACCCGTGCTGACAGATGGCTTCCATTTCGGGCAAACGTTTGGGTATGACGATGGGCGACCCTTCCGCCGGGGAACAAATCTCATCTCGGGCTTTTCCTCGGACTTTACTTCGGGTCGCGTGTTTCTCCATTTGAGCGGTGAGTTTCAACACGCGCCGGGAGCGCCTGCCCTGAGCGACGCGGAGCGGCAACTGATTGCCGAACGCGATCAAGTGCCCTTGAGCCCCGCGCAGCCCTTCGCCGCGATCAATCAGCTCGCCCTAATGGATAGTTACGTCGGCGTCAATCTGAACAACTGGCAGGTGTCGTTCGGGAAGCAGAGCCTTTCGTGGGGACCAGGGCCGGGCGGCTCGGCTATTTTGAGCAACAACGCGGAGCCCTTCTACATGGTGCGCATCACGCAAGTCCAGCCGATGGAGCTTCCCTCTGTGTTGGGCTGGCTGGGGCCGGTCCGTATTGAAACGTTTGCGGGCAGCGAAAAAGACCATCCCTATTCAGGCCACCCGTTTATTTACGGGCAGAAGATCAGTGTGAAGCCGTTTCGGTCGCTGGAGTTCGCCTATGCACGCACCACAACGGTGGCCGGCAACGATGATCCGTTGAATACGCGCACATTTGTTTTGGGCTACTTCGGACGCGTGGATTCGAGAACGGGAAGCGTCCCCGGCGATTCGCATACTTCGGTTGACTGGACCTGGCACTTGCCGGGTTTGCACGACCGCCTGGTCTTTTACGGCGAATTGGAAGACGATGACGACCCGATTCCCCTGCAAAACCTCACCAAGGCCGTGCTGCGGCCCGGAATTTACGTGCCCCGCCTTCCGTGGCTGAGCAAATGGGATTTCCACGGAGTGGACATCTACGGAAACTCCGGGACGCGGTCCCTGGGCTGCGCACGGCGACTTTAATTATTGGAACCAGAGCTACCACGACGGCTACACGAATGACGGCAATCTGGTGACCAATATCGTCGGGCGCGAAGGCAAAACGATTCAGGCCTGGACGCGCTACTGGATTTCCCCGCGCCACACCCTGGAATTTACCGCCAAGAACACCGAAGTGGATTCGGATTTCATTCCAGGCGGCGGAAAGTGGCAGGACTACCGGGCCACGGATGAGGTGGCGCTGCGCTCCGGCGTCTATTTCAAGAGCTTTTTCCAGTTTGAGCGCATCGGGCATTATCCGCTGTTGTTTTCGGGCGCGAGAAACAACGCGACCGCTTCGCTGGAAATCGGTTTCGCGCCAAGGCTGGCGCATTGAGCGCTGCCCACGGCAGACACCGGCAAAGGGAGCCATCGTGGATGGACTGCATAGGAAAGAAGAGGCACACGTCTTGAGCGAGAACGGCACAGGAATCGGCCACGCATTCGAACGGGAGGAACGCCAACTGTTCCCGGAGCCGACTTTGGCAGAGAGGCGCGCCGCCCGCGAACGCACGGTCTCTCACCTGCGCCTGCTCTGGGATCATCGCGGGTTTCTGGCACGCGTGCTTTTGTGGAGTGTCTTGGCAAGCCTTTTGGCGGCGTTTCTGATTCCGAAGCAGTTCCAGGCGACCACACAGTTGATGCCGCCAGACAGCCAGGCCGGCGGAACTTCAGCGCTCTTGGCGGCGGCTACCCGCGGTGGGGCAGGTCTGGCGGGGATTGCGGGAGACCTGCTGGGCGCAAAGAACTCCGGCGCGCTGTTCGTCGGCATTCTTGGGAGCCGCACGGTGCAGGACCGCCTGATCGAGCAGTTTGATCTGCGGCGGGTCTATGGCAGTTCGAAGATGAAGATGGAAGATGCGCGAAATAGTTTGGCAAAGCACACCGGGGTTTCCGAGGACCGCAAGAGCGGCATCATCGCCATCACGGTGACGGACCGCGATCCGCAGCGCGCGGCGGCGCTGGCCGGCGCTTACGTCAAGGAACTGGACCGGTTGGTGGCGGAGGTGAGCACGTCGGCGGCGCGCCGTGAGCGCATTTTCCTGGAAGAGCGATTGCACGCGGTGAAGCAGGACCTGGACGCTTCAGCGACGAAGTTCAGCGAGTTTGCCAGCAAGAACACCGCCATCGATATACCGGCGCAGGGCAAGGCCATGGTCGAAGCCGCGGCAACGCTGCAGGGGCAACTCATCGCCGCGGAATCGGAACTCCGCGGGCTGGAGGCCATGTACACGGACCAGAACGTCCGCGTGCGGGCGTTGCGCGCGCGGGTGGCCGAACTCCGCGCGCAACTCGGAAAGATCGGCGGAGACTCTGGCGCTGCGGGCGCTCTTTCGTCGAAGAGCGACCCATCTCTCTATCCCTCGATTCGTCAATTGCCGCTTCTGGGAGTCACCTACGCCGATCTCTATCGTCAGACAAAAATCGAAGAAACGGTCTTTGAACTGCTCACGCAGCAGTACGAGTTGGCGAAAGTGCAGGAAGCGAAAGAAATCCCGAGCGTAAAAGTGCTGGACGCCGCCGTCGTGCCCACCAAGAAGTCGTTTCCCCCTCGTAGTCTGGTCCTGGTTTTCGGAACGGCTTTCTCCTTTCTCGGCGCGTGCGCCTGGATTTTTGCCAAACGCTATTACGCCGCGATCGATCCACAGGAACCTGGCAAGCTGCTGGCCGAAGAAGTTGTGGCCACGGTGAGGGCCAAAGCCGCGATTGCCATGGCCGGGGCTGTCGCGCTGCTGAAGAAGCTGCGCGGGCGAGATTCGGCCGCGGGTACGGCTGCGGTTGCGGCGACCGGCGAGGAAGACTTTGACGCCGCAGTCAAGCCGTTCGATAGCGCGAAGCCTGAAGAAGCACATCTGACTCAGACCGCGGGAAGAGGGTCGTTGTGAGGCTAGAGGCCAAGAAGTTATGGCAACGATGAACGGAGCCGCGACACGGAGAGCCCCTGCTCCCGCTCCCTCGCAGTGGGAGCCGCCGCTGGAGCTCCATGCGCGGAGCTGGACGGAAGAGCACGCGCGCTCCGTGTTTCATGCTCGAAAGTGGCGCGCACAGGGCGGGCTCGCGCGGCAGAGCGCCTACGCGATCATCGATGTGCTGCTGGTCTGCACCAACGCCTTCGTCATTTACGGGTTGCGTTTCGGTTTCTCCAGCATTTGGTCCGCAGGCGTAACAACGAGGCAGGTGATTGGCCACATCTCCGTGCAGGCCTACCCCAGTTTTCTCATCCTGTACTGTTCGCTGGTTGTCCTGGGCTGCCTCAGCCAGGATCTCTACCGTACGCCGCGCGAGTTGACGGCCTTCGTGGAATCGAGCCGCGTGGCCAAGGCCGTGGGCCTCGCCACCGCGCTCTTGGTGCTGTTCATTTTCACTTCGGGCGACAAGGAAATCTCCAGGCTCATCGTGATCCTTACTGGCGTGGCCAACGCCCTGACGCTCTCCGGCTGGCGTTACGCGAAGCGCCGGCTTGTCCTGAGACGTGCCGCGCGCGGCCTGGGGCAATCGCGCGTCTTGATCGTCGGTGCGGAGAAAACTGGCCAGGCCTTCGCCAGTTGGCTGCAGCAGAACCGGCAATTGGGATACGACGTCTGCGGTTTCCTGGATGCCCAGCCGAACGGCGACACGCGCGTGCTCGGCAGCGTCGCGCAACTCCGCCAAGTGGCCCTGGCGCAATTCGTGGATGAAATTTTCGTGACCCTCCCGTCGGACCGCGAAATGATCAAGCAACTCTTTCTGGAAGCGCGCGATCTGCGCGTGAATCTTCACGTCCTGCCCGATTTGTATGACGGCTTGGCCTGGCGCGCCCCCTGGCACAGCATTGGCGGCTTCCCGGTCCTGGAATTACACGGAGAGCCCATCCCGGCGGCGGGGNTGGCCGTCAAGCGCGCCATCGACGTGGTGGCATCGCTCCTGGGAATGATTGTGCTAACGCCCTTCCTCTTGGCGGTCGGGATATGGATCCGGCTGGATTCCGCGGGCCCCGCGGTCTACTGCGCGCCGCGTGTCGGCAGAAAAGGCAGGAAGTTCACCTGTTACAAGCTGCGCACCATGGTCAGTTCAGCGGATCAGCAGAAACACCGCCTGCGGCACGCCAATGAACGCCAAGGACCCTTCTTCAAGATGGAGGAAGATCCGCGGGTGACGCGCTGCGGCCGCTGGCTGCGCAAGTTCAGCATCGACGAACTGCCCCAGTTGTTGAACGTTTTCACCGGCGACATGAGCCTGGTCGGGCCGCGNCCTCATCCCGTCGACGATTACGAGCGCTACACCATCGAGCATCTCCGCCGCCTNGACGTGAAGCCCGGCATGACCGGCCTGTGGCAGGTCACCGCGCGCCGCGACCCCTCCTTCGAAACGAATATGGCNCTCGACCTGCAGTACATCGATAGCTGGAGTTTGGGTCTGGATCTGAAGATTTTGCTGCGCACCATTCCCGCCGTGTTCAAAGCGGAAGGGATCTGAGGCCCCGATGACCGCCGCTTCTGCCACACCAGCGCCACCCGCCGCGGAGTTGCCTCCGGTCACTCCGGTCGCCGCAGCCGCGGACCCCGGTTTCACGGTGGATGCTTCTCGCCTGCGCGCTTGGGGGCTAATGTCGGCGCTGGCTCTGCTGGATCAGGGGCTCTTCTCCGGGGCGGGCTTCCTGGTCAACTTGCTCCTGGCGCGCTGGCTGGTTCCTGCCTCCTACGGTGCTTTCGCCGTGGCCTTTGCAACCTTTTTGTTCGTATCCGGCTTGCACAACGTGCTTCTGGCTGAACCGCTCACCGTCATGGGGCCTGGACGCCACTCCGGCAATCTCCCCGCCTATTTCCGCGCGCAGTTCGTCATTCATTTTGTGCTTTTCGGAGGGCTAGCGCTGGCTGGCGTGCTCACGGGGCTTGTTGCCTGGCGCATGGTGCCGGGATCTCCCCTGGTGGGAGCCATTTTCGGCAGCGCCCTCATGTTGCCGCTGCTGCTTCTGGTCTGGCTTATTCGCCGTATGTGTTATCTACTCCAGCGTCCAGGAATCGCAGCTGCTGGCACATTCACTTATCTTGTATCGATCGTCATCGGCCTTGCCGCCCTGCATCATTTCAACTGGGCCACGCCATTCCTCGCATTTCTCCTCATGGGCGCCGGAAGCCTCGTCGCTTCCGGCGTCCTCGTGGCGCGCCTGGGCTCCTCGCAGCACCCGGAGCAGCGCAACGCCATCTCCTGGCGCGCCGCCCTCCGCGAGAACTGGTCCTACGGTCGCTGGCTCGTGGGCAGCACCGTGCTGTCCTCGGCTTCAACTCAGGCTCAAATATTCTTCGTGTCCGGGCTGCTCGGTCTCGGAGCCGCAGGCATCCTGCGGGCGGTGCAGATACCATCGTTGGCGATGGTCCAGATGATCACTGCGGGAGGCTTACTGCTCCTGCCTATCTTTGCCCAGTACTACGCAAGCGGGGCCATTGCGAGGTTGCGCCAAAGGGCAGCCCTCACCGGCGCTTTGATGGCTGCGATGACCCTTCTGTTCGCGGGGTTGATTTGGTCCGTTGACGTCCCTTTGGAGAGGTTGCTGTTCGCCGGGAAGTTTGCCCCCTATGCGGCACTAATGCCGCTTTTTGTTCTAATGACGACCGCAGGGGGTGTGAGCCAGGGTCTCGGGACGGCCCTTCGCGCCGCCCGGATGCCCCATTTTGACCTCATTTCGAACGCTTTTGCAGCCCCCATCGCTATTACATCCGCCTATTTCTTTACGAAACGGTGGGGGCTAACCGGAGCGGTATTCAGCCTGACCCTGGCATATGCAGTGCAATGCGCAGTGACGACCATTTGTTTTTATACCCTGCTACCCCGAGGGTCAGGTGCAGATGACCTAGCTAATCCCGGAATCGACCTAAAACGCGTCCGGGCTTCGAGATCCTGATGAAGACGCTGACCTGGCAGCGGGTGGCAACTTTTCTCCTTGTGGGATACCTCTGTTTCTCTCGAACGTTTGCCTATTTGGGAGTTCCGCCTTGGCATGTTTTCATCGGCGAGGTTGTTCTTGCTCTCCTTATCTTTCGAGGGCCAAAAGTTCGGGGGAAAAGCTGGGTGGCCCTCGCACGGAAACTCGAAGTCCTCAAGCCCTTGACTCGCGCTTATATCATCTTTCTGGTGTATGGCGTCTTTGAAGTCATTCGCGGCATTTTTACGGGACATCCTCCGTTGGCCACATTCCGCGACCTGGCGTTCAACTACTATCCGCTGTATCTGCTCCTCGGTTTGTGGGCCGGGCTGACCAGCCCCGCCAAGCTAGCCCGGAATATTCGTATTTTTGCGTGGATCAATGGCATCTATGGTTCCCTATTCATCTTGGTGCTAAATCGGATTGAGTGGTACTTGCCCGGCGTAGACGACGCGGTTGCACCGGTTCCAGTGTTTACTCTGCCGTTATTCTCCTTTGTCGCAATCCTGGGACTATTGGGTTTTGAGAGTGATTGGAGCAAGAGCTGGTACCTTCATCTGCTGAATGCGTTCGTTTTGTTGGGCGCACAGATCAGGACGGAATGGCTGGCCTTGTCCATCGGTCTTCTTTGTTGGTTTATTTTGTCGCCTCAGCGCAAGCTCCTGCTCAAGCCTGTAGTTGCTGTTGTCACCGTAGTTTTCATCATGTTCGTGACAAACTTCAGTATCCCAAGCGTCCCCGGCCGCGCGCAGGAAGACCTCAACGTGAGGCAATTGGTGTACCGCGCAACCGTGCCGTTTCATACGGACGTGAGTGACATAAACGTTGCGACCGGCGCAGCCGGAGCAGATTCACAAGAAGCGACTCTCGTGTGGAGGACCGTCTGGTGGATCGCCATATGGGATTCGGTTCATTCGAGCAAGGCGAGCGCTTTATTTGGGTTGGGATATGGCTACGCACTGGGTGACGAGGTGCCCTATCTCGAAGGTCAGTTTATTCGCACCCCACACAATCAGTTCTTTTATGCCCTGGGGTACACGGGATGGATAGGGGTGGTGCTTTTTTATTGGTTCCAGTTCGAACTTGCCAGACTGTTGCTTCGCGTTAAGGTCATGACTGGAGAACCGGTCGCGATCGTGCTTTGGGTCGCGTTTATGGTCTTCGCTTTCGCAGTACCATTTTACGAAACACCTCATGGGGCCATTCCTTTCTATTTGCTGATCGGGTGGCTAGCGGCACCTGCGGTGAGGCAGGGCTAAAGGGGAAAGCCGGATAACAGGGGGCAGAATAGTGTCGATCAGAAAGCCTATTCGGGCGCTGTTGAAATCAGCTGATAGGGCGAGGGGCCTGGTTACATGCTTACATGGAAAATCGCGCCCTCCGTGGCAGAGAAGTTTTGGCACCATGATTCCGGTAGGTAGGACGACTTTCTAGAGGAGAAATGAGTGCCGAATGCTTCGTCCCCTAAACATCGTTTTTATTACCAAGGCTGACCTCCCCGAAGGCCAAGGGCATACTGTTCGATTGAGAACTTTTGTTCGAGCCCTGACGCTCCTAGGGAATCGCGTCTCGATTTGGAACCAGCACTCACTAGGAGTGGGCCCTTTGTCGGAGCAGATGGTGGAAGGACAATTGGACGGCGCCAATTATCGGTATGTTCTGGGCACCCTTGAAAGAGGCTATGGCATTCGGTCGCTGAGCACTAAGTTTCGGGCTATGAGGGTCATGGCTAGAGACATGCGGGCGTACCATCATCTAGAAAAAATCGACCTCGTTTGTTTCAATCACCTGACCTTCCTGGATGCCTTCCCATTGATGCTTCTTGCCCGTAGCTTGGGGATTCCGACCATTCAAGCCTATGAGGACGAACACTGGGACCGGGAATCATCGCGCTCTGTTGCGGTTGGGCATCCACTCTTTCCGATTGATGCGTGGCTTGCTGATCGGTACTGCCCACAGTTGGCCGATGCCATCGTCGTGATCTCGACGTACCTCCAGGACAAATACGCGCGTCTAAGGGGCACTTCCGAGGACGTGGTTCTGCTGCCGACAATTGTGGATTGTGACGCATGGGCGTTCCCGAAGGAGGAAAACATTGAGACTCCCACGATCCTCTATGCAGGAGCCTTCCACCTGCCAGAGCCAATTGAAGTAATGATTGACTCACTTTCCATCCTGCGAAATCAGGGAAAACGCTTTCGTATGGTGATGCTTGGCGACAACCTACGCGACCCGGAACGAATGAAAAACATCCGCGCTCGAATTGAAAAGAATCTGCTTTCCTCAATGGTCGAAATGCCCGGGTTCGTCCCTGCGGAAAAAGTCAGGGAGCATGTTCGGAATGCAAACATCCTGCTCTGTATCCGCAAAGGCGGGGAATACAGCCGATCTGGCCTTTCAACGAAGTTAAGCGAGTCCCTGGCTTCTGGCCGCATGGCGGTCACATCCGACGTTGGAGATGTGAGCAGATACCTCAAGCACCGTGAGAGCGCCATGATCCTTCGAGCAAATGCGACCCCAGAAGAAATCGCTGCAACCATTGGGGAAGGCCTGGATTCGTACGATCTGCGCCGCAGGGTGGGAGCGGCTGGCCGTGAGGTTGCGAAGCGGTTTTTCGATTTGTCGTGCGCCAAAGCTATTTTAACGGAGCTGCTGCTGAAGACTGTGCAACGGCATCGGGAGACAGGGCGTTTAAGCCCAAATCACTCGAAGCCGTAGGCCTGTGGGCTACTCGGTTGGCTTAAGGAACACGATCTGTCAAAAGGGCAGCGCGAAGAGCGATGATGAAGCCAAATGAAGATCCTGTTAGTGCATAACACTTACCAGCATCAAGGAGGGGAGGACGTGATTCTGCGGGAGGAATCGCGGCTCTTGGAATCGCACGGTCATGTCGTCATCCATTATGAGAGAGACAACGACGAACTAAGAGGAAGAAGTGGGCTCGGCGCGTTGGCGGCAGCAGGACAGACAGTCTGGTCGTTTTCGAGCTACGGGGCGGTGAACGAAATCCTAAAGAAAGAGAAGCCAGACCTTGCGCACTTTCACAACACGTTTCCGCTGATCTCGCCCTCGGCCTACTACGCCTGTGCGAAGGAGGGGGTGCCGGTGGTGCAGACGCTGCACAATTACCGGCTGCTTTGCCCAGCGGCGTCGATGGTGCGGGATGGAAAGGTTTGCGAGTCCTGCCTGGGGCGGGCAATCCCGTGGCCGGGAGTCGTCCATGCATGTTATCGCGGCAGCCGCCCCGCCACGCTCGCAACTGCGGCGATGCTCGCTGTCCATCGGGCTCTTCGCACTTACAGAGAAAAAGTAAATGTCTATATTGCGCTGAGCGAATTTGCGCGCGGGAAATTTATCGAAGGAGGACTCCCGGCCGATCGCATCGTCGTCAAATCCAACTTTGTGGCGGATCGCACCACTCGGCAGGCCTCCCGCGGCGACTACGCCCTGTTCGTGGGTCGCTTGTCAGAAGAGAAGGGGCCGCAACTCCTTCCCACGGCCTGGCAAGCCATGAAATCGCAAATTCCGTTGCGTATTGTCGGTGATGGCCCCTTATGGAAACCGCTCCGCGAGGACATAGAACGCGACGGCCTGGCTTTGCGCATTGAGTTGATGGGCCGCCGCTCCCCCGATGAAGTAGCGTCACTCATTGGAGGAGCAAGAGTCCTTATTGCGCCTAGTATCTGCTACGAAACTTTCGGCTTGACCGTCGTCGAAGCCTATTCCTGCGGGCGTCCTGTCATTGTCTCGCGGATCGGGGCGCTCGCCGAAATTGTTCAGGACGGCGTAACCGGCCTCCACTTCGAGCCCGGCAATGCCGCCGATCTGGCCGCGAAGGTCGAATGGGCGTGGAATCATCCCGACGCCATGGCGGAAATGGGGCGTGCCGCCCGGCGCGAGTACGAGGCGAAATACACCCCCGAGATTAATTATCAAATCTTGATGCGAATCTACGAACAGGCGACTGCTGCGGAGGCGTGAGTTCATGTCCACGGTTTCTCATCTTCAGAGTGGCATCTTGGAGCGGATCAAGCCCATTCATCGCAAGTTCCGTTCGCAGAAAACTGAGTTGTTTCTCAAAAGCATCGGCGAGATCAGCCCGCACTCGCGCCTGCTCGATGTCGGCGGAGGGCCGGGTGTGGATGGGGAATTCCTGAGCCTCTATTCCCGGTTTGCAGACGTCATGGTCGTCAATCTGGATTCTCACACCTTCGAGGTTTCCCCCGGGATTCATCTCCGAACGATGGTTGCTGACGGCCGCGCCCTGCCCTTCCGAGGTGGTTCCTTTGACTGGGTGTTTTCAAACGCCGTGATTGAGCACGTCGGCGGATGGAAGGATCAAGTGCGCTTTGCGGAGGAAATCCGCCGCGTGGCATCGAAGGGATATTTCGTCGCTACACCGAACCGCCATTTCCCGCTTGAGCCCCACACACTTATCCCGTTCTATCAATT
>JGI12270J11330_10003314_pt1 | contig 11595 bp, 11 predicted proteins | sample PeaSoiMetSII2010_FD_11330 | JGI IMG/M metagenome (IMG submission 11330)
TAACCTTAATGGTGGATCATATGAGTGTGCTTACTAGGATTCATAGGTTATTCATGGTCATATTTACTACTGTTTGGGGTGTACTTCCTATGGATAATACCCTACTACCAGCGGCGGCCCGATCACAACTTCATGGTGACGGGTGTCTTGGTGTTCGCCTAAAAATTTTGAAAGTCCATATCAGACGCCAAGCCACCTTTCATACCATCAGGATGGCAACCTCCTTCAACCCATAATCGGCTTCAAACTAAGCCGTCCTGGTGGATCGTTCTTACTGGCATGAATGCCACACAATAATGACCAATGATCCATACATGCCATAGCGTCGGCTACTCTAAGCATAACCGACATTTTTTATCATGGCCGATGAAAGGTTCACACATCCCACAACCATGAGGCCAACATACACAATATAATAGTTAATGTACATGATCAGATAGTAATCATTAATAATTAATGAGATGGCTATTTGTAATCTATAGATACTTCGTGCCTCGTATTTCTGTAATGATCATCATGTTAGGTATATGGGTATGGTAACAGGTAGCAATGAAGACTATTACTTGAATGATGGATTCTCAATATAAGATAGCGTAACAGGTAGCATATGAAGCGGCCATAGGTAGCAGTATATAAGCAGCATAATTACTAGCCTATGAGTATTGAATGAGCTACCACTCAACAGCCATCACATCCATGACTCACACATGACGCTAAAGTGCGATAGGTCGCTTCGCCTTACCCACAATTCACTATCATTAATGCTCATATTATGCGTAATTGGTACTTATTTTATGGCTATTTGTTGTGGTTTATGTATGAATATGTTGATTGTTGTATAAGATTTGAGCCGAAGAATTAGCTATGATGGATTGGATTTGAGCCGAAGGAATTGATGATCAGATGACTAGTAAGTGGTATAAGCACATAATGAGTGCTTTAGTTAATCTTCAGCCTGGGCATGCTTACCACATAGACATTAGAAGACGCTATGAGTACATTGATGTGAATACTCATAGACGTGTAATAGTGAAGCCACCGGATGGGTTTCATATCCGTAAGACGTTGAATGATCGTATAAGAGCCATGGATTTACAAGACGAACTCGAAGCCATGTGGGTGGGTAGACGATTGTTACTGATCCGTAAGAAGCCACCTCAAGTTAAGATTGACTTAGAGGGTGATGATCCACACGTAACCTCAGCCGAAATACCTCTTTCAAATTGTCAATAAACAAACACACAAAAAAAGGAGTGAATTAATGAATGACAGAATTAACTAATGATCAACGTAAAATCAGAATAGCTTGGCCTATACCTAACGATCTTAATGGGATACAGTATGGTTCCGGTTCGCCCGTGTCAGCTCCACCGGATTACCATGACCAGACAGGGATCACGCAGACTCAACCAGCAACCAGCCCTGACTCAACCATCGTGCGTAAAGGCAAACGTCAAAGCGACTTCACTGAAAACTACGTCGAATACTAAGCACACTATTTCTTAATGGAACAGTAATGGCCTAGCGTGAGCTAGGTTTCAAGGTTTATTCTTAAGCCACATTTTATAAGATTTTATGGCTTATAGGATTTTGTACTGTCCTATCAACTATTATTGACTACAGAAATCGTTCTTCATGTTCACTGAAAACTAATGGAAATTAACACTTTGAAGTGCCTATTCCAGCCTGGTCTCAGCCTGATCTTCCGCTATGATGTCTCGTGTCCTCTTGTTGCGTTTCGCCATTTAGTACACCATCGAGTAGTCATTCAGCCTAGCGAACTCAACAAACTCCGTTAATGGCTTGACATGATTCCTCAATGATGCACCATGATTACGGCCACCACAACGACAAACACACTTCAACTCCTTAGCCATGAGGCAGTTAGCGTCACACTCTCCATGATCCACGTTAATGTGAAACTCAGGTTCAATGCGTTCGACGTTGAACAAGCTACGCCAATCATTACTCAACATACTTAACACACTTAGCATACTACACACACTAAGTATGCTATAAAGTGTATGGAACACAATCATTATATTAGGTATGCTCGCTGGCTATCTGTATGGGTAAGACGATCAAGATCAACGACGATACTCATGCAGCTTTGCTGAGGATCGCCGGTGAACTGCAAGCAGCTAAGGGTACGGCTCAGACTTTGGACGACGCTATCAAAGCATTGATAGCTAAATGGCCTACTCATAAATGAGTATCAATCTTATTCAGTAATATTTTTAGTCTTTTGAAATCCTCTTCCATAACTTTCCTTAACGACGCCGTGTATAAGGCGGCAGCAGGATGATACATTGGAAGATAGGTTACTGACTCAACCTCTAACGGCATCCCATGAAGTGATGTAACAGAGTCGGAGTCTGACGGATTTACCAGCGCGCGAATAGCGGAATTACCCATTGGGCATATCACTCTAGGGTGAATTAATGCGATCTGTCGATTCAAGTAGTCTCTGCAGGCCGCCGACTCGTCTTTTCGTGGAGGACGATTATTTGGCGGTCTACATTTTACAACGTTCGTAATATACACCTCATTACGCTTGAGGCCGATGGAGGCTAGAAGTTCATTGAGGAGTTTACCAGCGGCTCCAACGAATGGACGGCCTTGAATATCCTCCTGTCCACCTGGAGCTTCGCCGACGAAAACAACCTTAGCAGCATCGTAACCTTCACCTGGGACAGCGTTCGTCCTCGTCTCACAGAGTGAACATTTCGTGCAAACGCGAACCTCGGTTGCTACTTGATTTAAGGAGTACGAGGTCAGTGTTTCGATGCCTCCTGGAACAAATTTCGAACTGAGGTGACTTCAGATCGCCAGCGTACGGTATATATTCATCTTTCCGCTTGACCTTGGCAATCCTGAAAAAGTGAATTCCGATGCCCATAACCGACGTAGCGAAGAAGCAGCTGGCCCAGAAGGTCAGATTGCATTACAAAGTATGTCGTGATTGCGGGGCGCGTAATCCTGGGGCGTCGGAACGATGTAGGAAGTGTCATGGACACAACCTGCGATGGAAGAAACGTGAACTGGGCGCAAAGTAGATACTTACTAGTTTGCTTCTGAGGGTTAGAAAAAAAAGTAGAAGCTAGGCGTTTACGCTATGCCCATCTGAGCCTTAGCTTCCTCACTCATTTTATCAGGACTCCAAGGTGGGTCGAATACTAGGTCTACTTTGGCATCTTTAACCCCATTCAAAGCCTTGAGCTTCGCTTTGACTTCTTCAGCAATCATTCCGCCCATCATGCAGCCAGGCGCAGTCAATGTCATTTTGATGCCTACGTTGCCTTCAGTTTGCACGTCTATATCGTACACTAATCCTAGATCCCAGATGTTGATTGGTATCTCTGGGTCATAGCAGTCCTTCAGAACCGTGATAACTTCATCTTTGGTCACCAAATTTCATATTCACCTCCACGATTGAAACCGATCATTTACTTGAGGTCGCCAGCTGCCTTAGCTATTAATCTTAGTTCGTTGGTTTAAGTGTTCAACTCGATTTGCTCTCGGACCAAGCTATGGGCATTGCTCCAGGGATGGGCTCGAGAAGTTTTGTGGCGTTAACTCGTACTGCGTTGGTCACGTCTTCGAACAGTGGATTAGAGTAATCTTCGATCTTCCCCAGGTCGGCGAGGCGTGCAATTTCTGGATCTATTGGCATAGATCCTAGAAATGGAATTCCAGCTCTCTTTGCAGCTTCTTCCCCTTTACTTCGACCGAAGACTTCCATTCTCTCGGCGCAATGGGTGCAGACTACGTAACTCATGTTTTCGATTAAGCCTAGAATCTTTACGTTTGCGATTTGTTCGCTCAGAGTTTTTGCCATGTTGATTGCTTTCGCGACGACCATCAGAGCCAAGTCTTGAGGAGTTGTTACTACGATTACGCCTTGCAGAGGCAGTGACTGAAAGACGGTAAGTGGAGCATCGCTTGTTCCAGGTGGAAGGTCTACGAGTAGGAAGTGTAGGTTTCCCCATTCGATGTCTTGAAACATTTGTCGAATAACACTGTTGATTATCGGTCCTCGTACGATGACCGGCATTTGTGGTTCTTCGAGTATGAGATTCATTGAGACAACTTTGATTCCGGTTTTTGAGATTGCTGGAAGAACTTGTTTGTCAGGAGTAATATGGAGCGGCCCCTTTAGACCGAACATTTTCGCTATGCTAGGACCGGTGATGTCAGCGTCGAGTATGCCTACCTGATATCCTAGTCTTGTTAGTTGAACAGCTAAGAAGCCAGTCACGAATGATTTTCCGACACCTCCTTTACCTGACATAATCGCGATGACGTTTCGTATTCCCTTTCGTTCCAGACGGTTAATTCCCGGCGGCATTGGTGAACCTGGAGCGTGCGCGTCGGTTGCCGCTTGTACCATTTGTGATTGTATCTTAGTTCGCAGCTGTTCGAGTTCTTGTTTCGTCATGACGGTTGTTTCTACGTCAACCTGCTTTACTCCTGGAAGTTTCATTACTGCTTTTTGAACGTCGCTCGATATGGTTTTTGAAAGAGGGCAGCCCCCAACTGTAAGTGCGATTTGGATTTTCACTTTGTCTTCTTCAAGGTCGATGTTTTTGACCATTTGTAGGTTAACTATTGAAATGTGCAGTTCGGGGTCCATGACGTCTTTTAGGGCGGTCATAATTTCATTTTTTGATACCACGTACCTGCATCTCGTCAGTTTATGAGTACAGGGAAATTTCGCCGATATTAACAGTTGTTTGTGGAGTTGGACTTTGTCTGTTGCAGATGAAGCATCACATATGGAGTTTAGGGCTTTAGTCGTTCGGGTGTTCGCGGGAACAGTGTCGTTTCTCTGATGTTCTGCTTGTTAAGGAAGGACATTGTAAATCTCTCCACTCCTAAGCAGAGACCTCCGTGTGGTGGGACAGCGTACTTGAACGGATCAGTGAACCATGCCATTCCGTCAGGGTTGATTTGCTTATCTCGGAGTTGATCTATGATTTTGGCGTATCGATGTTCTCGTTGTCCGCCTGAAGACTGTTCGAGGTCTCTATAGATTAGATCAACGCTTCTCGCCCATTGCGGATCATCATCGACGCGCATAACGTAGAATGGCTTAACTCTCGACGGGAACCGTGTCAGAAAATAAATGTCCGTTCGATATTTTTCTTTTACATATTTGGAAAGGATTGATTCTGCTTCTTTATCGATATCTTGGCCATAGGAGACTTGCTTTCCATATTGTTCTAGGATTTCGTAGACTTCTGGGAATCGGATTTCCGGATACGGAGTATTCGGTAGTTCGGCTTCACAATGCAGTAGATCCAGTTCACGTCCGCATTCTTTCTTTACTTTGTTTATTGCGTTCGCTATGAGTTCTTCTTCAACTCTCATCATGTCAGTTTCATCGTTCATGAAACCGAATTCTACAGCCATACCTCTATGTTCGCATAGGTGTCGCGGAGTGTGAGATAGTTCAGCCCGCCAGTTGGGTCCAAGATCGTATATTTTGTCGAAACCCGCGGCGATGCAAAGTTGTCTGTGTAGTTGTGGGTCTTGTCTTAGGAAAGCTTCCTTCCCGAAATAATCGGTTTTGAAAACTTCCGCTCCGCCTTCTGACGTGCCACCTAGCAGACAGGGGGTGAAGACTTGCATGTACTCATTACGGTTGAGGTATTCAACCATGCCCTCTACTAGTTTTGATTGGATTTGGAAGATGGCCAGGTTTTCTCGTTTTCGTAGGTCGATTACCCGCCAATCTAGACGTGCGTCGAGATTGGCTTCTCCTTCTTTACCCGAAATGTCAAGCGGTAGCGGAGTTTCTGCTTTTGAGATGAGTTCGATTCGGATCGGTGCGATTTCAGCTCCAACCTTCGCGATTCTGTTTTTGATTGGAGTACCTTCAACAGCGATCACGTCTTCCCTGCCCAAGGTATCGGTTGCCTTAACGATTGTCGGGTCGGTAGATGTTTTGAGTATCGTAATTTGTGCAATGCCGTGTTTATCTCTGAGCCATATGAATCTGGCGCGTGCAAGTTCCTTTATCTCATGTATCCAGCCAGCGAGCACGACTTTATCGTTCGCAGTTTCTATCTGGTCAGTGAAATGGGTTCGTTTTAGCAATAATGAAAGCCTGTTTGTAGGATTTGGAGTTAGCCGCTATTAATTCGACTGATCTTCGTTATGGTAGTAGAAGTTTGGCTATTTCGCTCGGTTTCAGGGCGATTTGTACGCCTGCGTTTCTGAGAGCGTCAATTTTTGTTTCAGCAGTACCACTTTTTCCCATGATTATCGCGCCGGCATGTCCCATTCTTTTTCCGGGTGGAGCGGCCCGTCCTGCGATGTAAGAGGCGATAGGTTTCGGGTATTTGGTGGTGGATATGTATTCGGCGGCTGTTTCCTCAGCGTTTCCGCCTATCTCACCGATCATTGCTACCGCGGCGGTTCCAGGATCTTTTCTGAATAATTCCAGAACATCAACGAAACTTAGGCCAACTACTGGGTCTCCCCCGATACCGAGGCAGGTTGATTGTCCCAGTCCAGCGTTTGTCAGGCTGGCGGCTATTTCATAGGTTAAGGTTCCACTTCTGGATATGAGGCCGATTTTTCCTGGTTTGAATATGTGATCAGGCATTATGCCGAGTTTGCATTCTTTTGGAGTTATGATTCCTGGTGTGTTAGGTCCGATTATTGTTGTCCCTTTCAGTTTAGCGTATTCCATGACTTGAATTTCGTCCTTCACCGGGATACCTTCAGTTATGATTATGATAGGGTTTAGATTGGCGGATATGGCTTCGAGTGCAGCGTCCTTAGCGAAAGGTGCAGGGACGAATATGATGGATGCGTCGACTTTGAAACGATCAGTTGTTTCCTTCACAGTGTCGAAAACAGGAATGCCATGCATAGTTGATCCTCCCTTTCCCGGAGTTACGCCAGCCACTATTTTTGTTCCATATTCGAGCATGAGCTGTGTGTGAAAAGCTCCTTGTGAGCCTGTAATGCCTTGCACGATCGCGTTCGTTCCTTTTCCTATCAGTATTGTCATTTTATTTCAACTTGGATGCTATCTCTACCGCTTTTGCCGCCGCTTCTTCCATACTGTTCAAGGAAGGTATTCCTGCAGCAGCCAAGATTCTCTGCCCTTCTTCTTCATTGGTGCCGACCAATCGAATCACCATTGGTTTTGTTATACCCATCTTTTCTGGATCTCTAATATCGCTCGAGCGACATCATCGCAACGTGTTATGCCTCCCATGATGTTGATTAGAAGAGAGTTAACTCTGGGATTTGCTAGGACAATTTCCAGCGCGGCTGCAATACGTTCCTCGTTTGCTCCTCCCCCGACGTCGCAGAAATTGGCTGCCTTCCCTCCGTAATCGAGTATCATATCAAGTGTTGCCATCACTAATCCCGCTCCGTTTCCTATGATTCCGATGTCTCCGGTAAGTTCGACATACGCCAGACTCCTTTCATGTGCTCGCACTTCGAGTGGAGTCATATCAGGTTCGAATGTCTTCATTCGTTCCAAGAACTTCGGATGCCTATACAACGAGTTATCATCTAGGAGAATTCTAAGATCCGCGAGGATGAATTCTCCCGACTGGGTTTCTATGAGTGGGTTTGATTCGATTAATTCAGCATCATAGTCCAACATGACTTTGAACAGTTTGCTGATTAGGGACGCTAATTGCGTCATCTGTTTCCCACCATAACCTAACTGTTTGGCCGCAATCCTACTTTGGAAATCTTGAAGGCCTATCAGTGGGTCAATCTTGCTTCTGATTATCTTCTCTGGATTTTGATCGGCGACCTGCTCGATGTCAACTCCGCCGTCGGTTGAGCAGAGGATCGTATAACATCTAGAAGCGCGATCCACAACTATGCTAATGTAACGTTCGAATTTGCCTTGTACCTTCTCCTCAACGAGCACCTTGTTTACTATTTCTCCCTTAATTGTCGTAGAGAGAATTGACTTTGCCACTTGGAATGCTTCGTCAGCTGATGAAGCTGGTTTGATTCCGCCGGCTTTACCCCGTCCTGCAACGAGCACTTGAGCTTTAATCATGGAAGGATGTCCGATCTTCAACCAAGCCATTTTAGCTTCGTCCGGTGTGGACGCAACGTATCCGTTGGGTGCAGGCAGATCGTATCCTCTAACAATGTCCTTCGCTTCATACTCGAATAGTTTCATTCGATCTCCCTCCTTATCTAACGTTCGAAGCTTCTGTCAACTCGTGTTCCGTATAAAATAGACTCTGAAGGCATTGTATACTGTTATTGTAATATGTTCCCGCAGTAAACGCTGAAAATCTAACCAGCGCAATGTAATCGGTGATTGAAGAAGTTGAGATGGGAGCGGTTAGCGTAAAGGTTGATATGAACGTATCAACCAACGCTCACCGGATTTAGTTATTGCCGCGAGACATTGATCTTGGTCTTTAGCAATGCTAGAACAGCCAAGATTCGAGACATGAAGAATAATGCGGGATCTATGTGATTGAAGAGACGTTGATGTAGTTGCCTGGACAGGAAGTGCCGTACGGGAAGCCTGGGCTGGAGCCAGAATATACTTGCCCGGTCACCGTTACCCAGGACCCAACCGGTGGATACGACGAGGGTAAATTGTACAGCGTGTAGTACTGGTAAACTTGTGCAGTGTTGTACGGACTATATAGTGGGATGGATAATTCTACGCATCCGTTTTGGTCTTGGTGTAAGTATCCCGAGCACTGGCTTACGCCATTAGAACCTGATTGGCAGGCGCTGTTGTAACTGTATTGTGATGGGCCGTTCACGTAACAGCTTGCAGCATTGTTACTGCAGTAATATGGTGATTGGCCGTAATAGTACGAGTATCCGTTGTAGTAACCATTGTAGTATGGACTATAGTACCCATTGTATCCGTACTGAGGAGGATAACAAGTGCTGTACCCGCAGTTCTGGTAGGAACCCGATCCAGTCGGATATGTAGTGACCGGGTATGTTGCGGTGCTCGTCATAGTTGTCTGACTCGTAATTATACCAACGTTAGTCACCGTCTGCGTGCTGTAAATATTCTGCGTGTTTGTTAGGAACTGTTGCTGGGTCACGGTCGTAACATGCGAGCTGAGTGGATTATAATTCGCCAGTAACACAACAAGAATGACAATGAGAAGAACCGCAACTATGACTATACCGAATCGGCTTCGACGCTTTGGACCTGACTGGTTGGTCTGGATCGATTGATTTTCGCTCATAACGCATCAATGACAGGAAGATCAGAGATTCATGATAAACTCATTTCCACCTGGTGGAATCAACTTCCTCTAGGTAGCAATTGTAGAATATTTGCCGCTACGAATTATCGAAGCAGCCACTATAGCGGTTTTCTTTTGTTTGCTACCACTAAGAATTTGTTTTGTGAGTCACTGTAGAAAACATCGTAGATATTCCAAGCTTCTGCGTTTAATTCAGCGAGCGCTCCTGCCAGTTCGGACGGATGAACACTTTCAAGGACTCGCCACTGAACCAACTTCAAACGCACTGATTCAATGCTCGCAGAACGAGAATGGCGCTGCCGAAAGTTAGACTCTGTACCAACCAACTGACTCTACCTGAGATGCCGAGAACCAAACATTATTCGCACATCACAAGGATGCATTTAGACAGTAGCTACGTGTACGAGTCTTTCGTTCATGAAAAATCCTTTGAACCCACATCGCTCACAACGGGCACAAAGTTGCAGACCCGTATCATCCTCATAATATATGCTGAGCGTTTGGCCTGTACACCGGGGACATGGATTTCCTGCGCTTTTTTCCAAAGCCGCATCATCTCAACCAATTTCAGGTACGACAGCTCCTTTTGGTATCTGTTCCACTTCGTGGAAATTCAGTTAACAATTCCACTTTCTCGAAACACGCTAGCGTAAAATGAAGTCTATACCATCGTTTCTACTATTCTATGCAACATGTGTAATGATGCAAACTGTTTTATCGTAACGATTAGAGAATAGGGATTAGTGTGTGTCTTGCGAGTATGGCACTTACTAGTTATCGTGCTGTTGCTTTCTCCATTATTGCTGCCAGTAGTCGATAGCCAGAGTTACGTTACAGTGACAACTCAAGTCACTACTGTGCAAGTGGTGACGTCGTTATCGCAATCGCAGCAATTATTCAATAGTGCTTTCAGTATTAATGCTACGACGTCTAGCAGTAGTTGCGATAAATTCAATCTAGCCTTTAATGGTACTCAAGGTCAGTACGTGTCTGGAAATTTCACATCCGATGTTCCGCTAGGGATCTTCATTACTCAAGATTCAAGCTATCAGACTTGGTTGGCGTCTGGCGGTTGCGCAAGTTTCCCGTCCTCAATAGTAAGTCAACCTCCTACGACGACATATGCTTTCAATCTTGCCCTGCCAAATTCTGGGTTGTGGGATATTGTTCTAGTAAATTATTCAACCACGAGAAATGCTGACGGATTCATGACAGCATACTTATCGTATTCTGGGTCCACTTTCACGCAACCTTTGCTCAGCACCATCACCCAGACAAGCCTCGTGCAATCCGTGACGACGGCATCAACGACGACAGGAACGACCGGTATACCCGGCTTTCAAGTCGAATCGATCATAATCGGCATTATCCTAGGACTAGCCGCCTTGATTATACTACGACGCAGACGACGATAGGAATACGATCAGCGGTAGTGCGCACAACTCATACCAGCACGTGAGATTGACTGCAAGATCTGTTCTACATTTACGTATCTACCTATCATCTATTCAACGAACCGCAGCAGTTGCATTAAGCAAATCCCACTTTATTCCGCTAAAAAACTAACTGAGATAACTTAACCAAGTTCATTCTTCAAAGGGATGTACGAAAAATCACAAGTGAAAAACGAGTCACGTCTGAGATTGCATCAAAAATTGTTGTATTAGGCATAAATTCGTTATCATTTAGCGCTCATTGAATGGTCGTAGTTGTGTTCGCCTTGACGAAAATCCGGGTATCTCAGTACAATTGGCTGTCTACCATCAACATGAAACAGTTATCATGCATGAGAATTAGCCGTGCGGCTAATTACTGACGAAAAACGCTGCAATTGTTACTACAGGGCTAGTGTTACGCCCTTGAATGTTTCAGATCAGCAGAGAGGCACGGAATTTGAGCAGGAGCCACAAGCAAGTTCTTCGATAGATCATGCATCCGTGTTTCGGTATAGAGATCTGGTTGAGTCGATCTCTGATATAGTCGCTGTGTTGGACAAAGAGTTACGTTATAAATTTGTGAACAGAGCCTTCGTGGAAGCAGTTAATCTTCCGAAGACGAATATACTGAACAAGAGTCCAACGGAGATATTCCCCGAAATCGAAAAATCCGCTTGGTACAAGGCAGCGAAGACGGTTCTAACGAGCGGTAAGCTACTCTCGGTCTCCTTTGAGTATGTGCTGCCGGATGGGCAGAGAAAGTGGTACAGATCAAAAATCTATCCGACTCCAACTGGGATCTTGAGTATCTCAGTCGACGTAACCGAAAGGATACGAGCAGAGGAAGAAATCCAACGCCAAAGCAACCTACTTCGAAGCACACTTAACAGTTTGATTAACGGCGTCTTCATTCTCGACGACGTTAA
>JGI12270J11330_10003324_pt1 | contig 11563 bp, 11 predicted proteins | sample PeaSoiMetSII2010_FD_11330 | JGI IMG/M metagenome (IMG submission 11330)
GGGACGAGCCCGGCCATGACGGAAAGTGAATCATTTTCAAGCGATTAGAAAGGTCCTGAAATAAGGGCTGCCTTTTCGGTCATACTCTGAGTAGTTCGAATCTCTTCGAGAGGGCACCAGCGAGGGACTAACAGTGGCAAGATTCGTAAACGTCGCGATAGGTCAGCTCGGCCCGATCGCCAGAAGCGAAACGAGGACCGAAGTGGTGAGGCGCCTTGCGGCGTTGATGCGCCAGGCGCATGCCAATGGGTGCGATCTGATCGTCTATCCGGAGCTTGCGCTGACGACGTTTTTTCCGCGCTGGTACATGGAGGATCAGGCGGAGATCGACGCCTTCTTCGAGCGCGAGATGCCGGGTGCGGAAACGCGGCCATTGTTCGACTTGGCCGGGGAATTGGGAATCGGCTTTTACTTAGGCTATGCCGAACTGACGATCGAGAACGGCGAGACCCATCGCTACAACACTTCCATTCTCGTGGACCGGAGCGGCAAGACGATTTCCAGGTACCGCAAGGTGCATTTGCCCGGCCACGCCGAACACGAACCGTGGCGCAGGTTTCAGCATCTGGAAAAGCGTTACTTCGAGCCCGGCTCCGGCTTCGGCGTGGTTGAAGCCTTCGACGGCGTCATCGGCATGGCGATCTGCAACGATCGCCGCTGGAGCGAAACCTATCGCGTCATGGGGCTTCAGGGCGTCGAAATGGTGCTGATCGGCTACAACACGCCGGTGCACAATCCGCCCGCGCCCGAGCACGACGACCTTTCGCTGTTCCACAATCATCTCGTCATGCAGGCCGGCGCTTATCAGAACGGGACCTGGGTCGTGGGCGTGGCGAAGGCGGGCGTTGAAGAGGGCGTCGACCAGATTGGCGGAAGCTGCATCGTGGCGCCGTCAGGGGAGATCGTTGCGGCCTGCACGACCAAAGGCGACGAGATCGCGTTGGCGCGCTGCGATCTGGATTTGTGCAGCTCCTACAAGCGCACCACCTTCAACTTCGACGTCCATCGCCAGCCTCATGCTTATGGATTGATTGTCGAGCGGAGGGGGGAGCGGGTCATGGCGGATGGAACGGCGGTGAATTCTGGCAAGGGCAACTAAGTACGTCTTGAGCTGCTGTTACTTGCGCGACGGCGTCGCGACTTGAAAAATATGAGACTATGAACTATAATTCCTAGTGTTCTAGGAGGCGAATGAGAGTTTTTAAAACGAAGGTTTTCGCACGATTTGCTCGAAAGGAGCGCGTCAACGATCGGGATTTGATCGAAGCCATCGAGCGGGCAGAGCAGGGTTTGATCGACGCGGCGCTTGGCGGTGGACTTATCAAGCAGCGAGTTGCTCGGCCTGGTGCAGGACGGAGCGGTGGCTATCGGGTGGTGATCGCGTTACGGACCAGGGAACGAGCTCTTTTCATTCACGGTTTTTCAAAAAGCGATCAAGCCAATGTTGGGACCAAAGAACTAGATGTTTTGCAGGACATCGCGCGCACATTCCTTTCGGCAAGTTTTGAAATGCTTGAGAATGCGGTCAGCGATGGCAAGTTGTATGAAATCAAAATGAAGAAGAGATAAGCCATGAAAAAAAGCAAGAAACCAAGCAAGCTGATGGCGTCGCTGCTGGAGACGGCAAAGGATTTTCACGACAGTGGGATAATGGACGAGCGCACTTATGCGAAAATCACGAAACGAAATCTCGCGGACGAACCGAAGTTTGCCGCTGCGCAAGTGACAATGCTGACGGCTGAGGAAATCCGTGCGCTTCGCGAAGAGTCGAACTTAAGCCAAGCGGTGTTTGCCAAGATTCTCAATGTGACCGTCGGCTATGTTTCTCAGCTAGAGCGTGGCGTTAAGCATCCCACAGGATCGGCTCTTGCACTGCTGAACGTCATTCGCCGCAAAGGGATCGAAGCCGTTCTATAGTTCGTAGGGCGGATTAGCGTCAGCGTAATCCGCCGCAAGACCGGCAACGCGGCGGATTACGCCTTCGGCTAATCTTACTGCGTCATGAGTTTTCGTCGTGCGGTTGACGCGGCGACGGTGCCGCAACATGGACATCGCGGCAGGGTTTTGACGAGCGCGTGGATCAGGCGCACCCGCATGGTGGCAATCGAGTTTGGGATGTGACGTTCAGGCCGCGCGGGCAGATCCTCTAGGTCGATAATTGTCGGATAGGACAGGTGCCTGGAACGGCGCGGCGGAACGAGGTCTTGAGGGGGGAATCGTCGCCCGCTCGGCGATCAGGAATCCATAAGCTGCGATGCACAGGGTAGCGTGATGATGGAAGCCGCGCCACCCGCGCCCCTCATAGTGGCCAAGACCGACCTCTTGCTTGAGTTCCTGATAGTCACGCTCGATGCGCCAGCGCATTTTGGCAAGATCAACGAGCCGGCGGAAGCTGACGTTCGACGGGAGCGTCGAGAGCCAGTATTTGGTCGGCTCGGCTTCATCCTCGGGCCATTCGATTAGCAACCACTCCCACAGCAGCGATCCCGGATCCAGCCGGTTATGCCCAACACCAACGCGCACACGTGCAAAGCGCGAGGATAGCCAGTCCATCGAGCCTTCCCGCCATCGGACCGTGCGCCAGGCCCGCCTGGGTAGGCCGAGCATCACCTCCTTGGCCGAGATCAGGTCGGGCTCGTCGCGACGGCCCGTATTGTTCAGCGGCTTGCCTTTCCGTCTCGGGCCGGTTCCGGATCGCCACATCAAAGTATTGGGCTGAATGCCGGCCACGTAGGGCACATCCAAGGCCGTCATACCCGCGCGCAGCCGCGAGTCATTGCCATAGGCCACGTCCATCAATCCAACACCGCGCGGCAAGCCGGCTTCGCACGCCCACCGTATCTGCTCGAGTGCAATCTCCGGTTTGGTTTTGAACCCGATCTTCGATGGCACGCCCGCCTTCTTCCGACGTGCGCGATCCTTGGTCCAATCCTTCGGCAGGTACAGCCGATAGGCGACCGGAAGGCTGGTGGCATGATTGGCAATCGACAGCGACACAGTCACCTGGCAATTGGCTTGCTTGCCAAGCTGCCCGCAATACTGATGGTGCACGCCGACCGAATGCTTACCCTGCTTCGGGAACGACGTGTCGTCGATGATCCAGGCCTCGATCGGCCCGTCCTTCGTCATCGCCGGCAGCACCATTTCGCGCACCTTGCCCAACACCTTCTCGTCCGACCAGGTCGCGATACCGACAAAGTGCAGCAGCGACTGATGCTGGGCCGCCGTCCGCGCTGGAGCCGTCCTCGCCGCCATCGGCTCGACGCTCTTGCGCTCACCAGGCAGCATCAAACCGGTGCAATAATCGCGCAGCGGCCCAGCTCGGTCCGCATGACCAATGACGCTCGATAGCCCTTCAACATACGCCGCAAATCGTGCTTCGCTGTCCTTGCAGTGCTTGAGATTCATCTGGCCCTCCACGTGCCAAAATCTGAATCTCTTCAATTATTTGATTCTCAGCCGCAACGGCTGCGACCTTCTGACTCAGTAAGATTAGCCAAAGGCGTAATCCGCCATTCCGTCTTAAATCAGCGGCGGATTACGCTCCGCTAATCCGCCCTACGCGCTACGCGCTTTGCCGCTACGGCTCCCACACCATCTGCTCGGTCCAGCCGAGTTCAATGAATTCTGCTGCACGCAGATGCGCTTCGTCTTTCGCGAAGAACTCGTCCAGCTGTGGCGGCGCGACCGCCGTTCCCGAAAGCATGCCGTGCGCCTGCCCCCTATGATGGATTTGATGCTGAAACAGATGCATCAGCAGACGATCGCGCCGTTCGTTCTGTACCCGCGTGTCGCGATTGATTTGAACAACTTCGTTGAGACTGTCGGCGGTCAGGGTCTCGCAGACCTTGATGAGCCGCCGATCGACCGCGGATTGCTCGCGCCTGAGGTCGGCGACGGTCGGGCAGGGCACGGGGTTCTCCCAGGCTTTCGGTCCCAGCCATCCACCTTCGAGCGCGTCAACGTAGAACCAATCGATGATCAGGATGTGATTGAGAGTTTTCTGCAGGCTTGGGAAGAAACCCGTGCGCTCGGCCTCGAACTCGGTCTGAGGCAGTTTCTGGCACGCAACCAATAGCCGGTGGTTCGCCCAAGCATTGTTATAAGCAAACGCTCGAAAAGTCTGAACGATGTTGGCGGACATCGTGATCTCCGAAATAGAAGCTCTCACTCCGCCGCTTTGCTCGTCCCATTCTTGCGCCGCTTCCCAGCCTTCGCAAGGTTCGGGGCGGAACGGCGGATTACGCCGTTGGCTAATCCGCGCCTACGCCGCTGGTCCGCTACTTTTCCGCAACAGGTGTCAATTCGAACACTCGTCCGTGCTTGGCTGCCTCGGCAATATCGCCACGACGCAAGGCCAGCCTCACGGCATCGAGCTTAAGCGCATCGCCGGGTGACAGGTAAGGCGACCACGCCGTACCGTCTTCGATCAAATCGACAGCGATCTCGGCAGCGTATTTTCCCTCGTGAATAAACTCTTTTGATTTTCGCATTATGGCTTCTTCCGTTTTATGAAGTCGGACGTCCAGCGTTCGGATGCCGGACGATAGGCCGTTACCAGAACCGCCGGCGATCCGTTGGCCTTTGGAACGCCCCACATTACGTGGACTGGAAGGCCGCTCCGATCCCGCTGTAAGACCAGGACAGCCGGCTCCTTGCGTGAATCCGGATGGTCCTCCACAACAACGGCTGACTCGATGCCAGCCAATATCTCCTCTAGCAGAACGATAGGGAGGATCCGGCTCAAATCCTTCTACTCCGCCGCCTCGCTCGCTCCGCTCTTCCTTCGCTTGCCGGCCTTCGCCAGCACCGGCACCAAAAACTTGCCGGTATAGCTGCGCGGCGCCTTGACGATATCCTCCGGCGGGCCCCAGGCGACGATTTCGCCGCCGCCGTCGCCGCCTTCGGGGCCGAGGTCGATCACCCAGTCGGCGGTCTTGATCACTTCGAGATTGTGCTCGATCACCACGACCGTATTGCCCTGCGCCACCAGTTCGTGCAGCACTTCCAGGAGCTTCTTCACGTCGTGGAAATGCAGGCCAGTGGTCGGCTCGTCCAGGATGTAGAGCGTGCGGCCGGTGGCGCGCTTTGACAGCTCCTTGGCAAGCTTGACGCGCTGGGCTTCGCCGCCGGACAGCGTCGTGGCCTGCTGGCCGACATGGATGTAATCGAGGCCGACGCGATGCAGCGTCTTGAAAGTCTCGCGCACGCGCGGCACCGCCTTGAAGAATTCGGCGGCTTCCTCGACCGTCATGTCCAGGACGTCCGCGATCGATTTGCCCTTGAACAACACTTCCAGCGTCTCGCGGTTGTAGCGCTTGCCCTTGCAGACATCGCAGGTGACGTAGACGTCGGGCAAAAAGTGCATTTCGATCTTGATGACGCCGTCGCCCTCGCAGGCCTCGCAACGGCCGCCCTTGACGTTGAAGGAGAACCGCCCGGGCTCGTAGCCGCGCGCTTTCGCCTCGGGCAGGCCGGCAAACCATTCGCGGATCGGCGTGAACGCGCCGGTATAGGTTGCGGGGTTCGAGCGCGGGGTGCGGCCGATCGGCGACTGGTCGATGTCGATGATCTTGTCGATATGCTCCAGCCCCTCGATGCGGTCGTGGGGCGCGGCGCCTTCGCTGGCATTGTTGAGTTTTCGCGCGATGGCTTTGTAAAGGGTATCGATCAGGAGCGTCGACTTGCCGCCGCCGGAGACGCCGGTCACGCAGGTGAACAGCCCCAGCGGAATCTCCGCCGAGACGTTCTTCAGGTTATTGCCGCGCGCGTTGACGACCTTGATGGTGCGGCGATGGTTCGGCGGCCGCCGCTCGGGGATTTCCACCGACAATTCGCCGGTGAGATATTTTCCGGTCAGCGAATTCGGGTTGTGCATGATGTCGGCGGGCGTGCCCTGAGCCACGATTTCGCCGCCATGCATGCCGGCACCGGGGCCGATGTCGAGCACATGATCGGCGAGCCTGATGGCGTCCTCGTCGTGCTCGACCACGATCACGGTATTGCCGAGGTCGCGCAGCCGCTTCAGCGTATCCAAGAGCCGCGCATTGTCGCGCTGGTGCAGGCCGATCGACGGCTCGTCCAGCACATAGAGCACGCCGGTCAGGCCCGAGCCGATTTGCGACGCAAGCCGAATGCGCTGGCTTTCGCCGCCGGACAGCGTGCCGGAGGCGCGCGACAGCGTCAGGTAATTGAGGCCGACATCGAGCAGGAACGACAGCCGCTCGCGGATCTCCTTCAGCACGCGCGCGGCGATTTCGTTCTGCTGGGCATTGAGCGCCTTCGGCACGGTCTCGAACCATTCGCCGGCGCGGCGCACCGAAAGCTCGGAGATTTCGCCGATATGCTTGCCGCCGATCTTGACGCAAAGCGCCTCCGGCTTCAGGCGATGGCCGTGGCAGGCCTCGCAGGGGACGTCGGAGAAATATTTCGCCAGTTCCTCGCGCGCCCACTCGCTTTCGGTCTCGCGGTAGCGGCGGTTGATATTGGTGATGACGCCTTCGAACGGCTTCTTGGTGTCGTAGGAGCGCACGCCGTCTTCATAGGAGAATTTGATCTCGTCCTCGCCGGAGCCGTGCAGGATCGCGGCTTGCGTCTTCTTCGGCAGGTCCTTCCATTTGGTGTCGATGGTGAACTTGTAGAATTTGCCGAGCGCAGTCAGCGTCTGCACGTAATAGGGCGAGGAGGATTTCGCCCAGGGCGCGATCGCCCCCTTGCGTAAGCTCAGCTCCTTGTCGGGAATGACGAGGTCCTCGTCGATATGCTGCTCGACGCCGAGCCCGCCGCAGGCCGGGCAGGCGCCATAAGGGTTGTTGAAGGAAAACAGCCGCGGCTCGATTTCCGGAATGGTGAAGCCTGAGACCGGGCAGGCGAATTTTTCCGAGAACAGAATCCGCTCCGGCCCGCTCTTGTCGTGGATTTTCGCGACCTTCTTTGCCGGGGCCTCATCCTTCGAGACGGCGCGGAGCCCGTCATCGGGCCGCGCGTCGCGCGGACCCGTTGGCGCCTCCTCAGGATGAGGGGGGGTGCCTCGCTTTGCTACCTTCGATCGTCTTGCACCGTCCTCATCCTGAGGAGCGCCCGCAGGGCGCGTCTCGAAGGATGAGGGCTGGGGAGCCGGCGCGTCGGCATATTCGATCACCGCAAGACCCTCGGCGAGCTTCAGCGCGGTCTCAAAACTTTCCGCCAGGCGCTGGCCGATATCGCCCCGCACCACGATGCGGTCCACCACCACGTCGATGTCGTGCGGGAATTTCTTGTCGAGAACGGGCGCTTCCGCGAGTTCATAGAAGGTGCCGTCGATCTTGACCCGCTGGAATCCCTTCTTGAGGTATTCGGCGAGCTCCTTGCGGTATTCGCCCTTGCGGCCGCGCACGACCGGGGCCAGCAGATAAAGCCTGGTGCCCTCGGGCAGCGCCAGCACGCGATCGACCATCTGCGAGACGATCTGGCTCTCGATCGGAAGGCCCGTCGCCGGCGAATAGGGTACGCCGACGCGCGCCCACAACAGCCGCATGTAGTCGTAGATCTCCGTCACCGTGCCCACCGTCGAGCGCGGATTCTTCGAGGTGGTCTTCTGCTCGATCGAGATCGCCGGCGACAGGCCGTCGATCTGATCGACGTCGGGCTTCTGCATCATCTCGAGGAACTGGCGCGCATAGGCCGACAGCGACTCGACGTAGCGGCGCTGGCCCTCGGCATAAATGGTGTCGAAGGCGAGCGAGGATTTGCCGGAACCCGACAGGCCCGTGAACACCACGAGTCTGTCGCGGGGAATCTCGACGTCGATATTCTTGAGATTGTGCTCGCGCGCGCCGCGAATATTGATCGCGCGCAGGCTGCTCGCACTGTGTTGGCGCTTCGCCTTGATCACTTCATCCATAGCGGCAATTCCAGGCGCGCCGATACGCGCATGTTCAGCGCGCGCCTCGCCGGAAAGCGGAGATCGGACGCCAGTGGGTAGGCTCGGAACATAGGAAGAACGGGAAAGGATTTCCAGTGTTCCGTGCAAGCCATCAACGGTTTGTTGCGGGCATAGCGTTTTCAGGCGAAGTAGGGACCGGTTCGCGCCCGGAAAACGCGTCAAAAATCAGAGATGGCGGCAGCCGGCAGCAGGTCGCACAAAGTCGCACAAAAAAGGCCGGCGCGAGGCCGGCCTTTCCAATTCTGGATGCGTGAATCGCGATCAGTACTTCGCAACCACCGGACCGCCAAAGCGGTAGTTGATGCGCACCGTTCCCATGTCGACGGCCTGCTGGACATTGTTGTTACGGTCGAAGACGCCGGCGGGGGTGGTGAAGTTGAGGCTCTTGGTGCCCATGAAGAGATGGTCGTATTCGATCGCAATCGACCAGTTCGGTGCAAAGCCAAATTCGATGCCGGTCCCGACGGCGCCACCCCATCGGGTTTCGCTGGCCTGATCGAAGGCGGAGCCAACCGGGAAGCCGGGCTCGGCGACCTGCCCGATCCCATTATACGTGTCGTGGGTGAGGGCCGCGCCGCCCTTGGCGTACCAGAGCACGTTGCTCCAGGCGTAGCCGACCTGACCGGTGAAGAGGCCAATGCCATCGATCTTGGTCTGGTTCAGGAACGGTTGACCGCCGAAGGTCCCGAACGCGCTGGTGTTCGACCCCTTCAGGTTGGCCCAGCCCCCTTGGGCTTCGAGACCGAACACCCAGTTGGTCATCTGCCAGCGATAGCCGACCTGACCGCCGACCAAACCAACCGTGGCATTGTGGCAACCCGCGGAATCGATGATGCTCCAGCAATTATGACTCGAACCGCCGCCGCCATTGATGCCGATGTAGAAGCCGGCCCAATCATAGATCGGCGTGACGATCGCGGGGGCCTTGGTGTAGGCAGGCGCCGGCCGCGCGGGAAGATCCGCCGCAAGCGCCGGCGCAATCCCCAGCGCCGTCAAACCAACCGCAGTCAACATAAACTTCTTCATCGCTGTCATTCCCACTACCTCATCCCCACTACGCTTCGCTTCGTTGATCCCGAAGCCGTCTGAAATTCAGTCAGGGCCGCGGCAGCAGCCCAATCGGTGCGGAAGGATATAACCCGGATTCAACCGCAAATACTGTTTCCGAAAAGATACACTCGCGGAAGAGTAGCAGGTGGATGCATTCCCCGGTTCGGAGACGAGATTTCCGGCGCCAGCAAAAAGGCCGGCGCGAGGCCGGCCTTTTTCAGCTAAATCGCAGCGTTCGAGCGGTAATTAGTACTTCGCGACGACCGGGCCGCCCCAGCGGTAGTTGACGCGAACGGTGACCATATCGGTATCGCCGTGAATGCGATCAGTGCTGAGAACCGTACCAGTGGCGAGATTGGTGAAGGTCGTGGTGTTGTTGGCGATGAACAGGTGGTCGTATTCGACGGCCACCGACCAGTTCGGCACAAAGCTGAATTCCACGCCGCCGCCGACCGCGCCACCCCAACGGTTGTCGCCCGAGGCCGTCGCCACTAGGACGCCGCCGTTGAGCACGTCATTGCGATCGGCAATCACCGCCGCGCCGCCCTTGAAGTAGAGCAGCGCGGTGTTGAAGGCGTAACCGAGCTGACCCGTGAACAGGCCAAGCGCATCCATGCGGGAACGATCGACGTTCGGAGCGTTTTGGAGACTCACGCTGCTGCCGTGCAGATTGGCCCAATCGCCCAGCGCTTCGATACCAACCACCCAGGACGCCATCTGCCAGCGGAAGCCCATTTGAGCACCCGCCATGGCGCCCGACGTGGTGTGGCATCCGTCAGTGGCGATGAACCCACCGCTTGCCGTGACCGAATCCCAGCAACGATTCTCGGTGCCCCATCCGCCGTTGGCGCCGACATAGACGCCGCTCCAATCGTAGGCCACGGGGATCATGACGGGCGCTGCCTTGCTATAGGTTTGCGCCGGCAGATCGGCGGCCACCGCAGGCGCAGCGATGCCCATCGCGACAAGACCGGCAGCACCCAGCAAGAACCTCTTCATCAAAATTTCTCCGGCCTTCACCGTTCGCTTCGTTTCGCCGAAGCGTTTTGCCCCAACCTGTAAAGACCAATCATAGCCTGATTGCACCGCCAAAGCCGTCTCCGAAATGCAACACTTCGGATCGAATAAATCGTCACGAAGCCAATGAATCGTCAGGCCTTTCGGAACCCGCTGGAGCCTTTGGCGATGCGGAGACCGATCAGCCGCCGGTCATGGCAGAGGCTGCGTGGGCAGTAGTTTTCTTGAGAACAAAACTGGAACATTGGGAACTGAGATGCTATATGTGGATAACCGTCGATCCGGCGGCTTCCCCGGGCGGGCGAGCGTATAGGGTCGGCGCAAGACGACCTTTTGCAACGGCAATCCCGAGCAAGCCATTGGCTGGCGGGGTCAGCCCAGTGACGACGAGAGTGGAGAAGCGGCGATGGCAGGAAGCGTGAACAAGGTGATTCTGGTCGGAAATCTCGGCAAGGATCCCGAAATCCGGCGCACCCAGGACGGGCGGCCGATCGCCAATCTCAGCGTCGCCACCTCCGATAGTTGGCGCGACAAGGCGACCGGCGAGCGCAAGGAAAAGACCGAGTGGCACCGGGTCGTCATCTTCAACGAGGGCCTGTGCAAGGTTGCCGAGCAATATCTGAAGAAGGGCGCCAAGGTTTACATCGAAGGGCAATTGCAAACGCGCAAATGGACCGATCAGAGCGGCGCGGAGAAATATTCGACCGAGGTCGTGCTGCAGGGCTTCAACTCCAACCTGACCATGCTCGATGGACGGGGCGGCGGTGGCGGCAGCGTCGGTTCCGACGATCAAGGCGGTGGTGATTTCGGCGCCAGTGGCGCGCCGCGCCGCGCGGTTGCCGCCGGCGCCCGCAATAGCGACATGGACGACGACATTCCGTTCTGATCGGCGATCTTACAGTAAATCATTGAAATTGCGGGCGTCGCCGATGAGCCTTGCACCCCTGCTCGATGCCGCGCCCGCCATCCCCCTTCATGCCTTCGCGGCGATGACGGCCTTTGCGCTCGGGGTGGCCCAGCTTGCGGCGCCCAAGGGCACGTTGCCTCACCGCACGCGGGGATTGGATCTGGGTCTTGCTGATGCTGGCCGTGGCGATCAGCTCGTTCTGGATTCACCAGATCAGGCTTGTGGGTCCGTGGAGCCCGATCCATCTGCTGTCGATCTTCGTGCTCATCATGGTGCCGTTTGGCGTATGGCACGCACATCGCCATCGGGTCACCGATCATCGCCGCATCATGATCTTGATTTTCTCCGGTGCGCTCGTGATCGCGGGCCTGTTCACGTTGCTGCCGGGGCGGATCATGCACGCGGTGGTGTTTGGCCACTAAGCGTCTCGCACGCGGCGTTTTTGAAGGTGCAAAACCTCCGATTCCGAGCCGGTTCCAGTCGTGGCTTTGTACGGGCAGGAGGGCCGTGGCGCTACGGTCTAAGCCTCTGGAAAAACAAAGGGAAAAACAGCTTGCCGTGAGCCGATGGGGCATATGCGCTAGGTTTAGCTCTGGACACAAGGAATCTCGATGTGATTCAAGCTTGGGATGAAGATTCGCCCTGAGATTTTGGATCACTGGCCG
>JGI12270J11330_10003330_pt1 | contig 11553 bp, 11 predicted proteins | sample PeaSoiMetSII2010_FD_11330 | JGI IMG/M metagenome (IMG submission 11330)
CCCGCCGTACCAATCAGCAGCAGCACCGCCGCGCCGATCGCCATTCGCCAGCGCCTTCCTCGTCGTGCGTTTTCCTTCGTCTTCGTCATCCTGTTCCTCCTTCATTCCTCCGCAGCAGCCATCATATCGCCGTTCTCCAAGTTGGCCCCGGCATGATTCACTCGTCCTGCCCCCCATCGGAAATTGCCCCCTGTGACCGCTGCCCTTGCTATTCCCCTGCAAACTGTCTACAATTCTCCAGTATCTTCTAATGAAGTCACCTTGGGGTAACATCTCACGGCGAAAAAGGACAAAAAACCGAAAAGTCTCGCACTCGCAAGTTTTGGCGGATGCGCAAGAGATCAAACGTGGGTGCCGCCCTTTGCGTCTGGTTCACAAAGGGTACGGTTGTTGACTTCTCCTATCCTGGACGCTGCTCCTGATACTAGTTTCGAAACTAGTACCTCGTAAATAATAGTAGACAAACGGTAAATAATGTGCTATCCTCTGCCTGTAATGCTGAGGGGACGCTGCTCTTGTACCATTTCGGAACGCCCCATACCCTCGCCCTTCGCCCCTCCTTCGCTCTTCTACCACCTAACTCCTTTGTTTCCCCTTCATACGCGCCACTCTCCCGTAACTCCTTTGTTTCCCCTACTTACGCAAAAACAGGGGGTATACCCCCCCCTCCAACATGATTAACTGTTCCATTTCGGAATTCTCCCTGGCCCCATCCCCTGCTTCCCTTCTCTTCTCCGCCTTCTCTCTGCGCTCCTCTGCGCACTCTGCGCCGGCGTCTACCCCGACCCGGTCGGGGCGTTATCTTTTCTTCTGTTATTGCCTTCCTGTACTCCATGGCGCATCAACATTCCTCTCCGGCAATTCTGCTCCAAATTGCCAGTTCTCCGCCATAAACGGCAAAAGCGCCAATATAACGCTACGGTTATCTATAATATTAAGTAATATTGTCGGCGCGCCGACATTTTGGAGTGCGGCGGCGCGCCGCCGCTTTTGCGGTTGTTCCAGTGCCGCTATATGGATTGTTTTGAGAGAAACGGTTGCATCGCAAAAGCGGGAGCAAGCTCCCGCTCTCCAAAGCACCCCAGGATGGCCGCTCCAAAGGCGGAAGAGCGGCGCCGCTCCCTGCCCTGTTCGGAGGGTCAACGTGACGCATTGGGGGAGTACCGTCCCTCGGGGCGCTCGACGCCTGGTGCACGGGAAGGCGTACTAAGGGCAGCGGCATGAGGGGGGCAAAGTATGAAAAAGGCATGGATGGTACTGTTCATTTTGGCGATTGTGGCGATGAGTCTGTCGGTCGGGGCGGGGCGGGCGGCGGCCCAGGGACCCGCAGGCGTGGGCGCAACGGCGGCGGCGGAGCCTTCATTGCACGCACCGCACTCCTACAATCCAATCAAGTGGGTGGAGAAAAAGCCGAAGACGGGCAGCGATTGGCATGATGCCAACAGCGAACCCGACAAGAAGCTGACGGCGAGGCTGCAAGGAGCGGGCGTGCTGGCGCCCGACACCAACATCGCCCAGGCTTGCAACACGTTCAAGGTGCTGGTCGATTGCGTCGCGGCTCTGCACGCCAGCCACAGCCTGGGACTGGATTTCAACTGCGTAAAATCCGACATGACGGGTGTGCAGGCCGGCGCGGATATGTCCGCTTGCAAAGAGCCCAAAGGCGACAAAGGCGGGAGCCTGAGCAAAACGATCCAGTTGCTGAAGCCGGGCGCGGATGCCAAGGCCGAAGTCAAGACTGCAGAGAGCCAAGCGAACGAGGATCTGAAGGAGACAGGATTCTAGGCAACGCAGGGGACGGATATCAGATATCAGTTACCAGCAATCAGCGATCAGGGGGCAAGAGAAGAGCAGATCCCTCGCGGTGCTCGGGATGACAAAAGGAAAGGGGCGCCAGGCGCGCAGGATTTTGGGCCCGCGGGTGGAGCAACATTCCCGGAAAGCCATTCCCGCGAACGGACCTGGGAACGCCATTCACCTGAATGGCGTTTTTTGTGTGAGTGGTGCACGGCAAGAAGCCAATCGGGAGATTGGCGTTCCTAGGATGGATCTTAAGGCTCCCACTTGGGCAGGGGTTGCGCTTCTGTGTCGGCTTCGCTGGCCGATGAGGATGTTGGGGGCGCCCCGGCCAGGTCGGGGTAAACCCCCGGCGCGCTTCTCAAGATGACAGGGTGCTGCGCAGTTTGGGCAACATCGAAATCATGTCTCGTGAGAAACTTCGGTTAGCCCGGTGGCTTGGCACGCGCAAGCCCGGCATGAGGGAACTTCGCTTTGGCTTCCCGGGAAAATCATCGTATGAGGCGGATCTTCCGCAAGGCTGCGACGTCCCTCTTGCTGATTGTGCTGGTCGCGCTCGGCGCCAGGCTGGCGTTCGCGTGGAACCAATCGCGCCAGATTCCCGCCGAAGTGCTCCGCACGGTGCCCTTTCAGACGGAAACCGGGCATATCGCCTACTCGCTGGCGGCCGGAAAAGGATACTCTTCACCGTTTGAGCGCGATACCGGACCCACGGCCTGGCTGGCCCCCGTTTATCCTTTGCTGATTGCCGGATTGTTCAAACTTTTTGGCATGTACACGCGCGCAGCTTTTTTCGCCGCGGTTTTCATGAACATCCTTTTCTCCTCGGCCGCGTGCGTGCCGATTTATTATGCCGGCAAACGGGTCGCCGGCGTGGGAGTCGCGAGTCTCTCCGCGTGGCTGTGGGCTTTATTCACCAATGCGATCATGATGCCCTTCGAATGGATCTGGGATACATCCCTCTCGGCGCTGCTGGCGGCGACCATTTTGTGGGCCACTCTGGAGTTGGCGGAATCCCGCCGTTGGCGCGATTGGTGCGGCTACGGCCTGCTTTGGGGCGCTGCGCTGATGACCAACCCCGCGCTGGCTTCCGTATTTCCGTTGCTGTTGGGATGGTTAATCTATCGCGCGCGCCGCGACGGGAGTTGGCATCTGGCGAGGCCCGCGTTTGCGGCGGCTCTTGCGCTGCTGTGCTGCCTTCCCTGGACTGTGCGCAACTGCGTCGTCTTCCACCGGTTCATTCCGTTGCGCTCCAACTTCGGCTTTGAGCTGTACGTCGGGAACAACGAAAACTACGACGAACGGCGCAGAACCTTGCCCGCGGCCATTACCTATGAGCGTGAGGTGCTGCGCTACCTGAGAATGGGAGAGACGGCTTTCATGGATGAAGAGAAGCGCAAAGCCTTGCAGTTCATCGCGTCTCATCCGCGCGTGGAGCTGGAGCTTACGGCCAAGCGTTTCTTGGACTTTTGGATGGGATCGCCGGAGCCGCTGTACAAATTTCGTGAAACCGATTCGCTCCTGGTTCGCGGCATTCTTTTGGGAAGTTTCCTGACTGCCGTGGGAGCCCTACTGGGCGTGGCGGTTCTCTTTTTCAGACGCAATGCGTACGCGTTTCCGCTGGCGGCTTTCCCGGTAACTTTTCCTTTGCTTTACTACCTGATGCACGCCTCGCTGCGCTACCGCCATCCGATCGACCCCATGGTGTTGCTGCTGACGGCGATTGCCGCCGCGGCGGTGTTCCGCAGGCTATTCCCGCAACGTGCTGCTGTTGTGGAGCCCATGGCCGCCCCGCCCGAGGGGTAGCCCGAGCATCAGGCGGGAAGAGAGATCCCTCCACTCCGCGGCCCAACGCGCCATAATTCGGAGCGAAAGTAAAAATCGGGCCGCTCCGGTCCCTTCGACTTCGCTCAGGGCAGGCGGGATGACAGCGAGGAGGAAAAACAGGAGAAACGCAAGAACGGCCGCCTCAGAAGACGGGCCCTACGCGAGAAAGAGGGAGGCGCNGGCGAAAACTATTTTTTGGGCAGGGCGCGGTCTTTNAGGAGGTTTTTTAGCTCGGACATGAATTCCTGGACGTCCTTGAAATCCATGTATACGCTGGCGAAACGCACGTAGGCGACTTTGTCCAGCTTCTTGAGGCGGTGCATGATCATCTCGCCGATTTCCGTGGTGGTGAGTTCCCTTTCGGTGGCTTCGTGGACCACGCCTTCGATTTCATCGACGATGGCCTCGAGTTTGGGAGTGGGGACGGGGCGTTTTTCGCAAGCCTTCAGCAATCCCTGCAGGATTTTCTGCCGCTCGAAGCGCTCGCGGCGGCCGTCCTTCTTGATCACCATGTAAGGAATTTCGTCAATGCGCTCGTAGGTGGTGAACCGGCGGGAACATTTCAGGCATTCGCGGCGGCGGCGAATGGTGTCGCCGGTGCGTCCTTCGCGGGAATCGATTACCTTGTCGTCAATGTTTGCGCAGAAAGGACATTTCACTCGGGAGATTCTCCTCGGTTTCGGACAATCAAACTTTCTTCAGGGGCTAAAACCCATCCGCTTTGGGGCCTTTACGCCGGGGCTGAAGCCCCGGCCTCCTAAAGAGAAAAAACAATTCAGCGGCAACGGCGGCCGGTACAAAACAAAGAGCGGGCTCGACAAGGGAACAACCTCGCCGAGATGGGGCGCAGCAGTGCTGCGCCCCTACAAAAACGAACCCAAGAACCGGTCCCGCGAGGCGGGACCGGCCACTATAAATTCAGCGCACGGCGATTTCGGCGTCGATCTGTTCGTCCTCGTGCCGGCTCATGCGGCGCAAATCGCCAAGCGACCATCCTTCACGGAACAGGATGGGCACGCCGGCCAGCGTGCACGAAGCAAACGTGACCAGCCAAAGCACCATCGCAGCAGCAACTGCCGCTTCCTGTTCTACTCCATACAAACGAGTGAATGCAACGATGGAGAGCGCTTGCGCGCCGCCGCCCACGCCGGGAAGTTGCACCGCGGAGCCTACCATGGTAAAGACGAGAACCAGCATGGCATCGGAAAATGTGAGCATGCCGAGCTTTCCGCCGAAACTCTTGATGACGAGGAAGTAGACCGCAACGACGAGGCCCCAATGTATCGCGGAGAGGAATATCGCGGCCACGAGATCGCCCCAGGTGCGCACGGTCTGCACGCCGCGGGAGAAACCCAGAACAATGCGCGCGAAGCCGGAGCGCCAACCGTGCGCCGCGAGCCAGCCTTGCATGCGGCGCTCGAGGACAGCGGTGCCATGGAGGCGAAGATAGACCAGCGCGGAAATGGCGAATAAGGCGAAGAGGGAAAACGCCGTGCCCGCCGTGCGGGCGCCTTTCTCAAAGGCTTGTGCAGTGCCTTCGGCGGAGGAGTGGCCGGAGGATTCGAAGACAAGAAGGCCAATGGAGGCGAGGACAGCAGTACTGGCAGCGTCAAGAATGCGTTCCAGGGCGTAGATGCCAAAGGTATCGGCGAGGGGGATTTTGTCCTTGCGGGAAATGAGGAGGGGGCGGAGCGGCTCGGCGGCGCGGCCCAACAGGAAAAGGGCGCTGAATCCCGCCAAGTTCATGCCGTAAATATTCCAGAAGCGCGCTCGGCCAACGTGGGCTTGGAATTTCTGCCAGCGCAAGGCGCGAACGGCGTAGCAGAGATAGATGGCTATGATCGAGACGAGAAGATAGGTGTAATTTGCGCCGCGGATGACGTACCAGAGCTTTGCGCCGCTGAACTCGCTGATGTTCAGAAGGTGGCGAAAATGGTAGAGCAGGTACCCGAGGAGGACCACACCCAGGCCCAGCACCCACCACTTCCTCGACTTAGCACCCATGAGGTTGAAGAGTACTGGGCCAGGAGGGTGGCGTCAAGTGTGCATAACCAATTGAATTGTAACGTCTTGTCAGGGACGGCGGGAGTGGTAAGATGCCCCTATCCAGTAGGTTTCCAGGGCTGCCCTTGGGGGAACATTTCAAGGGCAATTTGCGTTCCATACTATGGCAGGCCGAGTGAGACCACCTGCGGTTTTCGTGAGTGCGGGAATCGGGAAAATGGGGCTAAGGGAGCTTGGAGCAGGATGCCCAACTGGTCCAGCAATGCCTCCAGGGCGATGGCTCGGCCTGGGAGGAACTTGTGCGTCGGCATACCAGGCGCATCTACAATATCTGCTACCGATTTGTGGGGAACCGCACGGAAGCCGAAGATCTGTCGCAAGAGGTTTTCCTTCGAGTGTATCGGACCTTGGTGAGTTACCGCTCGGCACACGGAGGCTTCGCAACCTGGATGACCAGCGTGACGCGCAATCTGCTGATTGACCATTACCGGCGCACCAAGCGTGACCGCATCACGGATTCGCTGGACGACGCGATGCCCGTGGTGGAGAACAAGGAATCGTCGGCACGCCGGCCGGACCAGCAAGCGCTGCTAGGGGAGCTGAAAGGCCAAGTACACAGTGCGCTAACGCGGCTTTCGCCGGAATTGCGCGAGGCGGTGATCTTGCGGGACTTGCAGCAACTGGAGTATGCAGAGATTCAGCAGGTGCTGGAAGTACCTGAGGGCACGGTGAAGTCCCGGATCAACCGCGGAAGGATTGAGCTGGCGCGGATCCTGCAACAGATGGGAGTACGGCCGGCATGAAGAGGGAGATCACGCAAGGATTTGCAGAAGATGTAGCGGTGGAGGCAGCTCCGCCGCCGGGGGCCAAGCTATGACCTGGACATGTGAACAGATTGAAGCGCGATTGAGCGATTATCTCGACGGGCTGCTGGCGGGCCCGGAACGGGCTGCGTTTGATGCGCATGTGGCGGCATGCCGGGAGTGTGCGCCGCTGCTGGCGAGCGTGCGCGGGCTGGTCAGCGAAATGCATGCGATGGAAGAAGTGGAAGTGCCGCCGCGGCTGGTGTACGCGATCCTGGACAAGACATTGGGGCCGCGCGAAACAGTCTCCATATGGCAGGCATTGCGCAATTTCCTGCGCGGACTGGCGTCGCCGAAGTTTGCCTATGGAGTGGCCAGCGTGTTCGCCACTTGCCTTGTGCTTGTGGGCGCATCGGGGTTCTCGTTGCGCAAGCCGAAGCTGGCGGATCTCCGTCCGGCAACGTTGTATCGCAATGTGGACCGGGGGATGCATCTGGGGTACGCGCGAGGCGTGAGATATGTGAGCGACATGTGGGTGGTGTACGAGATACAGTCCCGCCTCCGCGAGGGGCAGAACGAATTGCAGGCTGCGCCGGATGAATCGTTGCCGAAGTCCAACCCGGAGAAGGAACCCGGGCGGACAGACGATCAGAAACCCGCGCAACCCCGGCAGCAGAATCGCGCGAATGAGATGGCCCGCCAGATGGAACTCCTGGCGGCAGCGTGCCCTGTGCTGTTTGAGAGGAGCTTCCGATGAAATGTGCCGTGCATCCGGAAGTGGATGCTGCAGGTTATTGCCGGAATTGCGGCAAGCCGATGTGCGCCGCGTGCATGCGGCCGGTGCGTGATGTGCTGTATTGCGAGGAATGCCTGGCGCAAGTAATCGGGCTTTCGGGGACGCCGGCGGCGAATCCGGTTGGAACCCCAGCCCAAGGGGTGCCCGACGTTCCGGGCGGAGTCCCACCGGCTCCCGCGGTGGCGAGGCCCGGGTCGGCGAGTCCCGCGCTCGCCTTCATGCTCGGCTTTGTTCCGGGTCTCGGCGCGATCTACAACGGCGAGTACAACAAGGCCATCGTGCACATTGTCGTTTTCGGCGCGTTGATCCTCGGCATCACCGGAGCCTTTGGCGAAGGACCCGACGGCCTTTTTATTTTCGGGCTGGTGGCATTCATCTTCTACATGGCCATCGATTCCTTGCGTACGGCGAAGATGCGCCAGACGGGAGAGGCTCCGAAGGATCCAATCGAGGCGTGGAGTTCGCACCAACCCATGGGCCCCATGATTCTGATCGGCGTGGGAGTTTTGATTCTGCTGCACAATTTTGGAATCTTTGAGCGCTTCCGGATTGGTGAGATCTTTTGGCCGCTGGTACTCATTGGAATAGGTTTCCTGATGCTGCGAAAACGCGTGGGCGGGCAGCAATAGGATGCGGCCACGGAGAGGAGAGCGACGATGAGCAACGCGGTGCGATGCCATTGCCAAAGCTGTACGACCCGCGGCCTGATGGGTCCTGCGGTACTGATCACGGTTGGTGTGCTCTTCCTGCTGCACCAGTTGCACGGCGGCTACTTCGACTTTGGTAACACATGGCCGGTAATCCTCATAGTGATCGGACTGTTGCTCCTGGCTTCTGCGTTTGCGCCGCGGGATGGCCATATCGAAGCGCAAACGAGTACAGCGGTGCCAGGGGTACCACCGCCACCGCCGGCAGGCGCTTCCTCGCCGGTGACTCCTACGGAGAGGCAATAATCACTTATGGCTCGCACCCAGACGCGTAGCAGCGGATTATTTTCGGGGCTGGTTCTGATCTCCGGGGGAGTGATCCTGCTGCTGCATAACTACGGGCATCTGGACCTGGGCCATTTCTTCGGGCACTGGTGGCCGCTGATCATTATTTTCTGGGGTGCGGTGAAACTCTACGAGCGCACTCTTGGGCCACGCATGGCCGGCACAGTGGGAGGAGGGGGCATCACCGGCGGTGAAGTAGTGCTGGTGATGGGGATGCTCGCGCTGCTGGGGATTGTCGTGGCCGTGGAGTACGGGAGAAAGAAGATTGGCGACACGATTCTGGACGAGGGTGGAGATAACTATTCCTATGACGTAGAAGTTGCGCCGAAGACGATTCCCGCAAACACGCACGTTTTCGTGCATAACGGCCGCGGAGATATCAGCGTGCGGTCATCGGATGATGCGCAGATCCGCGTCTCCGCAAAGAAGGGCGTCAAGACTTGGAGCGAAGAAGAGGCTGACCGGATCGCCAAACCGGTGTCCGTCGAGGTCGTGAAGAATGGCGATACCTATGAGGTGCGCCCGAGCGGGTATGACTTGTCCGATGCGCGAATCAGCGTGGATTTGGAAGTATCAGTGCCCAAGAATTCGCCACTGACGGTGAAGACGGACAAGGGCGACGTCCAGGTTTCGGATATGACCGCGGACATCGGAGTGACGGACCAGAACGGCGATGTAGAGGTCCGCAACATAGCGGGCGACGTCCTGATCGAGATGCACAAGGGCGACGTCAAGGTGAACGACTCCAAGGGCGATGTGAAGGTGTCCGGCAAGGGCGGCGAAATTGACGTGACCAATGCGGCAGCTAGCCTGACCGTGGATGGCGATTTCTACGGGCCGGTGCGCGCCGACAAGGTGAGCAAAGGCGTACGGTTGATCTCCCCGAAAACGGATTTGACACTGTCCGCGTTGGCGGGGCACCTGGAGGCGGCATCGGGGAACCTGGATGTGGTGGACGCGCCGGGTAACCTGAGCGTACGCACGCGCGACAATGAGATCAGCATCGAGAATCCGGGCGGCAAGGTGAACATCGAAAACCGCAACGCCTCTATTAGCGTGCGATTCACATCGGCGCCCAGAGATGACGTGAGCATCACCAATTCCTCCGGGGAGATCTCGCTATCGCTGCCGGGCACTTCGAGTTTTGAAGTGCAAGCGGATTGCCGCAACTGCGACATCAGTTCCGAGTTTCCGGGGTTGGCCGTAACCAAGAGCCCGGCAGGCGACGCGAGCATTGCGGCTAGCTATGGATCCGGGCGGCGGCCAAAGATCGTGCTGAAGACCAGCTACGGAAATATCGCGTTGCGGCGGACGGCGATGGCGATGGCTCGACCCGCGAAACCCGCGTTGCCGGCCCCGCCAGCCGCGCCGATTCCGCCGGAGACGGAGCAGTAAAGAGGGCGATCAGCGACCAGGATGTTGCAGATATCAGATATCAGTTGTCAGATATCAGGAATCAAGAATACCCTCAAGTTCTGGCCCCCTTGCGCTTGAGGTCTTCATAATCCTCATATAATATACTTGGTTCGTTAACATACGGTGCCACGATGCAATCCGTGCGCGAGCTGAGGATTTGGCAGAAGGCGATGGACCTGGTGGAGGCTTGTTACAGGCTCTCCGCTACACTCCCCGCTGATGAGCGGTTCGGGCTGACTTCGCAAATTCGCAGGGCAGCGACTTCTATACCAGCCAACATTGCCGAAGGATTCGGGAGATGGAACACCCGAGAGTTTGGGCGATTTCTGGCAATTTCGTGCGGGTCCCTTCGCGAATTGGAGACTCACGTGATTATCACGCAACGCCTGGGCTATGTTTCGGAAGCAAACGCGGGAGCGGCTCTTCGCGCAACCGATGAGTTGGCCAAGATGCTCTTCCGGATGCGCCAGAGAGTAATGCATGAAATCGAGGTTTCGGAGGGCGGGACGAGAACGCCTCGTGCCAACGACGCACGCTGAATCCACCCACCCGTAGTTTCTTGGTTCCTGATAGCTGATAACTGATATCTGATATCCGACTGCCCCGCTGGCACATCCAACAGTTACGCGCCGGCCAAGCGGCGCAATTCATCAAAAAAACGAGGATAAGAGACCGCAGCGCAGTCGGCGTCGTCGATCAACGTTTCGCCTTCGGCGGCCAGGCCGGCTACGGCGAAGGCCATGGCGATGCGATGATCGCCGCGCGGCTCGATTTCCGCGCCATGCACTTTGCCGGAGTGGCGGCCTTCCACGCGCAAGCCATCGGGGAGTTCTTCCACCTTGGCGCCCATTTTCCGGAGGTTTTCGGCGAGCGCGGCGATGCGATCGCTTTCTTTCACGCGCAACTCGCCAGCGTCGCGAATCTCGATGCCTTCCTCGGTAAAAGGCCCAAGAGCGGCGAGCATGGGCAATTCGTCAATCAGCAGGGGCACGAGATCACCCGAAATGTGACCACCCTTCAGGGCCGCGCCCTTCACGCTCAAATCGCCGACGAGTTCACCCTGCGCGCTTTGCAGGTTCACAACGGTGAGCGACGCGCCCATGGACTGAAAGAAATCAAGAACCGCGGAACGCGTCGGATTCAAGCCCACATTGGCGATGAAGAGATTCGAGTCGGGGAGAAGCGATGCGGCGGCTATGAAAAATACGGCCGAGGAGATATCTCCCGGCACATCGAGGGACCTGGGTTGCAACGCCCCTTTGCCCGGGCCGTCCGCCATGCCCTGAATAGCGATGGTGCGGCCGCGCTTTTCGACGCGCGCGCCGAAGAGTTCGAGGGCGAGTTCGGTGTGATCGCGCGTCTTGGCGGGTTCCGTGACCCGCGTTTCACCGCCGGCGTAGAGGCCGGCGAGGAGCACAGCCGACTTCACCTGGGCGCTGGCCATGGGCATTTCATAGTGGATGCCGTGCAGATGGCCGCCGCGGATTTCGAGCGGGGGAAAATTGCCGTCCCGCGCTTGAATTTCCGCGCCCATCTGAAGAAGCGGGGTAACGACGCGCTTCATGGGGCGCTTTTGGAGCGAGGCATCGCCGGTAATCCTGGTGGTGAAGTCCTGCCCGCTGAGGATTCCGGAAAGCAGGCGTATGGTGGTGCCGGAATTCTCCGCGTCGAGTGTGCGCCAGGAGCTTTTCAAGCCACGCAGGCCGCGCCCGGTGATTTTGACGGTGTTCCCGTCCACTTTCACATCCGCGCCGAGCGACTTCATGCACCCCAGCGTGCTGTGGCAATCGCGCGCGGCGGCATAGTGGCGGAGTTCGCTGGCGCCTTCGGCAAGAGCGGCGAGCATGGCGTAGCGATGGGAAATGGATTTGTCACCGGGAAGTTCGAGCGCGCCGGTGAGGGCCTGGGCGGGATGAAT